>Ga0210239_101526_pt1 | contig 16940 bp, 20 predicted proteins | sample ChrtobMetP5a_0mM_FD_155451 | JGI IMG/M metagenome (GOLD analysis project Ga0210239, IMG submission 155451) | Chrysochromulina tobin associated microbial communities from unialgal haptophyte culture, Seattle, Washington, United States - P5a_0mM | ecosystem: Host-associated > Algae > Haptophytes >... | reverse complement strand
CGTTCTGCCAGATGCCGACGCATGAGTATGTGGTGCCGAGGTCAATGCCGACCGCGAGACCCTCAACTTTGCCTTCCTTGCCCATGAGTGCTTGTCGTCGCGGTTGTGGTTGTTCTGCGCGCGTGAGAGACGAGGGAGGGGGAAGAGTCAGCGCGCCTGCGATCGGCTCGGGGGCGTATGCGCTGGGAGCCCATGAGCCTCCGAAACCAGAGGGCGAACGGCTCAAAGGAGCGTTGCGCATTGCGCGCACGATGGCTGTGAGTTTCGCGACGCGACGAGAATGCGACGAGAATGGGCAAGGGAGCGGGGGGGCGCTGCCGCTGGGGCACTTTCGTATCGTGCGCGCGTGCAAGGGCGGAGCAACGTTCGGCGGCACATGCGAACATCCCGCGCACCTGCGTCGCGTCTGGAATCTTCTGGACGCGCACTGCAATTTGTCTCGAGCGCCTACGGTAGTTTGGCGAAGTCGGAGGGAAAGCGATGCAGCGCTCGCCTTCATACTTACAGTACTTGTATCGCCGTTTCACGATGCGCGCTGATGGGGTACCACTCGCACCGGGTTTAGAATCGACACCACAGCACACACCAGCATACCCAACTAGCGTACTCTAGGCCCCAATGCTACATCTTGTAGCTGCTCTGACAGCACCTCGGCCCGCCGGGGCGGAAAAAAACGAGGTCCGTCAGAACGTCAGGATAGGGGCGGTACATGTATGGGTACTAAAAGACAATGTACTGATTTGGTTTGGTGGTTCAAAGGTGGTTTCGGCGTCAGCCGCGTGGAAAAAGCGTCAGCCGCGTCACCGGGCGGTGCGTCAGCCGCATAACCGCATAACCGTTTTCATTACCGCGTAACTCTCGGGCGTCGGGCGACGGCGGTCGGGCTCAGTCACCTTCCAGGGTGTATCTCCTTGATGTGTCCACCCGCACCCCATGCTCATTCCCAGCCAATGGTTATAAGCTCGACACCCAAGACACCGGATCCGCGTACATATGGAGTCAACTGCTCATTGCCCGCTCATTCACAGGTGCGTTCCCCCTGAAAGATGCTCCAGTCGTCGTCCGCGAAGGCGGCGTCGCTGGCGCCGATCGCGGCCCGCCGATCGGCGCTATTAAGCCGACTCGGCGCATTGACCAATACGCTTATGGTGCGTGGGGTCGAACTCGGGGCGACAGACGCGCTGCGCTGCGACGAGCCAGCCGTGCGCGATGTGTGCGTTGTGGTCGAAGCGGCTCTCCTGTTGCATCTGCTGCCGCCGCTCTTCACGCTCGGCCCTCCGACCGTCAACCTCGTCTTGTGGCACGTGCAGCAGGCAGCACGGCAGCGACACGCGGCGGTGCCGGACGGCAACATCCCGCTGCTAACGGCGGCTGAGGCTGTCGCCCTCGCCCGCGGACTGTGCGAGAAACACCTCTCGATCGCCGCACCGCATGCGCCATCAGACGTGCGCGACGCGTACGCTGCTCGCATGTGGATCTGCCTGGGGCTACAGCGGCGCGTACTACACGAGTGGGTTGGTGCCATTGGCGAATTCCTCGGAAAGGCATACGCAGAGGGTGCGCTCATGACGACCGCGGACGAACTCGGCATGGTGGTCGATCTCCTCACACCGCTCTCTCACTTGCCGTTTGCGATCCCGGACGGCGCGCCTGGCCGAGGGATGCATCTCGCTGCCTTTCTCGGCTTTGCTGCCAGGCGACCCACACACCCCATCCCAAGTGCCGTCACGGAGGCGACACGTCATCCCGTGGGCGCACTCACAGCTGTTGCGTCCACCAGTCGTACGGAGAGATCACAAGCAGCGGCAAGCTTGTTCAGCTTCGACTTCTTTCTCAACCCGCCCTCGCTCGCTTCGACGATGCTGCATCGCGTGCCGCAGGGTCCGCAGGGTCACGTCGTGTCGAGCGCCGTGGGTGTGAGCGGCCACGACCGTTTCGGAAGCGAGGCTGACTACGGCGAGGTCGACGGCAGCGATGATGGCGATGTCGGCGACGCTTACGCTGACAGCGTAGGTGAGGCTGCGGCAAACGGCGACGAGGAAAGCGAGGGCGAGGGCGCGGTCGAGGGCGGCTACGCTTCGGCTCACGACGACGCGCCCGGCGACGACGACGATGCATACGTGCCTTATGAGCCGTTTGAGCCATGTGAGGAGCCAGCGGCAGCACTGGTGGCGATGGCCGAGGCGGCCACCGCCTACACGGTCGCTGGTCTGTCACCACATCGAGCGGCAGAAGCAGTGGCAGAAGCAGCGGCAGATGCGGCAGATGCGGCAACTGCTGGAGACGTGTGCTACCGCAGAAGCAGCAGCAAGGTGGTGATGGTGGAGACGGGTGCTGCCGCCGCATTCGCTGCGCCCGCGGCGCCCGCGACGACGCCCGTGGAGTCTGAGGTGATCGCCATCGTCCCCAAGCGGTCCCACCGCGGCCATCGCCGGCCAGCGGCGGCTGCGCCCATCTTGGCGCCCATCTTGGCGCCCCAGGAGGATCCACACGCGCTCCTGGTGCAGAAGTTAGGGGAGGCCGCGGCGGCCGAGAGGGCGGCGGCCGCGTCGGCGGCAGCGCCGTGGGAGATGGAGCCACTCGGCGGGCTTGGCCTTGGTGGCTTACTGCCTATGGGCTCACTGGCGGACGGTGCGTTGGTCGCAGACGGCGAGGCCGTGAGCGTCGAGTACTTGGTAGGGGGTCGGCCGCTCATGGCTCTGAAGGACGAGGAGGCGGCGGAGACGGCGCCCTCGATCAGCGCAGAGGAGGCGGCGGAGACGGCGCCCTCGATCAGCGCAGAGGAGGCGGTGGTCACGGCGCCCTCGATCAAAGCGCCCGAGGAGCAGCGCGAGGTTCCATCCGAGCCGTTGGCGGAACCCGCGCTGGTGCCTGCAATACCGCTCATCGCGGCCGAGACGCAGAGGGCTCAAGACTCTGTTAGCCGTGAGTACTCGGAGGATAGTTGGGAAGCCCTCAAAGAGGCGGCCGCCGCCGTCGCCTGCTCCATCGCCGTGCGTGCGCAACACCCGACGGAGGCGCTGCTCGAGAGTCCGCTTCCAGCCGACTTGGGCGGCTCGGTCGAGGAGGAGTTTGTAGTTGCCGATTGAAGTGGCTCGCTCCTCGAACCACGATTCTAAGGTCTCGCTGAGGTACCGTAGCGCTAACCGCTATCATCACGGCAAGCAAACTCCACTGATGAGTCGATGCAATAGTACAACAGTCAACACAACCGCGCCTTGCTTGTGTTGCTTGCTTGCGCTTCATCATCTTCATCGTCTTGTATAACGTTGTAACGACTTTCTAATTGCAAAAACAAAATTCCACATCTCTCGAACGAGACGTGGATGAATCTCCAATCGGGAGAACCCGAGCGACGCCTCCCATGAAGATGACGCAGTTAAGCATCGCTCTCCTGGCTCTGGTGGCGTGTGCAAATGCGTTCAATGTCATGCCGGTTGCGCGCCCCGTGTGCAGCAGCCGTGTGCAGCAGCCTGCCATGGTCCTCGGCTCCATCAAGAAGCTGTTCCAGAAGAAGGAGGACCCTGCAGTGACCGCCGCTCGGGCTTCGCTCTCCAGCATGCAGTCGCTCTCGAGCCTCTCGTCCATGAAGCTTGAGCTGGAGGAGGACGGTAAGGCCGGGCGTGTCGCCGGCCCGTGGAAAGAGTACGTCAAGAATGACGGCCGCAAATGGTATTACAACACGGAGACCTCGAAGATGACGTGGACGAAGCCGCAGGAGTTTATTACACTTGACAAGGTCACGGAGGCGGCGGCGGCTGCCAATGCCGCTCGATCCGGTAAATAAGCGAGTCCAGAGGATGCATGTCAGTAGTCGGCGCAATGTAGAATGCTCTCGGAGTTCCTGTTGTCCCGTTCTTGCATGCCACCGAACGGGCGCGCCTTCTGTTCTAGTGTAAAAGAGTTATGCAGTATTGGGTGAAGCGACACACTTTTACACGTCGTACAACACGGAGGGGTCGACCACGCGCACTTTGACTTCTCCGTCTACCCCGGCGTCAAATGCTCAGATGGCCTTCGCGTTCGTAGCTAACGCGGCCCGTGGCGACGCCGACGGCGGCCGACCGCCCCGGCCGGCGCGGCCGCGCCCGCGTCGTGGCCCGTGCGGGCCCCTGTCGCGGGCGTCAGAGTATGTTGCGAAACGCAATGCGCCCGCCACCGCCCAACCCGCCGTGGTGGCCATGCCGCCACCGACCATGCCCGCCAACGGCGACGGCGACAGGCTGGGCGATCGAAAAGGGCTCGAGCCCTTCATGGGCTCGAGGCACGAGGGCACTGGGAAGGAGATGCCGACGAGCACTTGCTTGCGGCCTTGCGCAGCGGCGTTCGTCCGTCCCAGTCCGTCCGCTCGTCGCAGCACACGCTTCAATTTCGTCCCGTACGCACACGTCAGAGAGCAGCCCACGGGATGTGCACAGGCCTTGATAGCTTGATGGCGCTTGCTGCGCTCAAGAATGCGCTTGACCTCACGGGAACACTCTCGCCACCGCCATCGCCGCCGCCACCCTCGCATCCCCTGCCTTCACCGCCACCCTCGCCACCGCCACCGCTATCGCCACCCGCTCCACCGCCACCGTCACAGCCGCCTTCGCTTGACTTGACTTGACTTGACTTGTCTTCCAGATGAGAGGGGTCCGATGCCGGACGAAAATGGCAATGTCCGCTGGGGTATCATGGGCACAGGAGCTATTGCCGCCGACATGGTTCGAGTGCTGAAGACGCTGCCCGGTACCACAGTGGCAGCTGTCGGCTCGCGCACTGCTGAACGGGCTCATGCCTTTGCCACGTCTGTCGAACTTGATACCGAGATCACGACACTGCACGCCTCGTACGACGCACTTGTCGAGGACAGTACGGTCGACGTGGTGTACGTCGCGACGCCCTCGTTGCGCCACGTTGCCGACACGCTCACCTGCCTTAAGGCAGGCCGTGCTGTCGTGTGTGAAAAGTCGATGGCTCCCTCAGCGGCAGATGTCAAGATTGTGCTCGAGACGGCCTCAGCTCAGAACCTTTTCTTCCTGCACGCAGTGTGGTCGCGCTTCTTCCCAGCTATGGTCAAGCTTCGGGAGACTATTCGCTCAGGCGTCATTGGGCAGGTGAAGTCGGCACATGCGTCGTTCTGCCAGGAAGATGGCGCTGGCACGTGCTCCGCGACGCTCGAGACGGGCATCTACTGCGCGCAGTTCTTGCTCTGGGTGTTTGAGGACGCTGCGCCCATGGTGAGCGGTGTGGTGAGCAGTCTGCACGAGTCGAGTGGCCACGACCAGCACGTCGCCGCGCTGCTCTCCTTTCCATGCGGCGGCATCGGCACCCTTGAGTGCTCGCTTCGGCACACCTCGCCGCGCATGGCAACTATTTGCGGAACCAGGGGTGTGATTACCATGCCTTTTCCGTTTTGGTGTCCGACGTCTTTCACCGTGCAGCCCATGGCCGGCGCGGGGAGCCAACACTTTGGCGAGGCGCGCGTCCACAGTGAACCGTTGCCCAAGGCGGGCCCTGGGCCGTTCAACTTTGTCAACTCGCAGGGCCTCGCGTACGAGGCGAGCGAAGTCAATCGCTGCCTGCGCGAAGGGTTGCTCGAGGCGCCGGCCTTCAACGCCCAGGCGTGCCAGCGAGTTATGCAGGTGATCGATGACATTCGTTCTCGGTTCACGTGCCCTAGCCCTGCTGCTGCTGGTCCAGCTGGGCCGTAGAACGAGGTCAAAGGGGCTTATCGATAGCGGATAGGGCCAAATACGAAACACTGTGACCGCGCCGCGATCATACGACTTGGGGTGGCGACCGTGCTGCTCGAGAAAACATGCTAGCTAGCAAAGGGGCACAGAACGTTGCAGCCTGCGCCCAGGTCAACAGTGACACTCTCTGACATCCATAATTGAGAACGAGAAATATCCAAATAAGTGCGAGGTGGCCTCTCTCAGCTCCACTCCGCGGCCGCGCTGCCTCTCTCAGCTAGCTGCCATTCCCTCCTGCGTGCATCGCCGTGTACATGCGCGCCATCGAACGATATCCACGCATATCCCCGCTACGGATGAGATTGCCGCAATCGCAGTTGAGCGGCGAATCAGCCTCGGGATGTGAGAGTAGCGCGGCGACCGCACGGCAAACAGACTGCAGCGTCCACGCCGGCGTCCACGCCTCCGGCTTCAGGATGTCGAGGCAGATCTCGCCGGTCTTGTAAAGTACGTTTGGGTGGAACACTGGCGTGGTGAAGGTCACCTTGGGAGGCGCCAGTGGGTAAGTGGGCAGGCAGACAATCTTGAGCTCAAAGCGACCACCCTCATATGGGCTGCCCGCCGGGCCTTGGAGTTTCGCCGTCCATTGGTAGATGTCGGCCTCGTCGGTAAGCTTGAGCTCAATCTCCGGGTCCGGCTTGGCCGTGGAGAGCTCCTTGTACTCTTTCAACAAGCGTGGACATCCCGGCATTCTTAGAAAAGGTCAGTTCTGAAAACGTGGGGGGGTTGTAGTCTGGAAGATCTGGATCCGCGACCCGCTGGCGCCGGTGGTGGTGCCGCGCACGGCACACGCCGGATCACGCCGCTATTCCCCCAGCTCCCTCGTCTGGTGCGGCCGCGCCGCGCGCGCGCGCCCCCCCCGCCCCCTTGCCCCCGCCCGCCCCTCGCCTCGTCGCGGCCTGCCGGCCGTCCCGTCCCGTCCAATTGGTCCCGTCCCCGCAGCCGCACCGTGGTCGGACACCGACGCTCCCGAGGTTTACCCGAGGTGCGAGGAGCCGAGGACGCCCCTTACGGCCACCAGGGGCGGCCGAAGACGTGCTCGTAAGCTCGGCGGGGCGCAGCTCCGTGGTGCTCCCTCGCGTCCCTACCTCCGACCTCAGGCCTGGCGTCCTTGTTCGTTGTTGGGCGGAGCCTGCAACGTCGGAGCTCGGCTCGGCCGCGGGACGCCGCGGGACCGCGGCGCGCGCGCGGCGGGCGACGTGCCCCGCGCGGACCGCCGGTGCGCTTCGCTTACTCACGATCTGATTCATTAGCAAGTAGTGTGGGTTCCCCCAGCATGATTCGTGAGACTCTCTGCTTCTACTCAGCACGTGGCAAGAACACTCTCGGGACTCTGCTGAAAGAGTCGACCACGACGGAAACCCTCTCTATAGCTCCCTCCGTTCGCACGCGTGTCATGTGATGCAGAAAGAGAGTAATCCCTGCCTTCAAACGGCCCAGTCGCCGAAAGAGCCGCACGCTTAATTCTCGACGGGGCCCGCGAGGATGCCAATGATGGCAGCCAGGAGAGCCAGGCCGATCACGGGGATGGTGTAGCCGCCGAAGTCGCCGTTGGAGGTCGCGAGCAGGGTGCCCGCCGCCGCCAGGCCGGACATGAGCATGTCCGACTCCTCGAGCATCATGCCCGGGGCAGTCGCGCGAGCCATAGGCACCTTCTGCGCCGGCGCTGCAAGCACAGGCAAGAACAATGGATGAGGGATTGTGCTAGAGGCGGAGACATGGCCTGGTTTGGCACGCAGCTGCGCCGGCGAGCCGGTCGCGTCGCAATAAATACGGCGGCAGCTGGCGAAGCGTGTGATGCCGTTTGGGCTGTTGGCGGGGGCGCGGCGCGCACCACGCAGCGGCGTGCCAGTCTGCACGAATGCCGAGACCACGCAGAGCGCGCACGCAAAGAAGAAGAGAGTCTTCGACATCTGCGAGGGCGCGATGACAATAGAGACGGGTGAGCAGGTGCGCAGCCAGGCAGGCGGGCCGCCGAGAGCCGTCCTCACGATCCGGGCGAGGGCCGACGACGCTGCGCGGCATGAGAGCTAACATCTCGCGACCTGGATCAGATTTTTTGCAAAATGAAACACAAAACGCGGATTCAGCACGGATTTCGTGTGAAGGGTTTTTGTAGAATCGCAAGCCATACATGTAGCAGGATACAATTTAGAAAGTGTGAAGATGCGGGGGGCGGCGAGGCGATTCCGATACGTTTACGATTTACGATCCGATGGCACCTTCTCCTGATTCAAGACGCCGCCGCTCTGTCGCGCGCCGCGGTACCCAATGAGCGACACGGAGTTGAGCGGCAAGCATGCCCTCTTCGAACCGTCGGCGCGGCCGGCCAATCTCGTGCCGCCCCTGGCCGTCATCGGCCTCGAGCTGCTCCTGCTCATGATCTTCTCATACCAGACCGAGCTCGACCAGTCGGTGGAGAGCCTGCTCTCGAAGCTCTTCTGGCACAACGCGACGGTCCGCCCGCCGGTACTACTCGTGCTGATCGTCATCGGCTGGGGCGTCGTCGTGCGCGTCTCACGCACCTCGGGCCTCAACATCGACCACGTGCTTGGTGGCCGGTGCATGCCGCCAGCCAACACCTACTGTGCGGCGCTCTGGCTGCTATGCGTGGTACTTTTCGCGCACCTGGTGCACGTCGTGGCCTCGTCCACTCCAGGTCTCACCTGGAGGCCGTGGCTCACCTGTAACGTCGCGCTGCACGCGGCACTCCTCGTGCTGGGCACGATGCCTGCACCCGTCTTCTTCGCTGAGTCGCGCTTCTCGCTGCTGCGCACGCTGCACGAGTCGTTCCTCGCGCCGCTCGCGCCCGTGAACTTCTGGCACGTCATAGTCGCCGACTACCTCACCTCGCTCGCCAAGGCCTTTGCCGACCTGCAGTCGACTGCATGCATCACGACGCACATCCTGTCAGAGCCTCGCGGTACTGGGTACACGCCGACGAGCGTACTGTGGGAGCAGTACAACGCGCACTGCGCGGACACGTACGCGAACGCGCTGATGCTCGCGCTCCCCTTCTGGCTGCGGCTCATGCAGTGCCTTAAGGTATACTCCGTCACGCGAGAGAAGAAGAACCTGTGGAACGCTCTTAAGTACTCCACGGCCTTCCCTCTCGTTGCCGCGGGCGCGCTGCGAAAGCACCGGCCGTCGCTGAAGCATGACCGGCTATTCATCCTGTGCGCGGTCGTGCAGTCGAGCTACTGTTACTTCTGGGACGTGCAGATGGACTGGGGCCTCTTCGTCGCCGATCGCACCGCGATGTGCGGCTATCGGCTGCGAGAGCCGCTGCTGGTGACGCGCAAGAGGTGGGTGTATGCGCTCATCTGCGTGTTCAACTTCGGGCTGCGCTTCATCTGGGCGCTCTCCGTGTTCAACGTAGTGCCCGGACGCGGGCGCGGCATGTTCCTCCTCGAGAGCGTCGAGATCCTACGCCGAACCGTCTGGGCGATCTTTAGGATCGAGTGGGAGGTCGTCGTGAAGGTGTACAACGCGAACTACGTCACGCTGCCCCTCAACAGCCCCGTGAGCGGCGACCTGGACTCAGACTCCCGGTCGAGCACAGACGAGACTCAGACCCTGACAGGCGGACACAAGGCCGAGGACTAGCTCAAGGGGGATGACGGCCGCGATGGCGACACGGGTCAGAGATGTCAGAGCGGCGGGCGATGTTGCGGGATGCGTGCGTCGCGTCGTCGAACCGGTGGAACGCGACGCCCGGACGCGTGTTCGCCTAGTCTTCGTCAGTTCTGGTCGGAGTCTGTCTATAGCTGATCCGCTAGGCGGGGCCCCGTGGGATACCGCCATAAGATGAAAAGATCCGGTCGGACCCGTCGGGCCCGTCGGGCCGTCGCCCCGTTCGGGGCGCGAGGCGAGGGCCAGGGCGGCCGCGCGACCCCGCCGCCCGCGGTGTGCTTCAAGAAACGGCCCGGGGACGACGCGACGCGACGTCGCAGCTGCGCGACGTCCGAGTCGTCACGCCTATCGTTTTGGAGCATTACAGATTTAACGGATTAACGCCGGGCGCTCAGCGCGGCCGTCTCGGGCCACGGCGGGCCGTCTCGGCGCGCGCCGTCGCCGTCGTCGCGACTCGCTCGCGGTCTCGGTACGGCCCGCCTGCGGCCGCACGTCACCTCCGGCTCCGGCGATCACGACACGCCGCGCTGTCGGGCCCGCGGGAATCGTCGTCGCCATTGTGCTCTACTTCATCTGAACCACTTATCCCTCATCATCGCCGTGCCCTTCTTCCTCCTCCTCCTCCTCCTCCCCGTCGTCATCGTGGCGCTCATCACCACTCTCCTCGATGGCTTCAGCGAGGATTTGGAAGGGGTCCGCCAGGCGAGGGAAACCTTTGGGGGTTTTGTGGCCTAGTACGTGCACTGTATCGAGCGCTGGCGGCGGTCGATCGTCCGGCCGCGGCGAATAGCGGCCGCGGTTGAGCAGCACCTTGGCCCTCACCTTTGCCCACAGCCGGTTGCCTACAGACGAGACGCGCTTCACCGGCTGCGGCTGCGGCCGCGCCACCGTTGTTGCATCGGGCATAGGTGTTGGTGCCGGTGGGCCATCGAGGCCCGGGTCAGAGACCTGAGTCAGCGGATCTGGGCGTCTGCTGAGCAGTAGCCGCGGCGTGAGTACCTGAAGCCACTTGCTCGACAGCTTGAACTTCGGATGAGCAGAATCTGCGAGCAGCTGCCCCTTGCTGTTGATGCGCGACAGCAAAGATTTGGTGCCGATTCTCTGGATCTTGGGTAGCGCGCGCCCCGCTGCTGACTTGTCGTGGCCGGTGCCCTTGCCCCACCACGGAGGGATCTCATAAAGCTCGGAGTGCGCATCCATCGAGATCTCGTGCACGACGAAGCTCTCACCTGTGGGCATAAAATACCAGGTGCCCTCGTCTTGCAGCGCCTCCTTGAGATCATGGAGGTCCTCCTCCTCCTCCTCTCCCACGTTCGTTACTACGGCTAGCCGCTGCTCGTAATGGCGGCAGCGCACTCGCAGCTCGTCTAGCTGACTTGCCATCGCGTCGAGCTGCGTGTGTGCGCTCCGCAAGGCGTCGCGCAGCTGGCGCTCGGCGGCCGTCGTCGGCCCGCTCGTGGACTCGCCGCACGTCTGGATGCGCGGCCGCCGCGCCCGGCGGCAGGCGCTCATCAGCCGCTGCCGCAGGTCGCTACTCAAGGCGGTATCAGCTAGCCGAGCGGCGGCGTCGGCTCGGGCAACGTTAACTTCGTGCTGCGCAGCCGCTTGCAAGGACGGAATGAGCTCCTGCAGTCGGCTGAGAAGAGCCTCGTCACGATGAAGCATCTCCTCCTCAGATGCAACTGCGGCGCACGCAGCCTCAAAGACACGGATGCCAGAAGCGTCATCCTCAGGAATGCTCTCGGCCAGCGAAAACTGGCTTGAGCTGCCTTTCTCCGTCCTCCCAGCAGCTCCGGAAAAGCCAGCGAAGCTGGAGCTGGAGGCGTCTGAACGGTCTGTACTCGTTCCTTCTTCTTTCTTGGCTTTCTTGCTCCCTTCCTTCTTCTTTCTTGCCTTTTGCGCAGCAGCAACCTTGACCGCAGCAAACTTGTCACCACCTGTGGGCATGACGACTTCGGTCGCCGGTGCACACGCCTCTTCGCCTTCCTCCCGACGGCCTCGCCTTTCGTCTGCTGATCTCGCTGCGTTCGTGCACTGCTTTCGCACAATCAAGTTTGGCAAAAAGTTTGGCCGCGGGCACGTTTCGTTAAACTGCCCCTCGTCGGCACGCATGAAGTACTGATAATCTGAGTACTCGCTACCGGGGGGCGGCGGGCGCGGGGCTACTCGGGTCTGTTTCTCCCAGCGTACAGGGTGATCCTTGCCGCTCGGGCTCGCTGGAGCTGCCTGGACCCTGGACGCTGCCCCCGATGCTGCTCTGGGCGCGTGGGCGGGATTGTATGTTGACTTTTGTGATCCGATCGTCAATCATCGCACATCGGCAAAATGTATGCCTTGATTGCGTTGGACTCACTCGCTGCATACATGTCCAACCGTGTCGCCGTGTCGCCCGCGGGCGCGGCGCACCCCTGTCGGTACTCGCGCCGGCTGGCGAACTAAAAAGACCACCGCACCTTCCCCGCACACGAACGCAGCAAGGGCATTGTTGCCGGCGGCAAGGTGCTGGATTTTTGCAGCGGCTCTCGAGTGGCCGCTACAATTGGGCCCCCGCTAAGAACAAAGAAAAACAAATAACAGCTCAAGGCTCTCCACAGCCTCGCGGGGCCGGTAAGGCATATTACCATACCTTTTACCATACCTCGAGACCTCGAGACACCACACGCATCGTGTGGTGCACACAGCACTGTGACAGTCACACAGACTGGGGTACGTATGACGATATACAACATGCTCGCGCGTAGACAACTGCACTTCAGACGTCGACCCTCCCTATGGGCTCCAACAGAGTCGACGCGCCAGGTCGCACGTGCACAAATCACAGCGTAGACTCCATTCCCAGATCTGTATCGAGCTCTATCCCCATCTCTCTCTCTCTCCGCCGAGCAATGAAGCCGTGAAGCAATGAAGCCGTGGTCGGGTGGTCATCACAACGAACCAATTAACGAACCCTTCGGCTCAGCCGCTCGATCCTCGCGACCACAACCATCGGGGATAGGTGGGACCGGGCGCCGCACCGGGCGCCCAAACCCCGGTGCGCCACCTCCCCAGGTGTGGCCTCACGGCGCCTGTTGCAACCGCCGCTCACGGCGCACCTCGCCTCTACCCATCTCTACTGCGAGACGGCATGGGAGGTACGAGCGGGCGGTGCCCGCGGCACGCACGAGAAGCGCGAGAGCGAGTGGCCGCTCTTGGCGGGCGGCGCCGGCACCGAGGAGTACTCGAGACCATACCGATGCGCGAGGGCGGCCTCAGTTTGGACTCGTTGGGCCGTCGGCATGTGGCACGAGAAGAGACGAAGCTCTGCGATCGAGCCCGTGAGAAAGAAGACGCCGTTGTGGTCGCACCCGATTGAGAGCCCATCAAGCGAGTTGGGGCCAGCTGTCTTGCCGCTCGCCTCACAATAGCCGTCGACGAAGATCTCCGACTTCTTGTTGTCGAAGATGGCCGTGTAGATGTGCCAATCGCCCGTGCCGCGCGTGCTGCCGCGGAGCGACTGCTTGGGCGCCGAGTCTTCGCCAGAGGCCGACATGCAAATTTCGGGCGAGGGATGCCATCCAGATGGGTAGCCGTGGCAGAGCTCGAAGCGCCCTGACTGCGGCCCGAGCGAATCGACGATCGTCGTATCGCCACGCGCACGTGCGACCACCATCAAGGTGACGGGCTGTGGCAGTGGCTGGCTAAAGGGGCGTGTCTTGAGGACGGACGCGCCGTCAAACTCAAAGGCCGCGTGGCCGTTGACCGAGTCCGGGCGCAGTACGGGCATGCGTTGGCCGTTCAGCGCGCGGTTGCTGTTGCCGCTCATATCCTTAGCGCACTTGACAAGCTTGAGTTCCCCCTGCTTTACGACAACACACTGCTCTTCCGTCGCCTGCAGCCACATCACATTGGCGATCTGGAAGGCCTCCCACTCTCGAAGCTGGTGAATCCATGACCCACGCTCGCAGTGCCGCAGCAGCGAGCACTGCATCCTCTGTACCAGTAGAACCAGCGAGCGGTATGCAGCAAGCTGCGAAGGCGAACGCAAAGCGCGGCACACTCCCGAGATGGTCGCAAGGTCACGGGCTCGGAAGTTGCTGAAGATGCATTCGAGGATGAGGCCGTCCAGGTAGATCTCGGAACCGGTTTTCGGAAGGTGCAGCTGCATGTTCGCCGAACACCACGGAAGTCGCGATCTTGGCGCGAGACCGCGACCCGTCCGAGTGCTCTCTTCTCTCCTCCTCTCGCTCGCCGAGTTTCCCCCTTTTTGGCAATGAAAGGTGTGTGCGCTGTGATTAAAGCTAGCAATTGACGTGACGCGGCGTCAATTTTGGACACGAAATTCGTCGAAGCGCTCGCCCCCCCGCTCAGCAAATCCGCCCGTGCCTCATCAAAGCTCGACACTTTCTTTCCGTCTTTATTCCCAGCGACTTGGCCGTTGTCTAGACCGTAGGCGTTAAGGCGTAGGAAGTGATGATAGGTCATGGGATTCGAGCATAGGATATTAGGTCATTTAGGTCGTCATAGGTGTAGACTGTACAGGTGCCCGTACATACTACGTAGGTGGTACTACTAGTACATGCCCTTGGTACATGCGGTGCACCGGTGCTTTTGGTAGCCGCCGGCGCCTGGCCGTGGCCCCGACTCAGTCTCAGACAACTTTCTATGCCCAAGACCCGTGGCTCTCACTGCCGTGGGCACTGCTGAAACTCGGGGGAGAGTTTCTGAAGGTGAGCAGGAGAAGGGGGGACCCATCGACAACCCATGTGTGGGTCCGAGAGATCCGGCATGCGTGCCAGAAAAGTCCCCGGAAGCGCGGAACGCGGAAGGTTCACTCATATTTCCCAACGAGTGAACCTTCCGCGCTTCCGGGGACTTTTCTGGCACGCATGCCGGATCTCTCGGACCCACACATGGGTCCCCCCTTCTCCTGGTCACCTTCAGAAACTCTCCCCCGAGTTTCTGCAGTGCCCACGGCCCTTGTTGCTCGCGCTGTCCCAAGCGCGCGCTGCCGGCCTGCAGGGCTGCAGCCTTCCTTTCATCCTCGCTCTAATCGAAGCCCTCCCTGCGGCCGTGGCCGCGTAGCCGCGTCGACGCAACGGTCCTACGTTGGCCGCCGGCCGGGCCCGCGGCGGCCGCGGAGCGCGGTCCGAAGGGCCTGCGCGCGCGCTGCGGCCTCGGGCCGCTGTGGTGCCTGTGGGGAGTGGGTCTCTCTAGGAGGGAGGGCCCGGTGACTGAGACTCGTTCCGAAAGCTTAGATGACGCGGGGGGAAATACCGTACGTGTAAACAAACGTACTAGCCGTTATCTGCGCGTTTTGACCGAACTTTTTCAACTAGTAACATGCGCACGTATCAGCTATCACCGAAGGTTACAGCTTACACTGCGCCTGTGCAGCTGCGCCGTACCACTGAGCAGGCGACGAGCCTCTACGACCGCGAGCATTCTGAGCGGCCACAGCCGAGTCTGCTGAACGGTGCGCGCGCGACAGAGAGAAGATGCCAGACCATGTATAATCTGCGGAATCGCCACGTTGCGAGGCTTAGCGAGGCAAGCGGGGATTGACACTGCCCAGCATCATATCGATCTCCTCGCGAGAGTAGACAGGCTTCGTTCGGTTCGTCCATTGCTGGTTTTTCAGCTGCTCGAGCTGGGCAGCTGTCGTCACAACGCCGTCGCGCGGGTCGAAGAGCGGAAGCGTCGCGACCGCAGTCAGCGCGCTGCGCCCCGATACATACATCGGCGACAGTGGGAACATCGCTAGCCGCCGCTCCTTCGCAGAGCCGCTGATGCCCTGCGCGAGCGAGGTTGTCATACCACCGTTGCCTGTGTGCGACTGCAAGAATGATGGCTGGCCGTAGTAGTCCATCGTGGACGCTCGGAACCGATCGAGCGAGAGGGTGTGGCTTGGACCGCCGAAGTAACGATCACACAAAGGGGTGTGAAGATGGTTTCTGGTAAAATTTAAGGACCGGCAATCGTTCGGTGCGAGACGGAGCTGCAGTCACTTTTCCATCCTAGCGAGGTCTCGACGTGGCCACAAGCATCTGACGTGTGTATTGCGTGCGATGCCGACGCCCAAGATTGCGACGCTGCCTCTTGATGTGGACTTCGAGACCTTTCGGTCCCACTGGGTACGATCAAGAGCGGTACTCTTGCGCCAGCCACGGCGGACTACACGATCATCGCCTCGCTCAGCTGCGCCGCTCAAGTTTGAAGCTGCTCGCCGTGTCCTTGCAAGGCATCAAGACTTTGGATTGGTTGAATCCTTCTGCGCCGAATCAAAAGCGGCGTCCGTGACTGGCAAAAAGCGCCATCGCGAGGTGCTAGAATCTCATGACGTGCTCGGTAGCGCACCGCCGCCGCAAGGTTCGTGGTATTGCTCCTTCATCGCTCAGGAACGTAGGCTGGTCGAGCATGTAACAATGGTGCTCCCGCGGTTCACACCACCGTGCTTTGAATTGGCGCCCGAGCGCGTGTGTCAAGAACAGGCTATCTGGTGGTTTGTCGGCCGACACAATCATTCGGCGGCTAACCTCCCGGGCAGGCCCGAGCACACGGACGCCGTCCAACATGATGGAACTTGGCACTTTCAGCTCGAAGGAGCGAAGGAGTGGCGGCTGCGGCCCACCCAGGAGTGGGCGTTGGAGGCCTGCAGAGGACGCGCCGGAGCCAGAGCCGTGAAGTCACGACGGCCTTCTGCTGGCGAACGCGTTCTCTGCGAGCCTGGCGACATTCTCGTCGTCTCCACTCGGGACTGGTGGCACGCAACGAGTATCCCGCCGCAGGCCGATGACACCCTCTCAGTGTCGTACGCGAGGGAGTTCAACCTGGTGCCGGCGACGACTGCAGCCGACCCTTCGCACGATGACGCGTCTCGCAACGCGGACGACGCCCCCGCCACCTTCATCAACGTCGACGGGTTGTTTGCGACTGAAGCGATCCGCGCGGGAACTATCCTCATGACCGAGGACGACGAAGGTATGAAGGACGCGGAGCTGCCGACGTCCGCAGACCCCACGTGCGAGGTCGTAGAGGACGAGAATGGGGTACAGTGCCTCGTTGCCGTACGGGACATTCGCTCGGGCGAATTCTTGAGCATTGCTGAATGAGTTCCACTGGGGGGCTCAGCTCTGCTGCCGAAAAATAGTAGTAGTAGTAAGTTAGCATTCATTGTGTCAAGTCAAGTCGTGGCTATGGTACACCTGGAAGTTCCTGAAAAATACTCGCCCATATCATATTACTTTGTGCCTCCGGCCCCCAGGGTCAACGAACCGCACCCTGGGTGCCAGAGCCCCAGAGGGCGAAGGGGGACGGTTCTAGCCGCGCCCGAAGGTTACCCGCCTCGTTAGGTACGGTCCGGTGAGACAAAAGACAAACTTTTCTGTGCCTCCGGCCCCCCATCGTGTGTGCTTGCATGCAACTAGGATCTCGTTGAACCGACACTGCCTGAAACAAACGTGCTCCTCGGAAACAGTTCTTTTTCACACTACCCTACGGGCCGGTCGCCGAGGCGTTTCCCTGTACTCCCGAGCGGTCCCCCCCACCCCAATAGGTGTGCCCGCACACGCCAGGCCGCTCGGCATGCTCAGGGGA
>Ga0210239_101506_pt1 | contig 17150 bp, 10 predicted proteins | sample ChrtobMetP5a_0mM_FD_155451 | JGI IMG/M metagenome (GOLD analysis project Ga0210239, IMG submission 155451) | Chrysochromulina tobin associated microbial communities from unialgal haptophyte culture, Seattle, Washington, United States - P5a_0mM | ecosystem: Host-associated > Algae > Haptophytes >... | reverse complement strand
GCATGCAAAGCCCTCGCGGCACTTGCGATCGCCATACTTACTCCCGGCCACCCAGCTAGGCGCCGCAGCCGCCGGCGACGGCGCGCTGGGCGATGGTTGCGACATGCCAAACGGTTGCATGCCATTTCGTGGCCTACCATCGGCGCACATGCCCAGAATGCCCAGTGACGGCAGGCCAAGGGAGCGAACGAGGGAGTGTGGGCCACCGGCGTGCGCGGGCGGCGGTGGCGGCGGCGGTGGCGCGGTGGCTGCGCGAGGCGGGGTTGGAGGCGGAGGCCGTCCTGGCGCCGCATTTGACATTGGAGCAGAGGGCATATCTCGCTTTGGCTGAAGGATGACCCGCCACTCCGTTGAGCCGCTCGCGACCACAGCCAGCCCATCGACGCTGCCGATCCACTTCTTGGCTCCACCTCCGTTCTTGAGCACTTCCCTAGCAGTTGGATTAAGCTTGTATAATTCGGTGCAGACGGAAGAGAGGAGAAGCGTGCCGCCACTGGCTTTCACGATTGAGAGGGCGACATCCGTCAACGATCCCGTCAGATTGGGGGGCGTCAGAAATGCAGGCCGAGGTGGCGGCGGGAGCGAAGAGCCATCAGCCGGCGCAGGCGGTGTTGGGGTCGGAAGCGAAGACAATAAAGCATCAGCCTCGGCCTCCGCCTTCTTTCGTGCCCAGTCGTCGTCCTCGTCGGCCTGGCACTCTTCGGCGAGCTCGCGAGGACACCTATCATCGACATCCACTCTCCAGGGATCGGCGCAATGGCTGGGCGCCGGCTCCGCGTCCGTTTGCGTCGATTGGCGCGATATGATCGGAGCAGCCATCGTCGGTGTCGGCTGCGTCGGCCGCGTCGGCTCGGGCATGCGACTCATCCCGAGGGGTGAGTGGCCGCACGCCACGGCTAATCGCACGAGGGCATCGCCGCTCGGGGTGTGTTTGGATTTTGGTGCGCCCCCGTGTTGCGCGAGCGCGGAGCCTGCCACCTGGTTGCGTTTAGTCTTCGTGAGACCGCCGCTGCTGCTCGTCGCCGCGGCACTGGCGGAGGTTGTCGGCAGCGAGGGCAGCGAGGACAGCGGCTCCGGGGGAGGGGCGCCGTGAGCGAGGGCAGCTCCGGGGACGGCGTGTGCCGAGCGCCGAGTGCGCAGCTGTGCAGCCTCGAGGAGCGTGAGCGGCGTTAGGGCGCCCTCTCGCATCGCCTCGAGCGCACGCGCCATCTCGAGCGGTTCGAGGGGCCGGTCCGAGCAGGTGCCTACCTCGACCTGGAGCGCGCCCACGCCCGCCGAGAGCACTCGGAGGCCGGCCGAGGGCATGTAACGTGCTGCCCCTCGCACTGTGAGAACGGCGCCGCTCACATCGACGATCTCGACGACGGTGTAGATGGCCGGGAGGGTAGGCGTCGGCTGGCGAGTGAGCAGGCGAACGAGCAATCCCAAGCTGCTCTCAAGGGTATTACGCTGACGCAGCGCCTGCAGCTGCATGCGCCCGATGTGGATGCAGCGCAGCCAGCCGTAGGCCTCGGCCACCGGCAATGACCACACCAGCTCCAGACCGGTGCCCACTGCCGCCGCCGAGCCTGCGGTAGCTTTCGCCTTCTCCTCCTCTGCCTCCGCCTCCGCCGCCGCCGCCGCCGCCGCTGCCCCCGCCTCTGCCGCCGCCGCCGCCGCTGCCGCCGTCGCCGCCGCCGCCGCCGCCGCCGCCGCCGCCGCCATTGCGTCGGCGCATCGAGAGTCGGCGGTGGCACCGGTCGCGGCGGCCATGGCAGCAGCTGCGGGGGCGGCTGGGGGGGCGGCTGTTGGGGCGATTTCGGGGCTGGATGTGCGGCGGTGTGGGCTGCGTCGTGGGCTGTGGGAGGCGCTGTGGCGTCGATGGCTGCGCGAGCGTCGGTACGAGTCACGCTCTCGCGAGCACGAGCGACGGCGGCGGGGCGAGCGCGAGCGGCGCCGGGGTGAGCGCGAGCGGCGCCGGGGTGAGCGCGAGCGGCGCCGGGGTGAGCGCGAGCGGCGGCTCGGCGAGCGCGAGCGATGCCGCGGTGAGCGCGAGCGGCGGCGGGGCGAGCGCGAGTAGCGGCTCGCTGATCGAGAGCGGCGGGGCGATTGCGAGCAATGTTGCCGGCGCTCGCGGCGGCCCTCACGCTCACGGCTGCGTTCACGCCCACGCTTACGGCAGCGCGAGCTGGAGTGCGAGCGGTCGCTGGAGCGGGAGCGGGATCGGGAGCGGGCGCGCGAGCGGGAGCGGGAGCGGGAGCGGGAGCGGGAGCGGGAGCGGGAGCGGGAGCGGGAGCGGGAGCGGGAGCGGGAGCAGGAGCGGGAGCGGGAGCAGGAGCGGGAGGGGTCGCGCCTTGCGGCAGTGCGCCCCTCGCGCTCATCGCGGCGGCCGCGCCCGGCAGAAGCCATGCATCTCTCTTTGAACGGTTTCACGCGGACGGCAAACGAGCATGAGCCCGATGGAGACGGGAGCTCTTCGATGACTTGCTTGGGCATAGCTAGTGCACGTGCCGCTGCCTCGGGCGTCTTCCACTCGACGAAAGCAGCGTTTCCTCGCACCTTCAAGCTCTCGACGGTGCCGAAACGCCCAAAGTGACGAGACAGCGCCGTCTCGGCACGCGTTTGCTCACTCTTGCTCATCGTGCCCATCTTGGGCAGCACGACGAATGCCTTGCGTGAGGAAGGAAGGGGCAAACCGCTACATTCGCTGCTCGAGCCAACCGCAGCTGCCGCATCCCTGGCGCCGCCGAGGGCCTCCTGCTCGACGGCGCCCTTGGCGCGCTTGGCGCACTCGCCTCGCTGCGACCGGGTACTAGTGCGCCATGCCAATTCCGCAACCGCCAACTTCGACGACTTTGGCGAGTTGCCTTTCGAGGCTCTCTCCTCGCCTGCAGCCGCCTGGTGGCGTCTGGTTGCCTCGGGTTGCCCCTGATGGACCAGCCTCTCCTCGCCTGCAGCCGCCTCAAGCATAGGCGGCGGGGTGGGCGTGCGAGAGCGCTTCATTCTGAAAAAAAGCGTCGGGGCGGCGGCCGGAGTGTTAGCGGCTCCAGCACGTGACAAAGCAGTGGCGGAGGTGGCCGTGCCAACGGTTGGGTCCGCGGCAGCTGCGACAGCCGCGATGGCGGCGCTTTGGTTGGCACTCTGGCTGGCACGGCGGCGCGATGGGATGAGAGGTATGTCGTCCTCGTCTGACGAGTCATCGAGCCTCGCGCCGTTCGGTGAAGGCGCCCCTATCTCGTTAGGGGGGTATATGGGAGGTATGGGGGCCGGTGAAGGGGCCACCCTCTTCGAGGAAGGGGCCTCCGCCGCCATTGCACGTGCCAGCGCCACAGCCGCCTCGACGGCGGTCCGATAAAATCCGAGCTCGCGCCGCCGGTAGCGCGCTCGGTAACGTTGGCTGGTCTTGAGCCAGCAGACACCCAGGTAACCACTACGGTTGCCAGGAGCGAGGTGAAGAGAGAACCCCTCGGCCACTGTCGGCAGCGCGGTGGCCCCCGCCGTCACGTCCCCCTCGCCCATCTTCTCGTCCTCCCCCTCGTCCTCCACCTCGTCCTCCACCTCGTCTTCAACCTCGTCCTCAACCTCGTCCTCCTCGTAAACCTCCGCCTCCTCGACTACCGCTTCCTCGATGTTCGCCTCCTCGACCTCCGCCGCCTCCTCGGCTTCCGCCTTGCGCGTGTTGCTGGCGAATGGGCTCTGGCGAACGGCTTTGAAGACGTCAAAGAGAGCGAGAAACTTGGCTGCGTGCCCGGCCTTCATGCTACACTCGACGAGCATGCTCTCGAGCTCGCGCTTGCCCACAGTGAAGAGGTAGGGAACAGTCCATCCCTTCTCCTCAAACGCGGCCCTGTAGGCCTCGGAGCGGCAGGCACGCATCAACTCGGCGATGGTAGGCTCGGCCAGCGTGGGCTCGGCCAGCGTGGGCTCGGCGAGGGTGGGCTCGGCGAGGGTAGGCTTGGCGAGGGTGGGCTTGGCGAGGGTGGGCTTGGCGAGGGTGGGCTTGGCGAGGGTGGGCTCGTCCGGAAGAGCGCCGGCGTCAGGCGGCAGCGGTGCCGACGCTGGCGCACCCTTGTGCGTGGTGCCCGCACTGGAGAGGGCGAGGGCATACTTGAGGGCTTGCCTCTCACCAAGACGGCGCTCGACCGCTCCGATGGGGCCGCCCTCCACTGCCTCGGCCAGTGCAGCCCCGCGCGAGGAGCCACAGCCACCGCCGCCGGCGGCGCTCGCGCCCGCTGCGACAGGCACAGCTGCAGGTGGCTCCTCGGATTCACTCGGTGGCGGTAACGGATGGGCGGCATTGTACTCGGCGACGAGCTCGGCATCGATATTCTTGGCTGGCTCCCATGTCTGGTGCTCAGCCGGCCAGCCGCGCCAGCTCACCAGGTACTCAGTCCGCTTGTACCGTCCGATCCGCCGGTCGAGCAGTGCCTCCACTTCCCACAGATCCCCATCCACGTGGCCCGTGCGAGACACAAAGTTCACGGGCGCTCCTGGCGGCAGCTTCGGAGGGCGCGGCGGGCGTGGCCCGCCTGTCGCGGCCGCGCGCGGCAGCGGTGGCGGCAGCGGTGGCGGCAGCGGCGGGTGGTCGATGCGTGCCACGTGGTCGCGCCGGCGTGGGCCGTCGAGAAAGGGGAAGATGCATGAGCCGCCGTGCCTCTCGGCGAGGATGCACCCGTTGATGCCGCACGGCTTGTACGCTGGCTCCGGTGTGGGCTGCGCCGCGACCGATGCGGTCGCGCTTGTGGAGGTCGATGCGGCGGTGGATGCCACGGGCCACGGAGGAGCGGGAGGTGCTGCTGGGTCTCCCAGCGCCAGCGCGGGCCACGGAGGAGCCGCTGGTGCTGCAGGTTCTGGTGAGAGTGTATCTGGTGTTGGTGGTGATGCTGAGGCGGGCATGATGTCGACTTCGTGGCCTGCGAGAGCGTCGGAGTTGGCGTCGGCCACTTCATGTGCTCCGGAAGGCTCGTCGGCTGACGAATTGGCAACGCTGGTGGTGGTTGCGGGAAAATCGTCTTCGTGGTCCGTGTCGCCGTTCAGGTCGAACAACTGCGGCTTCAGCTCGTCGACGTCGTCGACCTCCATGGTCTCCGAGACGAGGGCGCTCGTGAGGGTCGGGATTATCAGGCGGGTGCTGACGGGCAGCAACTCCCGAGATGGGTGCAGGAGTGATCACGGGATGGACGTGCCTCTCCGTCTTCTGTCCCTCCCAAGCAGGGACCGCTGAATTGTCGGCGCGAAGACGCGCGAAGTTTTGCAACTACACAATGAGTTCTTCAATGCGAGCTCCGCGATACGCGAGACTCCAAGCTAGCTCACGGCCCCCTGGTCCAAGTCCAATCGCCACGTGGCAAATTGCTGTTCAGAAGTGTTCCTGATTCGCGACTTTCATCATCGCACGCCTACGTGCATCGCATCGGAACAATGGGTTGCGGCGGAAGCACCGAGGCTGAGCCTGTGAGCGCTCCGGACATCGACGCGACGCCCATCGAGACGGCTCAGGTCCAGACCGAGCTGGTCAAGGATCGGCTCGAGATCGCGGAGCAGGATGCCGTCAAGACCAAGGCGGGCAGTGATACTTTCATCGCCTCATGTCTCAAAGCGCGGGCTGAACATTCCGACGACAAGGCGATCGTGCTCGACACCTGCACGCGCCTCCAGGCGCACAATCGGCGCCTCAAGGAGTACGTGGCGATCTATGACTGCGAAACGGTCAACGAGGCGATGAACGGCGGCTTCTTGGGCCTCGGCTGCAACGACGACAAGCTGATCGCGGCGCTGTGCACGCGCACCAAGAGCCAGCTGACGCGCACTCGCCAGCGGTATCGCACCATGTACGACAAAGACCTGCGCGCCGAGGTCAAGGGCGAGGCGGACAGCCGCTCGTATGGCCGCATGATGTTCTTCGCGATGGCGGCGCCCGACGAGTACGTGGCGGACATCATCGATTTGGCGTGCAAGGGCATGGGCTGCGACGAATTGATGCTGCTCGAGGTCTTCGTCACGCACACGCAGGCCGAGCTCCAGGCGGGCAAGAAAAAGTGGGAGGGGCGCACGGACAAGAGCCTGGTCGACTACCTGAAGGGGGAGCTCGACGGCTGGATCGGCAACGGGTTCATTCACCTGCGCCGGCTGCTGTTCCTTCTGTTCCAAGGTGAGCGGGTGGAGACGACGGACATGGACGAGGAGCTCGCCGCCAAGCAGGTCGACTGCCTGCACGAGGAGTTCGAGAAGGGCTTCTTTGAGGACTTTCATGAATCCTTTATCATCGACATCATCGGCAAGAATACGACCAACCAGAACCAGCTCGTGGCCCAGATGTATGAGAAGAAGTTTGAGACGTCGCTCACCAAGGCGCTCAAGGGCAAGTGCGGCGAGCGTCTCTTCGACGCGCTCCACGCGCTCATCATGCCCAAGCCCGAGTACGTCGCGATGCGCCTGAAGAAGGCCATGGAAGGCTGGGGACGGGACTCCGACGTGATGACGCGCATGCTCGGCGGCTTCGATGGCGACGGGATGGCGGCCGTCGCCGAGGCCTTCGAGCGCAAGTACGGCCAGCCGCTCTGGTCGGCTCTCAAGGAGGAGCTCAAGGCGGGCAACTTCCTGAGCGCCGCCACCGCGTGGCTCTCGACCATCTCTTCCAACCCGGCGAGGAGCGCCGAGCGGTTCACCGAGCTCGACTTGTCCAATGGCGACGTGGAGCTGCCCAAGCTCGTTGAGATGCTCGACTGGCTCTTCGTCGAGAACGAGGCGCTGCTCTCCTTCATCGCGTTCCTCGACGTCGAGACCGTGCGCGAGGCGACCAAAGGATGGGGCACCGACGACACGGCCCTCATCCGCGCCTTCACTACGCGCAACAAGCGCGCCCTTGCCCGTGTCAACATCGGCTACCGCAACAAGTACGGCGAGCCTCTCCAGAAGCTCATCGAGAACGAGATGAAGGACAACAACTACTCGTTCCTCGCCAAGTTCCTCGTCGTGCAGGCCGAGCAGGCGGACCTCATGATCCTCGACCAAGCCATGGACGGCATGGTGATTGACCATGGGGCCCTCGTCGAGTTCCTGTGCGCGCGCCACCCGCGGCGCGTGCGCGCTGCCAAGGCCAAGTGGGAGGGCTACCATGATGACTCCCTCATCGACAAGCTCGACGACGTGCTGAGCGGCGACATGCAGACTCTCGCGATGCGCATGCTCAAAGGCAAGCGCGACGTTGACAACGATAAGGTCGACGACGCCCTCGCGCGCAAGCAGGCACACCAACTGCACGACAGCGCCATCGACTACATCGAGACCCTATGCGACAACTCGGCGCCGCAGAACGCGTTAGTGGCCAAGTACTATGAGGAGGCGTATGACTCGTCGCTCCGGCGTGCCATCTCGCAGGAGTATTCGGGCCCCGTTAAGGACGCGCTCCTCGCGCTCCTCCAAGGCCCAGCCGAGTGGTACGCGGCGCAGCTTAGAAAGGCCTTGTCCGGCGATGAGACGAACGAGCTCGTCGTGTGCCGCATCCTCGGTGCGCACGACAAGGACGAGATCAAGGAGATCAAGGCCAAGTACGAGGAGAAGTACGACACCACCCTCAAGCTAGCCATCTCGAGCAAATGCAAAGGGAACTACAAGCGTCTCGCGGTCGCGTGGGTCGAACTCCCAGACCAGCTCGAACAGCCGGCGAAGAAGATTGAGCTGCCGACAAACGAGGAGATCAGCAAGGCGGGCGTAGAAGGCAGCAAGGCCACGTCCAAGGCGGACGATGAGATTTCGGACGACGAAACGCTCGAGAGCGGAATCAAGTCGACGTCCCCCCTCTTCAAGGCCAAGTGCCAAATGTGGACGGCTAAGTACAAGAAGTACAACGAGATGGGCAAGGCGCGCAAGGCCGCGCACTATCAGCGGCTGCTCCTCCTCAACCCGCCCCTGCCCAAGAAGAGCTCGATCCTCAAGGGATTCGCCGATGCGCTCGAGGAGGAGTACAAGAAGGACAACTCGGGCGACGACTGGACGGGTATGTGGCTCGACTCCGTCGACGAGGCCGAGTTCGAGGCCGCAGGCACCTCTAAAGACTTCTTCAAGAAATGGTTCGACGTGACCGAGTCGATGGTCGCTGAGAAGAAGGTGTCTGTGAAGGAGATGGAGGCGCACTGGGGCCTCATCGAGGAGCCACCCAAGCAAGAAAGGCTCTACGAGCCCGTGCCTCTCGCGCCTGTGGGAATGCCGGTGGCACAGTCCATGCCGATGGCACAGTCCATGCCGCAGGCGACGCCCGCGTACGGTTCAAACTACGCGATGGCGCAGGCCAACTACGCGATGCCCGTTGCGAGTCCGTATGCCATGCCCGTCGCGAGTCCGTATGCCATGCCCAATCCGTATGGCAATCCCTATGGCAACTATGGCCAGCCGCAGGTGACTTCGACCTACACTACCACCTCCACAACCTTCGTTCCCCTGCAGCAGCCCATGCACTATGGGCAACAGCCCACGTATGCGCCGCAGCCCATGATGTACCGTTGAGCACTCTCGAGGAAATGGAGTGGTCGACGAAGTGGTCGACACCTGAGTGGTCGACACCTGGCTGCTGGTATGGGGTTAGGGTTACGTATGACGTGGTGGAGCTCGCAGGGGACCATACTTTGCTGACGGTGGGACCATGCTTGGCTTGCAGTGCGCTTGGCGTCATGTCCATTTCGCTGGCGCCGCTAGGTGAGGTGGTGACATGCTTGGGGGGCTTGCCTATGTGCATGGGCACGGCGAGAAGTCGCATGCTATGCGGAGAGGCTTCAACCGATTGTTCCATGATCTGTGCTAATGACGAAATGTGTTGCCGTGCAAGGCTAGCGTGCCGCGCGTGGCATCATGCCCCAGACAACCAAGCACCGCACACAGTTATGATTTGTTATGTGTGATGTCAGATCATGTGCGATCTGTGTGTGGCGTGGAGAAGCGACGCTTGCAATAGAAATCACGACAACACATTCACAGGCACAGACAAACTCACAGACACCCCTTTCACCATGGAGTTCGCTCAGCAAGGTCGCATTTCCGAGCCGCTGCTCGATCCCGAGCTCGTGCAAGTGGAGCGTACGGTATGCGCGCGCGCGCGGCACATCCCCTGGACACGCCCTTGCGAGGCTGACTCGCTCTTTGTCGGTGCCCGCAGATTGCCGAGACGGCTTCCCTCGGCGATGCCATCCTCGGCGCGCTCTACAACCAGCGCCAACGCTTGGTGGGCGCGGTCGAGCACCGTAAGCAGCTAAACGCCGAGCTCGAAGAGTCGGGCAACCTTATGCAGCGCATGATGCGGCGAATAACCTTCAAGCATGCCCGCTGGTATGGCATCATCGGCTTGCTGGTCGTCGCAATCGTGGTCACATCTTGGTGGAAGATGACACATCCGTATTTGGAGCGCGGCGGGCGCGACGGGGAGGGATGATTGCGCTCTGCGTCTTTTCGACAAATAGCTCACTTTTTAGGCTGTGCAAAAGACGCTCACATCTTCCGTGGAGGCTGGTCCGCCCAACCTCGCATGCAAGCTCCCTCTCTTGCCGACTTGTTGTTGAAGAGGGCACTTGTGCGTGCAACGAGCGCTGCGCAGATGGCAGCGCACAGACCACAGCGCTCAGCGGAGCGCATTGGCAGCGGCCGACCCGGGAGCTCATCGAGGGAGCTCAATGCCAACCCCGCGCGCGTCTCAATTAGTGTGCTGGAGACGCAGGATGAGCAGCGTCTTATGGAGCTTGAGAATGGCTGCCTCGAGGTAGTCTGTCCGACGCTGAGCATCGAGCACCTGCTGCCTGCTCGTCTCTCCGCCGAGCTCTGGCACTGCCCGGCTGGCACTGCCCGCGGCGACGGCGGCGGCGGCGGCCTGGCCGCCGCGGGCGAGTTTGGTCTCATGCGCGAGCCGGCCGTAGAGGTGGTGCAGGGTGCGCAGGATCTCGCTCTCGAGCGTGCGCAGCGCGTGCGGCAGCGAGACGTACCATAAATAAAAGGTGGTCTTCGGGTTCCGGTCGGCCGTGCGCGGAACCTCCTGGAGGAACACGTACTCGTCTTGCAGCAGCCGGAGCAGCAGCGGCCGAGCGTCGCGCTCGGGCAGCAGTGCTTGCTCCGCGAGCTGCTTGAGCTCGAGCTTCTGCTGACCTCGCGAGGCGCAGCCGCCGTTGGCATGATGGCGCAGCAAGATGCGGTAGAGCCGGCCTCCGGGCTCGCCGAGCTTAGCGGCGACCACCTGCTCGAGGAGGAGCTGCTTGAGAGCACTGAGCAGCTCGGGCAGCTTGAGCACGTACTTGCCGTTCAGCGAGGCGGCCACCGTGAGTACTGGGTCCGCACAGAGGGTGTCGAGGTAGTTGCACACGAGCTGCGCGCTGACCGGCTGGTCGCTCTCCTCGAAGCGCGTGCCGAGCGCCCCCAACACATCCTCAACGGTGAAGAGTTCATCAAAGGAAGCCTCGCGCTCCGGATGGGCGACCGAGGCGACGCTCTCGAGCCTCAGCGCACGGTGGACGATCTCCCCCGCCGCCCGGTCGAACTTATCGCTCACGAGCTCCTCGACGGCGGCGTGCTTGAGCTCGAGCAGGAACTTGAGTACGTGCACCCTCCAGAGAGCCTCCTCCTCGGTTCTGGCCGCCTCGGCGCTCGCCCGCGCTCCGAGCGCTCCACCAGGATGGCGCAGGGCGGGGGCGGGCACGCTCGTGCTCGCGCCGCTTCCTTTGCGCTTTCGTCCCGAGGTTGGTTCAGGCGGCGAAGGCTCCGGCGCCGGCTCGGCCGCGGCTGCCGCAGCGGCGTCCTCGGCGGCGGCGGCGGCCGCCGCCGCATCTGCGAGCCCTCCCGTGAGACCCCTCACCCGTGAGAGGAAGTGAGCGGCTCGCAGTCGCATGTAGGCCGCGTGCAGCGCCTGCCGCCGTTCGGCGAGCGCTTGTGAGTCGGCCGAGGCGGACGTGATGCCGGCAGCATGCATCTCGCATGCGCGCTCGACGAGCTGCTCACCCGTGAGCCGCCCGCATGCCATGACCTGCTGAAGCAACAGCACCGCATCGGCGCCGAAGCGCTTGCGCGCCATCTTGAGCATGCCCGGGAAGCATGGACGGACGAAGATCTCGTCGAGGCTCGCCTCATAGAGCGCGACGGGCGCGGCAACTGCGGCCATCGCCATGCGCTTCTTACTCGCAACCGCCGATTCTGACTTTTCTGTGCAGCGCACTATATTGTGCTGGATCAGCACGAGGAGCGAGCAGCGCACATGCGCCTTGGACACTCGCGGCTGGAACTCACGCAGCAGCTCGACCCAAGGCGCCGCGCCGTTGGCGAGCAGCCACGTCGCGATCTCTGCGACGATCGGCCCGAACTCACCCTCGAGCACGTGCCTGGCGACGCGTAGCGCGGCGCCCGTGATTAGCGAGCCTCTCTCTCTGCTCACTCCTGGGAGCATGGAGAAGGGTCAAGTGGCAGGCTTTCGCCTCCCCGTCGCCACGTGCGAGCGGCCGGCCTCGGACCAGCTGTGAATACAGTACTGGCTGTGAATACAGTACTGGCTGTGAATACAGTACTGGCTGTGAATACAGTACTACGATTGTCTCCTCCTAAAGTAACCTCGCCACCATCGCGGTCTCCGTGAACTGGGCAGTGTCGACGAAGCCGTGGCGCTCGTACCACTCCCGCAGCTTGCCGCTGCCCCGGTCATCAGCGAGCGTGAGTACATGGGTCACGCCGCGGCCGCGCAGGGCGCGCAGCGCGTGCTCGAGGAGCGCGCTGCCACGCTCCGCGCCTCGCCACTCCGGCGCCACGTAGACGTGGACGACCCCGAGCAGGTTAGGGCGGAGTAACGGGCGGCGCACACGGCCGAGCCACACGTGCCGCCGGCGCGGCGGCGGCAGGAGCCGCTTGAAGAGTCGAAGCGTTGGATTATCGAGTGGCCCCGCCCGCAGCAGCATACTCGCCACCACCAGCGACCCTTCGGGAGCGACGAGCAGCGCCGCCATGTCATCACCATCTCTCCAAAGCTCGAAGCTCAAAGTGCCGTGAGCGCCCGTATGCCGCGCGAGCAGCCGACCGCGCGTGCGAGCGAGGGCCGCCCTCTCATGCTGCACCCGGTACCACGGCTTCTCGGTATCAGGTTTCTCGGCACCAGGCTTCTCGTCCACCGCCGCGTCCGCCTCCGTCTCCAACCCTGCCGCCGCGTTCGCCTCTATCCCCAGCCCTGCCTCCACTTCCTTCGTCACCGCCACCACTTCTTCCTCCGCCACTTCTTCCTCCACCACTTCTTCCTCTGCATCCGCCTCCATCTCCGCCTCCGCCTCCATCGCCTCCATCGCCTCCATCGTCTCGGTCGCCCCATTCGCCACTGCCACCCCAGCTCCCCCCACCCCAGCTCCCCCCACCCCAGCTCCCCAATCGCCACCGGCGAGACCAGCGGCCGGCCATACACGGCGAAGGATCTGCGCATCGCTCACCACGCGCGACGAGACGAACCATGGCGGGTCCTGCCCAAAGCGCCAGCGTGCAAACCCGGGCGCGAGCGCGGGGGACTCGAGTCCGCAGAAGCCCACAAGCACGTAGCGCACACCCCGAGTGATGGGGTAACCGGCGTGGCGCACCAGGGCCGAGTGCAGCACGCCCACTCCGAGGGAGGGGCGGTAGACGCGCCCCGCACGCTCGAAATAGGTGCCGCCGCCCTCAAACTCCGACGGAGCGTTGAGCAGCAGAGAGAATGTGAGCACTCCGTTGTCGCGGTGCACCGCAAGCTCCGTCTGGCCTCCCGCCACTCCCGCAGCGTACTTGACCACAAACACGTCGAGAGGCAGGACGCGCGTGGCGGGGCCGAGGCCGAGGCGGGTGCGCGCTTCCGCCTCGACAGCGGGGAACAGCCGCTCGCGCCAGAGCGCCTCGAGCCGTGGCAGGCATCGGATCGGGATGTCGGTGGTCGGGTAGGCCACATGCCGATCCGTACTCCACCCGCCCTCGCGTGCCGCGTACTCCTCCGCTTCTGTGACGGCGTCCGCGCACGCGGCGGGGCTGAGCAGCGGGAGTACACGCACGCTCTCCATCGGATGGCGGTAAGGCGTCGCCTCGCCCGCCACGGCGCGCGTTGGATGCTCCGCGAGCATCGACTGCACCCAGGCACGCGCCGCTAGCCGCTGCACGCGCCACGGCAGGTAGCGCAGCAGCCGCAGCGCGAGCGAGGGCGGGTAGGTCGGCGTGAGTTGCGCACGCCCGAGGCGCCCGAGGAGGGCGCTACCCGCGCGCACTACGCCGCCCACCACCGGCGTCGCGCCCACCGCATGCAGCGACGCCGCCGCTGCGGCCGAGGTGTGCTCGGCCACGCCGCGCTCGACGAAGAGCACCTTGCACTGGTGAGGCTGCGTCGCGGCGGGCTCGTGCTCGTTGGCAGCATGGAGCTCAGCCCACACACCGTACGCGGCAAGCAGCCGCCAGCGTTGCGTCGCGAGCCGCGCGCGGCGCAGTGGCGTCGCCGTTCCCTGCTCCTCTCTCACACCCACGTCGATAGCAGCCACTTGAAGGCCGTGCTCACGCACGAGCTCGCGGCACGCGCGCGAGATTGCGACGCTCGCGCTCGATGCAGCGACAACGAGTAGCTGCTCGTCATCGTCGCCGCCGCTCGCAAGCCGCAGGTGCACCGTGCCATCTGTGAGCGGCGCCGTGCCCCCTAGCTGGAGCGTCACCGCTGACGGCGTGGCGGGCAGCCGCGTGCAGCGATTGGCAGCGTCCAGCGCATTTGAGAGCTGCACTGAGGCGCGCGGAGGGCCTCTCCTGCCCACGACGGGACAGCAGTGCGGCGTGAAGGCCACGGCCGTGAGCACGATGAAGTTTGTGGGCATCGTCCCCGCCCGGCCTTCAAAAGCAAACTCAAGTCAAGTCTCGGCCTTTCATTATGAATACACACAACACGTAAGCAGCACAGCTGTGAAGACAATATAATACAATACAGGCCAAGCCTCACATGAGACACATGCAGACGGAGAGCTGAGACCTTTCACACCCTGGTGTGAAACGGCTGTGAGCCGGCTTGCGGTTTCCGAGAAGTGAACCGAGAAGAAGAGTCCCCGGCGTCCTGCGTGAAGGGACGGAACGTAATCACGTAATTATATCAATTAAATATTGATCAGCATGTTGTCAATATCGGAAACCCCGCCCGAGCCCCCGCGTTATCCGCCCAATCCCCGCCCCGTTCGCCGTTGTATCACTTGTAAGTTTTACACATGATGTGTATGTATACGGTAGAGACGAAAAAAGTAATAAGTGTCGTCCGTTCACAAATATTCAACGTCGGCGAGAGGCAAGGTGTCCGTCGGCGGTTTTCTGTCCGGGGCGAGCGCCGCTTTGGCACGCCCGCTGCGCCCATGAAGGAAGTCGAGGATCGAGGGGAGCGTTGCCTCGTGGAAGATCGAGTCGAGGTGGCCGCCCTTCTCTAGAGGGACGAAGGCGTGCGGCGCCACGAGCTGAACGCGCGGGTCTCGCTCGGAGAGCAGCGCGTTGAGCGTCTGGCCGTGCTGGATGGGTAGCATGATGTCATCGGTGCCATGGAGCAGCAGCATCGGCAGCTCCAAGTCGCCTATCCGCTTCTTGGTGTTTAACTCGTCGCGCCCGCGCCAGAGCGAGTAGACGAGCCAGTTCCCAAACGGGAGCGCCCGATACGCGAGCGACGCCGGGTGCTTCATCGCCGCCAGCCGCAGTGAGAGGTACGGAGACTCGAGGATGAGCGCTCGTAATGGCGTGTCTTTCGCCTGGAGCGCGAGCGCGAGGCGTACGGCAACCCCGGTGCCGAGCGAGTGAGCCCACACGACTACCTCATCGGGACGCATGCCGCCGTGCTCACACAGCCACTGTACCCCTGCTGCAGCATCTGTGCATAGACCTGTCTCCGTCGGGCTGCCGCTCGAGTCGGCGAAGCCTCGGTAGTCGATGGCGAGTGCATGCAGACCGAGCAGCGACGAGATGAACTTCAGATGCTCGACGACCACCCACTTGCAGCGCGACTCGCCCATGCCTAAGGGGTTAGGTCAGTATGATATGGGAGTAGGTGTGGTCAAGGGGTAGGTCAGTATGGTATGAGGGTAGGTGAGGTAAGGGGGTGGTCAGTAGCCCATACCATGCAAGTAGAGGATCGCCTTGACACCCGCCAAGCTATCCGCCCGCCGCAGCGCCTCATCGTACACGCCGTCGATCGGAGCGCCCGCAGCCACGGCGACGGCCACCTCGCGCGAGGGCGCGCCGCCAGGGAGAACGTGCCACGCGCCGAGGGTCTCACCGTCGCTCGTGGGCACGCGCACCACGCGCGCGTTCGTCAGCCCCGACTGGCTCGGGCGCGTGTAATTCATGGGTCCGAAGTAGCAGTACAAGTGGCCGAAGGCGTTCGCGCCGTGCCCTTTATCCCAGGCCGACAAGGGAATGATCATCAGGTAATTGAGGGCCTCGAAGGATCCGACAACGATGATGTAGTACCACATGGCACTCTCGGCTGCCGGGCTGATGAGGGGCTCGGCGGGAAGCACGCGGAGCAGCAGCAGCAGCGCAAGGAGAAGCCATGGGGTGAGGTAGAGGACGCGCATCGCAACCTCCAATCTCTCGAAGAGGCGGCCCAAAGGCACGGCCGGCATTGCGATGCGCTCGCGCTTCGCAGCGCCCGGATAGAATTCGAAGCCCCACGACCCCATCGAGCCCCCGGGCGGCGCGCCCCTGGAGCCCCCGGGCGGCGCGCCGCTGGAAGCTTTGCTAGCAGGCGGAATCAACTCCGAGCGCGCGCGGCTGAGCCTGCCTAGCGACAATTGGCGACCGTACCCTTCGGGCATGCTGGGCTGAGGGCCGCGGACGAGCCGCCGACCTCTTCTCTCTTCCACGCAGTTCCACGAATTCCTTTTTTGGGGACGCAAGTACCGGTACCGGCACCGTAACTTTGTCTCATATTACGCGCACCCGTCTTCGCACGGCCACCACCTGTCCGTCTCATCTCGCTCGCCGCAGTGATCGGCGCGGCGTGCGTTGCGTTTCGGCGTAGCCGCGGGCCCCGGGCGCGCCGCCGGCGCCCCAGCCGACGGAATGGATCGGCTCGCAGCTCTACGTGGCGCCCGAGGTTGACAAGGGGTTGCCGTACGGTCTGCCTGCGGACGTCTTCTCCTTCGGCGTGCTCGCATATGAGCTGTATCAACAAAGCCCCAAACAAGCCCAAAATCGCAACACTCCTTAGCGGCGCCCCGCTTGCTGGCCTGTTGCCAGCGTCAATTTTCCTCTTAGTCTGTTTTGACTTCACACTCACAGGCTCGCCGGAGTCCCCGCGCGCGCCCGGGCGCGCGAGGTCCGCGGAGCCGCCCCTCATGGAGCGTGCGCGGACAAGAAGGTGCGCAGGGAACAGTGGCAACTGCTCCGATGATTAGGCAGTTGCTCAAGACGCCTGCCGCGGAGGGAAAACCGGCGGAGGCAGCCGCCACTGGGCCGCCGCCGCCTCGACGACGTGCGGCTGGTGGGGAGGACCTCTTTGCACGGCGTGCACGACTCTTGGAGGGTGACGAGCTTGCGCTGAGCGGAAAGGTCGAAGAGAAGCAGAAGGATGCTGCGCCGCCGCCATCGCGGGAGTCAGCTGGTGGCGAGGACCTCTTTGCCCGGCGTGCACGTCTCTTAGAAGGTGATGAGCTTGCACTGAGTGGAAAGGTTGACGAGAAGCAGAAGGACGCCACGCCGCCAGAAGCAGGGAAGAAGAAGTAGGCTCACGCGGCCCTTGGACTTCGCTGTGCGCCTCGCGGAGACCCTTCTCACTCACAGATCACGACTCGCGCGACACAGATTACGGGGAGCGGCGCTCTTCCTCGAGCGATCAAAGCTCCTCGACGGCGACACCAATATCGTGGCGGAGCTCAATCCCGATGAGATTGCGCGCCGGCGCGAGGAGGCGAATCGCTGGGCGCGGCTCAAGGCAGAGCGCCAAGCCCAGGCGCGAGAGGATGCCGTGAACGCGCGTCGGCGTGCGGCAGAGGCGCGACAGCGTGCGGCGGAGGCGACGACCGCGGCGGAGGTGGCTGCGGCGGAGGCGGAGGCGGAGGCGGCGGAGGCGAAGGCTGCTGCGGCGGAGGCGAAGGCAGCAATCTTGAAGAAGGAGGCGGAGGCGGAGGAGGCGGAGGAGGCGGAGGAGGCGGAGGAGGCGGAGGGGGCGGAGGAGGCGGAGGAGGCGGAGG
>Ga0210239_101504_pt1 | contig 17198 bp, 20 predicted proteins | sample ChrtobMetP5a_0mM_FD_155451 | JGI IMG/M metagenome (GOLD analysis project Ga0210239, IMG submission 155451) | Chrysochromulina tobin associated microbial communities from unialgal haptophyte culture, Seattle, Washington, United States - P5a_0mM | ecosystem: Host-associated > Algae > Haptophytes >... | reverse complement strand
CGTTCACGGCTGGCTCACCGCGGCAGCCAGCCTCGGCTGGTCTGTCGAGATAAGATGTTGAGACCCAACCCTCGAACACATGTTCACATGAACGACCGCAAAGGCGCCGCAACGTGAAGGCACAAACACCTGCGAAGCGACTTTGGGGGTTTGGTGTGAATACTTTGTAACTTGAAAAGCTTGATCGGCCTCTAAGCGGGTCTCGCGGTTCCGCCTTCCGCGCTCTGCAGTGGACCCTGAGGGCTGGCGTCTGTCCCGGCTCCGCCCTGCGGTCCGTCGGACCTGACACCTGTAGCGCAGCTCATGCGTGCTCTCCCCCTGCACGCACTCCTGTTCGTGTTCGATCTGCTTCACGCGGAGTGCCGATTCAACGCGGAGTTCCGATTCGACGACGAGCCGCCGTCCGCCAGGATCGGCTCCGAGTTCTCCATCGACCCGATCAGAACCTCACTCAGCTCGCGTCGGCGCTCAGTACGGCGCTTGAGCGCAAGCCGCCGCACGCCCAGCCCTAGCAGCAGCAGCGCCGCCAGACCGAGCACGGCTCCCAAGAGGGAGAGGAGCACCCAGCACGGCAGGCCCAAGCGACACTCGGTACCGGGAGGCGGCGGCGGCGCGCCCTCTACAAAGCCCGCGAGCGGCTCCCTCCACGCCTCCATCAGCATCGGCTGTGCCCACAGGTTCGCCCAGATATCGACATGGGCCACGTCCGCTGCGCTCACGGCGGCGAGCAGCTCGACCGCGTCCTCGCTCGCGTTGATCTGATCCGACAGAAGACCGAGGGACAGGCGCTGTGGGGAGCACCCGTGGGACGTGTACCACTCGATGGACGCGTTGAATATGCTGAAATTGGTCGGGTAGCTCTGGTAAGTGTCCATGTTGACGATCTGCGCCGCCTGGCTCGCGCACAGCTCCCTCAGGGCATAGAAGTGGATATACGCGCAGCAGTTGCACACGTCGACGTTCCACGCGCCCGCCTCGCACTGGTCCGAGTACGTGCGATCAGGCACGCTCGTGCACTGCGCGTACTGCGGAGACGTGCACTGCGACTGCGGGTAGTTGCCGACCGCGACCGAACAGTCGGCGCCAACGGACGCGAGCGCCTCCGCCGTCGCGTTGATGAGTGCCACGTAGTTGAGCGCATCGGCGCGCGTGGGCCACTGGCACGCGGACGCATTCGGTGCCCAGCACGATGGCTCGAGGTCGAACTGGATCCTCGAGAAGCGGTAGCGCGTCGTCTCCGCCAGCAGGTACGCTGCGCTCGCGTTCACGCCCGGCCCCGCCATCAGCGCGCGAAAGGCTTTCGTCATGTCGCCCGAGTTGGAGAAGATGAGCGGCTGCGCAACGGCCCCCGTCGTCGTCGCCTCCTGCTCGGTGTACTCTTGCACGTCGCTGAAGTTGCACGCGCTGTACGATGATGAGCACGGCTTGAGGCTGCCGTCCAGCTTCACATAGTAGCTGGTGGTTGAGAAGGCATTGAGCGCCACCACATTCTCGCCGATGGATGCGCAGCCGTCTTGTTCCGTGCAGTACGAGGAGGCCGAGCGCGCGGGGAAGGGCACGACGGGCGACAAGGGTTCATTCATGGCGCCATTCATGGGGTCGGCGAGGAAGCCGACTTGCAGGGCGAGGAGACCGAACGGGGGCAAGAGCGGCGGCCGCCAAGAGGAGTCAGACGGAGAGTTGTGGAGAATTGTGCCCGGCCGCTCCGATACCTGTGAATTCACGGTGAAAGAGAGGCGCTTCGGACCACCGAGCCTTTCCTCATACCCACGTGTACACACAACTCTCGCACACTAATTAAAAGCTTGTATTCATGATCACACCTCTCACGGCGCTCGAGCACTTCACAATGCGGCCGACCTTGCCATTCGTCTTCGCAGCTGGTCTCGCCCTCGTATGTGGCCCAGGCGCAGCAGGCGCGACGCGCGTGCGAGACCAAGTTCAAGTCGTTGTACACGCTCGACGGCTCGCCCAGCATGCCGAGCACGCTGCATTGACGCGCCTTGCGCTGCGCCGGCGGCTGCTGCCTCGTGTGGGCCGCATCGGCCGCCGATTGGAGGGCGCAGATTGGCCGACGGACGTCGTGACGCTCCACGTCGCCAGCTCGGCCGAGGCCGCGAGGGCCCGGCGTGCGCTGCTGCGGCACCCCTGGGTGAGCTCCGCAGGCCTGGAGCGTCGGTTCACATACCGTCGGCCTCTCACATCAGGCCGCCGCCAGCAGCGGCCCAGGAGGATGCCCCGCGACTACGTGACGAATTCGCTGAACGCATCGCACTGGTGGCGGCAGGGTGCAACGGGCCATGGGGTGCGCGTCGCGATCTTTGACACGGGCCTCAATGGGCACCATCCGTTTGCGAGCCACGTAGTCGAGATGGTCGACTTCACCGGCGAGCGCACCACCGACGACCGTGTCGGCCACTCGACCTTTATGACGGGAACGATCGGATCGCATGCGGAGTGTGCGGGCTTCGCGCCGGGAGCGGAGCTCACGATCGTGCGCGTCTTCGACTCGACGCAGCGCTCGACGACCGCCTGGTTCCTCGAGGGCTTCAACTTTGCGCTCCACCGGCGCTTTGACCTCGTCAACCTCGCCGTCGGCGGCCCCGACTTCCGTGACGCGCCGTTCGCAGCCAAGGTGTGAATGAGCTCTCACATCTTCTCGACACGAGATTCGATCTGGGCTGGCGTGCCACAGCCCCCAAGCCTGCCCTTCCTTATTAGGGACTCCTCCCTCACCTTCCACAGCCCCAAGCCTGCCCACGCCCCGTTCGCCCCCTACCCACGCCCCGTTCGCGCCATCAGGTGCGCGAGCTCGCGCGAGCTGGCATCCCCATGCTGATTGCATGCTGATTGCATGCTGATTTCATGCTGATTGCATGCTGATTGCATGCCTCATCAGGTGCGCGAGCTCGCGCGAGCTGGCATCACCATCGTCTCTGGTGTGGGCAACAGCGGCCCCGGCTGGGGCTCTCTCCTCAACCCGGCCGATGATGCGCTCGTCATTGGCGTGAGTGCACTGCTCCCCTCGGGCCGCAAGCTCGCCCCATATGCCTCGCGCGGTCCGACGCTGTGGGAACTTCCGCATGGGGCTGGCCGAATGGGCGTCGACGTGGCGGCCCTTGGGGAATTCTGGGCAGCGCGCAGCTTCCCGCCCGGCGGCTGCCAATATCAGTGGGGTACCTCGGTCGCCTGCCCCGTCGTCGTGGGCGTGCTCGCGCTGCTCCTGTCCTCGCTGCCGCCCGCGCAGCGTGCCGTGCTGCGCTCGCCCGTTGCGCTCAAGCAGGTCTTGCATGCCTCCTCTGAGCGATTGCGCGGCGCCTCCTATTTGGAGCAGGTGCGCTCGCCCGTTATGCCCGCATGCCTTGCATGCCTCCTCTAAGCGATTGCATGCTTCCCATTTGGAGCAGGGGGGCGGTGCGTTACGCCCGCATGCCTTGCATGCAGCCATGGCCTCGTTCCATCCGCACCTCTCCACACTGCCGCCGACCCTCGACCTGCTCGACTGCCCCTACATGGAGCCCCATTGCGACGCGCCGCTCTACGCGGGCGCTCGACCTCTCCTGTTCAACCTGACGCTCCTCGAGTCGGGTGCCCAACACGGCGCGCGCCACGTGCGGCGACCCACGTGGCGCCCGCTCCGCGCCGTGTTGGGCGCCCGACCGAGCGCCGCCGCGAGCGCGGCCGCCGCCGCCACTGCCGCTGGCGCTGAGGCGACGGCGACGACGACGGCGGCGGAGCTCACGGACGACGAGATCTCGGACGACGAGATTGCGGACGACGAGATCTCGGACGACGAGATCGCGGACGTGCTCGACGTGTCGTTCGCGTGGTCTCCCAGTTTGGACGCGGGCGTTGGCTTCGTGGGCGTCGCTCTGGCCGTGCGCCTTACACGGCGCGAGTGGGAAGGCGTCGTCACGGGCGAGATCCTCATCGAAGTTTCGTCAGAGGCCGAGTTCTACGGGGCGGCGCCCACCACGGCGCCCACCACGGCGCCCACCGCGGCGCCCACCACGCGCTCCGTGCGCGTACCGTTACGTGTGCGCATTCGACGAACCCCGCCACGTCACCGTCGGCTCCTCCTGGACCTCTTCCACAGCACGAGCTACCCCAACGGCTTCTTCCCAACGGACGAGCTCGAGGCGCATGCAATCGATCTGATGGACGTCCGCGGCGACCACCCGCACACGAACCTGCGCGCGCTCACGACGGCGCTGCGTGCGGCAGGCTTCTATGTGGAGACGCTCTCAGGTGACGTGTCCTCTGATGACCTCTGATGACCTCTGATTGCCTCTGATGACCTCTGATGACCTCTGATGACCTCTGATGACCTCTGATGACCTCATCAGGTGACGTGTCCTCGTTCGACGCGGCCGAGTATGGAGCTCTGCTGCTGCTTGATCCAGAGGAGCCCTGGATGCCCCACGAGGTGGCCAAGCTGACGCGCGATGTGCACGAGCGTGGGCTGGGGATCGTCGTTGCAGCGGACTGGTGAGTTTGTGTCTCATGACCTCTGATGGCTCCTGATTGCCTCTGATTGCCTCTGATTGCATCGGATGGCCTCTGATGGCCCCTGATGGCCTCTGATGGCTTGCCAACACCCTTCGCTCCTCCCCAGGTACGACGTCGCCCTGATGAACCAGCTGTACTACCGCGACGAGCTCGCCCACACCGACCACCCTTGCGGCATGGGCGGGTCCAACGTCCCGATGCTCAATGAGCTTCTTTCCCAATTTGGGTTCGAATTGCATGCAAGGGCGTACTCAGGCCGCGTGGCTCTCAACGGCCGTGGGTTTGCGTTCCGATCGGGCACTGCCCTTGCGCGTGCGCCCGCCGGTACACTCATCATCTCCGCGGAGCACCTGCGGGTGGCGGCGTCTGATTGCGTCTGATTGCGTCTGATTGCTCCACTCATCAGGTACACTCGTCATCTCCGCGGAGCACCTGCGGGTGGCGGCGTCTGATTGCGTCTGATTGCGTCTGATTGCGTCTGATTGCTCCACTCATCAGGTGCACTCGTCATCTCCGCGGAGCTTCTGCGGGTGCCTTCGGCGGCGATCATACCGGTAGGAGAGGCTGAGCAGCATGAAGAGGCGCCGCCGCAGCAGCAGCCGCAGCAGCAGCAGGCGCATCAGCAGGCGAGACCCGCCTCAGCGGCGGCGCTCAAGACGGCGCTCAAGCAGCGTCGGCAGTGGGCTGCTTCGAGCCGACGGCCTCAACGGCAGACCTTGCAAGGCGCGCCACGTGGCTCCGATCTCGATGGGAGCGCCCAGGACGGCGCGCCACGTGGCTCCGATCTCGATGAGAATGCCCAGTACGGCGCGCCACGTGGCTCCGATCTCGATGAGAATGCCCAGTACGGCGCGCCACATGGCTCCGATCTTGAGGGGAGCGCGGCCATGTGGCCGTTTCTGTCGAGCGGCGCAGCGATTGAGCGGGTGCCCGTGATCGGCTACCTTCCCTCGCCTCGCCGCGACGACGCGAGTGGTGGCTTCGTTCACATTCACACCGCGAGTGGCTTCATTCTTGTCTTGGGCGACTCCAGCTGCCTCGACGATGACGCCCAGGACGGCGCGACGCGCTCGGCCATCGGCGCAGGCGCGGCGGCGAAGGCGAAGGCTGTTGTGGCTGAGGCGGCCGAGTGCCGTTTCGTGCTCACCGAGGTGCTCAGGGCAGCGCTCCGCCTAGACGACTCGTCGTCGTCGTCGGCGGCGGCGGCGGCCACCGCGACCGCCACCGCCTCCACCAGCTCCTCCCCCGCCACCGCCACCGCATCGACCAGAAGAGCTACCATATTAGGAAGAGCGTCGGCGTTGTCGAGCGCTGTGGTGGGCACCCGGGCGCTCCCTTTGGTGTTTCGTCACGCGGAGCGGCTCACGCATGCCTTTGCCGACCGCGCACTGAGCAGTGGTGGCGCCGCCGATGCAGGCGCACCATCGCTCACAGCGGCCCAACTCGGCGCGTTCCACTCTCAGTCACGCGTGTGGGCTTTGCAGCGGGCTTGCGTCGTCACCGGCCTTGAGTGCACACTGCCCCTCGTGCCACCACCCGTCTGGACGCATGCGGACGCGCCCGTGACGGCGCCCGAGCAGCTGGCCAGCCTTGGAGGCGTGGTGGTTACGTGGGTGGTGACGTGGCGCGGGCAGCCGCCTTCGAGTGCATCGACGGGGCAGCTGCTCGCGCTCGGCATGGCGCTCGGGCTGGGTGCGAGCGCGCTGCTGGCGGTCCGAGGCCGACGGAGGCTGCGCACGCGACGGCGCGCCGCCGGCATGGAGGCTCGCAGTGTCTAGGATTTGTCTAGGAGCCTAATACTCTAGCTACTACACACCATACTGTCGGCAGAGTGGAGTTTATTTGTAATCGGCGGGACGATGTTCGTGACCGGGCTTGTTCTTCAGCGATTACTTGTATGCGATGTACTGCGAAAAATTATAAAAGATTTATTAGGACGCGATAGCCGATCGGATAGCGATACAGTTTACTGTGTACATGACTGTGTACGGTACACAACTGGACGACACGATGGACACACTTCATCTGTACTCGAACTCGAAACCATGCTCGAAACATGTTCGTTGGGCCTGCTTCGCTTCCGCAACTCTCGCACTAGTCTGCACACTCAGCGCAGTACGTGTCCGGAGTTCTGCTGACTCGGACTCTCAGCGAGAACGACAAGGACGCGCCTATGGGTATGGCGCTGCGCTCCCTCCGGCGCCACTTCCCGCTGCGGAGCGCCGTGATGGCGCTCGCCGCTTGGGTGCGGGTGGATCCTCGCCCATCACAGCGCCCATCACAGCGCCCATCACGGGTGGATCCTCGCCCTCCGTTCGGGCGCGCTTCTTGGCATCGGCAAGCTGCTCACGTAACGCCTCAATCTCCGCCTGGGAGATTGCCTGGGACGCCGATTCCGCCTCAGCGACGGCGGAGGCCATGCGCGCCGCCACCTGCTCGGCCATCCGATCGAGCTCTGCCTCGTGGTCCTCGATGCGCCGCCGCAGGTTGAGGTTTGGCACCAGCGCCGTACCGAGCGTCTCGCGCGTGAGCGGGCTGAGCGGGTGTGGGCCGCGGAGGATCTCCTCAATCGCGCTGCGCTCGTAGGAATGGCCATCGGATGCGACGACTGGGTCCTTCATCTTGTCGAAGGTGATCGGGCACGTGAAGTCGGCAGGCAGCGGCACGTTCAGCCCGACCGACTCACGCCGCGCGCGCTGGGTCGCCGCCGCCCGCTGCTCATCGAGCCTCGAGCGCACGCGCGCCGTCGCTGCCTCGTCCGCCGCACCGACGGCCGTCGCCGCCGCCAGCGCCGCCTCCAGTGCAGCAGCATCCTCACCGGCCTCGGCGCGATGTAGCCGCGCAAGTGCCACTCGCAGCAGCGTGCGCTGCAACTCAGGGAATGTATCAAGAGGCACGACGGCGCCAGCGAAAGAAGCTACAATGGCGTCCTGGTTGGTGGGGTTGTCAGCGGCGAGGTTCTGCAGCGCGCGTGCCGCATTCCGCGCCGCCGTCGACTCGGCGCCCGCACGCAGCAACGCCACGAGCGGTGGGATGGCGCCCGCCTCTCGGATGGCGTCCCGGTTTGTATGGTTGTTGGTGGTGAGGTTCCACAGCGCGCCTGCCGCCTTCCGCGCCGCCATCGACTCGGCGCCCGCACGCAGCAACGCCACGAGCGGTGGGATGGCGCCCGCCTCTCGGATGGCGTCCCGGGTGGTGGGGTTGTCGGCGGCGAGGTTCAGCAGCGCGCCTGCCGCATACTCCGCCGCCATCGACTCAGCGCCCGCACGCAGCAACGCCACGAGCGGTGGGATGGCGCCCGCCTCTCGGATGGCGTCCTTGTTGGTGGGGTTGCTGGCGGCGAGGCTCTGCAGCGCGCCTGCCGCAACCTCCGCCGCCGCTGACTCAGCGCCCGCACGCAGCAACGCCACGAGCAGTGGGATGGCGCCCGCCTCTCGGATGGCGTCCCGGTTGGTGGGGTTGTTGTTGGCGAGGTTCTGCAGCGCGCCTGCCGCTTTCAGCGCCGCCATCGACTCAGCGCCCGCACGCAGCAACGCCACGAGCGGTGGGATGGCGCCCGCCTCTCGGATGGCGTCCTTGTTGGTGGGGTTGTTGGTGGTGAGGTTCCATAGCGTGCCTGCTGCATACTCCGCCGCCGTCGACTCGGCGCCCGCACGCAGCAATGCCACGAGCGGTGGGATGGCGCTCGCCTCTCGGATGGCGTCCTTGTTGGTGGGGTTGTCGGCGGCGAGGTCACACAGCGTGCCTGCCGCATTCTGCGCCGCTTCCGAGTTACTGCTCAGCAGCTGCACAAGGCGTGCAATCAGAAGCTCGACGGCCTCACGATCGTCAGCGCTTATTGCAGAACTCATGAGGTCGCGGAGCTCCTTAGCATGGCGCTCGTCGACCTGGCGCTGCTCCACGGCGTGGCGCTCCAAGGTTGCCGCTACTGCAACTCGTGCGGTCTGCGGGACGCGGGGCGGCATTTAGAGTGTGTGAATGTGAACGTGTTTCCAACTGTTACCGGTAAACCGGGGGAGCCGGGACTATTGTACCGGTACTCCGGTAAAAAGACACCGGGGGGAGCCGGGTACAGGCCAGCAAGCGTGGCGCCGTAGGCAGATAGGAGTCTGCGCGTTTTCTGGCAGTCAGTGGCGAGGACAGGAGCGCGCGCCGGCGCTCAACACGATCATGTTGGAAGCCCGGACAGGAATGTCGGAGAAACCTGCCCAAAGTGACGGACCAACCCGTTTCGTCGATCGAGGACGAGCATGCTTCGGTCGCCGCGCCCGTTACAAATCAACTTAAATGAGTGAAGGAAATCCTTCCGCAGAGGACGAAGCAACGATGGGCATCGCCAAATGCCAGCGCCAACGACCCGATGTGCTGTCATGTTCAGCCGAGCTGCTCAGCCGTGCATACACCCTACCCGCACGTTGGCCGTTTGATGCCTTACACCTGGTCATGGAATTCACACCGGGACAGTGCGACTTGTATGCACAAAGGGCATCTGCTTTCTGCTGCACTCTTGGGAGCACACGAGGCGTCATCGCGTCACCAGGTGACCCAGAGCCACACGTGCTCGAGGCGATCGCATCCTTTCTGTCGCACTGCCAGCGGAGACCGGCTCACCGCCGGTGTCGCTCTCTCGACCTCGGCGCCAACAATGGCTGGATGAGCGCCTACATGATGCAACTTGGCAGCCACGTGGTTTCCGTGGAACCAGCTTCGGATTTTGCGCGCGCTCTCAACGAGACCGCGGCGGTCAACTGCTGGGCTGATCGACTGATGGTGTACAATGCTCGCGCTTGCGTCGGGCGAGAGCCGCGGTGCATGGCGCCCTCGCCCTGTAAGCATTGCTCGTGCTGTGGCAGATGTTGGCGCTGGGGAAACGTGAACGGGCCCAGCCAAGTCAGCCTCAATTACGGCGAGAACTGCTCGTCGCATTTTGGGCTGCCGCAGAGCGTACCGGGCGTCGACTTTGACGAACTCCTATGGACGGCAGCCGGCGTACGTGGCGAGATCGACTTGCTCAAGATGGACGCCGACGGCCCCGAGGGCACGTGGTTGAAGCGACTGGAGCAGCTGCTCTCCGAAGGCGCCGCACCCCGCGTGCGAGCCATGATTGTGGAAGGCTCGCGTCTGGACCCCACCGTGTTGATGCGCCTCCAGAGCGTGCACAACTACACCGTGCTGCGCCTAGACGAGCACGACGAGCGCCGCTCCATCACGCGGCAGGGGTGGGATGCGTACTCGCCGAGCGGCACCTTCGCGCGGCTCGACCGCTTTCGCGACGAGCACGTGAGCCCGGACCGCGCTCGCTGCAAGTACTCGCCGCCGCGCGTGCACGGCATGGTACCGGTCGGCGACAATGTATCTCGGTTTGAGCTCGAGGACGAGTGGTTTGGCGTGCGTGCGATGCGCCACGTCTTCCGCGTCAAGCCGGGGATGACGGCGCAGGGCTGGACGACCATCTTGCAGCCCGTCATCCGCTGCTCGTACCCGGGGCAGTACGTGCTCACCCTGGACACGGAGGATCAACTGTTGCCTGCTATGAAGCCCATGGCGGCGGGCGCGAGCGGCTCGCCCGAGCGTTGGCACGCCGCCCATGATGCATGATGTTGCGCAAGGTTTACAACAACCAGATGGGCGAATGTGGGAGGACCCTCCCTGGCACACAGATTGTCACCGACCCGAACGCAAATAACACGCAGGCTGGTCCCAGGACCCAGCTCTCCAAGGAGGAGGCTGAGCTGTGATTAAGCTCGGCTATGAGATGCAATTCCGATTGGTTCGGTTGCGAAATCGTGTTCGGTTGCGCGGGTTGCTTGGCATTGAGATGCACCTCCGTCTTGTCGTGTCGCGTCTCACGATCTGCGCTCGGCGACGGCGTTTGCAATTAGTAGTGTGTTACCACCGGTACAACTCCACAACGACAACCACATTCCCCGCGGCCGCGGACTTTTTCAGACCTCGGAGGGAGGGTGGGATTCACGAGTCACGACAACAAACACAAGACGCTCAATAGGAGAAGACTAGACGCCAATTGCCACGATCGATCGTTCGCTTGGTCGCGTCGCGAGCGGCGACGTGGGCGGACGGGATGCACGATATCAGGATCTCCCCGAATGATCCCTACTAATTCCGTGGATCATTCCAGATTCCCCGTAAAGACATGGCATGCGTCCCGCACCCTGAATGGCCCTGACGAGCTCCGCGGCGCTGTCCCGGCACGCACGCCCTGCATGCCGGTACACGCCTCATTCACACTGACCACACCCACACCTGCGCAGCAGATCTTCTGCTCTGCCCGCCCGCTCGGCTGTGTGAGCGCCGCTCAGTGCCGGAGCGAGCGCCCTACCGCCCTTCTGTTGCTTGCCCTTGAAAACAACTTATGGAACGCCTCGGCGTTGCCTCAGCGTTATAGAAACCACCGCTCTGAACCTCGCCGCCGCGCTCATCAATCCACTTCCCCCCCCGTCAGCCCCACGATAAATCCGAAGATGAAGAACGGCGTGATAAAAGCCGCAAGATACCCCAGGCACCACAGTGCCGTATGCTTCAGACTCACATCCGACTCGACAGCAAGTACGCCGCTCTCAAAATGCGTCGCGCCGGCCTGCCGACGGCTCGCCTCGGCGTCGCGCTCCAGGCAGAGCACGGCCGCATACGAACGGAACACCTTGTCGTTCATGACACGCCCCTCGGCATGCGACGGGCGGTCCGTGCGAAGCAGCGAGGCGATGGCATACGTGAAGGTGAACACCAACCGTTTGGCACCGATCCAGAGACCTTCGGAAATCGCGAAGACCAGATAGAAGGCCTCGTACCACGCAAAGCAAATGGGCCGCCGCATGGGCCACACCTCGCCGCCGCCCTCGAGTTGCTTCGGATGGAACAGGCAACGGACGAGGACCATGCGAGAGAGTACGACCGCAAAAAGACCGGCCAATGTGTAGCTGATGGATTTGACAAATGGCGCGGCGAGGATACGAATGAGCTCGTTTGCCGACCACGTGTACAGAGCGGTGATGATGGTGCTCAGCACCAGGGCGATGATGACAGATCCGCATGCGAGCGATGAGCACATGAGTGCTGGAAGCCTCGAGGCTGAGATGAGACTCTTCGAGCCGACGTCTAAGAGGCGCGAGTGCTCAGCATCGAGCCCGTCGGGCTGGGCGGGGCTGATGCCCTCCGCCGGAAGAGGCGTCACCTGTGCGCGCGCCACCTTGGTGACGGTGAGCCAATGCTGCAGGTGCTTCCAGCCGTTGAAGGCGGAAGCGAACACGCATACGGCGAGCTGCACGTACAGCAGGATGAGCCCGAAGAGAATGGCTGACTTGATAAAAATGACTGCCAGGTGCGGAAGTAGAAGTAACCAGCCCAACCCTGCAATCACCGCCGCGTCCTCGTCTTCGCCGCCCCCGCCCTCGCCCTCGCCGCCCTCGCCCCCGCCGCCAGCGCCCTCGTCCCCGCCGCCGGCGCCCTCCGCCGGCGCATCAATGATAGCCAGCAAACTATGCAGCGCAGACCCGTAGTAGATGACGACAGCAATGTTGACCAGCAGGCCGACGAACAGGCCGATGTAGACGCGCGACGTGAGTAGGTGGCGAATCATCGACGCTTCGTGATCTGTGAGGTAGGCGTGCCCGCGGAAGAGCTTCGTGATCCATGGGACGCGCCCGAGCGCCATCCAGGCAACCGCAATCCACAGGAAGAGGCTCGTGATGACGCCCAGGAAGGACTCGAAGCGCATCACTGAGAGGAAGCTTTGATCTAAGGGGTCTGTGCTGTTTTCCCCCAGCTTGCACGAGAAGCATGTCGAGACTTCCGCCGTCCACGCGATGAAAGCGGCTAATCCCATGACGCCAGTGAGGAGGCACACGGCGACCTCGGCGCAAAGGGACATTTTGGGAAGCGCCGTGCACTGGCACTTGAGCCACTTATTGTTGATCAGAAGAGCAAGGATGAGGGCTGTGAGGTGCAACCCGATGGCTCCTGATTCTGCTTGGGCGACTTCCTTGTCAACGTCGGCAGCACACCTTGAGGCGTTGAATCTGCTCGAGCAGCTCACGAGAAAAAGATCTTCATCTTGCTTAATTTCTCCGAGCGCGATCAGCAAAAGGCTGAATGTGAGCGACACGCCGAAGTAGCCGGCGCTGAGCGAACACGCGAAGACGAGAAGTGGCGAATGGACCAGCGTCGTGTAGCAGTCGCACGGGATGCACCTGAAGAGCGACCGGCTTCTGGGCGCTGGACTGGGTTGGTGGTCTGCCGGCGGCGGCGCTTGCACAGTTGGCCGTATCGTAACCTCAACCTCCTCCAAAGGCAGGAATTCGCGCTTGAGAACATTCTCACTGTCATCACGATCAACAGCACGACGACGACGGTCAGACGAAGGGCAAGGGCAGAGCACGAGGCCGGCACGAGCCATGGGATGGTGCGGGGCGAGGGAGCAGCAGGGAGAAGAGAGCGCGCCGCACCCCATAGCTGCTCTCTCGGTGCTCCTGGACCAGGCTCGCCCTGCGCAGCGAACGAGCAAGCGCGATACACGTATTCAGACCTGGCACGGCACGGTTGTGCGCGCGCGTCGCAGGGAGCCCGCACAAGCCTAGGCCAGCACCCGAGCCAGGCCTTCGGGCGTCCATGCCGAGTCCCTCTGCCAATGGCGAGCCAGAGCCGCGCGGCAGCGCGGCGACACGCAAAGCCTGCCGACTTCGACTGCGAACCTCGGATGTGCCGTCGATGTGCCACACGCGATCAAGGTCACGATCAAGACATCTTTGGTGTGGCGCGCGGCGCGCTCGCTTTCTTCCTGTTGCTCAGTGCGGCGCCTTCGACTCACAAGTAAGTAAGCAAGCGGTTGCGCTTGTTTAGGTACATGTGTTGTTTCGACTAATTAGCTTTCTTGCCTCTCAAGGTTTGAACATGTGAAGAAGCCCTCAGGCTAAAGGCTCAAGCGTGAAATGCCTGTGTGAAGAAAAACGCAGTAAACGGCACGGCTGTCCACAGGCTGGGTCCGTCACGCGTCACGTGTTCGGCTTCGCACAGGGGGCGGCGACGTGGTAGGAGTTCTTGGCGCCAGATTGGAGGTTTGGACTGCTTTTCCTCATCACCGATCACGCCGATTTCACGCCGCGCTTCTTCGCGCGCCGTACCAGGGCGCTCACCAACACACGACACTCGGGTAGCTCACTGAGCTCTTCCTCACTAAGAGGGGATGAACTCCACACTCACCGTTGACACAACAGAACAACAGGTCCAGGGAAAGACATGGCATGCGTCCCGCACACTGTATGGCCCTGACGAGCGCCGCGGCGCGCGTTACCGGTGCGCACGCACTGCGTGCCGGTACACGCCTCACTCACACTGACCACAACGTGGCACCTGCGCAGCAGATCTTCTGCTCTGCCCGCCCGCTCGGCTGTGTGAGCGCCGCTCAGTGCCGGAGCGAGCGCTCTACCGCCCTTCTGTTGCTTGCCCTTGAAGACAGCTGATGGAACGCCTCGGCATTACCTCAGCGTGATAGAAACCACCGTTCACCTCGCCGCCGCGCTCATCAGTCAGAGTCATCCTAAGTCAGCACCACGATCACAAAATAGATGATGGGCGGTGTGATCCAAGCGCAAAGCCACCCCAGGCACCACAGTGCCGTATGCTTCAGACTCACATCCGACTCGACAGCAAGTACGCCGCTCTCAAAATGCGTCGCGCCTGCCTGCCGACGACTCGCCTCGGCGTCGCGCTCCAGGCAGAGCACGGCCGCATACGAGCTGAACACCACGTCGTTCGCGACACGCCCCTCGGCATGCGACGGGCGGTCCGTGCGAAGCAGCGAGGCGACGGCTTGGGTGAAGGTGCCCAACAACCGTTTGGCACCGATCCAGATGCCTTCGACGATCGCGAAGACCAGATAGAAGGCCTCGTACCACGCAAAGCAAATGGGTCGCCGCATGGGCCACACCTCGCCGCCGCCTCGGAGTTGCTTCGGATGGAACAGGCAACGGACGAGGACCATGCGCGAGAGTACGCCCCCGATAAGGACGGCCACGAACCAGCCGATGGATTCAACGATTGGCGCGGCTATTTCTTGAACGTCCTTGTATGCCGACCACGTGTACAGAGCGGTGATGATGGGGCTCACCACTAGGGCGATGATGACAGATCCGCACGCGATCGATTGGCACATGAATGCTGGAAGCCTCGAGGCCTGGATGAGGTTCTTCGAGCCGACGTCTAAGAGGCGCGAGTGCTCAGCATCGAGCCCGTCGGGCTGGGCGGGGCTGATGCCCTCCGCCGGAGATGGCGTCACCTGTGTGCGCGCCACCTTGGTGACGGTGCGCCAATGCTGCAGGTGCTTCCAGCCGTTGAAGGCGGAGGCGAGCACGCATACGGCGAGCTGCACGTACAGCAGGATGAGCCCGAAGAGAATGGCTGACTTTGGCAGGACCAGAACTAATTCTATATTCTTGACCACCGTCGGACTGAGCAGCATTGAGTTCACTGCCTGGCTTATCGCCGTTGTGTTTATGTCCTCGCCGCCACCGCTCTCGCCCTCGCCCTCCTCCTCGAGCCCGCCGCCGAACAGGCTGGACAAAAAGTCCATCGCCGCGCCCACCCCCGCGCCGATTAGGCGGGACAAAATGCTCGCCAGCCAATCAGGCAGCCAAGATCTCCATCCATCCATGATCGCCAGCCAACCATGCAGCGTCGACCCGAAGTAGATGACGACAGCAATGTTGACCAGGAGGCCGACGAACAGGCCGATGTAGACGCGCGACGTGACTAGGTGGCGAATCATCGACGCTTCGTGATCCGTGAGGTAGGCGTGCCCACGGAAGAGCTTCGTGATCCATGGGACGCGCCCGAGCGCCATCCAGGCAACCGCAATCAAGAGGAAGAGGCTCGTGATGGCGCCCAGGAACGACTCGAAGCGCATCACCGAGAGGAGGCTCACAAAGTCTACTTTTTGGTTTTCAAATCTCAGCTGGATATCGGGTACCAGCTTGCACGAGAAGCATGCCGAGGCCTCCACCGTCGACGCGATGAAAGCGGCTAATCCCATGACGCCAGTGAGGAGGCACACGGCGACCAAGGCGCAAAGGGACGTCTTGGGAAGCGCCGTGCACTGGCACTTGAGCCACTTATTGTTGACCAGAAGAGCGAAAACGAGGGCTGTGACGTGCAACCTGTTGGCTGCTGATTCTGCTTGGGCGACTTCCTTGTCGACGTCGGCAGCACAATTTTCGGCGTCGAAGATGTCCGAGCAGTGCACGAGGATAAGATCTTCACCTTGGTTGAATGCACCAAAATTTTGAAGCAAAAGGCTGAACGCGAGCGACACGCCGAAGTAGCCGGCGCTGAGCGAACACGCGAAGACGAGAAGTGGCGAATGGACCAGCGTCGTGTGGCAGTCGCACGGAATGCACCTGAAGAGCGACCGGCTTCTGGGCGCTGGACTGGGTTGGTGGTCTGCCGGCGGCGGCGCTTGCACAGTTGGCTGAATCACAACCTCAACCCCCTCCAAAGGCAGGAATTCGCGCTTAAAAACATTCTCTCTGTCATAACGATCGACAGCACGACGACGACGGTCAGACGAGGGGCAACGGCAGAGCACGAGGCCGGCACGAGCCATGGGATGGTGCGGGGCGAGGGAGCAGCAGGGAGAAGAGCGCGCGTCGCACCTCTTAGCTGCTCTCTCCATGCTCCTCGACCAGGCTGGCCCTGCGGGTGTTTGTCTTGGAGAGGGCAGCGTAGGAAGCTGCGGCGGAGGCGTGGGAGTTTGCGGCGGCGGCGGCGGCGGCGGCGGAGGCGGAGGAGTCGGCTGATGCGGAGGAGGCGGCGGCGGCTCTAATCCCGATGGCGCGGCTGCCATTGATGATTGCTGACGCAGCGAAGCAAGCGCGGTACACGTGGTCAGAGGAAGGCCAACCAAGCACAGCACGTTTGTGCGCGCGCTGCAGGGAGCCCGCATAAGCCTAGGCCAGCACCCGAGCCAGGCCTTCGGGCGCCCATGCCGAGGCGGCCTCCTTCGGCCCATGCGCGAGCCAGAGCCGCGCGGCAGCGTGGCGTAACGCAATGCCTGCGCACCTCGCGCAGCAGAGCCGCAGTCTCCGCTTCACGCGGCTCGACTGCCTCGTCGACGGCGTTCGACGCCTCTGCCTCCTTCTGCCACCCTTTATCGGATGCACATGGTTCCTGCGGCGGCGCGGCGAGCTTCTCGGCCTCGGCCGCTTCGACCTCCATCCCCGACCACACCTGCTGTTGAGGGTCGTGTGCGGCAAAATCGTGATGACGGAGTTTCACGCCGCGCTTCGCGCGCCGTACCAGGCGTTCACACAACACACACTCGGGTAGCTCACTGAGCTCTTCCTCACTAAGAGGGGGTGACCTCCACACGGTTGGCACAACAGAACAGGTCCCGGGAGTGGGCGGCGGCGCCAAGCGCTGCTACCCACATACCCCATTCGCCCGCTTCCGGCAACTCGTGGCACGGCTCCGACGCCGGATCCAACACGACCCCCCCAGACCCTCGGTCGGCCTCGTACGAGACCCACTCACGCACACGGGTGGGCGGGTGGGTGCTGCGTAGTGGGTGCGCCGACCCGGTCCCCGCTCGGTCCCCCGCGCAGGGGCCCCGAGCCCGCCCGAAGGGGCGGCTACCGCCCCCCCTTCCGGGCGCCCTCTTCCCCGCGCTACCGAGCGCGTCC
>Ga0210239_101496_pt1 | contig 17358 bp, 9 predicted proteins | sample ChrtobMetP5a_0mM_FD_155451 | JGI IMG/M metagenome (GOLD analysis project Ga0210239, IMG submission 155451) | Chrysochromulina tobin associated microbial communities from unialgal haptophyte culture, Seattle, Washington, United States - P5a_0mM | ecosystem: Host-associated > Algae > Haptophytes >... | reverse complement strand
TGGACAGTTTCCAAAAACCGGCTCAGGCCATCCAGAATCCAGATTCCGCGCCTCGCCGCGGATTTTGGAACCTGGACAGATTTCAAGATCCAGATATCGCCATGCAGAATCCAGATTACGCGCCTCGGCCCTCGCCCTGCGATTTGGAAATTGAAAGACAAAATACAGATTCCAAATTCCGAGACAGCAGTTTCTGTTTACGCTCCTGCACTCATGCCTCACCCAGACGTCATGCGTAGTAAGTCTCATGCTGCTCGTCCATGATCGATGTACGATGATGCGGGTCGGGTATGAGGTAATATGCACGTGCCGCGGTTCGGGTATGAGGTATGGTATATCTATATGCACTTGAGTGTTGAGACTTGTGATTTTGATTTATGATAGATGAAACTTGAAAGGACAAGTTGTAAGGGGGTTTAATTCTAGTCACAAATATTCAAGTCAAGCGTCAAGTAAGAATCCAATAAGAATCCTTTAAGAATCCTAGTAAAGTGAATCCTAAAGGTGAAGCTAAACGATGTCCGATTTTGTCCGTTCGGGACACGCGGAGGCCGGGAGGCGTCTGCCGTCTCGGGAAGACAAAAAAAGTCCAGTCTCTATCTACACAGAAACAGCAGCTCAACATACAGTAGTAAAACTTACAGGAATTTGTTCCGGTGGAAGACAACTGCAGCTGTGGTGGAAGGGTGGACTTGACTTGACTTGTCTTGAGTCTACATGGACGAGCGCGACTCGTCGCGTTTGATGAGAGTTCCTACAGGCTTCGGCGCGCCGGGGCTGGTCATCGCTCTCCTCATGCCGCTCGCGCATGCATGGTGCTGCCGAGCGTGTTCCAAGTGCATGTGCTCGATCTATGGCTCGTGCCCAGCAACGAAAGCCGTCCCGCTCCTCGACGTGCCTCTTCGACAACTTTCCACTGCAGGCGTGGCAGCCTTCGTGGATTCGCTTCGGCCTGGTGGCACGCGCGACACCTGCCCACCAGGCTGCAAGCTCACTCCGCTGCTCAATGGCAGCATCTTTGCGGAACGTGAGCTAACTGGCGCTCGTCTGATCGATATTGTAAGGCAGCACGAAGAGGGCCTGCCATCCTCGGCAGTGCACAATAGCACTATACGAGCACGACACGTCGAATGGCTCGCTTCATTACGACTTGTGCCAGCGCATGCTTTGCCGGCGAAAGAACGAGAGGAGAGGCTCCTCGGGTTGCTAAATCGTCTGAGGGAAGCCGTACACCTACAGCAACAGGAAACAACGAATTTATCCGTCAAACGGTCCTTGAGGGCGCTTCGCCAAGGTCCAAGTAAAAGGTATTCATAAGGCGTCAAGAGCCGAAGCATAGAGTCGTAAACTTGGCGTTGGTTGATTGGCGGTTCATCAAACTACACAAACGGCAGCCTGAGGTGAGCGTGACATCATACATCCCGGTTCCCTGCTAAACGGCTAGACGCCGAGGCAATCGAGACCAGGCTCTGAAACAATCGCGGTGGGTGGGCGGGTTCACAGCCGAGTAACTTTGCGCGTCACACGGCAGGGGTCGTTTGGGGGGCGAATCGGGCAAAAGCGAATGCTCTTGAATTTGCTAACCTATTTTCCTGTGGAAAGCCCAGCGAGGGTCGAAACGGCGTCCCGACGATTCAAATTCAGGCAATTTCACACGATGGAGGAGCAACAACTTTTGCCCTCTGGGTCCCCAGCAAGCGTCGTCGAAGGTGCGGTACTGCTGCATCGATTTCGGCTAACGTGCCTGCTCTTCTCTGTTTACGCTGGTCGTGTGGCGCTCCCTCATGCGTGGAGCTCAAGCGTATACTATCCAGTGCTCTCTCCACTGTACCGGCAGCAAGAGCATTGGAGCGCCGACCCAAACGCCCGTTTGGCCATCGTGGCGCACGTGGGCTGCGGCATTGTGGCGATGCTTGCCATCGTGCTGCAGCTCAGCCCAACCCTGCGCATTGCTCGGCCGGGTGTGCACCGCTGGATCGGCCGAGTGTACGTGATGGCAGGAGGATGCACTGTGTTATCGCTCCGCTGGCTACGCGCGGATTCTGGTGCAGGGTCTGCAGCGCACGGTGACCCGATGATGCCTGCCGTGATCGATGCCACCTCGGCGGCGTGGGTGGCCGCCACCATGGGCGGCCTCGTGGCTAGGTGGCGTGGAGACACGCGTTGGCACCGACGGCTCATGCTGTTCTCCGCCTTGCTTGCTGCCTCTCCGATCCTCCAGCGGCTCCTGAACGCGCTACTCCTCTGCCCGGCCGCAATGGCCACCCGGTGCGTGCTGTGCCTTGTAAACTGGCAGGAGCCTCCATGGCAAGCCCGTTGGGGAACACCCGGCTCCGCTCACTCGCTGCTCGTCGGCCAGTCCTCAAGGCTGCCCTCGTCGCCCCAACCGAGCGACCTGCGGGCGAGCCCCAAGGTCCTGATGAGCCTCGATGGCTACGGTGAGGCGGAGCAGGCCGCGTTCGGGCTGAGCGCGCTGCTCGCCTTAGTCGTCGTTTTGGGCTTGGGCTTGCGCTATGTAACGACTCCAGATGAGTGGCGACGAGCGGCGCTCGGCGACGACGACGCGGTGCTCTCGACGCCCTGTGAGCTCGAGCCTTGGAAACGCCTCGCCCGCGCGCCCTTTGAGATCGCACGAAGGGTGGCAGGGCGGCTAGCGGGCTGCGCAAGCAGGTGCGTTGGCTCTCGGCAGCTGACTCGCGCACTCGCGGCGCTCATCTGGCTCACGCTTGTGGCCGCGTTCATGATGCTATTGGCGGGTTTCATCGCCATGGCAGGCGTGGCTGTCTGTGCCTTTTGCTTCTTGCTTGCCATGGGCACTTCGTTTGTGGTCACGCTCCCGCTGTGCCTGGTCGTAGGCGGGTGGTCAACGGCGGCCGGTCAGGGTTGACGGGCGGAATACTTAGCTGGTGGGCTTTAGGACAGGCGAGTTAGATTTTAGTGGGTACGACTTTTTCCGTTCTGTCGTGTTCACGTTCACACTCTCGCGACGAACATGTCGTTCACGTTCCTGCAACACGCGGAATCACTCGAGGAGGACCTGACGACATCAACGGGACCGCGCTACGCACCGCACGCGGAGCTGTGCCACTTCCTTGGATGCGAGGAGCCGGCTGCACCGCTCACCCGTGATGCTCTACTCGCCCTGCTATTGAGCGCTGGCGTGATCGACGAAATCGCGCCCAAGGCGCCGCAGTCGCTCGCTGTGCGGCGATGGCAGCGAGGCGGGCACTCGGCGGCCGCCCTGCGCAAGAAGCACTCCGGGGATGTCTGGGCGCAGTACGAGATCCACAAGCGGCCCACGGAGCTTGCCATCCGCTGGGACTATGACGTTGTGGAGGACAAGTGGCGCTCAACGGAGACGCTCATCAAGATGGAGGCCACGCCGTTTGCTCACGGCGCGATGCGCGAGTGTTATCGAATGAAAAAGATGTCGCAAGTCAACGCGTCTTACTTTTACAGGATGAACTGGGAAGACTGCAACAATTACGTGGCCAAGCGCTACCTTGCCAAGGATGTGATCGACGATGTGTACTGGACCGACATCAAGATGCAGATGGTTTCGAAGCGCTACGCGCGGCAGTACAATATGCGCATTCCGCCACCGCCCAAGAAGGTCGACTTTCTGCAAGCTTTCGTGATCGAGGTGCAGCGCGTCGTCGATGGCGTGACCACGAGGATGCTCTTCTGCGTGGAGGTCCACGTCGACGGCGATTACACGAAGCACAGCAATAACTCGGGCTTCGTGCAGCTCGGAAGCTATGAGTCCGCTGCCGAGAGCTCCGAGGAGAGTTGCCAGACGCCTGAACTGCCCCGGCGGGAACCCACTGGAGCTCCATCGGGCGGCGATATCAGTTCGACGCTCGTGCACCACCACTACCGCTCGACTCCGCACGCCTTCAGTCGGTTTACCTTCGAGGCGTCGCAAGGGAAGCTGATGATCGTCGACATCCAGGGCGTGGGCGATATCTACACGGACCCGCAGATCCACTCAGTCGATAGCGCCGCTTTCGGCGAGGGCAATCTGAGCGTCGGTGGCATGGCTCTCTTCTTCTCGACGGCACATTACGACAATCTGTGTAAGCAGCTGCGCCTGCCCTACTTTGCGCTGTCCGCCGACGAAAAGAAGCGCATCGAGGGCCAGCGGTTTGAGAGGAACTCAGGGACTACGACGGATCTCCTCTCTGGCGCTTCGACGGCGGTGCGGGATCTCATCAAAGCCTCGGCTGACAAACTTGCAGCAAGACGACTCTCCGTCAAATCAGCTTCGTCAAGTTCCAATCAGGCGCCGTCCGGGTCGCGAGGTTCCGATCACATTGAGCTCGATGTCAAGCTGCTGCTCGAGAGTGGTGCACTCAAGCTGCTCGACGACGACGACGACGGGCAAGCGGCGCGCCGCCAGGCTGGCCTACCTGAGGCGCCGCCGCTCATGGTTGCGCCCGCGGGCGGCGTACCAGCGCCATCGCCGGTCGGACTCGTCCATGCGAAGCTCGTCGAATTCAACCTGACTGGCGCGCTGCCGCTGCTCGAAGGACAGCGCGATGTTCTCTCAGCGGGCTTCCACCTCGTGTGCGCCGCCGCCGCCAACGAGCCGCGCGCCCTTCGCGCCTTGCGTTCGCTCCTCCGTGGTCTGAGTGCCGACGAGCTCATGCCGGGAGTCTCTCTCAGTGGAGAGAATCTCGAGAAGCTCGGAGCTCAATATCTCCCGAGGCTCAACGCGCGCCTAGCCGCCGCCGGCGATGCGTGTGCGATGCTCGAGCTTGCCAACCAGCTCGCGGCCCACGAGGCCGACGAGGCCGCAGCTGCGCGTAGGGCCCTCGGATGGATCGACGCGGCTCTGACGGTGGCGGTGAAGGCGACGAGCGACGAGGAGAAGGCGGACCTCGCCATGGGTCGCTGTGCGCTCTATCAGCTCTACGAGCGCCAGGCGGAGCTCTGCCGGCAAGCGGGTGACGATAGAGCCGCCTCCGAGAGCTATGCCTCCGCGTCCGAGGCGGCGCTCGAGGCTGGCAAAACGAAGATTGCCATGACTCTCCAGGCCAAGAGCGAGGAGTGCGCGCCTCAAGATGATGATTGCGTGTGATACGGTTCGCTCCACGGTTGGAGGGAAGCGTGTGCGTGTGGGTGTCGGGTGCGTCTCTCGACTCTCTCTCCCCCGGTCCGCAGCATCGTCATCGCGGTAGACTCCGACACGTCTCGTTGCCGCCGAGACGCTCGCAGGCGGAGCTTTCACACGTTTCAGCAAAGAGGGAGCTGACGTTGAATCGAGACGTTGAAGCGGAATCGATACAAAGACGTGTGGCAGCCAGCACACGCAGGGCCTGGTCTGACATTGCCACGCAACATCGGGGAGGCATCGCCGCCTCGCCACGCAGCACGCACCCGCGCGCGGCCGGCGGTCGCGGTGGGCGCTTGGGCCTGGCGGCGGCGCGGCTGCGCGCGCCAGCGGCCAGGGCGGAGCCTCCCCGCGGACGGGCGTCGGGCCGGGCGCCGCGCGGGCTCGTGTGTTCACTGTTATTAGACGTTCCGCCGCGCGGCGCGTCGTTATTTATTTTGGACCGTTATACCGTACCGGCGGCGCCGCGGGGGGATGCTGAGAAAAAAATGTATCGACCTAACGGCGTGCCAAGGCGGGGGCCGGGGCGGGGGCCGGGGCAAGGCCAAGGGAACACACACACCGGTGTCCCACGGGGGCGACGGTCTATACGGAAAGATGTAAGATGACCCTGACGGCACGCCGCCCTCAGTCTGAGTCTCCACACAGCGCAGGTCATCAGGTCACAACACATGCAACTCAAGCTGTGCACCGACTAAGACGTCATTTTCTCACCGGTCCATATCATTGGTAGCGCCAAGGGAATGGCGGCGAATCGTGCGGCAGTAGAGGAGTGCACGGCGCCCACACCAGCCACAGACTTGCCGAACGAAGGCCATCCTCCAAGACGTAAGCCTCGGCTCGGGACCGCTTGTCCCTCCACGTAAAGAAGACTCTGCTGGCGGCGGCGACCGCACATGCATGCAAGACGCTCCCTTGTCCACTCGTCACACCAACCATCTGCCCTTACAGTAGCCGGTCCCCGTTTCGGACCGCGGGCCGGAAATGGTGCTCACGGACCGTCTGCGGGCAATGCCCGCGCGCGTGCGCTGTCGCTCGCTCGCCGTGCGGCGGTCGCCATCATAGATGGCTCCTCACCGCGCGGCGGCGGCTGGGACTGGCTGCTGCTGCTGCGGCTGCGTGTTCTGCGCGACGAGCGACGACTGCACTTGCCGGCCAGAGATAACAACCAGAGTGAAGACGCCTTGCCCTTTTCGTAGCATCTCGACCACCTGGAAATTGGACAGCCCGGAGACGCCGTTGACGCTCAGCACTATGTCACCCGGCACGAGCCCCGCCATCTCAGCCATCGAGCCCGGGTCAACCTTCTTGATGATAGGCTGCACAGACGAGCCCTCGACGTTGAAGAAGCTCTTGTCGAAGGCATCGTCGAGCCGATGAAAGACGGCGCCGATCTTGGTCTCCTCGCTCTCCTTGACCAGCTTGACCTCGCGCAGCGCGGGCATCGCAGCCCTGGGCTTCTGGCGCGCCAGCTGACTAGACGACTGGCCCGCGATGGCTTGGTCTACTGCCGCCTGCGCCGCCGCCTGCGCCGCCTTCTTCTTCTTGGCTTTGCTTTGCCCAAAGAGCTGCTCCTTCTTGCTCTTGGTGCCTGAGGCGGGCACGTTGGCCGCTCGTAGCCGCGCGATGCGCAGCTTGATTGACGGGTTCGGGCTGACCACCTCCACAAACTTGCGGAAGTTGAGCAGCTCGCCGTCGACGGCGATGATCTTGTCACCTACCTGCAACTTGGATGCGACCGGCCCGTTCGGGTCCACCTCGACGACCGTGTTCATCTGGTCGATGCCGAAGCCGAGCCGGTTGCTCGACGCCTCGCGCGTGATCACCACGTCGAGCTCCTCGATGCGGCGTGGCGCCGAGCCGGGGTCGAGCTCGATGCGCTTCGAGCGCACGCGGCGCGGGCTCGTCGGCTGGGTCGAGACGCGCGTGTACCGCACCACGAGCTGGTGCATCTTGCGCGGAACGATCACATCCTTCAGCATGCGTCCCTGCAGCGGGATGCCGTCCACCTGCACAATCTGGTCGCCGTAGCGCAGGTCGCCTTGCGCGGCGACCGAGCCGCCTGGCTCCACCTCGACAATGATGTTGTCGAGCGTCAGCCCGATGCCAAGGCCGTCCTGCTGTCGCAAAAGGTCGACGGTCAGCTGGAACATCTCCTCCGTCGGCCCTGGCGGCTTCTTGCTGCCGCCTAAGCCTAACAATCCAAACATGCTCTTCTTCTTCTTCGGCGTAGTATCGGGGCTCGACTCCGGCGCCGCCTCTGGCGCCGCCTCCGGCGGCGGACTGATCGGCAACGCCGTTGCGGCCGCCATCTGCTGGTTCTTGCCCTTATTGGACTGGTACATTGCGTCGTACTGCGCCTTCATCTGCATATAAAACTGCTGGTAGTGGTGATCGAGCGGGTGCTGGTTGAGTGACATGCCCGTGGTTGGGTGGTAGTAGTAGACGCCCCCCTTGGGGTCAAGCCGCTGCTCCCAGCCCTGTGGCTCGGGCGCCTGCAGCGCCTCATCGGCGATCCAGAGCAAGTGCGCATCCTCCTTGATGTCCATTCCCAGGTACTCCGCGTACTCGAGCACATCCGAGACAGCGCACTTGAAGTCGTACTGCGCCCACACGTCTTCGCTCGAAGGCTCTTGCCCGGTCTTCCAGCCGATGTCGGAGACCACAGCCACATTCATCATATCGCTGTCGGCCACCGTGCCGTCGGCCACGTCCTGCTGGAAGTTCTGCAGCTTGCCCGCGAAGGTGTCGCCCGACATCGCGATCAACCCAACGTCGCTCTCGAGCGACGATCTGCGCTCCTCGAGCGTCACGTTCTCAAGCGACGCCGTGCGTGCCGCCGAGGGCGCGCTCACGGGCGCGCTCGGGGCGGCAGCTGCAGCAGCGGCAGCAGCGGCGGCCTCTTCGTCAGCCTTCTTCTTCTCGGCCTCCTCACGCTTCTTCTTGGCCGTCTTGCGCTCAAAGGAGAGCTGGCGCGCACGCCGGAAACGCTCCTGCTTCTCCTTCTCCTCCGCCTCCTTGGCCTTGGCCTCAGCCTCTGCCCTCTTGCGCTCCTCCTCCTCGCGCAGCTTGCGCTCCTCCTCCTCCTTGCGCAAGCGCTCCTCCTCCTCACGTCGCTTACGCTCCTCCTCTATTTGTTTCTTCCGCAAAGCCTCCTGTTTCAGCTTCTGCAACTTGCCCTTGGCAATGTACGAGCGCGCAAGCAGCTGCATCGACGTGCACTTCAGCGCGAGGAATTCCATGCGTTTGGACTCGAGCAGGTCGAGCACACCCACCCCGAGGAACACCTTCGTCTTACCTAGCCGATACTTGACGTCGGGCACCTTGGCCTTCTCGAGCATCGACGTTACCGCCGGCTTCGCGCGCTCCTGCACGCCGGCGACAGCACGCTTCAGCTCCTGCTCATCGCTCGGAGAGATGCTTCCTTTGTCCGCCTTCATGCGCAGCTCTGCGAGCCGCTGCCGCTGCGCCTCGCTGCCAAAGCACCGAACGAGCGCATCCTTGTCGACGATGAGCGCGAAGCGGCCGACGAGCTCGTCAAAGAGCAGGTGGTCGGGGAAGCCCTGGCGCGTCGCGCGAACGGCTTGCACCACGCCAGAAGTGTACAGCTGACGTTTCATCACGTCGTCGACGAACAAGTTGGGCTGCTTCTTCTCGTTCGGCTTGACGCAGCGGATGAAGTGAGTCTTCGTCTGCTTGAGCGTCGAGACGAGATCGTTGAGGCTCTTGCGGAATGAGTCGATGACGCCCGTGAACTTGGCTGACTTGAAGATCATCTTGCCGCCCGGTCCGGGCTTATCGGCAAAGAGACCCGCGACGAATTCATCATCCGAGTACTGCATGAGGACCTTTACGTCCTGGCTGAGCGGGTCCTTGTTCTTCTCGAGGAAGCCGATCGCATCGTACGTCACCTTGCCGGGATAGTGGATGACAGTGAAGGACGTCTTGGACTCCTTGACGTTGCCATCGAAGTTGGGGTGAGGCTTCTTGACGTTGCCATGCGCCTGCTTGATCTTGAGAAGCCAGCCCTCGTCCGAGCCGTTGGGGAAGAAGCACTCCTCGGAGAGAAGGGTGAGGAGCCCCGACGGCGAGTCCTCGACGAGCTTCACGACCTCCGTGTTGTCTTCGAAGGTGATGTCGCGCACGTCGATGCCCTCCCGCTTGTACTCAGCGATGACGGACTCGAACACAGTTTCGGTGAACATGCGCTGCAGCTTCTCGTTGGCGAAGTTGATGCAGAGCTGCTCAAGCGAGTTGCGCGGAAAGCATTCGAAGCCAAAGATGTCGACAGCGCCGATGAAGTAGCGGCTCTCTCCGCCGAAAATGAGGGACTCGTTGATGCGCTCGACGAGCCTATCGAAGACGCGCGAGTACAGCGCTTTGGCAAGCGCGTCCTTCGACGACTGCGAATAGCGGGTCGTGTTCGGCTTCGCGATCCAATCGAGCCCGGCCTTGATGTTCAGCGTGCAAATGGCCTTGGTCAGCTGGTCGGTTACGCAGCCAAGCAGCTTCGCCGCGTGTGCTATGGCGCCGCCGTCGACAAAGATGGCATCGTCGTCACCGGTGCCTTTGAACTTGGCGTTGCCCAGATGGAGGATCGCCGCAATCACCTTCCACACGCCATCCGTGTGCTGCGTGACCGTCGGGATCGTATTCATCGCCGCCTGCAGCTGGTCCCATGTGCTTGGGAACTGGTCCCACTCGACGCGCCGCTTGTCGCGCACGTTGAGATACGCAAACGTCTCCCACGAGTCCATGCCGTACTCGCGCCGCTTCGCCTCAGGCAGGTTCGCCGCCACCAAATACATGACGTGATAGTTCTGTTCGTCAGGTAGCTGAGAGGTGATGCGCGACTTCTCGAGCAGGTACGTGTCCATCTTGGCGCCCTGCATGCGGCCGCTCACTGAGAACTGCAGCGTGAGGAACTTGCCAAATCGCGACGAGTTGTTGTTCCACACGGTGCGTGCGTTGCCAAAGTTCTCCATGATCGGGTTGGTCTGCAGCACACGCTCGTGCAGGTCGCCGCCGCCCGACGACGAGACAGCAGCCAGATACATGAGCAGGATCTTGGCCGTCTCCGTCTTGCCCGCGCCCGACTCGCCCGAGATGATCACCGACTGTGCATACGAGATTCCAGGGTCGGGCAAGGTGCGTGAGAATTGTGGTGGTATCTCCCCACCCCTCCGTGTTCAGTGTGGCGTCTCTCAGGCTGGCAGCGCATGCGCGGCTGCTGAGAGCAGGCGCACCTGGCTCTGCATGTCCTGCATCATACCCAGGTGCGCGGAGGAAGCCACGGCAAACACATGGGGTGGCAGCTCTATCTGCGGCTGGAGCGAGTGCTTGTACAGCTCGAGAACCTCTGGCGTGTACAGGGGTAAAGCCCGGTACGGGTTGACAGCCAGGAGCAGGCGGCCAGAGCGCGTGTAAATGTGGCCTGACTCGTAGCGGTCGCGCGTGTTGGCGAGGATGGCAGCATCTTCCACAGATTTGAGCGAGGTGAGCTCCGAGGCGCCCGGCCCCGCTGTAATTGGTGATGGCTTTTCGAGTCGCGGTGTATTCGGCTCTGTCGAGCCCTCTGTCGCCATATGTCGGCGCTCCTCTCAGGCGCTGGCAGCACACCTGGCCGGCCGAGAGAAAACGATGCAGGCCCGCGTCTGCTGCGCCGGCAGAGGATCACTTCGTCGGGCAGGTTGAGCGCAGTTCACACGAAGAAATGGAGTCCGAAAAGGCGGACTGAGTCCGTGATGACCGTTCATGTTGAGGTCTTATCCCAAGTCCTTGTACGGAATCAGCTTGTGGATCCCTGTCGGGGGAAAAAAGACAAAAAAAGCACGAATTGTCATCCATGCTGGCGGTTGACACGAAGCAGGGAGCCCTCGACGTCATCTGCGCGGCCGAGGACGCCCGCCGCTTCCGCAAGCAGCAGCTGAAGACAGCGTGCAGCCGCGACGACCGCATTGCCGCGCTGCTCGGCGAGCTGCAGCTGGGTTCAGCTGCCTCCGAGGACGGAGACGACGAGCCAGAGGCTCAAGCAGGGTCCGTGCTCTCAGACGCCGAGCGTAGCCGCGTGCCAACGGCCGAGGCCTCCGTCATCGAATCTCTCCATAGCTCGCTCGACGTTTTCCTGTACGCCGAGCGCATGGCCCAGTCTGCGGAGGTGGACGCCTCTCGTGTTGGCGCATTCGTGGCACACGCAGAGTCGCAACTGCCTTCGCGACGCGGCGCGCGCGCAGCAGCGGCCGCGCCCGTCCCGGTGGCCGCACCGGCCACTGGCGGCGCGCGCAACCCGCCGGCGACGCACGCAGATGAGGCTCCGCCGCAGATGCAACAGCTGAAGAGGCGTGCTCCGCTGGAGCCATCAGGGCGGGCAGCCGTGCCGCCACCTGCCGCGGCAGCCGCCCCGCTGGCACCTCTGCCGGCAGCGCCCGCTGCGCTGCCGCAGTCGAGCACGCGCACCGCCGCCGTTGCCGCACGGCCTGCACGGCCGGCGCGGGAGCCGGCCTTGGCTGCGCCGCCACGCCCGCCGCCGTGGCCGCTCTCCAGACTTGACAGCCCGTCAGCAGAGTTGACTGCAGAGGAGCTACGGCTGGAGGCGTCGCTGCACCGGCTGGACAGCGCGCTCGAGGCGAAGCGGCTCAACTCGGCCGGCTCGGGCCTCTCATCGCGCGGCGGCCTCGGCTCGGGGCGGGCTCGCGCTGTGTCCGCTCCTGCCTGGCCGGCGACGGCGGCGTGCGGCAACGCGTGCGGCAACGCGTGCGGCAGCGCGTGCGGCAACGCGTGCGGCAGCGCGTGCGGCAACGTCGGTTCGCGACTCGCTGGCCGGCTGCGCATGGTGACAGCTGCCGCGGCGGCAGCGTGCGCAGGCATGGACACCGTGCCGTGCAAGGCGCACGGCCTCGTGCCTTGCAAGCTGTGTTCTGCCGCCGCCCTCCGCCCGCCACGGCCGCAGTCTGGTCCGTCGCGTCGTGCCGTCGCGCCGCAACCACCGACGCCATCATTCGTGCAGCCTCCACCGTCCCGTCGAGTCCGCAGCGCTGGCGCGACGAGCTACACTGCGCTCCGCGTGGCGCGCGAGGTTCATGCCGTCCGGAGCGGTGCCATGCGGCCCCAGCTAAGCGAGCAATCTCCGCGCCGTGGCGAGCACTCTCCGCCGCCCGCACCTACCGATCACGCTGCGCATTCGGCGCCGTCCCCGCCGGAGCAACAGCAAGCGCTGCCGCCGGTGCCTCCGCAATCGGCCCAGGACTACAGCCACGCTTACATGCAGGCCTGCATGCAACAGCAGCAGTGGGCGGCGTACCATTACCAGCAGCAATGGCAGCAGTATCTCCATGATCCTCAAAAGCTGTACAGGCAACAGGAATCCCCTTAATACAATTATAGCTGAATCAATACTAATGTTCTGTATAACGCCTCCCGGGTTCCATTCGGGATAATAGTGTGCCCCCGGGGCGGATATGTTTAATGTTAGCGGATTTGAGGGACCCATCCCGCCCGGACCCCGCTGAAACGTTCCCATCCTTCCCTATTTGACAAGTTCAGAGAAAAAGAAGGAAAAAATGGCCTTTCGGATGCCTCCAGGCCATATGGCGGCGGCAGGGTCGGCGCCAATACTGACAGCCGCGGCACCGGATCGTTATCCCGAACATCTTTACGGCTGCGCCGGGTATGATGGGAGGGAGCCAGAGCAAAGAGATGATAGTTGGATGCTTCGCAGGGGTGCCAGACGCCACATTCGTGAGCACCGACCCATATATAAGCCGGTTTTGCTTCGGCTACTCGTGCCGAAGTCGCTTGGGATTGAGGCGCACACTGCGGCTCGCAAATCTGAAACTGATGCAATCAACATATGGGAACCCACCTCAGATCAGCCCGCTGTTGTACATTCCGCCGCAGCCCCAAACGTCGTCGCAGATCCCGCCGCAGATGCACCTGAGCACACCACGGCTAATGCTGCAGAGCCATCCTCCGCTGAGCCTGTGGTCGCCAATGGATCCTTTGGGCTCGCTGCCGCTGACGGAGCAGCCCTCTTGCGCTGTCGGCTGCGCCATTTGCTCGCCGAGGCGGGCGCATCAATTACAGTTCCACTGCCGCGGCGTGAGCGGCTCGCGCTTCTCGGCGCATTGTGCTCAACAGTCGAGGAGCTGCCGGAACCTGAGCTTGGGCAGCGGCTTGTGACGCTCGCACGTCACGAGATAGATATGTTGAGGGCGGAACGCCACGAGCGCGCCATGCTCGGCGTTCGCAACCGCATCTGGCTGCTGCTCGCCGAGGTGGTCCGAGCTGTTGCGGACGGCGACAGAGCCACCATGATGGAGCTGAGACGAGCGGCTCGGCACGAGCTTCGGCGAGGGGCACCCACCTCGGCGGTGGCCACGCTGCTTCGGATGGTCGACGACAAGGGCGCTCGCCTAGACACTGTTGCACCGTCCCTGCAAACTGGGCGGCGATGCCCAAAAGATGCGTGGGGGCGCATGCCCGACATTTGTGACACCTTACCCAGCCAAGCGCAGCTGTGCAGCATGTCCGTAAATTTTGACGGCGTCCGGTGGCAATCCGCTGGGCTGCCTCTCCGCCGCCAAAGCAGCGGACTGCTTGGCAGTTACGGTCCGAACTGAGTATAGAGGCTGTCAAGTCAAGTCAAGTCATGGCCAAGTACATGAAGAGTTTCTGACTCTTGACTACCAGGTATCGGATATCTTGACTTTTCTCGGAATTCACGAGGAGACAAAAGAGTGAATGTCGCCGACCAGCATAGCGATCGCGCTGACCGCAGCGGCCGTCCTGAGCCCTGGATCATCTGCGATTACGCGGCGGCATATCCTCGGAAGCTTGGTGGCGGCCTCATCCTCGACAGCGCTAACTAGTCCCGCGCGAGCCATCGTCAAAGGCGAAACCGTGACCGACACTGAGGCTGCCGCTGCAGGCGTCGTTGGCTTGTATATTGACCTCGAGGGCTGCTCAGTGTGCCGAAAGGGCGTGCCGGCAACTTGCACGGGCACCCTCATAGCACCCGACCTCGTGCTCTCCGCGCGGCACTGCAGCGACGTGCCCCGCGAGCTCAATGGCACTCTCACCCGCGTGGTGTTCGGCTCGGACATGCTGCAAGCGAATGCGCCGTCGCGCGACGTCGATCGCTACGTGTCAACCGCGGATTATAACATCGAAACCGCCGGGAACGATCTTCTTTTGATCAAGATCAGAGGCACGGCACCGCCGACGTGGCGGCCCGTCGAACTGCCGCTGCGGTTGTTGCCCTCCAGAGCCGAACAGGCTGAGGCCGAACGCGCTGGGTCGCCGCTTTATCCAGACGGCATAGGGATGCCCGATGTGATCTCGTACGGCTACGGCCAGCAGAACGTCAACGGCGAAAGCGATGTGAACTCGTACTCCGCGGGCACGCTCAAGCGCATCGGGCTGCGAGTTCGGACCGAAGTAAGGCCGTGGGCGCCGGGCTTTCTGACGACCCCGCTCGAACGTGGCACTGGCACGTGCGCAGGCGACAGCGGCGGCGGCGCAATAGTCGGCATCGGCGATCCGCAGGGGCGCGGAGTGCGCCAGCTCCTCATTGGTGTCCAGGCAGCGGCGAGCAAGCCATGCGTCGACAATCAAGCGATCTTCGTCTACCCGCAAGCGTTCTCGGAATTCCTGATGAAGGCGAGCCGCGACCTAGGCTCGCCGCTCGCGCCCGGTCTCTCGTGGCGCGAATTCAACTGAGTGCAATGCCAAAGATTTTCATTTCTCTTATACTATCTGTGCAAGCTCGTTATCGCCAAGGTTATCAATCGCCCCGACGGCGACGCGTCCGCGCCCCACGACCCGGAAGCTCGTCTCGCGCGAGGCCGCTCCCTGGCTCCGCGCCGCATCCCGGTGGGGCCGGGTCACAATCTTCGCTTAGAGGCGCTATAGAGGCGCCGGACGCCGCGTCAACGGAAGCTGTCGAACAGATGCGTCTGTGCGCTCGAACAGCAATAGGGGCTGTGGCAGCCCTTTTCCCCAACGCTGCGGTGCTCCCGATTCGCCCACGCTGCGCTGTGGGCTGTGGGCTGTGTGGGCCTTGTAAGCGGAGCGGCAGAAAGTGCCCTAGCTTGCGCGCGTTCCCGGCGACAGCACCTCCGCACTGCGTGAAAGCACGCACGCTTTACAGAGCAAAAGGATCTGGCGGGTCGATGCGCAAGACTTGCTCGCAGCTCTCAGGCAGCGCCCAGATAGTCCCGTCAGTATGCTGGTAAGCTCCCTGAAACTTGTTGGTGCAGTCCCCGAGTGAGCCGTGCAGGGAGAAGCTGCCGTCGCGCGGATCGATGCGAAGCACATTAGGCGCGTCGCACGGAATGCAATACACGTGCCCGTCACGCGCATGCACGGCGCCCTGCCACTTGTTCTTCATCACGGGCAGGCCGCCAATCGGAGTCACCGTGCCAGCGCTCGCGACGATCTTGAGAATGTGCGAGGCGTCGCTCGGCACCGCCCAAACGGCCGCACCTGAGGCGAAGGGCGAGGGCGCCGTGGTGAGCACGTGCATGCTGGGAAGAGGCTCGGCACCACCCAAATGGGCGTCGTGGTGAGCACGTGCATGCTGGGAAGAGGCTCGGCACCACCCAAACGGGCGCCGTAGTGAGCACGTGCATGCTGGGAAGAGGCTCGGCACCACCCAAATGGGCGCACCTTCATGGTGCCCGTCGGCCACGCCGCCACCCCACTGGTAGCCGCGATAGCCAGGGACTCGCGGTACGCTCATGATTCCGGTCGAGACGAGCGTCAGCGTCTCCGTAGCTGTCTCGATGAGCAGCACCGAGTCGGCGTGCGACGGAATGCCGACGATGAAGCGTCCGCAGCGTGCGCCACCGTGCCACTTCCATCCGCCACGCGGGAAGCTGCCAAGCTCGTGCACCTCGCCGCTCTCCGGCACAATCTTGAGGGCCGTCGGCGCATTGTACGGCATACACCAGATTGCGCCGTCGGCGGCCTTAATCGCTCCATACCACTTGTTTTTGAGGTCCGGGTGAAGCTCGGGGCCGACCATTGACGCGCGATGGCTCGCCGGCTCAATCTTGAGCACCCGTGGCGCGTTCGCCGGCGGTGCGTAGATGTTGCCGTCGCTTCCCAAGCAGCCACCGTGCCACTTCCATTCACCCGTCGGCAGCTCGCCGCGCCCGAGCGTCGAGAGCGAGCAGTCGGGATACACCCGCAGCACAAAGTCGGCGCAAGCTGGGATGCAGTACACGCAGCCGTCAGGTCCAAGTACGCCTCGTAGCCATTTGAATGGACCTTTAGGTATCTGCGACAAGATCGACCGGCCGTCGCCAGGGCTCAAAATAGTGCTGACAGATCCTGTGATCAAGTCGAGACGCAGCACTGCCCGGCTGTGCGCTGGTACGCCGAAGAGTTGCGAACAAGCCGCATCCGGCGAGCCTCCGAGGTGCTTGCGCGCCCCGCGAATTCGTGGACCCCACAGGCGTACGAGTGGAACCCTGCGCGGACCAAAGATATAGCGGCATACAGCTGCACGCTGAGATAGAGTTGCCAGCTTCCATCGGCGGTAGAGGTAGAAAGAGCATGCGCTCGCAGATACGAAGAGTGTCGCTACGAGCGAACGCGCGTCGAAGCTCGAAGGTCGCGCAAGCGCTGGCATGTAGAGACTTCACTTGACGAAACTAGACCCGTGGGCTCGACCCACGTGAAAACACGTCTGGGCGGTCATTTCCGTCGCGTCTCGGCTCACGCGGTTTTGACGCCGGGAACGGAAAGTACCATCTACCAAAGTTCGCCGGCGGGTTTGTGATTTCTTTAAGCGCCTTCTTCCGTGGATCTGATCGACGATCTGAGTGTGAGTGCGGTACAACTCAACTGTGATTGACACCTAATCTCCTTTTGTCTCTTATAGTCGTCGATATAGCGATATAGTTATTTGAGCCCTGGCTGTCGAGCTGTCGAGCTGTCGAGGCTCTGTCGAGGCTCCGTCGACACGTCGAGCCGCTGTCGAGGCCGTTGTCGAGGCCTTGCCTGTCGAGCCTTGTCGAGCCTGTCGAGTTCCTGTCGAGTTCCTGTCGAGCCTGTCGAGGCTGACTCCATGCGCCGGCGCGTCGAGTTGCTGTCGAGGGCTGTCAAGTTTCTCTGTCGAGGCTGTCGAGTTATGTCTGAGTGTGCTGTCGAGCTCCAGCTCGAGCATGGCATGTAGCTTTGCTATTTTGCATGAAGCACTCTGACTCTCACAGCAGTAGGCCTAGAGGACCCACACATAAACC
>Ga0210239_101485_pt1 | contig 17492 bp, 9 predicted proteins | sample ChrtobMetP5a_0mM_FD_155451 | JGI IMG/M metagenome (GOLD analysis project Ga0210239, IMG submission 155451) | Chrysochromulina tobin associated microbial communities from unialgal haptophyte culture, Seattle, Washington, United States - P5a_0mM | ecosystem: Host-associated > Algae > Haptophytes >... | reverse complement strand
TTGCGACCTTCCAGGTTGCAGAGACCATCGACTCTTTCAATGCAAGCCTTTTCACGCTTCAGCTGGCTCAAGCAAGTGGAGTCGCAGCCTCTGCGATTACGCTCAACATCGTGTCAGGATCGCTCACGGTCACCGCGTCCTTCTATATTTCGAGTGCAGACCGTTCGCGCGTTCAAGATACCTTGGATCAGCAGGCATCGTCTCTATCTGCCATGCTTGGAGTGACGGTCCTCAGCACGCCCACCATTCAGCTCGTCGAGCCGCAGCCACCACCAAACGTTGGCGATTCGGCGGCAGCGCTTCTGACACTCGATGGCGCCTTGCCATCGTCCCCATCCTTGCTGATGATCGCCCTGGTCCTGGCTGGAGTTGCGAACGTCGCCTGTGCGATCGGGTGCACCATGTACGTGGTTCTTAGGCGTCGGCGCATCCGCCGTGCAAAGGAAAGGTTTGGCGCGGCCGCTGAGCGCGCGGCCCAAAAGAAGCACAGCCTCGACATCGAAATGACCAATCACCCTAGTGCAGCCATTGCAGCCAGCCACCTAGTGCAGCCAGTGCAGAGGCTCCTATCGCAGCCACCTAGTGCAGCCACTGCAGATGCTCCTCTACCCTCCCCTCGGGCCCGACGCCCCGTTCAGGAGCCACCTCCTCCCTCGCCTCCGGGCTTCAAGCTCGAAGCCAAGCCCGTGCCCTCGGCCGAGGCAGCCGCCACCCCGGTCGCCGCGGAGTCAGCCGCCGCAGGGCCAGTGGCAAAGCTGACGCTTCCCGTATTGGACCTCAAGCTGTCTGAGCTCAAGGGCCGCGACCCTGACGCGCCGATGGCAACGCCTCGCAAGGATGCTCCGGATTCGTCGCGCCGTAAGAAGGTGGAGCCACTTCGACGGAGCTCGGCCCGCTCCCCGTCGCCTCTGCCACCCTTGCAACCCCCCCACAATATCGACCTCTGGAAGCATTTGCGACGCGGCCGCACCTCCGAGACTCCCGAGACTCCCTCCAGTATGGGAGGCAATCATAGTCGATCAGAGGCCATCAGAGGCACTCAGACTCCCTCCAGTGTGGGAGTTGCGACGATGCACGTGATGTCAAATGTGACAACGCCCGACAACTCGACCGCGGACGTCACAGCGTAGCTCGAGCGTGCGCGCGCCGCCACCGCGCGAGGTGGCCAGCCCCGCGAGGAAGCCTCCGCCGCCGCGGGAGACAAATATGGCTCAGCAGGCCAATATATATGATTGGCGCATGGGCCGCGGATAACCATGGGCGTGCGAGCATACCACATGTAGTGTGCGTTGTAGGATGGAGAGCGGGCCCGTCCGGGAGCACCCTTAGAGCACCCACCGAGAGGCGCCAAGCGTGGCGACCGGTTTGGGGTGCCGTGCGGTTCGGTCAGTCGTTGGCACAGCACGTCCAGTTCGAGGACTCACTCACCACAGGACCTTTTACATGAGTGAGACAGTGGAGTAACTTACATGTATGCGGGGGGCCGGGGCCTGAACGGACCGTTAAGACCGTGTGCCCTAACTCCGGTGTCGACCCCGGTGAACGCATGTTTGGATGCGCGCCTCGTGTTGTGACTGTGTTCTTCGTCTCAAGACTGTCTTCCTTGTGCATCACACGTAAGGGAAGTTTAGCGAAACAGCCCCAAACAGCCTATTCACAGCCATTTCACAGTACGCAATCAGGGGACACGATGCAGGGGCTGGCTCCCGGCCGGGCGCTTGGCGTGGCCACGAGCCGCGTGCACGTCGCCAAGACGAGTCGCGCGCTGTGCACCGGCCCCAGCCGCGTGCACGTCGCCAAGGCTGCCGATGGGATCCATACGGTGACCATGAAGCGGAGCGACAAGCTCAATGCTCTCGACATGGGCATGTTCCGCTCGCTCGCCGCCACGGCCAGGGCGCTCGCCTCGGACTCATCGGTGCGTGCCGTGGTGATCTCGGGTGAGGGCCGTGCCTTTTGTGCGGGCCTTGACGTGCGCAGCGTCGCCAGCCCGATGGTCGCTAGGGCGAACCTCGAGGAGTTGCTCCATCGTCCGGAGGGTGCGCTGTCCAACCTGGCGCAGGACGTGGGCTACTTGTGGCGCAAGATCCCGGCGCCCGTGATCGCGGCGACTCATGGCGTCTGCTTGGGCGGCGGCCTGCAGATCGCCCTCGGCGCGGACATGCGCATCTCGCACCCGAGTTGCAAGTTCTCGGTGATGGAGGCCAAATGGGGTCTGATCCCCGACATGAGCGCGACGGTGACGCTGCGCGAGCTGGTGCCGAAGGACGTCGCGATGGAGCTCACGATGACCGGGCGCATCTTCCTCGCGGACGAGGCGCTCAAGCTCGGTCTCGTCACGCGCCTCGCCCACGAGCCTCTCGAGGCAGCGATGGATCTCGCCAGGCAGATTGCGACGAGATCACCCGACGCGAGCGCGGCGGCGAAGCGGCTCTTGCATGCCACATACAGCGAGGGATGCGACGAACGGCGCGCGCTGCACCTCGAGTCGGAGCTGCAGCGCCGGCTCCTCGGCGGCTGGAACCAGATGGCCTCTGCGGCCAAGGGCCTCGGTGTGCCCCCGGCCCTCCAACTGGGCTACCGTGCCCGAGACGACGCTTGGCTGGCCGAGGCCGATGAGGAGGCGCAGGCGGAGCTCGTGCGCATGCTCGAGGGCTCCGAGCTCGGCGCGTCGATGGCCGCCCGGGCGAACGCGTGAGGTGGCGTCCACGGCGGCGGACGGCCCATCGTCTGGCGAGGCGAGCGAGGAGGCGAGCGAGAGCGCGGAGCGCCGTGACGAGCGCGCGCGCGCGTTGGTACGTCTTTCTGTGTCGATTTTGGCTCGCGCTAATCTTTCCCAGAGACACCGCTCCGTAGGATGTGCGACAACCTGGTTGTTCGTGTGAGGTTTCACACAGTTGTTCACACACGTATTCTGAGCGGGCAGTAACAGTGCCGTAGCACCGACTGTCGCGTCTGTCGTGTTAACGTTCACACGAGACTGTTCGTCGGCCACTGTGTCGACGGCCTCGGCTGGACTGGTGACTGCGACGGCGGCGGACGACGACGGGGAAGGAGACGCAAGGCCGAATCGCATGTTCTGGCCGCTGCACCTGGCCCTCGGCAGGCTCACTGATGCGACGGATGGGTATGAGGCGGGCAAACTTGTTCTCGTGCGAGGTGATCAGATCGACCACAGTGGCACGCTGTCGGTCATTGTGGACGGGAACGAGATGGAGCTCCCGTCCAAGATCATTATTCCGGTGGCCGCGGAGACCATCCACGCGAGAGCTCTTTATGACTTCACGGCGGCTGAGGACAATGAGCTCAGCTTGGCGGCTGGCGATGCGCTTGTGCTGCTGCCTGCCGCCTCAGATCCGACAGGGTGGTGCATGGCCTCGCATCAGGTGACGCATGCACGAGGGCTGGTGCCCGAAAGGTTCGTGGCACCGTTTGGAATTGGTCTGTCAACGTTTGGCAGCCGCATGCCAACCGCGCGATCCTCGGCCAAATCTGGCGATGGTGCGAAGACCGCGGAGATGCCCGTTTCGCCTGCGACGGCGCACGCTCGTCAATGGACGCCGCCCACGCAACAGGACGGCCCTGGCGCTGCGGGCAAGCGAGCCGCCTTGTTCGGCCCTCTCAGCTGCGGTATGGCGGCCGACGCGTCGATGGTGAGGCTCCTCGCCGCGATGACGCAGGATGACGACGTCAACGATGGCAGCGGCGGCGTCGGCGGCGTCGTCGTCGGCGTCGTCGTCGGCGTCGGTGGCGTCGGTGGCGTCGGCGGCGTCGGTGGCGCGCCGCTGTCGCCACCACCATCGTCTCCGCCACCGCCTGCGTCATCGCCGCCTGCGTCACCCTCCCGGCGGGGCAGCGGCGAGAGCGGCGGACGGAGCAGCACGGGATACCCACAAGGCTTGAGACAAGGATCCCCGCCTCGAACGCCGTCGCATGCGGACGCGCGGCGGCGTGCAGCGCTCGCGACGGCGGCGTGGGAGACTTCGCAGCAGGGGCCCGAGCAGGAAGCAGCTGGGTACGTGGCGCACTCGCTGAGGAGTGCCGCGCGTGCGACTGAACTCTCTCGGCTACGCCATGAGCTCGCCGGCACGCCTCGCCCAGCTGCGAACTTCGTGCCGGCTCATGCGATGGATGCCATCTTTGCACTGGGGACACGTGTCGCGGAGAGCTCTTGCGGCGACCCCGCGCATGCGGCCAACGCCCGCGGATGGCGCGCCCAGATCGGCGAGCTGCAGCGAGATCTGGCGAGCTGGGCGCGCTGGGATGAGCACTTGCCACGTCTCGAAAACAGCGCGGCCCTGGCGCTGCAGTCGTTCGCTCGACGCCGCTCCGAGTACCGCCGCTTCCAGGTGGCTGTGCGCGAGGCGCGCATGCGTCGCCATATGGCCGAGCAGATGGCCGAGCGTGCGGCGACGAGTATCCAGAACTCGACGCGCAAGGTGCAGGCCATGCAGCTGGTCGCGCAGCGGCGAGGGGCGATTCGAATACAGAGGCACTGGCGGGGGTACCTCGGCAGGCGCAAAGCTGCCTCGTTGGCCGCCGCCCCCGCCGCTGCCGCGCCCGCTGCCGCTGCTGCCGCTGCTGCCGCTGCTGCCGCTGCGGCTGCCCTTGTTGAAGCGGGCAAGGCGGGCGCCGGTGGCATGGGCTCGACGGCGGGCTCGACGGCGACGGCGCCATCCCCCCGTCAGAGTCTCTCATTTGGTGGTCGCTTGGCCAAGTCTCTCTCATTCGGGCGGCGGAGCAAGACGGATGCCACTTTGCAAGCGAGCCCCGTGGACACGGGCACTGCCGAGGGTGCGGCGGCGGCTGGCGTGCCGGCTGCTGCCACGCCGCGCCGCATGATGATGTGGACTCCCCGCGGCCTGTCCACACCTCGGACTTTGGCATCCGCGCCTACGACGTCGACGCCGCGCAGCCACTTCCTGCGCCGATCGCTGTCATTCGAGTCGGGCGCCGTGTCGGGCGCGCGCCGGAGGGCGGCTGAGCGCGACGAGGACCTAGTGGGCCTGCCGCCGCTGCCGCCCACCTTTGACCAAGATTGGCACGAGCAGCTCCAGGGGCGTCTAGCGACGCTCGACACGGCGCTCGTTCCAGAGAAGCCGCACCCGATCCGTCGCGCGTTCTCGTTCACGCGCCTCTCCGCGCGCAGCGCCACTCGAGCTGCATCAAAGGGGCAGGCTACCCGGCGTAGCCACGTGCCAGAGGCGGGCGCGCCGTCTTCGGGCGCCGTTGACCTCTCCGGCCATCGGAACGAGGTCCTCTTCGACGATGACGGGGGCGACGACGATCTAGCCCTGAGCACGGAGACGTCCCGGAGACGTCCCGGAAGCCTTTAGGAAGCCTCTAGGAAGCCTCTAGGAAGCCTCTAGGAAGCCTCTAGGAAGCCTCTAGGAAGCCTCTAGGAAGCCTCTAGGAAGCCTCTAGGAAGCCTCTAGGAAGCCTCTAGGAAGCATCTAGGACGACCTCGGACGAGGCGCTCACTCAGGCGCCGTGGTGGACTGAGTCATTGGATCCACCTTGCTAGCAACGGGCAGCTTAGAACTGACTCTCTGACTGAATGACTGAGTGGATACCGGACTGACTCAGAGCAGAAAGGTCCACACTGATAGCGAAAAGGTCGGTCCGTAGTCGGTCCGTTTGAGTCTGCCTGTTACTTTACAGCGCAGTCTAAGTGTACCGTAGTCAGTGAGTTTGAAGTCAGAGTCATGTCTGTCTGTCAGTCAGATACATGTAGACTACCGTAAAGAAGAGTCACTCGCACCGACGAGCTCCGTCCGGGGCCTCCGGCTAACCGCTCCGGCGCGGGAAGCTCCGGGACAGGTCGCATCAGCCGAACTAAATCAGCAAAGGCCCGATCGAGTGCTCCCATGGCGATGGGTCTTGCAGTCCTTTGTCCTCGCCATGTGTTCTCGCGCGCCTCGGCGAGCGCCTCTGCCTAGCATATCAACTCTAGCCTGTTTTAACCTTTGTGGCGCGCGCGGCGCGGGGCGCGGCGCGCGCCCCCAGTCATCTCCGACCCCCTGCCCATGCCCCCCGCCTGGCGAGCCGTACCTCGCGCGCACTCGCCCCTGCTGTGTGCACCGTGTTCCGTTACGGCCGGCGCCGGCGCCCACGACGGCGCCCACGGTGAGCATGCAGAGGGTCCGCGACCCTCCATTCGGAGACGCGATGGCTGATAGCGCTGGCGCTCTGCGGGCCAGACTCGACGCGATCGCAGCTCGTCCACGCAGCAGTTTGGCCACGCAACAGCAGCCAGAGCCGGTGGCACGTGCAGGCTTCTCGAGTGCAAGCGTGCGGCCCTCCCAGGTGCGAAAGGTGCTGGCACAGGCAGCGCTACAGATGCACTTTCCGGAGAGCAGAGGGCCGGCCGGCCCCAACGGCTCCGGCTCCGAATACGATCGCCTACGCAGCACGCTGCGGCAGCTGAAGTTGGAGACCCAAGGCTCCGGGCTGGCTGCGGTGAGCCAGCAGATTCCAACGGAGGCCGAGACATTGCAGCTGGCGGAGCACGTGAACGCGCAGGTTCGCTCCGTGCAGCGCGCCTTCGGGCTGCTCGCCGACACGCTCGAGGACGAGGTGGGCACCCTGCGCGCGGCCGACACGCAGCTGTGGGAGCAGCTCAAGGTACACGCCTCACAATTCGATGGGCTCGAGCCGCTTCGCTCAGAGCTCGAGAAGACGCGTGAGGCGCTGCGCAGCACGCAGAGCGCGTTCGAGGCGTACAAGAACGACGAGCACCCGACACTGTGCCGGCGCATCGAAGATCTGAGTGCCGAGCTCGCCGAGCAGAAGGAGATGATACGCCAGAACCAGCGAGGGGCCACGGAACGCGACGCCATCGTGGTCGAGCTTGGCGCACTGCGCCGGTGGCGAGCCGAGGTGATCGAGCGCATCGAGGTGACAGAGCATCGCGTGGGCGTGGTTGAGCGCGCGATCCCGCCGCTGCCTCCGCGCATCGAAGAGCTCGAGGCGCGCCTCGCCAAGTACCTGCCGGAGCTGGTAGGTGCGGTGGATGCTGCTGCGCTGCGTCATCAAGGCATTGAGGAGGAGGCAGTGCGGATGGCGAGCGTTGTGGAAAGCTTGGGCGAGGCGCACGCGCAGGCGGTGCGTCGGCTGGACGACAAGCTGCGCCAGATGCGCAGCGAGGCGCGCGCGGACGTCGAGGCGCACGAGGCGCTCCTGCGTCAGGCGGCCGTTGAGCGCGAAGCGCACGCCGAGGCGCTGCGAGCGCTCGGGGAGGAGGCGACGAAGGCGAGGCACGAGGCCCGGGAGGAGGCCGACACGATCGCGGCGGCGGTGCGCGCGAGCCAGGTGGCCGCGGCCGAGGCGAGCGAGGGGCATGATCGTGCGCTCGCTGCGCTCCGTTCGGAGCTGAGTGCGCTACATGCGGGGGCTCAGAGCGCCGCCGAGCGCGAGGCTCAAACCCTCGAGGCTGTGCTCAAGCTGCGTACCTCGCACAACCAGGTGTCCGCTTGGATGGAGTACGTGCAGCGCGAGCTCGGCAACGTCAAGGGCAGCGTGCCGCCTCTCGAGGCGGCGCTACAGGAGGTGCGAGGGCCGTCCTGATTTTCCTCGCCCGATTTGGGGTCTCCTCGCCCTTTTTGGGATCTCCTCGCCCGATTTGGGATCTCCTCGCCTCCGGCTCCCTCGCCTCAAACCCCTGGCATCATGCTTGCGGCCCCGTGCGCGTGCGCTCGGCAGGTGAGCAACGAAGTGGGGTTCGTCAAGAAGGCACGCTCAGCCTGGCGCGAGGAGCTCGGCCTTCTCGAGAGCCGGCTCGCCGACTTGGCGCGCACGGCCGAGCAGCAGGCGGCGGACAAGGAGACCAAGCTGACCGCGCTCAGTACGGCGCTGGACGGCTTCAAGTCCGAGGCGCGCGCGGCGTTCGAGGGAGTGCGGTTCTCGCACAACCGACTGCGCGAGCACATCGACGATCGTTACGCGAGCTCGGGCGGCGCCGCCGGCGCCGCCGGCTCCGGTTCTGGTACGCTGGGCGGCAACGGCGCGGCTGGTATTGGGAATGCGAGCAGCTTGGGCGGTGCCCACGGCGGCGCGCAGGTGCGGTTCGACCTTGGATCGAGAGAGGCGCTCAGTACGGCGCCAGCATTCCTCGCTACGCCCGGCGGGATCGGCGCGTGGTCCGCAGCGCGTGCCACCGGCGGCGAGGGCGGCGCTGCGGCGGCCTTGGGTATCGCAGCGACGCCCTCGCGCCCCTTCAGGCTGAATGGCTTCGGCACTCCGAGCCCCACAGCAGCCTCAGCACGGCTCGCTCTTCACCAGCCGTCCACGGGCACAAGGAACGAGCCAAGGCGCACATCCCCGGCGTGAGACGCGTCCGTTTCGCACACAGTCTTGCCTGCGCTTGCACGGCGAGTCGGTGAGTCGATGGGCCGTCGGTGCGAGACGAGATTCAGAGCGGGCGCAATCTATGCACCGCTGAGACGTCAGTCTTCAGGATGTTGTTCTAGTATGTTGGCCAAGTCGGGATACGCACACCGGGGGTGGAGGCGGACCAGGCGCGCCTCGCTTGCGGGGCTCGCTTGCCCGTCCGCCTTGCCTCGTGAGATGTAGGAAGCGAAGGCCGGCGCGCGCACGCCTATACCCGCCCAGTCCTGCTTCTGCTTTTTCCTTTAATTATTGTGACGAATCCCCGGACGCTGGAAGAGACGAAAGAGGGTGACGTGTGAAAGACCGTCGGCCGCTATGAAATGTGGTGTGAATTCTAAACATTGGCTGTGAATGTTCGACCTTCACGCTTGTTTGAGTTTGGTCTGTGCGTGTTGGTGTGTTGTGAATGAATTAAGTAATGGCGCAATGGCGGCACGCGCTCTCCTGGTTCCCGGGCCATGTGGCCGCAGCTTCCAAGAACATGGCCTCGCGTCTGAAGCAAGTGGACATCGTGATCGAGGTCCGAGATGCTCGAGCGCCGCGCTCGGCTGCTAGTTCGCTCATCGACGGCATCGTGAGGCAAGCTGCGCGCGCAGACCGACGAATGATTGTCGTCAACAAGACGGACTTGATCTCCATCGATCATCGTCGTCGAATCGAGAGTTGGTTGGAGCAGGACCACCCCGGCGTCCCGCTCTTTTTTACCAGCGCGATGGATGTCACCGGGAAGAGCTCTGGTATCGATAGGTTGCTTGATGCTGCGATCGACAAGATGCGGCTGGTTGCGCCGCGGCTGTTCAAGCCATCGCTCGAGGAGGAAAGCTGGCCGGTGACGGCCGCGTCGCGTTCGATCTCTCAAGCAGCGTTAGCGGCCACGGGCTCGATCATCGCCTCTGCCGCTGCGACGTCGTTGCCGGTCGTGATGATGGTGGTCGGCGTGCCAAACGTGGGCAAGTCTTCCCTCATCAACGCCTTCCGACGCCTTGCCATGAAGCGAGGCAGGGCGGCACGAGCCGCCCAGATGCCCTCCCGGACGACAGCAGAGGCGATGGGTGCCGACCGACGCGCCTTGGCGCGCTCCGCCAAGCCCGCTGTGACGGGCGCCAAGCCCGGTGTCACTCGACAGATGGATGGCTTCCAAGTGAGCTGGGACCCGCCCGTTTGGATGCTCGATACGCCTGGGGTGCTGACCCCACGGGTGGATGGCGGCTGGGAGGCGGCGCTGCGCCTCGGAGTGCTCGATCTGATCAAGTACGACGAGAGCTCTCTCGAGCCCGTCGCAGCATACGCTCTCCATCACATCGCACGCACGAGTGCCGCGCGGCTCGACCGGTGGCCCCGAGTCAGCGCGCTTGTGCATCGGACGTCTGGGCCCGATGCGGGACGCGACGGCGTGGCGGCCCTCGAGGCGCTCTCCGGAAGCGGTGCCGACGTCTTCGAGTCACGAGTCACGCCCGGCGCGCCCGGTGCGCCCGCGGCCGACCCTGCAGAGGTTGCCGAACGGCACGCTCGCCGCTTGCTGAGCGCCGTCGCGCTCGATTTGGGGATGACGCGGCGAGCGGCTGAAGTCTCCAGGAGTGAGAGGAGAGGGGCTGAGGTGCCCGACACGGCCAACGCGGCGCGCAAGGTCCTGGCGCTCCTCCGACAGGGAGAGCTCGGCCCGTTCTGCCTCGACCTACACCCACCCGACCTCGAGACGCGACCGAGATCAAGGCCGAGATCCGATGCAGCGGCCATGAGCGGAATCGTAATTCGCAAGCCCAAGCGTGGAGTGAAGGAGCAGGCGTAGTGTATGAAGAGAAATGCGGCCTGTTCACAACCTTTTGGGCTCCTTTGTTAACAGCGAAACAGGACACAGTGAAGACCAGCGACCAAATGTTAGACACGCTCTGGGAAGCTTTTCGGCTGGCAATTTAACGTGAACGTGAACGTCCTTTTCACGCGGCGGACGTGTGCAGTGCCGCCCCTCTGCCCGCTCGCCTACCGACTTCCAGTGCATCCCAGCCGACGTTGCTCCTCAGTGGAGTCCATGCGCAAGTCCTTCGTCAAGCGCGCAGCACCGCTGCACGCCTCCACGAACACCGTCTCTGCAGCACCAGCAGCCGTGGCACCAGCAGCCGCAGCAGCACCCCGCTCCGCCTCTCCCGCTGAGACCACAGCGTCAGCATCCGTGGAGCACGAAGCCATCTACCGTGATCCATCGAAGAAGAAGAATGGCTCGTTCGATGGTCGGCTCGCACTCGAGGGCACTCGTGCGACGCTCTTCGACGAGGAGTCCAAGCTCCTGGTGGCGCGAGCGCTCAAGAAGGACGAGACGGCCATCGTGCCCGGATCGCTCATCAAGATGGGCAAGTGGGAAGTGGAGGTGGGCGCTCTGTCAGCCGCAAGCACCGGCGCGGTCGCGACCGGCGCTGGCTCCGCGGGCGTAGCCGCCGCCGCGAGCGCTGCTGCCATTCGAGCACCGGCACGGGCTCCAGACGGCCTCTCAGCGCGTGCAGCCAGCTCGGTCCCAATGCAGCGACTTCGATCTCCGGCGGAAGCAGCTGCGCCGCCGCCGCCGCCGCCGCCCCGCCAGCCGCCCGGCGCCTTCCGCCCGCCGACGTCCTCATCGGGCGGCTTCCGCGCGCCGCCTGCCGCCGCGAGCTCCAAGCTGCCCGACGACGCCTTCGTGCTCAATCGTGAGGACGCCGACGCGCGGCCCGTGATCGTCGACCGTCAGCTTGCGCGCGCGCTGCGCCCGCACCAGCGCGAGGCCGTGCAATTCCTGTGGGATTGCGTCTCGGGGCGCCGCTCGGCCGGGCTGAGCGGCTGCATCCTCGCGCACTCGATGGGTTTAGGCAAGAGCCTCTCGGCGCTCACGCTCCTCTTCACGCTGCTCAAGACGGGGCCGACGGCTGCGAGCGAGCGCGCCGGCACGATCCGCAAGGCGCTCATCGTGTGCCCCGCCTCGCTGTGCAAGAATTGGGAAAAGGAGGTGAAGCGCTGGCTGCCGCAGCGGCTGCGCCCGACACTCCTCCCGCCGGGCGACCCTGCGTCGGCCGCCGAGGCGGTGCGCCTCTTCGCGACCGCGCCGCCGCAGCAGCTCCTCATCTTGAGCTACGAGGCGGTGCGCGCGCACGTGGACGCGCTCGAGACGGCGCCCATCGGGCTTCTCGTGTGCGACGAGGGGCACCGGATCAAGGCCGCCGCGGGCAACCAGACGATCGACGCGCTCAAGCGACTGGTCCCGTCGCGCCGCGTCCTGCTGACGGGCACGCCCTTGCAGAACGACCTGTCCGAGTTCTGGACGATGTGCGACTTTGTCAACCCGGGCGCGCTCGGCTCCCTCGCCGCCTTCTCGCGCGAGTACGCCACGCCCATCGCGCGCGGCCGGCAGCCGAATGCGAGCACCGCCGAGCGCGAGCACGCCGACGAGGCCATGCAGCGGCTTCGCGAGCTGACCGACCGCTTCGTGCAGCGGCGCGGCTCCGCCGTGCTCGCGGCGCTGCTGCCCCCTCGCACGGAGACGGTGCTGTTCGCACGGCTGAGCGCGGCGCAGGCGGCGGCGTACAAGCGCACGCTGCGCGAGCACACAGCGGCGTGCAACCCGCTGCCCACCATCACCAAGCTTCGCGCCATCTGCGCGTGCGCCTCGGCGGAGGGCGACGGCGGCGAAGGTGACGGCGGCGAAGGTGACGGCGGCGGCGGCGGCGGCGGCGGCGGCGGCGGCTTCGACGCGTCCGCTGGCGTCAGCGAGGCGGCGGCGGTCAGCGCCAAGATTGCATTGCTCATGCAACTGCTCGCGCCCATCCGTGCAGCCAACGAGCAGGTGGTCGTCTGCTCAGGCTTCATGAAGAGTCTCGACGCGCTGCAGCGAGCGCTCACGGCGCGCGGCTGGGGCTCGCTCCGGCTGGACGGGAGCACGCCGCTCGCGCTGCGGCAGGAGCACGTCGACCGCTTCAACAGCCGCAGCTCGGACGCGTTCGTGTTCCTGCTCTCCACGCGGGCGGGCGGCACGGGCTTCAACTTGATCGGCGCCAATCGGCTCGTGCTCCTCGACCCCGACTGGAACCCGGCCAACGACGAGCAGGCAGCCGCGCGCGTGTACCGCGACGGCCAGCGGCGCAGCGTGCACATCTGGCGGATGCTCAGCACGGGCACCGTCGAGGAGCGCATCTACCAGCGCCAGATCTTCAAGAGAGGCCTCAACGCGCTCGTCGACGAGCAGCCGGTGGGCGAGCACGCGCCGCCGTCGAACGATGCGGCCGTCTCGTCCTCGGCGGCTGCGGCGGGCGGCACCGGCAGCGGCGCCGGCGCCGGCCGGAGCGGCTTCTCGCAAGAAGAGCTGCGCGAGATCTTCACGTTTGACGAAGCGGCGCTGAGCACGACGATCGAGACGCTGCTGCAGCACGACATGATGCGCCTTGGGCTGCTGACCGATGAGCGCGCATGGGTGGCTGGGCTGTCCGATCCGCTCCTCGCTCGCACCCTCGCCGACGACGCGGCGCTCCGCCGCTGCCTCTCATTCGCGTGCGATGCGTCGTCGCTCGAGCAGATCGCGCAGGAGGTGGGCGCGCGCTCTGCTCACGAGGACGAGGTCGACGACGAGGAGGACGACGAGGAGGAGGGCGAGGGCCAGGATGCCACGTCGCTACCGCCTCCGACGCCCGAATCGTCCGTCGATGGCGACGGGGCGGGCGCTGCCGACATCGATGAGCTGGAGCTAGACGAGAGCGACGATGAGCAGCGTGCTGGCGCGGCGTCTGCAGTGGCGCCCATTGCGGCTGCCCCCAAGAAGCGCAAGCACGCCATCGTGAGCAGCGACGAAGAGGACGCGGATGCGGGATGAAGCACTCCATGTCTGTCTGGTTGGTGCGGCTGCATCGAAGTGCGACCGCTGCCACTTCGATGGCCACTGGCGTGACATGGTGGGTCAGCTCTGACCCATACTACTGTTCCGCCCTGTCCTGTCTTGCTTCCCGACGCCCGGTTCGAAGCCTTAAAAAAAGTGATTCGTAAAGCGAAGAACGTAACTATTCACGAAGTCTATTTCGCACGGCTACACTTAACAGTGATAAGCGCTTTTACTAGCGTAGGTTCCCCTATTTTGATACATTGCATCATAATTGCGTTACTCTCGACTACGATTCTCGATGGCCCCGCCACTTCTACAAGGCAAGGAAGGCAGCAGTGGACGATCGGCAGGCAGGCAGGCCTGTGGCGAGATGCTTACCTTCATGGACGGCAAGACGGCCGGTTCGTCGAGATTGATTTTTACGCGTCCCACTCACTGTTGGTCCCAATCAATCTGTCGGACCTTGGACTCTGGTGCATGCCGAGGGCGGCCGCTCGGGAGCGATCATGTGTCGAGGAGCGTGCGCGCGTCCTCGAACTAGCCAAGCCCTCACGCTCGGCCAAGGACGCGCGCATGCGACCGGTGTTGCAATGTAGCCGTTCGCGTGCGCGGAAGAGCCACTTTTGCAGGCCCTGCTTGATATGCGGTCTCCTGGCTTCTATGTACACTTCGATGGTGGGGATTGCTGCCGACACCACCTTCTTCTCTGCCAGAGCCCGTACGCTTTCCAAGGGTGCGTACCGCGCGGAGTCTGCAGCGTTGGGTGTCTTGAGCTCGAAAGTCGGCACGCTCCATACGGATAGCGCTTTCAAAGCCACTTCGCGTTCGCGGCTTTTAGCTTCGATCCAGGCGGGGTCTGTTTGCGCGAGCGACACGGCTTCAGCAGCTGGAGGCTCTGCGACCGTCGGGGCTTTTTTCACAAATGCGTCATTGCGCTCCGGCAGTTTGCCCTGTGCCTTGAGCGACGGGCTGCTCTCTCTGCTTCCCGTGACGCTTCCTGCCTCAGACGGGCGACCGCCGTCTATGCGCCCGCTGGGTCCGCCAGTAGCCGGCGATGGAGCCATTGGCGGTGTCCTCGGCATCGTGGCGGGCGCCGCAGCGAGTCCAGGTACGAAAGCGGCTGGCGGCTCTGCCTCGAGCGACGCCTGAGTTGGCGGCTCGCCCACGAGCGACGCCTCAGTTGGCGGCTCTCCCTCGAGCGACGCGTCAGTTGGCGGCTCGCCCACGAGCGACGTGGTGCGCTCAGTACGATGCCAATCGGGGGTGCGTCGATCGCCCTCGAGCGACGTGTCAGTCGGCATGTGATTCGGCACCTCCGCCGCGACCGCCGAACTGCCGCCCGTTATACCACCCATGCCGCCGCCCATCTGGCTCGGCATCCCACTGCCTGTGCTCCCACTGCCCATCCCACCGCCCAAGTCGCTAGAGCAATCGTCGTTGGCCGCGGCGGGCGGCGCCGAGGCGCCATTGTCGGTGGCCACCACGGCCGCCTCCATGGCCGCCTTGATGGTTGCCTTGAGCTGGTCCATCTGCGGTGCGAGCTCGGCTACCTTGGCATAGTCCTGTGCCTCGATCGCCTGAGTCAGCTCCGCCTTCAGCTCGGCCAAGCGCGTCGCGTTCTGAGGAGATGCCTCGGGGTCGAGGTTGGTGGTGGCGGGCGCGGGCGCGGCCGCCGCCCGGCGAGCGCTGAAGGGGCTGCGAGCGCTGCGACGGGCGGTGGCTGGGCGAGACTTCGATAGCTCTTCAGATGGTGTGCTCTCCTCGCGGCGCTCGGCGTCTTCCACTGCTAACTTGGTGCCTGCAATCATTTTGTTGCGACGCCTGAAGCTGTCCATGCGCCCGTCCATGCGGGACCTTTGACTATCGAGACCCTCTTCGGACGTGGTGCCTCCTGCACGTGCCCTGGAACTATCCCACTCGTAGCCCAGGTACCTGCTGCTGTCCGTGCCCGGCCTGTGATGATCGCCCAGTGTGGCGGCTTGGCGGATGCTGCTCGCCCCCCCAAACGGATGCTGGGTTTGATGCGTGTAGCGTTTCGAGCTTGCGGGCGAACTGCTCGTCGAGCTCGCCGCCGGCGATGTGTAGGCGTCGTCAGTCAAGGCCTGGCCGTCGGCTCGGTTGTCGGTTGTCGTAGCGATGGTGGCTGCTGGCTCCCAAGCCGCTCGTGGTGGTGCGAGAGGCTGACGCGGTGGGAGACGAAGGTCAGGGACTAGTCCGCGTCCATCACGCGGCCGTGAACTTACATCTGGGCTACCAAAGTCCGGACTGCTGTCATAGTGGATCGGAGCCCGGCCGCTGTCGAAGCGCTCAGAACCGCGTCCACCAAGCGGCCGTGAACTTACATCTGGGCTACCAAAGTCCGGACTGCTGTCATAGTGGATCGGAGCCCGGCCGCTGTCGAAGCGCTCAGAACCGCGTCCACCAAGCGGCCGTGAACTTACATCTGGGCTACCAAAGTCCGGACTGCTGTCATAGTGGATCGGAGCCCGGCCGCTGTCGAAGCGCTCAGAACCGCGTCCACCACGCGGCCGTGAACTTACATCTGGGCTACCAAAGTCCGGACTGCTGTCATAGTGGATCGGAGCCCGACCGCTGTCGAAGCGGCTCGAATCCGGACTGTTGTCGAAGCGCTCAGGACCGCGTCCATCACGTGAACGTCCATCCGGGCTACTGTCGAAACAGCTCGAATCTGGACTGTTGCCAAAGCGTTGCAAGGCCGTAGTAGTGGAGAAGGAGCTCGAAGCCAGACTGCTGGCAAGATTCCGCATCAGAAGGTCCGGCCGTGCCCGGTCGCTGCAGCTGCTGGCGCACGCTCGAGCGGAGTCCCTTTGACCACTCGACGAGCGGTGAGACACTTGACTACTCGACGAGCGGTGAGACAGGCGGCTGTGTTGCGATCCGCCGCTCCTACGCGTTCGGGAGGAGGTCCGCTTGTATGACCGCAGCCGACGTGGGCCCAAAAGCGCGAGGCGCCTCCGGCAGAGAGACAAGTGTTTGCGTAGAAGCAAGGGCGTTGATGGGGCCGGCGTCCATAAAGCCTGGAAAAAGGCGCCGACACCCAAAAAGTCGGCAGACGGCTCGGTAGGCGGCTCGGACGGCCATTCGGATTCGTGCTCGCATGCCGCGTCTGCCAGCGCGCGCCAAAGGACGGCGACACGCTGCCGCTTTCGAACGCGGCGAGACAACTGCAGCCACTTAACGCGTGCGTCGCGGCAGCGCGAGTCGCGTCGCGGCAGCACAATATCTCGCACGAACTGTTGAATGCGCATCGCCGCCTCCGTGCGTAACTTGTTCTGGCGCACTATGAGCCATCGGCGCACGTACTTTTGAAGTTGTATCGAGCCTAAGTGTTGAGCCTGGCTCTCCACGATGATCAACGCCTCACGCCGCTGCCGCTCCGCTTCCACTTGCCGCCGCCGCTCCTCCTGGTCCTCGCGTCTCGCCGCCTCCGCTGCCGCCGCTGCCCACGCCGCCTCCGCCGCCTCCGCCGCCTCCGCCGCCTCCGCGCGACGCTTCTCCGCCTCCTCGGCGAGCTTATGGCGAAGCTGGCGGTGCGAGCGCCATAGGAACCAAGATCCGAGCACGATGAACGCCAACGCACCGATGATGACCGCCATGTAGATCTCGATGTACGAAGGCGGCGGGGGGGGCGGCGGCGGGGGCGGGGGCGGGGGCGGCGGTGCGGGCGGCAGCGGCGTCTGTTGCGTCACCGGACGAATGGATGGTCCCTCGAGAGCATCCACCGTGAGTGCAAACGTGGACGTGCCCGTGTACTGGGCCCCGACGACGGCAGAGATGCTTTGGGCTGTCTGCGTCGCGAGCACATTCACATAGCTCTGAGCGACCGTGCGGCTGGGCGTGAAGATGATGGCGGTGGCACGCACGGAGGCAGGCTCGATCGTCAGAGTCACCGTCGGGAGCGCACCGCCGGCGCTGTTGTTGAGAAGAAGAGCCGTCACACCTCGGGTGAGGGCGAGCCGCTCGGGGTTGCCCACTTGGTCGACAGTCCAAGACTGGAGCTCCATTGTGAAAGATATTTCGAACCCGACGAGGACGTGCCCAGGTATCCAGGGCGGCCACGAGGGTGGGGGGGGTGAGGGCTGCGGCGAGGGTGGAGGTCGTGAGGGCGGCGGAGGTGGTGGCGGCGGCGGCGAGGGCGGTGGCGGCAAAGGCGGTGGCGGTGATGGCGGCGGCGGGGATGGTGGCGGTGAGGGCGGCGGCGGCGAGGGGGGCGGGGGCGATGGCGGCGGAGGTGGTGGCGGTGGAGGGG
>Ga0210239_101475_pt1 | contig 17613 bp, 8 predicted proteins | sample ChrtobMetP5a_0mM_FD_155451 | JGI IMG/M metagenome (GOLD analysis project Ga0210239, IMG submission 155451) | Chrysochromulina tobin associated microbial communities from unialgal haptophyte culture, Seattle, Washington, United States - P5a_0mM | ecosystem: Host-associated > Algae > Haptophytes >... | reverse complement strand
TACGACGCACGCGAGCATGCACAGTGCTCCCCTACGCAAGAAGAGTGATGCTCTCTGATCATCGGCCCGGTCGGGATATATCATGAGGCGACTCCGGCATGCCGTGAGCCGCCCATGCGACGCTATCTGCGCTCACCTGGAGCCATCTGCTCTCCTGCACGTCGAGCGGTTGAAGGGTGGCACGGGATTGCGGGCGATGTGCAGCGCCAGATTGGACTCTCCGATGCTCGCCATCGTCGAGGTATGGTTCAGGGGTGTGGGCATTCGCACCTTCATCCATTGGGTCCTCCATGGCGTCGACTCGTGCTCGATGAGCTTCAAATGTGCCTGTGCACAGGGTTGATGGCGGGCAATCCACGCGTGAGAGGAGGCCGCGGCGCGACCACCAAAGGTCGTTGACGGTCGTACCCATGTAGGCGGTGCGAACTGCGAAGAGAGTGCGGTCGGGGACCACGTACCTGGTGTGCACGGCGGGCCGCGCGACGGCAGTGCAGATTGCCCGAGTGACCTGGGGCGGCTTTGCCTGGGGCTCTCACGCTCGGCGTGGGAGCCCCCATTCACAATGAGAAAAGAGGGGCTGCACCGTGAAGCGGGACCGTCATGCGACGAAACTCGGTTTTCACACTTGAATGGCAGTCCTCCTTGTTGCTGGGGGGCTGTGATCTGACATCTGCATGTGCCCATCGCATCGACAGCTTTTTGAGGACTCATCACCACACAGCGACGCCTTGACGCTTGGTTGGATTGCACATTGCAGCATGGATTGCAGGCATCAGGAGGACTGTCGCGAGCCGCACGACGGTGCACTCACTCCACGGTGCACGGTGCTCTGGTTGAGGCCGCAATTCCCGTCTTCCGTCGCACCGCAGGCGCAGCTGCATCCGGGAGGCAGCAGCTACGTGCCAAGTGTAGTACATGGCGCTACAAATTGCATGAAATACATACAAATCGCAAACATGTACTATTTCAAGGAGTCGACATGCCAGGGCATTGGGTCGCTACTACGTACGGCTGTTACAGGGAAGGTTGCGATCTTGCGAAACTAATACGCGGGGCTTCGACCTGAGACCGGACGCGAGGACGACGGCGGCGAGCGCCGTGCCGAGCGCATGTGTTCCTCGGCGCATGGTGCGCCTCCTAATCGACTTTCTCGTCGAGGGCACGCTCGACGGGGTGGATGACGGCGTAGCGGAAGTAGTAGGCGGCCGCGAGCAGGTTGACGCACGCGACGTATTTGAACACGAGGTCCCAGCTTTGGAAGCGCTCGAGTAGGAAAGCGACCATCTTCGGGCCCGCCCATGAGGCGACCGTGGCGAAGGTGTTGCCGTAGCCCGAGAGGATGCCCACGTACGCCTCGGTGATGTCGAGGTAGTTGGACTTGAAGCCCGACGGCGCGAGTCCGAAGAAGGAGTTTGCGATCGCGAAGAGAGCCGTCGAGGCCCACGGGCTGCGGGTGCGTTGCTGCGCGATGAAGACGACACCCAAGGCGGCTCCGACGAAGCCGACGCACGTGAAGAGCTTGCGCGAGGAGAGGAGCGTGACGCCACGCGACTGCGTGAGCCGCATCAGGAGCGGCACCGAGACCGTGAGCGCCAGGTTGGCCACGAAAGGAAGCATCAGATGATACTTGGCTTCCGAATTCGGAAGCTTGAGCACATCGGCGTAGTAGGTGGGAGACCAGTAGGTGATGTAGTACGCGCCGTTGTTGAAGGCGGCATGGCTGAAGAAGACGGCCCACACGCCTGGGTGCGTCGCTACGCTGAAGGGCACACCCACCACGCTCGAAAAGCGGCTTGTTCCAGCGCTGCTGCTGCTGCTGCTGCTGCTCTTGGCCGCCGGCGGCGGCACGCGGATGCTCTTCTCGAGGAAGGCGCGCTCGTCGTCGGAGATGAACCAGCAGCGGCTGGGAGTCTCGCTCGCGAGCACGTGCCACGTCGCCGTGAACCCCAGGCTGAGCGCGCCGATGCCTCGGAATGCGTTACGCCATCCGAGAGTCTCTGCGAGCGAGTTGGCGACTGGGATGATGGCGAGGGAGCCGAGGGAGACGCCGATGTCGAGCATGGATGTGCCCCACGCCTTCTCGTCGGCACCGGTCGGACCCTGCCGGGGCATCCAGCGCGCCAGGACGACCGCCGAGCAGGGGAAGAGCGGACCTTGGACGAAGCCCATTAATGCCACCGTCCACCACAGACCGTCGACTCCGAATTTCTCGATCGCCGTCGGCACAGCGGCGATGCAGAAGGCCGAGAGGATGAGACAAATGGTCATCACATTCTTCGCGCCAAAGCGGTCGGCGAGTGCACCGCCCGGAACCTGTGTGAAGAAGTAGCCGGCGGCGACGGCAGAGAGCAGCATGCCCTTCTGGCTGGTCGAAAATGTAACTTCGGCGGCCATGAAGACGAGGAGCGGCGAGAGCGTATTGCGCATCGACTGCTGGAAGATGCGCACGCAGGCCAACAGGATGGCCATTTTCGTGCGGGCCAGCATTGCGCTGCTCCGCCACGACGAGAAGAACCCGCGGCGCCGAACACGGAAACCCTCTGAAACTTGGCTGAGGACACGCTGAACTTTTCGAGCACGTTTCATAGAAAGGTTCCGTGGCGCGCGCCGGCTTAGTTGCCCCGCATTGACGTCGGATTATTAATTCACATTTCCGCTCCGTTTCTGTCGACGTTCCCGCGAGCTAACTCGACTTTTCGCGTGGCGTGTTTTTAGCCCACCGTATCGGCTGTCAACGGGGGAACGGGGTACCCCTCCCGAGGTCGAACACAACACTGTGTAACATGTCCTGAATGCTCGCTCAACGGAACGTGATTGTGACGTTAACTTGACCGTATGTGTTGAGACATGAGAATGGTGAACATATGGATGCTCAGGCGACGGTGCACATGCGGAGGCAGCGCTTGCTACTGGTCGCCCCGAGGTAGTGTCCGAGATCAGGCGACGGAGCACATGCCGCAGTTGAGCTTGCCATTGCTGGCCATCGTCTTCGCTTTGGTACCCGCCTTCTCGGATAAGGCTTGCTGCCACGCACCGTCGAGCTTCTCGCCGAAAGAGACGGTGATCGTCGCCTGCAGGTTGCCGAAGCCCTTGGAGGCGTTCCCTGAGCAGATCGGGATGTCCAGCTCGATCGTGTACTCATGTGGGACCGGCTCCCCCGGCTTCCAATCCGTCGGTGTGAGTGGGATCATTGCCTTACCCATCACATCATCATCGCCAGAGGTGAGGAGGAAGTCCCGGTCCACGACGGCCACCAGCAGCGTCACAAAGGGCAGGCGCGACGGGTCGGCCATCCGCAGCTGCAGCAGAGGCACCTCCTCGTCGCTAAAGTTCGTCGCGCGAGGGTTCTTGCCGTTGGCTTGCCGCGTTCGAGCAGACTTCTCTCTCATCTCCGGCGAGGGCGGCGACGGCGGCGGCTCCGGAGGCGAAGGCTCCTCGGGCGGCGGCTCCTCGGGCGCGCCGCCCTTTGCACTGCGGACCATTCGGCCGCGCTGGATCGATTGCAGCTTGACCGCGGCCGCATCCTCGGCCGACAAGGCCGCGGTTGCCACCTCGGCGCCCTGTGGAGCGGCTGCGGGAGATGCGATGGCGTTGAGGCTCACCTCTGAAGCATCGATCGGGGGCGCGGACGTGGGCGCCGTCTTCGTCGGACTCCCGGTCTTGGCAGACCCTTTGACGGACTTGATGGTGGTGCATGGAGCATGCTTGTCGTCGGCGAGCAGGCCGTGCGGGTTGGTGTAGAAGATGCAGTACGGGTCCGAGCCACCGCCAACGTCAAAGTCCGGCAGGTCATACAAGCGCAGCGAGCGGACGCGCACGAGCGGGAAGGAGGTGCCCGGACGGCGCTCTTTGATCGAGCGACCCCACGCACCGGGCACGGGCACGATCGCTTCGGTCGGCTTGACCGCAAAAGTGGCAAGTACTGGTTTATGGTCCGAGGTGGACACCGCGGGCACATTGATCAGGCTCGTCTGCGTCACATGCCCGCGCAGCGGCGGCATCGACTTCCACAGGACGCGGTCGCAGTACGACGGGATGCGCTGGTCCTTGTAGTACGTGCCCGGCACGCGTTGGACCTTGAACGTGGGCATGAACGTCGCAGCCCCCTCCTCGAAGCCGACAAAGGCATCGCCATTCGCCTTGCACTGGTTGAGCTGATCGCACCTGAGAAGCTCGGGCCAGGCCTCCTTGGCTATGAGCTCGGTTACGGCGGCGTGGTGCGCGGCCAGCCCGGCGGCATCGGCTTTGTGCTCGTCGGCGTACGCGGGCTCGGACAGGTTCATGTTGAGGTCGATGCGATAGTTAAGGTCACCCATCCAAAAAACGTGATCGAACTGGGAGACGGCGTCGAGGAAGGGCGAGCCGAGCTTGGCCGTCTCGCGCAGCACTTCCTGGCAGTTCTCGTTGCGCGCGGCGAGCTTATGGCTGTGCGCGGCGAGGTGGCACGAGATGAACGCGAACGTCGTGTCGCGAAACGTCAGCTTCACGAACAGGCCGCCCTTATTGCCCATCAGGCCTCCCGGACCGCCGGTGGCCGACTTGGCGAAGCCGACCGACGAGATGCATTTAGAGGGGCCGTTCGTGTGGACCTTCTTGGCGAACACGGACATGCGCATTTCCCAGAGCGAAATCTCCTTGACGCTCACGTACCCATCGCCCAGACGCTTGGCCAACATGCCGTCCCACACCTTTGCCGCCTTTTCGCGGTCCTCCTCTGCAGCCTTGTCGTTGACTTTTGACATATCTGCCATGGTCTCCTGAGACTCTAGCCCCCCCGGCGGCGGCGATGCGACTCTCGGATCGTCAGGCGAAGTGACCCCTTTGTTCTTCTTCCCCTTGCCCACCTTGAATGCGTTCTCCTGCGTGCCGACGACGATAAGGTCGTACTTGTCGACGTCGGCGTCCGGCAGCCAGTGCTGCAGCTCGGCCGCACTCGGCTCCGCGTTGCCCACGTTCCATGTGAAGCACTTGATCTGGATGTCCTCGCTCCCGTTCGCATTCATGACTGCGGCGGGGTTTCCAAGTTTGGGGCTACCAGAATTCTCATTCAGAATTCTCATCTTCACACAGGATAAGCCATACGGTTCTAAACTTGACATTTGCGGACTTCTTCCACATACGAAGAGTCGAGTTGTTTTGGTGTTTTTTGTGTCGCGCGACTTCTTGCGTGCGGCGGCGGCGGCGGCGTGATGACCGAGGTGATTGTGCAGGTCCCTGACGGGATCTATGGCGGCGACGAGTTCACGATCGAGTACGAGGGCACCGTGCTCTCCGTTGTGTGCCCGGCGGGCTGCCAGCCCGGCGATGAGATCAATTTGTCCATCGACCTGCCCCCAGCCGCCGCGAGTGGTTCGGTTGAAGTAGTGGTCCCGGAGGGGTGCTATCCTGGCATGGAGTTCACCGTTGAGCTTGGCGAGCGCAGCTTCAACATCGCCGTCCCCGACGGCTGCGAGCCCGGACAGGCCATCATCATCCAGGTACCCGAGGACGGGCCGGGCACTGCCGATGCCGCCAGCGACGACGAGCGCACGCAGGGCGGGCAGGACCTTGCCCAGGAACTCGTGGGGCAGTGGCGCTCCAGCTCCGGCTTGTGGTCCTGCGAGGCGTGCACGTTCCTCAATGAGCCAAGTAGCACGGCGTGCGAGATCTGCGGCGCGCCTCGCGGCGGCTTGGACTCCGATGAGGCTACTCGCCAGCGGCACGTGCAGGAGCAGCGGGACGCCGACCTCGCCAAGAGCCTGCAGGGCGAGGAGCTGCGTGCGTCGGCCAACGAGGCGAGCGTTGCGAGAGAGAGCACAAGCGCGTGGGCCGCGCCCGCAGGTACCTCCGACACGCCTTCGTGCAGCTGGGGCAGCGGCAGCAGCAGCCAGCCGACGTCGCTGTTCGCCATCGGGGTGGGCACGGGCGACGGCACGTTTGGAAACCCGGCGGGCGACTTCCACGTAGGGCAGCTCGTACAGGTTTCTCGCTCGGATGGCTCGTGGACATACGGCAAGATCATGGCGTACGACGCCGGCGGTGACACCTACTCTGTCATGACGCGCGCGGGCGCCAAGCACTTTGTGGAGCGGTCCTATCTGACCGACGACGTGGTCGTCAACCCCTCCGACGGAAGCTGTGCGCAGCAATGATGATGACGAGTGAGATGTGTGAGCGCGGTGGGCGCTCAGCTGCGCGTTTTATTATAATCGCGAATCGATAATGTCCGCGGTCGACGTCGCCAACCTACGCAAAATAGCACAACACACATTCACATTCACACTATTCGAGAGTCCTGTTGTGATGTGCGCCCCGCGACGCCAGCGTGTGGACGATAGGCACGCCGCACGATGGAACTCAGCGGACCTGACCGGCTCAACGTCACGTCCTCGCTCACCTTGACGGTCAAGGGCCTAACCAAGCTGGAGAGTAAGACGCTCCCTGCGGGTGTGGGTGGCAGCAAACTTGTTGGCTGCAAGGCGATCGCTCTCAGCACGCTGCTCGAGCGGGTGAGACCCAACCTGGGCAATGGTGTGAGCGGCATCTTCACCGCCTCTGATGGCGTAGTCACCGATCCGATTTCGTTCGACGAGCTCGTCAAAGGCTTCATCGTCCATTCAGACGCCCAGGGTGGCGCGCTCTCGCAAGGTCTGGGTGGACTGTTGCGCTTGGTCTTTCCTGACGGTGTAGCCGTGCAAGCTGCCGTATGTGGCACACCAAAGGCAGTGAACCTCAAGGGCGTGATCAAACTCGAGCTCAAGTCGACCTTCGAGGTCGAGCAGCTTGCGGTTGCCAAGCAGCTCGCCGCGTCCGCTCCGAGCATCATCTTGTACCTCGAGGAGCATCATGGTCCCAAGCTGCTGGCCATCGCGTATCACCTCGGATGTCACCTCGGACCTCGTGAGCAGCCCGTGGAAAAGGTCCGCATCATGGGCCTGGATGCCCGTGGACTTATGTTGCGAGTCGTGCGCCCAGGTGGCACTCAAGGTGGCACGGAGGGTGAGCTGCTCGCACCGTTTCCCCGACCGCTTGTGGACGGAGCCGACATCGTGCCTCTAACCTTCGAGATGCATGCGCGTGCATGCGCCGCTTTGGGCTGGAGGTTTCGGATGCGGCACCACGACTACATTAGCCCGCTCTTCGACTTGCTCGCCTCGCCGAGAGTGGCGCAGGCCCTGGCTGCTGTAGCTGCGGTGACTGCTGCATTCCTCGTGCTCCGCCGCGCTCGATACTCATCATAGACTGGAGACTGGAGACACCCACTACAGAGAGGTCGAGCGTCGAGCCGATTGGCACCGTGCAGTTGCGTTCCGGTCGTCTCCTCTGTGTGTGTGTGTCGCGTCTCACTGCGGCGTTGCACGGCTCTCGGCTCTCGTTGGCGTCGGGACTTTTATATCTTCGGCGCAGAACCGTTGCGTTGGGAGAACCGCGCTTCCGCGGTCCGCCAACCCTTAGAGCAGGCCGCCGCGCAAACGGTAACTTACAAACCGCAAACCTATTAGTATTACTTTTCGAATTGTAAGCACGGATGGACACCCGACCAAAATTAGATGATGTTATGGACGCATTCGGCTACACAGTGGGTATCTCGTGACGCAGCCACCAGCGCGGCGCACGTACATCTTCACGTCTCGACTCCGCTCTTGTCTCAGCTCTCACACGTCCGGCCTACTGTCTCGCGTCTGCGGTCTGGCACGCGGCGGTCTGGCACGCGGCGGTCGGCGTAGACTGCACTGAGCTTGGCTGAGGATGACATGGCATCACGTCACGCTGCTGCACAAGCACGTCGCGCCCGCCACGCTGGACACCATCGGGTCACATCAATGCACACTGGCCAGGCCTGGGCGTCATCAACTACAATAGGCAATACTGAATACTCGACCCCCAAACGGCACCCCCCAGGCCCTTGGAGCACGCACCAAGTGCTGGCCCATCTGCCTCGTGCGTCCCATCCCGTGCACCTCCTAAGACTCCACGCTCTTCGGCAGCTCACTCAAGGCTCTGCTCCTTGGGTGTATGATAGCAGCTCCTCAACACACGGCATGCGATACGCCTTACCGGCACGTGCCACTCACCACAGCGCAGCCGCCTTCCGTAGCTCATTCTGCTTCCACGGTTTGAGCTGATTGAACTTGTTGCGAGGAGAGCCGAGCGCCTTTTCAAACTCATCTTCCGCCAAGTACTCCTCCTTCCTCTTGGGGTCCACCCCTGACGGCAGCTCATCCGGCGTCTTATTCTTGAGTTGATCGTATGTGTACGACGCCTTGCCGCCCGCTGCCACGGGCTCCTCGTAGGCTGCCGGAGCCGGAGCCGGAGCCGGAACTGGAGCCTCTCTGGGTGTCTGGCTCTCCAGAGAGAGCTTCTCATCGCCCTTTGGAGAGAGGCAGTTAGCCAGCGGGGAGAGCCACTCGGGCACCTGAGGTGGGGGCTCCACAGCGATGCTTGCCTGAGGATCTTTGACTGAGCGGAGCTTGGGCATGGCGAACTCCACAGGTGACGCAGTCGGGTCAGGCCCAACCCGCGGTGACTGGAGTATCTCACCATCTCTATCAAAGCTTGAAATTCGCCGCAGTTTGGACTTAGCGACCTCCACTGGTGATGCCGTGGGCTCCGCCATCGCCGGACGGGGTGACTCGAGGGTGTCAGCGCGCGACGAGCGACGAAGGCTGACGGAGGCAAAGGCGGGTGACTCCTTGGGTGTTGAGGGGGTTCCTGTCGCCTCCGAGGTAGTAGAGGCTCCGCCGATGCTGTTGCGGCCGCTCGACGACGAGCGCAGTGTTACGGCACGTTGCGGTGTCACCGAGCTGAGGTCAAGGCCCTTGGTCAGGTCCGCGAGTTTCTGTTGCTCCTTGGCGGCGATCGCTGCGAGCTTGGCCGCGTACGGATCGACGTAGGCTTGGTTGAGCGACGAGTCCCACCCGAGAAAGTGGCACGTGAAGATGGGCGGCTCGGATCCCGAGTTCACACGCACTATCGGTGTGAGCTCGTCATACTTTTGCTGCTTGATGTACGCTTGAGCCACCTCGACACCCATCGTCGACTCTTCCGAGTTCGACTGCGATCCGATCCAAACCCAGATCGTCGTAAATGAGTCGAGGAGGAAGACGTCCTCCTCCTCGAGATCGACCTGACCAAAGTCAAAGATGGGTTCGAGCTTGAGGGTGCCCGTGGCATTCGAGCAGCAAAAGAGCATCGGCTCACGAGACGCATCGTCCAGCACGCTTGTCTTGGGGTATTCGCCCTCGCCGCCGAGCGCAGCCCAGAAGGAAGACGGCTCCTCGCCCTCGTTGAGCGGCACAAGGCTACGCGACTCCTTCAGGATTTCGGCGATCTTCGTCGCAGTCTCCATCTCGCTCTCATTCGCACCCTTGCCCTTCCAGACAAACATGACTTGCGGCGTTAGCAGCACAAAGCAGTCGCCGCTGTTGAGCGATTTTGAAGTCTCCGCCACCTGAACCGCACGCGTGTCGTACTCGTCCGTGCCGCGCACGTGGAAGAGGGAGATTCCGTCCGTGTCGTACGAGTCGGCATCCTGCCGGTTGCGAAAGCTGGACGCCTTGCCGCCAGAATGGACGACCATCTTGCCCTTGAACAACACGATGAAGTGCAACGGCTCTTTGCCCATGACGACGCGCACCTGCGTCGCCGCTCCCCCGAGAGCGTCGTCCATCTGCTTGGTAAGAAGCGCGGCTGCACCCTTCTCATCGCTCGACGAGCCGAGACCGAGCCAGTAGTAGATGGTATGTATCTGCTTGGAGCCCTTCATGTAAGAGTTCTGCACGATGTAGGAATCCCCCGCATAAAATTGGCCATATTTGTCCTTGGGAACAGCGACCTTGGCAAAGCCCTCGATGCGCCAAACGGAGACTTCGCCCACGGGCATATCTTCGGCTTCGGAGCGCGACGACTGCCGGTGCAGCAAGCTCAATCGCGGCGAGTCAGCCACATCCGATGCCACATCGATCGAGTCTCGCCTCTCGCCGCTCTTGGCGACGTTGCCTCGGACCATCTCCGACATACTCGAGCCCTGACGCTTCATCAAGGCGGCCATGTCACTGGGCAGGACCCACGCGTCCCAGACCTCAAAGTTGGCCTTGAACGTCGTCGGCTCCGCCCCCTCCATCACCTTGACGACCCGCGTCCCTTTGGGCCGCCCAGCCTGCTCCGCGTACGCAGTGCCCGTCGCGAGCCCGCCACGCTTCTCCTGGTCCGTCGCTCCCTTGCCCACCCACACAAAGATGTCGGAGCCATTGTCCATGATGAAGACATCGTCCGTCACGAGCATCGAGCGCTTGAGGCTCCCGGTCGCAACCTCGGTCGTCTCCAGCTTGCCAGATGAATCGCTCACCTTGAACAGTTTCATCTCACCACCGCCACCGCTCGTCACGGTCGGGGCAGGCGCATCGTCGATCGCAGGTGCGACGGGCCCACGTCCACCGAGCGCTTCCCAGAACTCGGCGGGCTCTTCGCCCTGCGCGACGGGCATGATCCGCGCCTTGCCTCCTCTCTCATCGTCTTTGATCGACATCGCCACGTCTAAACCCTTAGCGCGTTCCTTCTTATTCGATTCGGAGCCATTCCATTGGTAGATATCGAGGCCGAGATCGAGGATGAAGACGTCTCCCGCGTTGAGAGATGAGGCGCTCATGGGAACGGTGGTGACGCGCACCATGCGCGCGCCCTTGAGGTGGAGCAACCGCTTCTCGTAAACGCCGCGCTCGACGTGCTTGAAGCCGCTGTCGACACCGCCGGCCAGATACTGGACTGCCGTGAAGCATTGCATGAAGCGGTCGCTCTCTAGCCCCTGTTCCTCGCGCGACTGGACGGGGCCACCGCCAAGCTTGTCGTCAAGCTCGACTGTAAAGAGCGCCGCTGCGCCCTGCTCATCTGTCGAGGACTCTGCACCGAGCCAGAAGAATGCATACCAGCTGAGCGCTCCACTCTTCTCGACAGTAGTCTTCAGCACAATGTAGGCATCGCCGACGTAAAACTTGCCGTAGGACTTGGGGTCAACAGGCACTGGCGCCATATTCTCGATGCGCCAGACCTCGAGGCCTGCAGCTTTGCCAGCGGTCGCGAATGGATCAACATGGGCTCGAGGGGACGTCGGCATGTCCGCACGTGGTCCCGCCGCCGCGCCGCGAGTGCTGGCGAACTCCCACGCGAGGTGGTTGATGATCGTGGGAAGAAACCACCGAAACCCGTAAGTTGACGAGACACTGTGTGAACGCAAAGCGCGGTCCCGGTACGGTGGATGACATTCTTCATCACCTTCACATTCGCGGCTCCTTTTGGTTCAGCGACGCGGCAAACAACTCTCCTTGATGTGTGGTCACGCACGGCATGCATTCCTTTCCGGGTGTCCGGAAGTTTTGCTCGCCCGCCGTTCGGCCGATTGAGCTCGCTCACGAACGATCCTCGCACGACCGTATGGTTCTCAGCGTGCTCGCCACCCCCGAACGCTCATCAACCGCTCGCACGGCAGCACCCTTGCAGTCGCGCCCTAGTACGGCTCGATCGTCTCCGCAATCCCCGCGCCAACTGCTGCCCTCGATCGTCAATGATCCCGCGCGTCTTGTCAAGGACTTGCTGCGGACGGACGCTGCGCATCTCGTCAAGGACTCCGTGCGCATCACGTCGCTCATGTCCAGTAACGGCCTTCTGGGAGAGGGCGCGGTTAAGTGGACGGTGATGCACGCGGAACTGCGGGCCTTGGAGGACACCGTGCAATGCGTCGAGACGAAGTTGGCTGAAGCCATCGAGGCGCTCACCCAATCGCAGGCCGCGTGTGTCGCGGCGAGCGAGGAGCGCGAGCACTACCGGCGCGCGCTGGCCTTGGATGCGGCCTTGGCACCCGATTCCGGGCCGTTGCAGCTGAGCGGTGAGCTCGCCACCTGGGGCGGCGCGGGCATCAATAGCCCTGACTCTCTCTGGGGCCATCTGAGCTTTCACGCGATCAAAAAGGAGAGGGAGAGGCGCACAGACCTCGCTGAGCAGCACGCCGCTGCGCTGGATGATCTGCGCGTGCATGCCAATGCCGAGCAGGCCCGGCTGCAGGCCGAGCTCGAGGTGTTGCACCGAGCACTAGTCCGCGAGTATGCGAAGCATCATCTCACCGCCGACGCCGAGCCTCTCGACACCGTGACTGCGCGTGCACTTGAGGCAGCGGGCAAGGCGGCGAACCAGGCGATGGCGGCGGTGGCGGAGGCGAAGGAGAGGGTGGAAGACGAGGAGGATGGGGGATCGGTGGACAGCGAGAGTAGGCTATCCATGGAGTGTAGGCTGCTCTCGCGCTGGCGTTGTGCCGACCTCTTCGAACGAGTGCGGCCGCATGAGCTACTTGGTGATGCCTTCGAAATTCAGATCCGCTCCGCCGCCGGCCTCTTGCACCCAGGCGAGGTCTCTGCTCCTCGCGCATCTCGGGAGGACGGGCAGCGCATGAGGGACCTTCTCGCGAGGGTGGTCGCCGTTGCGATTGCTGGCGATGGCGGCATCGACGGCTGCGACGCGGATGATGATGGCGGCGACGACGATGGCCGTAGCGGGGGGCGTCATAGCCGCCTGCCGACGCGAGGGGCGACGGCGCATGCAAGGCTGCGTGCAATGGTGAGCGATATCCTTCGCTCGGCGCCGTTGCTCGACGCCCTCGCCGATGGGCTCTGTACGTCACTCATAGACTTCGCACGCGAGCATCGGGAGCTAGAGAGCGGACTCGAGCGCCGTCAACCCGACGCGCCACGCCCATTTGTCGACCACCTATGGACGGAGCGCTTGCGAAGCGGGGAGCCTCCGGAGCCCCCAGCACCAACGGGCATCTCGTTCGTAGAGTGGGGTGAGCCTGCCACGTGGCCCGATGGCGCCCTCGAGGGCGGCTTTGCATGCGGTGCTCCCGAGCTCGCGGGAGCCTCGATCTCGACGATCTTGGGCGCACTCCCCTCAACGGATGGAGTGCCCGCGATGGCGCGTGAGCACCTGCTCGGTGCCGACGCGACCGTTACTTTTGTCGAGCCCACACGACGCATCCGGACGAGCTCGCATCTCGAGTGGTATCTGGTCGTCGACCCACACCTCGCGCTCAAGGCACTCGATCTCCGGCAGTGGGAGGTGCGAGGTCGAGATCATGCTCGGCCGACGCAGGAGGGAGAATCCTTTCTGAGCCCGGACAACACACCCGGACTACACCCGGACTATACCCCGGACTACACCCCCGCATACCTCGGCAGCCGCCTCGTCGCCAGCGCCACTTCGGCGCACTTTCGCGCCAAAATCGCGCGTGTCAACCAGCAGCTGGCCGCCGCGGGCGACGCGCTGCCGCTCGGCCTCGAGGCGTTTTGCGCGCTGCGCCTGTACACGGGCCCCTGCGGCCTCAAGTACCAGATGAGCTTACGAGCCGCTTCGACGAGTGCACGCGCGCTAGCGGCGACGAGCGAAGACGTGCACGCCGATCCCTCGACTGGAGTGCATGCATTTGTGCTCGGCTATCAACGGCACGTTAACTGCGGTAACACGTATCCCACCACAATCGCGCACATCAGCCTCGGCATCACTAAGCTCGCGCGCCTCGCCGCAGCCACGCCTGTCTACCGCGCCCTAAGCGGACCGCTGTCAATGGCTATCGTGGGTGCGCTGGCGAGCGGCGGCAATGGTGCAGCTCACTGGGGCACGGGCGGCGGCGGCGCGCAGGTGCGCGGTGGCGTCGAGGTCGGCTTCATCAGCGCGAACACGAGCCTCGCCGCCATAAAGAAGGCGGCCGCGCGCGCAGGCTGCTCGGTGCTCCTCGAGCTCCATCCCGGCCCCACCCCAGCCTCCCGTGGTGCCCATCTGGAGTGGCTCGATCAGTTTGGCAATAACGGCAGCGATGGCGAAGGAGGCAGAGGCAGCGGAGGCGATGTCAGCGTTGGCGGCACCGTTGGCGGCGGAGGCGGCGGATATGACGGCACAAGTGGCGCGTCGGCGCCCATCTCGGCGTCCGTCTCGCCCGGAGTCGTTTTGGGGCCGCTCCTCGACGTCCACGTGCTCCGCATCCGCGCGGACGGCGCCTTCGTCGTCCTCGAAGCCACGGCCACAAGCGCCGCCGCCGAGCGCAGCGCTACCGAGCTTGAGGGCATGAGGGAGGTGGAGCTCCTCTTCCAACACCTTTGTTCGGACGCGGGCCAGGCGGACTTCAAAAAGTTTGCAGGCTCGCTCGACCTCGGAGGCACATCTCTCGAGCTCCTCGAGCACGGTGGAGGAACACGGGGGAGTGGAGGGGGAGGGGGCGAAGGAGGCAGCGATGCAGGGCCGCCGCGGCCACCGCACCCGCCGGGTAGCGGCGGCGGTGGCGAGAGCCGCCGACCATGGCGCCCACCAGTGCTGCGCCTCATGCCGCACACGAGAGCGAGCCATGTCCATCGGCGTGTACGTGCGGAGGCGGCCGCGTACGTGATGCACGAGGCGGCGCGCTGTGCCGGCGTGCTCGAGGCCCTCGGCCATCGTGGTGGCGGCGAGCACGGTGCCGTGGAGCTGCAGGCTATCATGCACATGGCCAAGCTCACGGCCAACCGCGCGGAGCAAAAGGAGGTTGCGACCCGCACCGCGTCGTGGGGGCTTGCGGCGAGGGAGAGGGGAATCGCCGAGATCGAGGTGGCAAGCAGATTGGATGTAGGAGACGGCGGATCTGCGTGAAATGCATGCGAAGGTCAAAAGTCGTGAAATGCATGCGAAGGTCAAAACGAAACACGTTTCCTCGATGTTGCAGATCAGGTTCAATGTTGCGGCCCCAGTCCGTGGCGCCGGCGTCGAATCCGTTCGCCCTCGGTCGGATACTCGATACATCAAGGTGCTCGTCGTTGCGTTGATGTGCTGGCTGGCCTTCCTGCACGTCCGTCGGCGGCCAGTACAAATCGTGTGCCGCGGCCAGCGTGCGTGCCAAGGTCATCTGCCGCACGAGGCGTGGCAAGTTCAGCCCCTGCCAGGAGTCACCACAGGAGCCCAGCTCAGCCATGATATGTCCAAGGTGCTGACAGGGGCGCGCTCAGCCTTCGAACGGAGCCTAAACTGGTCCGCGCCACTCGCCATGATCACCGCGGCCAGCAGTGCCACCGTGGCATCGTCAACAGCTCCGGCGCCGGCGGCGCCGCTGCCGCCGCAACGCCCAGTGCACGTTCTCACCTTTGCCGATCGGCCAACCATCTACCTGGACGCGCTCGCGGCCTCCGTGATGCACTTCAACGAGGGCGCTCCGCTGCATGTGCTCGGCCTCTCTAACCGGCGCACGCCCGCTCATCCCGGACCGCATTGGAACATCCCGCGCCGCGCGATCTCGGGCGCCGATCCGGGCAAGCTCAAGAAGCTCTGGTTTGTGGGCTCGCTGCTCGACGCACGTGTGCAGCTCGAGCGCCTCGGCATCGGCGAGACGGACCTTCTCCTCTTCGTAGACGCCTTCGACGTATTCATACAACGTCCATTGCGTGACTTTGGAGACACATTCGATGCGCTCGTCGCGAGCCAACTGGGGGGCGACGAGCGGCGACGACGATCGACGGCGGAAGCGGTGGTCCTTCTCGCGGAGCACTCGTGCTGGCCGTGGCCTCTGCCTGGCATGGCGCGCGTTGGCCGACCGCGAGGTGTCTCCATGGCGTACATGGAGAACAGCACGTTTGGGGTCTCTCCCTGGCCTGTGCCTGTGCTGACCGCGTCGACGGTGGCTGCCGAGCCGTTGGCAACGGGAGCGAGGGAGCCGGCAGCGAGTGAGCCGGCAGCGAGGGAGCCGGCGGCGAAAGACCCAGCGGCGACCGAGCCGTCGGAGCACGCGGCGGACGCGGCGGATGTGAGCGAGGGTGTCACGATTTCGTCAGATCAGATGTGCCAAGAGGTGTGTCGACGCTCTCTCGGCGGGCGGCATGCACAAGTGCTCACCACGGCACCCCTTCCCCACAGGTACGCCGACGCTCTCTCGGCGGGCTGTGGAAGTACCCCAATAGCGGGGTCTTTGCAGGGAGCGTGCGCGCAGTGCGCCTTGCTCTCGCTCGCATGCGCCGGCTCGTGCTCCGAGGCCACTTCGAGGATCAGGCCATCTTCCACCTTGCGATGCTCCAGCATCCACGCGCCGCGCTACTCGTGGATGCCAACGCCAGCCTCTTTGCTTCCCAATTCGCTTACGACGCAAGCTGGTGGGAGCGACCCGCTTGCTTCGACGATTATTGGGACGCTAACGGTCGGGCGCCCTCGCTCCTCAAGGCGGGGAACGCGCCGCCGCCCTTTGCACTGCATTTCAACGGCCCCGCTGGCCGCCATCGCCTCGGTTGGTGCATCGCTGCAGTGCTCGCGCACACGGCCACCGCTGCCGCCGCCGCCGCAGCCGCCGCTACCATCACAAGCGACTCGCCCGCGCTTCCGCCCCATGTGCCTTTCTACTATGTCGACGTCGATGATGGCGGCCGGCGGCACCTCCTTCCCGCCTACTGCGGCCAAAGCGCCGCCGCGGGCGCGGCGAGTCTCCTCAAGGGCGCGACACCTCCTCCGGGGCGACGCGCGGCGCGGCTCGTTTCGTGTGAGCGCCATGGTGAGCGCGAGCACATTGGGCAGCGTACGCCGATAGAGTGCACCAACGACCGCTGCGTGCACGCAACGTGAGCCTCGGTAAGCCTCGGCTTGTGAATCTGCCGGTTAAAAAAGGGTGAAGTAGCCTGAAGCTATATGAACAACACCTCAGTCGTGCACTTGGCCTCTTTATGCATATCTTTGCACAGACCCGACAGTGCTGTACACATTGCACAGGACACAGCCTCATTCATTGTATAGCTCCACACCGCTCACACACCGCGGGGGATGGTTCTTGATTGACGCGGGCTGATGGTTGTAACATTGATATTGGTATAATGCCCATGGTAGATTCATCGAGGTCGTTGCAGTCGGAGCATGCCGGGTGCAGCAGGCTCTATAGAGTCTAGTCAAAACCGGCGGCCTCGAGCCCGGCAATGAAGCAGATCGAGAGGGGGTAAAGTGTAAATACGAAGAGGGCATGGTACAGTCGTTGAGTGGGCTGCAGCGCGACGCCCGCGACGAGCACCTGCACAAGCACGATAGCACAAGTCTCCGCTGAGAATTTCCACACGAGCCCCTGGAAGTAGATGAGAGCCATAAAGATGGCGAGGCAGAAGGTGTTGTTCATGCAGGCGGCCCCCTCGAGCATGGAGAGCGTGATGGTGATCGTCTTTCGGGTCTTTTTCAGCGGGAAGGGAATGCCGGATATAATCTCGGGGGCATTCGAAGCGAGGGGCGCGAGCACGAAGGCGATGTAGAAGCCGGGCACTCCGAGGCGTCGGCCCACACTGGCCATGGCACCGACCATCGGGTCCGAGAAGACTAGAATCAGCATCATGCCGAATCCGCACAGCATCGCAGCACGCCACTTGAGCGCCGTCTGCTGTTGCTCTGGTGAGAGGTGCTTGAGCTCTTCGGGCATTTCATCCTCCTCGCCCTCGGCCTTCTTCTCCTCTTCGGGCTTCGTCACTGCCGCACCCTCCTCCTTGATCTTCTCCCTGATGTACCCAAGCACCATGTCGAGGAACTCGTTCTCATCAATCTCGCCCGAATGGTCCGGGTCGAGTTTCTCCATCCAGAAACGCGTCTCGTCCATGGTGAGCCTCTCGC
>Ga0210239_101442_pt1 | contig 17891 bp, 13 predicted proteins | sample ChrtobMetP5a_0mM_FD_155451 | JGI IMG/M metagenome (GOLD analysis project Ga0210239, IMG submission 155451) | Chrysochromulina tobin associated microbial communities from unialgal haptophyte culture, Seattle, Washington, United States - P5a_0mM | ecosystem: Host-associated > Algae > Haptophytes >... | reverse complement strand
TCCCAGGTCGGCTTCGCCGCGGCCGTTGCGCATGCCCGCCTCCGCCTCTCGCGCCTCGAGCTTATCGGGGGTTCCGGCCGCACCGCCGGCCGTTACGCGTCTGCCGCACGCGCCTTCATTTCGCCGACTTATTCGCCGACCGCCTTTGAGCAGGCGCGGGGAGGCGCTCTGGGAGCGGGCGGAGGCAGGGTCGGGTTTGCTGGGGGGGGCCTCTTCTGAGTCGGCCGCGGGGAGCGGTCGGCTTCGGGCTTGCGGCTGTTGAGTCGGCCGCGGCTTCGGTCGTCGCGCTGACGTGCGGGGTGTTTGTTGTTGTTGGTGGGTTTGGTTGGTTGTGAGATTGGTCTGTGTGCCTTTGTGCGCCCGCGTGTCCCGTGTGTCCCGTGTGTCCCGTGTGTGTCCCGGCTCCCCCGGTGTCTTTTTACCGGTAACACCTTGAAAGAAATGTTGGCCTTGCTTCATGTTCTTGTCAGAATGTCGCCAGCGCCGCGATGGTCGCAACGCTCGTTTGAGATGATTGCCCGCTCAGACCCGCCGCCGGGACTGCCAGAGTCACCGCAAGATCCGCCAGAGCCGGCGATGCGACGGCGGCTGGTGACGCAACGACGGCGGTTGGCGGGCTCCTTTGTTTCGCAGCCGGAGAAGCTTGAAGATGGCTTTGACTACGACGACACGAGTTACGAGATTGACAACCATCATTTTTTTGCTGACGAAATGGGCGGCGGTGACAGGAAGCAGTATTGGAGTCATCGCTCAACTGAGAAGCGTTCATTGTGGGCTGACCCAGAGCAACGTGAGGCGATGCTTGCAAAGCGTCGGGCGACTATTGCAGCCAAAAAGGCGCTGCTAGGCATCCCGCCGCCCCCGCCCAAGCCACCACTGGCACCCGCTGTGGCCAAGCGTGCCGAAGCACTGCGGCTCCGCTTTTCCGACGAAACGGCATGGATGGACAACCGGCTTGCAGCAGGCGCAGAGAAGCGGGCGATGCTGAATAACGACGAGGTCAAGGCCGAGCAGCAGCGGCAACGAAAGGAGGTGGCGCGCCAGCGCGCTGCTGAGCTGAAACGGAAAAAGATCGTTGAACAGGAAGCTCGCCGAAGGGACGCAACGGACGCATCAAGTTAGCCGGGCCGCCGCGCGCATCGCGATCGGGCGCGACCTCGGGCGCGCCGTGCCTCGAGAGCTTTTGAATCTTTTTCTAGTTAGTGAGTTTAGAGTCTGCTACAACGATGAAGTGGTTGCACAGGTGACCTGAACTTCTTGCGTGACACGTGCGGCTCTCGTGCTCAGCGTCGACCCGGCCGACGTGTTCCTGTCGGGGATGGGAGCCGATGCATCATGCTGCCGCTGTGCCCACTCGCAATTGCTCAAGAGTCAGATTGGGTGCCTCTGAGATGCTGGCGTTCTTTACGAAATACCGTGCTCAGCTAGGAACTCCTGGATAATATCTTTGCTCTTCCAGTGCATCACGTCGAACGTCTCGACCGTCTCGCCGGCCTCGTTGTGCATGAAGAGTCGTGGAGGAGCCCCGTTCGTGTAAGTGATCTTGAGGTTCTTGTATTCGGACGCATGATCACGGATGAAGTCTTTCACCGCGGGCATGTGCCCATGATCCAGTCGTCATTTGCATACGTCGAAGGTGGCGCTTGCAAACGACCCCTTCTCCGGGTCTGGGGTGCAGCAGCCTTTGCACTCGCCGACCAATGGGTCCGTCGCGCTGACAACGTCTGAAAGCTTGTCGCACGAGGAGCAGTAGAGAGAGGGTGCGAAGCCGAGCGATTTGCACTCGCTTGCGTTTTCGGCTCGCGCTGAGCACACAATGCCGAGCAGCGCAAGATGGGCGACACCCATTCGACGCGACCGATTCCACGTGGCGCCCGAAACGGCGCAGACTTGGAATTCTCTGCAATACTGTGTCAGGTCAAGGCAAGTCAAGTCAAGTCAAGAAAGGTTGTCTGTTGTTTATGAAGTGACTTACTACTACTTCTAGAAGTGACTCTAACAGATAACTAACAAATCTACTCTACATCATCTGCGACTTGCGGCGCGGCGGCATGTCTATCCACTTGTGAAAGCGCCTCCACTCGCAGCCAACCCATCGCTCGCAGCAGTCGAGGTTGTACTCGCTCAGGGCTCGTGCCCAGCCTGGTCGGCCGTCGCACCTGGCATGCCCCCACCCAGAGCTGCCCGCCAGTAGCTCGTCACTGTGGTTCAACACGTACGAGAAGCGCATCGGGTGCTTGAGCTTGTGGTAGACGAGCGCGGGCTGCAGCCGCGAAGCTCGCTCCTTCACATATTCCGATAGCGGCGCGCGTATGAGCGTGAGCGCTCGATCGCGATAGGCCTCGAAGACGAGCGAAGAGTAGTAGACGTCATCGTACACAATTTTGTGCGCAGGGTGCTGCTTGTCCGACGCCTGGCGCACCGTGCCGTATACGTCAGCGAGCGGGCCACGCCCTCGACTGAGCGCATAAGCCTCGTCGGCGGCGAACGACCGCACGATCAGCGTCACAACAGCGCGACTGTACGCGACAAATGGGCCCTTTGCGTATGGAAATGGGCCGCTCAGGCCGGGATGAACGCACTCGTGCTGCCAGCGTGCGAGCGGAACGCTGCTCGCATTCCGCGAGCGCTCTGCCGCCATCTGCTTAGCCTTGAAATTTTCCATGGCCTTGAACCAACGGAAGCTATAGTAGGCGAAACAGCTGGGCTGCATCGCCTCGCGATTCCACATGTACCACTCACCAAATGGGCCGAAGACGATATGCTCCGAGCTTGCCCACGGCTCACCTGAATTCGGGCCGACGAGCAGCTGTGCGATGTTGCCAGTGTTGAAGGCTGCATCGTCGTCGGCCCGCGCGATGAAGGCCGCGTCTTCCCGGGCGAGAGCGTAGCGGAAGAAACGATTCGTCAGAAGGTAGGTGCCCATCAGCCGATCGTTGCGCGCCACGTCGAACACGAGCACGTCGCTGCGGTTCAAATCAACGTCTGCTGCTCCCATGATAAAGTGCAGACGAACATTTGGACTGGACGCATTGCACAAGGTGCGCTGCCAATTGCGCCGCACGAGAGCCGCTGGCGACGGATACGACATGATGCCGACGTACAAGAACTTCATAGGTGCTGACGTGCTGCTGCTGCTGCTGCTGCTGCCTGCGTCCAACATCGGTCGGCTTGTGTGGCGTTCACAGCAGTCAGTAGCACGTTTTGTAAAGTCAAGAAAAGTCAAGTCAACTACATGTACATTAAAGAGTTCGAGATGTGCGGTCATTTTGAGCTGACCTTTACGAGGGACAACTGCTGGACTTGAAGACGGTCTTGAATCCGGGAAGTCACTGGCAACATGGACGCTGACATTGTCCGTGCGATCTCTGAGCTCACGGCAGCGCTCGAGGACCGCTATGAGCACGAGGCGCAAGAGCTGGCGCAGCTACGCATCGCGCTCGCGGCGGCGCGAGAAGCCCCGGCAGTCAACGCCGGAGCTGAAAAAGAGCTAGAAGACGTGCACCAGAAGCTCAATGTGGCGCGCGTGACGATTCAGGAGCAGCAGATGGCGATCAGCGCTGTGCGAGCTGTCGGCGCGCGCCTCGCGATCCGCGCCGTGCTGCGCGCGTTGAATGTCCATCAAGAGACAGCGCTCGGCCGGTGCTTTCTGAGGTGGCAGCAGTTTGGCGCGGCCGCTGATATGCAAGCAACGGTGGCGGCTCTCGAAGCCAAGGCAAGCGTGAGCGATGTGCAGAGGCAGCAGCTTGCGGAAGAGCGCCGTCTTCTCCTTGCCGATCTGCGCCACGAGCAGACGGAGGGCGAGGCCAAACGTGCGTTCCTCGCCAACGAGGTGGCTCGTCTCGAGGGAGAGGCAAGGCGAGCGGAGGCGGCGCGGCACGCGGCAGAAGAAAAGGCGGCCGCGGAGAAGGCGGCGGCTGAGAAGGCATCGGCCGAGGCCATGGTGGCCGAGATGCGTGCGGCCGCCGCCGAGAAGGCGGCCGTGCAGCGGGCCACAGAGTCCGCTGAGATCGCCGCCGCGGCTCCCGCGGCAGAGGCCGCCGCCGCTGTCCGAGCGTCCGAGGTACGGGCAGCTGCGCAGGCGTGGAGTCGTGCTCGCGACGAGCTGCGCCGGCTTGCAGCTCCCGCTCTCCAGCCTGCACCGCCGAGTCTGCGAGTGCTCACTCAGGAAGGGCTCACCATCGCGCACTGGTCGCATGCCGCGGTTGACGCTACAAGCCGTGCGTCGTCCGTATCGTGGCAGCAGGATGGCCGGCTCGCCGGCCGGCTCGGCATCACGCAAGGGCGCGCGCAAGCGCGCGCAGGCATCGTGCCGCGCGCCATGACGAGCCCAGCGATAGCCTCGGCGTCGGTGTTGCTGTGTGCGGGGCTTGTTGGGTCGATGACGACGGCTTGCGGTCGGTGTGAGTCAAGACGAGAGTGACTGCGCCGAAGAAGAGTGACCAAGAGCCACGCAAGACCCAACTTCCACTCCATAATAAGTTAATAATAAGACTATCGACCTTTCGACATGTGCACGAAACCGCGGCTTTTTCTCACACCGACCAGCAACGTCCAACATATTTGTGAAAAGTCTAATGTCTTGGGCAGGCACGAGGGGCGACGAGCATAAACAGCCAATTCACAGCCAATGTTTAGATGTCGACCCCCAATTCACAGCCAATGGAGACTTTTGTGCGCGAGCAGCATGCTACCGAGCATCCGGCGTCGCACGATGTTGCCGCACTCCTGGGCTGCGATTCCGACGCCATTCACGACGCCATTATCTCGCAGCTCAACAGTCGGCTGCTTCTTTTGCCGGAAGATTGGCAGCTCGAGGTAAGCGAGAGCGGCGTGAACGGCGCAGGCGCCGGGGTGCACCTTCGGGGCCATTGCGCCGCAGGCACTGTGCTGTGCAGCTACCCCGGCACGGTGTTCCGACCTGAGGACCTTCCGTTGATGCACCAGATGGTCCTTCCAGGGAATGCATACGTCGTGGCTCGGCGCGATGGCGTTCTCCTCGACGGCCGACCAGATGGCCCAAGCTTGCAGATTCGAGAGATGGCGCGCCAGAGAGACGCCGCAAAGCGGCGCGCCGCATCAGCTGCTGTGCCGTGCGAGTGCGTTCGCAATTTTGCGATCGGCCACAGGATAAACCACCCGCCAGCAGGGCTCCTACCAAACGCGATCATCTTTCCTTTTGATTTGCATGAGGGTGAGCACACGTGCCTGCACCCGCTACTCGACGTGTTCCACTTCAGACCGCCAGCGGAGGGGGATCCGATCAAACAATCGGCCGTGTTCATAGCTACCCGGCCGCTGCGTGATGAGGAGCTCTTCCTCGACTATAAGCTCAACATGCAGGGACCGCTTGAGGCGTGGTACAGTCGAGTAGTGTACCCTGCAGCAAAAACGAACGCATCAGCTGCTGCACATCGGGGCGTTCAACATCCACATGCTGCGCTCGACCATGAGGTACAGGTTTGACTCGGTCGAGTGTACAGTGCCGGGTTAGGGGGTTTGTGCGCACGCGTTACGACGACTATACGGCCGTTATACGGCCGTCGGCCGTTTGCGATTCCGCCGTCGGCGTCGCCGCGCCGGCCGCGCGCCCGGGCGCGGCGCCGGCGCGCGGCGGCGCGGTGGCCGGTGCGGGCGTGCGGCGTCCACATGTGGCGGCGTTGAGTGGTAGTTGAGTGGTCCGAGACACCACACCGTGTGCGCGCCGGGCAGTTATTTTAACGCGGGTGCGGGACCGGAGATACGCTCTATCAGGAATCAGCGCACTGCGCAGTCCGAGGCGTGACGAATACAGACGAATACAGACGACGCCGAGACGCGAGAGTGGAGAGACGTGCACGTAACGGCGACGACGTGATAAACGACGCGAGCGGCTAATACCTCGTCGCTTGTGGCAAGACGTATGCCGACCAGACGCCCGCGTCTGGATGATCGGCCAGGGCCTTCGCGTGATTCGACTGGCCCTCGCGATCAAAGGGTGCGCCGCCCAATGCGTGGGCCTCTGCATTCCGCGCGACCGCCGCGTCGAGCCGCTTTGCCACGTCGACGAACATGCTGGCCACATCGTTGTGCTCGACGAGGGAGAGGCGTGTGAGGACTCGATTGGCGTCGAGTGCCTCGAGCAGCGCCTGCGCTCCAACCCGCGAGACGCCATTGTCCCACAGGCCTAAGCTGCCTAATTTGGTATTCTGACGGAGCATTTCGGCCAAGGCCGCCGCGCCGCCATCGCCAGCGTCATTGCTGTGGAGGTTGAGCGAGCGCAGCGCCGACGCGCGGGGCTCAATGCTGGGCCACCCTTGAAGCGTCGTGGCCGTCGGCTCGCTTGGCGCCGGCGTGATGGCCCTCGCAATCGCCTCGATGCCCAATGCCCCGATGCCATTGCCACTCAGCTCAAGGCTGATGGTGTGATTATCTTTCCGGAGCGCCTCGGCGATCTCGCGTGCGCCCTCGTCGCCGATGCCGTTCGCATCGAGCGTCAGCTCCTCGAGGCCCAGGCCACCGCCTGCCGCCAACACTGCGCCAAGGAAGCTCGCCCCCTCAGCTCCGATCGAGCACGAGGATAGGTGGAGCTTGGCGAGAATGTGGTTCTCGCGCAGCGCCTCAGCGAGGGCGGCAGCGCCCGCGGCACCGATGCTCGGGTTGAACGAGAGCGCGAGAGACGTGAGCGCGGCAGGCGAGCGCGAGCCATCAGCGAGAGTCCGCGGTGTCAGCAGCGCGCTCGCCACTACGCTCACGTCCGCCGCTGTCAGGTCACACCCATTCAAGTCCAAGTGCCGCACAGTGCGATGGCCGCGCAACACGGCGGCGAGAGCCCTGCCGCTGCCATCATGAGCCAGCTGCGGATTGGAGCCGAGCAGCAGCGTGTCGAGCCGTGGCGTGCGATGAGTGCTGTCGGCTAGCGCCGCTATCAGGGTCTCGACGGTTGCGTTGAGCGTCATGTTGAAGGACTCCATCAGTGCCGTCCGCCCGAGCGCCCCTTGTAGTTCGAGCACCGTGCACTCGGCGAGGCTCGCAGGCCGCTCCGCACTCGCCAGCAGCTGCTCGAGCTCGCACACGAAGGGCGCGTCCGTCGCCTCGAAGATGGCGTCCTCAGCGGGCGGCAAAGTGGCGCTCATGAGCCGCGCGACGCGGCTACCGATCAGGATTCCACCGAGCCAAGAGGGTCGGTGGCCACCCGCGCTGAAGTGGCTCGCGTTCGCCGGGTAGGCCACGTCGTGCATTCCCACGAAGAAGATGCTCTCGCCGAGCTCCCGGCGCCGCATGACGTAGGCGGCATAACGGTCCATCAGCGCATTGAATTGGCCCCGCGCCGCCCCGGCCGCGAAGCGCGCGTCGATGGGGTAGCCGACGAGCACAACGCTGGCGCCCTCGCGCACGGCTGTCGCGATCACATCGGGCAGGCGCCCTGAATCGTGCGGCCCGACGATGGTGTCCAGGTCGAGCGAAGTGCCAAGCGACACAGCATCGACCAGGTCATTCAGCCCGGCGCTGACCACTACCCAGCCGACTCCAGCGCCACCCAGCTGGGTCGAAATGAGCCCGTTGTGCAGCGAGGCGCCTGCAGTGGCGGAAGTCTCGACAACCAGCGCAGTGCCTTGAGCGATGCCGAGCGATACCGACGCGCATCCGCCATACGTCGAGGGTGCCAACAGATCATCTCCAATAATGAGTACCTGACGATCGAGTTCGTATGGCCATGTCGGGTCGCGGCAAATGTCCGGTGTGCATTTAGCGACGGCGGGGTGATCGCAGGTCGCTCTCTGTACAGATGTGAGCGCATAGAGAGCGAACATCCTCTTCGCTGCCGCCGGGAGGGGAGTTTATGGGAGGAGCAAATCTACAGTACAGTAGCTGGCTCTACGTTTGTCTCGCATCGAAATCAATGATACAAATTCGAGATTCGACCTCGAGCAAATGCGGTCGAACCTCCTCCTGGCGTCGCTTCTCGTCCTGGCCGTGCACGGCGCGGATCCCAACAAGCCTCACATTCACAAGGGATCGATCGAGCCCTTCAAGCCTGGCCCGCCGCCACCGCTCTCCGCCAAGGACCTGGCCACTCTCAACTCGGGTAAGCCAGTGCAGCAGACAGTCGAGGTGAACGGTGCAGGGCGCGCGATGGCTACCTTCGACGTCGCAGCACCGCCTTCGCTAGTGTGGGACTGTATCCTCGACCTCAAGAACTACCCACGCATGGTGCCCGGCGTCTCGGCGGTGGAACTCTACCGCGGACCGACAACATCCGGCGGAGTCACATTGACTAGCGCAAAGTGGACACTGTCGATGCTTGGCTACCGAGTCTCCTACTTTGTCGAGACGCGGTACGAGCCGCGGCTGCAGTCGATGACCTTCCGGCTCGACTACAGCCGTGAGTCAGATCTCGACGACTCGGTGGGATACTGGCACGTCGCGCCACTCCCACAAGCGGATGGCCGCATGCACTCGCGCGTCACATACATGGCCGCTCTCGGATTGCGCGGCTACTGGCCCAAGGCAATCATCGACATCCTCTTCGCGACGACCCTCGGCAAGGCCACTGCGTGGGTCGGCGTCGAGGCTTCCAAGCGCTTGGCGACTTCGGGAGGCGCCGCAGTCAGCACCAAATGCCGCTGGTCGTGGAAGCGCATGCGCAAGGTGTGCGCGCCGCCGTCGTCGCCCCCGTCGCCGGAACCGCCGCCCGGCCCATCGCTGCTGCGGCAGGCCCTAGATGCGTGCGCGGTGGCTCTGAGCGTGCTGTGGATGATCTACTTCGTGCGGACCGAAACCATGTTAGGTGCGATAGCTGGGTTTCGGCGTCCATGGACACGCGCGTAGAAGCGTGGTAGATATCGGCACAACAGTGAGTCAGGTACCTCGGGCTAACGAACCCATTGGCACTTTGACGATCTTGCTCTTTTCCGCCCGGTCAGATGAAGTCAGATGCTTTTAATTTGCATTTTCCATCGTATACGAGCGAGGACCGCTGAGCCCGTGCGCGGCGGTCGTACGCGGTACGGTCACGCACGGAAGTCAGCTAACCCGCGGCTGTCGTTAGCGTCGTTATAGCGTAACATGTGCACTGTGTGCTGCGGTAAAAAGTAAAAATCAAAACAGCAGCAACGGGTAGCACCGGAGCACCAGGTGGCGCGAAGTTGTTCTTGAGCACCTATCGCTGCATGTACTCGACTGACATACTCGTAGTGGAGTGCTTTCACGGCGTCGGTCCGTGTCACTGTATCAATCGTAGGCGCGCTGCATGGATGGCTTGTTCATTCAGCGCCACAGCAGCTCTCCATTCCTTATCACGCGCAAGGGCCTTGTCGATTGTCCCCATCTTCGCAGGCTGATGCAGCGACGAGGAGGTTGACGAGGCTTGTGATAGGCTCAACCCATCGCAACTGTTGGGCTGCGACGACAACTGCGACGGCAAAGGCGCGTTATATGACGAATACAAGGTCGCTGCCAGCGTCACGTCGATCTTTGTGTCCGAGGCCGTTGCCATCCTGCGGCGTCGCCAGTCGTAGTGATAGATGAACGACTCGTCCGTCCGTCCCTCGCCGCGGACGTCCCGGTACCGGTAATTCCTTTAACAAAAGTCGTACTCAGGGGTGGTTTCTGCTGCACTTCCCGCAGCTCCCGAAATGAGCCGTTCTTTCATTGGACTTTGGTCTATGCATGCCGAACCAAACTCCGGACACAACACACGCGCCTGGCGCCACGCGCCCTCTCAGGATTCGCGGTCGGGCCTCAGATACCCCGCGGCACGGGCACGCTCGTAGGCCCCGAGCTGCGCACGCCCTCCCACGCCGCAATTGGCCAGCCAGCCTGAATCTGTTCTACGAGTGTTGCCGCCGCGATCGCGTGCATCCGCAGGCTCAAGGCATGCTCGCCGTGACAACGACGTTCCACGCAAAGTTGCCTCCCGATCCGAAGGTCTCCGCATCGCCAAAGAGGTACGGGAACGAGTTGCCGGTCAGCACCGACTGCGTGACCACGCCGCCGAAGGCGAACATGGCGAGGCGACCGTTGGCAAGCTCCTTCATCTGCAGCTCCTTGAGCTTCACCGGGTCGGAACCAAAGCCGATCGGGTCGAAGCCAAAGTCGCCCGGCTCGCGGCCCGAACCACGAAGCATCTGGTCAATGCTGATGGTGGAGATGACCTCGAGCAGGCCAATCCACAGAAGCAGCTGACTCATCGCGCCCGACGCGACGGTCGCATCGTGCGCCTCCAGCGTCGTGTAGTCGAAACCCGGCAGGTGGTAGAAGTCGGTGAAGACGAAGCCGAGGAAGGCCAGCATCGCCACGCGCGAATGCTTGATCTCCGCCTCACGCAGCCACTCGATCGGGAAGATCTCCGTCCACCCGACAGGGTCAAAGCCCACATCGCCCACATACTTGCCGACCGGCCCGAGTGATGCCCGGCGCACCAGGAACGGCAGCGCCTGGCTCATCACGACCTCCGGTGCAGCCGCCGGCTTCTCCACAGCAGGAGCCGCCGCAGGAGCCTGCGCAGGCGCCTCGGCCTCCATGCGCACCGACTGCGCAAGCCGGCCCATCGCCGGCGCCACTGGGCGCATCGGCATCACCGCCGCATTGAAGGCAAGAGCAGAAGTCGTGAGGGAAAGCTGCGCAGGACAGTGCACGAGACGCATGGTCAGCAGGCACCAGCGCGGGTCAGGCATACGTTGTCGCCGAGCGGCACGCAGCGCGCGCAGTTTTTCGGGAGAAAGCTGCGAAGGCCCACCATGATTTTATCTCGACAGCGTGATCCGCGGATTCATTTACATCGCGAGTTTGCTCGTGAAACAACACGAAATGGGGGTCGGATTAGCTCAGGACCGCTCGGGATCTCACAGGTAAGACTTTCGTTCGCTTCATTTCGGGAACTTCGAAGGTCGTCCATTCCGGATGTCGAGCCGAGACGACGTCGTCACCTTGCTGAACGACCTCTTTGCCAATTCAAATGTGCCTTGTCGTGTTCAGCACACCACGTACGGCGGGCTAGGCATGTTTGCGTCGCGACGAATCCTTGCAGGAGAGGTCGTGCTGCACGAACGGCCTCTGCTGCTCACAATTGAACGCCCCCACGAGTCGCACGTTTGTGCACACTGCCTCGCTCGATGCCAACACGGCCGAGATTGGGATATTGTGTGCAGGAACTGTGACCGGGTGCGATACTGTAGCAGTGCCTGTCAGGCCAGCCATCAGCATACCGATCTCGAGTGCGCGGCCCTTGCAAACTGCGATGCCGATGATGACGACGACGCAGTCGACCTGGTAACACAGGCGATTGCAGCGCTCGCTTTGCGAGCACGAGAAGGCGAACTTGAGCTCCTTCCTGGCGTCGTCGTGGGCTTTTCGGGCTATGATCGCCTTTGCGGCATCCGCCGCACGCAGCGCAATGGCGCTGTGATCAAGCGCGCCGTGGTGTCCGCTCTCAAGGCGATTGCGCCTCCAGCTCGCGTGCCTGCCAAGGAGCTCTTCGCCGTACTCGATCGGCATCAGGCCAACGTTTACGGCGTGACCGGGCCTGGCAATGCCGACCTGGCGCTGGCCTCATTTGTAGGCGCGTTTCACCTTTTCAATCACAGTTGTCTCCCGAATCTGGTCTTTGACTCCGTGCCCCGGGGCCGCGAGGAGGCAGGCGGAGGCTGCCGGCCGCGCTTCGCCCTCGTTGCGCTCACTGAGGTCGAAGAGGGCGACGAGCTCGTCCACTGTTATGCGTCCTCGGCCGAGGGACCACGGGCGCGCCGCAGTTATCTCGAGGACCACTACGGCTTCGTGTGCTCGTGTCGCCGCTGCTTGAGCGCAGATGCGGATCTTGAGCAGGAGGCTGAGCTCACGCAACGGCTAGAGGCGATGCGCTGTGGGCTGCCCGGTTGCGGTTCGGGGCTCGGTTTTCCAATTGGCGGCGAATGGCGGCAGTGTGTTCATTGTGGTGGCACATGGGAGGCGGGGACGGTCGAAGATGGGTCAGAACGATGACGATTATCGTTAGAACGTGGAAGATTTTGTGTTAGAGCGAAACGCGGCCCACATTCAGAAGGCCGCACCGTCGCGTCCTCCTGTTTGCCGTCTACCTGCATCAAGCGACTATTCCTTGCTCTCGCGCACCCCGCGCAGCGCCTCCTTCTGTCGCAACGCCTCCGCATACAACTTCGCTTTCGGCACCCCAAACTCGAGCGCCGCCTCCTTGACGACTCGCGAGAGCGCGCCGCCGGCCGCAAGCCGCGCACGCACAGCCTCTGTCGCTCGCTCCTCGGCTACCGCCGCCGCCTCGCCTTCTCGCTGCTCGAGCGTCGCCGCATCCAATGGCGCGATCACCACCGCAAACTCGCCACGCAGCTTCCCGTCGCGCTCAGCGATAGCCGCATACCACGCGTGCGCCGACGCAATGGTGCCACGATGAAATTCCTCGTGAAGCTTCGTCATCTCGCGCGCGACGACCACGCCTCGCCCGCCCGCACCTGCCATCTTGAGGTCGCCTAGCGTGTCGAGCATCCTGTGCGGCGCCTCGTATAGCACCACCGCGCGCCGCTCGCCCACCATCTCCGCGATGCGAGCCTTGCGCCCGCTGCCGCTGCGCGGCAAGAAGCCTCCAAAGATGAACTCAGTTGACACGAAGCCGCTGACCGAGATGGCTGCGACGGCGGCACACGCTCCAGGTACCGGCACGATTGGGATGCTACGCCGTGCACACTCCGCAGCGAGTGCGAGTCCGGGGTCGGAGATGCCCGGGGTGCCTGCATCGCTCACCACGGCAACAGAGGCTCCACCCTCGAGCAGCTCGATGAGCTTGGGCACGGACGAGGCGAGGTTGTGATCATGGTGCGCCACAAGCTTTTTAGGGCCGATGTGCAAGTGGCGCAGCAGTCCCAACGTGACACGAGTGTCCTCAGTCGCGACGACGTCCACCTCACGCAGAGTGCGCACCGCGCGAAGCGTGATGTCCTCCAGATTTCCGATGGGCGTCGCCACGTAATAGAGCGTGCGCGCCTCGATGGGCGCACCGGTGGACATCGGCAGCTCATCGGCAGAGAGCTCTGCTGACTCTGTGTCCTCGTTACCAGAGCACATGAAGCGGCTCGCGCCAGCGCGCTGGAGGGAGACTAGCAGTGACCTGCATGGGCCCTTGCCGCGGCCTCCCGCGAGCACGAGTGCAGCCGCAAATGTCGCGTGAAGCGTCAACATTCGCGTGTTTTGCGGTTTTGATGAGAGTGCTGTGTGGAGTCAGCGACCGACCAACTTACCGGTAACGCCATCGTGGGCGCGTCACATCATGAACCTTCAAGGGCCTGCAAGGGTTCGTGTGTGGTTACTGCCCGCATGATGGGCTGACCATGCCGCATGCGAGGTGCCTTTTTGTATTTTGAGAAAATTCTACGCGCGCGCATGTCGGGTTACCGGCGGTAGCGTGGCCGATGGGGGCGTACCTCACAGACTACTCACAGACAGAGTGTGTATGTTGTTTGATGATTCCCAGTCATATGCTTATATCCCAGTTACGATACGCAAAGGCACTCGGCGATCAAGGGGAAGCGCGCCGGGCTGGTTGTCGCGCCGCCTCGCCGACACTCTCGACTCTCCAGGCATGCTTTGTGCGTCCTGTCCCGGAGCGCCATTATTGCTCTCCCAGAGCTTGAAAGCTCACCTCCGCAAGACCACTTCTCGACACGTGTCGGGCCACCGGCGGCATGCATGTGGACCCAACACCGAGCGCCCAACTCTGCGCCACGCTCGGCGCCTTGACTCACGGCTGTTGGGCCTTGCTGATAAAGCGAGAGCCCAAACCGGTGACGGCCGCTCGTGGCACAAGGAGCGGCAGAGAGCGATCCCTCACGCGCGTCAGAACCTCCCCAGGAGGCGGCAGCTCGGATGCCCACCGGCCTACCTTCCGTGGGAGACTGGCCGCGCCCAAGCCGAAGTGCATCGTATTCTGCGGCTCCTTGCTCGCCTTGGACGACAGCTGCGTCGACAAGGCCGGCGTCTCGTAGCGCGACGACGTTGTGGCACCCTTCATGGCTACCGGCGCCGGTTGGGCGAGGTAGCGAGCTGGAGCGCCGCTGCCGCCGCTGCCGCCGAGGAGCACCACCCGATCCAGGAGGACGCCACTGCCGACGAGGAAAGCCCTCGCCCAGTGGGGGGGGAGTTTGGCCCAGGCTGCCCTGATGCGGCCCAAGCCGCCGTTGCTGCCCAAGCCGCCGTCGCTGCCCGGTCCGCCGTCGCCGCCGTGGTTCTCGTCGTCCTCGTTAGCGCTCTTAGTGGAGGGCTTCTTGCGTGGCACTGGCATCGCTTTGGCGGGCGGCGGCGGCATGCGGAAGACCACCCACGCGATCGCCACAATCGGCAGAGCGAAGCCCAACGTCGCCGCCCAATGCAGGCTTAGCAAGCTGACCATGCTCACATAAAAGGGCACCACGACCGCTTCCAAGAAGAGTTCGAGGCTTGCGAAAGCTGACATCACGGCGGCCGTCGTTTGAGGAAATGTGGTCACGAGCGAGTCCTTGGTGTCCGCGGCGGCTGCCACCACATAAATCACAATCGCCTCTGCGTACACTGACACAAACTCGGCGATCGCAAGAAGCCTGGCGAGGGCGTCGGCCGGCTTTGCAGCGACTGCCCAGGCTGAGAGCTTGGCTGCTGCCACCGCCAAAGTGGGTGCAAGGGCCGTCTTCATGGCAGCTGACGCAGCGAGCATCTTCACCCAGGTTTGTGAGCGTATTGCCTGGGTCTTGGCGGCAAGGGTTGCGAGGGGCGGCATCACGGCAGCCGACGCTGCGAGCGTCTTCAGCCAGGCCTGTGAGATGATTACATGGGCGGCTGCAGCGAACACTGAAAGCCTATAGATGATGCACCACCCCAACGTTCCGTCGGCTGCGAGGGCCTTGACATTGGTCGTCCGGCATGAGGACGGATCGACACCCACGGTCTCGGAAACCTCGGCCGCTACTCTTTCAACTACGTCTGGTGGAGCTTCAGAAATATGATCCTGTCCAGACATCCTGTGCGTCGTGAGGAGCTGTGTTGCAGCATCACTGATGTTCCTCGCAAACTCTAAATTAAAAAAAAATCGTTTCGTCGTGGTCCCCTCGGCGCTTAGATCCGCCGGGACCGACCTGAGATGACCGCGGGACGCGTAGGTATCGACGTAGGTACCGTACCGTTCCGTACCGGCGGCGCCATTTTTTGTAAGCATAGATTGACCCGGGGCGCGTACGGACGCGAGAGACGTAAACGAGACGACCACGCTCACAATACGCTCACCTCACGCGTCCGCACGTGTAGTCGTGAACGCGACCCACGCCAGCTGACCGGACGCCACAGCGGCTCGGACAGCGGGCACTGAGCCCACACGCGCGCACCACCACGACCACCTCGAACGCGGCGCCACCAGCCACTCGCACCGGTCTGAGATCAAAGCGACCGCGGGCTCCGCGCACGGACCGCGCACGGCCCTCATTGACGGCCCTGCACTAAGCCACATCCTGAATCACGCAACGAGCCCCACGTCCAAGTACATGATGGGGCGATGGTACCGATTCCGCGCGGACCATGCCGCCTGGCAAAATTACAGGGCCGGGGCATCCACACTGCACTTATCGCACACACACTCTTTATCGGGGACGCTGACTCAGATCTGTGAGAGTCTGAAGCGGTACAGCGACAGCAGGCGATGAATCACCCGCCGCACAGTCTGAGTCTCCCTCTCCTTCACGGGAACGGCATGCAGGGGCGGCATGGGATGGCACGAGCCACGACGACTGCACAGACTCGACGACACATCGTTCGTGCCCAGTCGGCCGATGATATCTCACGAATTCTCGTAAATGTCGGTGAAGTTGTCGAGAATGAGCACATTGCCGAGGACGATGATGCCGAGAAAGCCCTTGGCGAACAGCGAGAGCCACATGTACGCGATCTCGCCCTGGCAGTACTTGGATGGCGGCCGGAGCGACACGATGAGCTGCACGACGCCAAAGCTCCAGAAGACAGCCATCTCGCCGAAGACGATGGCGTAGACGAATTTGGGCATTTGGCGCGTTTGGCCGCTCGCGTCCGTGGTCGTCTTGCCACCGGCGTCCATGAACTGCGCGATGATCAGCCCCCATGCGAAGCACTGTGGCACATAGCCCAACAGGTGGGCCTGCAGCCGCCACAGCTTGTTCTTGCACTCCCACTCGTCGAGCGACTTGGGGCGGCAGATCACCTCGTGCAGGTGGCCGAAGTACATGGTGATCATCGTGAGTGCGAAGAGCGACACCAGCATCGGGCTCAGGAGGGTACCCGAGGTGTACGAGAGGATGAGAATCATCACCGAGGCACTTCCCGAGTACTCGATCCAGCGGAACGGAGCGTAGGCGCGCTCCAGCGCGTACTCGTAGTACTTGCGCCAAATGAACGCGTTACCGAAGTGGAAGCCACAAGACATGCCGAAGAACAGGGCGACGAGGGAAGTCATGTACATCCAGCCGACTCGAGTGTCCGTGTCCGGTGCCAGCGCCCAACCTGCGGAGCTGTTGCCCATTCCCACCCTCAGCTTGACGCTGGACCCGTACACGGGCACCCTGAGTTCCAGGTTGCCGATAACGCATGTGGCGATCAGGAGGATGCCATGAAAGATTGACATGCCCACATTCCATCTCCAGAGCCGGCGGGACGGGATGGGGATGATGACCTCGCCATTCATTTCGCTTTTCACCGGCTCCGACTCAAGCGCGTGCGTGGTAGGAATGGTAGCCGGGACCTGCAGCAGTACCATGAACATGCGGTGGGAGGACGATCAGCATCCAATTTAACTGTCGCGGCGCGGCTTGGCGGAATGGTTGCGTTCGATCGCCACAGGACGCACTGCGAGACCCGGCATGACGCGCGAAATGGTTGACGGAATGCGCGGAGGTTCTCTTGCCTTCCTTTTAAGAAGAAGTTCGAATAGAAGCTCTCAGAAACGCGTTCTCCGAGGCGAGATTCGATTCCAAAAATGTTTAGAGTGCTACCGCCGGCTTCCCCACCCCCGTATGTCGTTTGTCGTTTCTTACTTTAGACACTTTGGTTCTCTAGACTCAGACATGTACAGGACATGATGAAGGGTTCCTACAAACGTACCGGCGGTACAAACCGCTTTCACCTTAGCACATGTGACGATGTGGTCTGTGGTCCACGAGCCGTCGGCCCGGGGCCGGGCGGAACTCCGAGCCGGGGCCGCAGTCGTTGCAATCGGCGTCGGAAGCCCAGTTGCACGTCTCTGAGCACGTCTCGGCGCAGAACATTGGCGGACAGGAGGCGGGAAGCGCGGGGCGCCGCAGTCGGCGCAGTCGAGGGCGCCGCTAAGCCACTTGGCTTCTCTCCCGGTGCGGGCACCTGTTGAGAAGTTAGTTGCGTAATAGCATAGGGGAGTGGGTCACTCGACCGTGTCGGCCGGCCCCAAGAAGGGGACCGGCCGACTGACCACACACCTGCGCCCTAGCACCCCACATACAACTATGGGCATACCAGTCTGACACGGGTGGGCGGGTGGGACTCAGACAACTCTATGCCCAAGACCCGAGGCTCTCACAGAGCCGACGAAAGACAACGTCGCTGCTCGCAGTGCGCCTTCTCCCCGGAGAAACTCATTCCCAACAGGACCACTTGGGCTGGACGCGGCAACGGCCGCAGGGAGGGCTTCGATTAAGAGCGAGGCTGAAAGGAAGGATGCAGGCCAGCAGCGCGCGCTCGGGAAAGCGTCTCGTACAGCGCGAGCCAGGGCCGGGGGCACTGGCGCGCGCTCGGGACAGCGTCACCGACAGCAGCGAGCAAGGGCCGGGGGCACGGCAGAAACTCGGGGGAGAGGTTCTGTGGACGGCCAGGTGAGAATGACGCGCAGACTATGTACAGAGGCGAGCGAAACGTCAATCGAGACAGAAGGGGGGGCCCAG
>Ga0210239_101440_pt1 | contig 17906 bp, 8 predicted proteins | sample ChrtobMetP5a_0mM_FD_155451 | JGI IMG/M metagenome (GOLD analysis project Ga0210239, IMG submission 155451) | Chrysochromulina tobin associated microbial communities from unialgal haptophyte culture, Seattle, Washington, United States - P5a_0mM | ecosystem: Host-associated > Algae > Haptophytes >... | reverse complement strand
GCGGTGGGGATGGTGGGGGGGGCGAGGGCGGCGGCGGTGATGGTGGCGGTTTCGGAGGTGGCCGCCGCGGAGGCGGTGATGGCGGTAGCTTGGGACGCGGGGACGGTGGTGGCGGAAAGGGCGGTGGAACGGGCGGCGGCGAAGGCGGCGGCGGACGTGACAGCGGAGGTGGGGTGCTTGGAAGGGGCGGTGGCTTGGGAGGTGGGCTGGGCGGCGGCCTCGGGCTCGGCGGCGGTGGCGGCCTCGGAGGCGGCCTCGGAAACGGTGCCTTGGGCGGTGGCTGCGCCCACGCGCACGAGACAGTGAAGGCGGGGTGGTAATTGTCTGCGTTCGGATCAGTGCAGCCGACGCGCTCATAGGAACAACTGCCGTCGTGATACGTCGCCCGCGCGAGGTAGTTGGCGGCAGCCGTGTCGTTGCACCCACCGTAGCTGCACATGGAGGCGTCATCCAACTCGGCATCGGCGCGGTAGTTGTTGGCGGCAGGGTCCATGCAGCCACGCACCGCTCTCTGGCAGAACCATGGAGCCTCGATGCGCCCACCGTAGTCGACGTGACCTGCGGTGGCGTGCGAGCTGCAGTGAGCATGGCACCGCTCTGGTTGGTGTGACGTGTGTGCTGTCAGGTGGGCGGTGCGCTGTGGTGCGTACCAGAAGGGTTGCTCACTCCAGGCTCAAAGTTGACGGCTAGCGGGTCGTTGCAGTAGCAGCCCGTTGGTGCGTTGCACACAGGCGGGACGAGGGTGTGCACCGCGACGGACAAGAGGGGAAGGAAAGCAAGTATCGCAGATCGCATGGCTTTTGAGTGGAAACGCACGCCTTGTCCGTTTGTACCCGTCGATTCAGGTCGAAAGCATGCAAGATGACGCGTCACTACTGAACGAGTGCCCCCACCACCCCCCCCTCGCCGAACCCCCCTGTCCGCCCTGTGCTGTGCTGTGCTCGCGCTGGCCGCTGCGCGCGCGCGCCGCGCGCGAGCCCCGAGCGTGGCCGTCTCGGTTCAGTTCAGTTACTACATAAACAACAGACAACCTAACGGAAGCCTATCGAAAACTGAACTGAACTGAACTGAACTGAACTGAACTGGCCGTCTGCGTGCCCGTCTCGGAAGACGAGACGGGAGTGGGGAGACCACGGTTGACCGAGCCGGTCAGCACCGAACAGCGACCTGTACCGGTTGGCGCGCACGCATCTTGTAGGTTAGTACGTCCGCCGATGGGTGCATCACGTCCAATAAGGTCCGGTTTCCAAGCAACCCATCAGAATGTAGTTTTTTGGACAAGAACGCAATAGGTGTATTGGAGGTCATGCACACGACAAAAGGCTTAGGCAAGGCATGGCGGCTATACCTCGCGCCGATAGGGAACTTTAACGCCGCGTGCGTGCGTGGTGCTCGCACGTTGCGGCATATCCGCTTAGACCTGGTCCGGGTTTGCGGCGAACAGCGAGGGCAGCAGCGGGATCGCAAGAAGCGCAAGCACGGCGACGCCTGCGACAGGCGCGAAGGCCATCAAGCCCTTGTCCTTCTTATCGACCTTCATCGACGGCTCCACAGCCTGCGCAGTGGGCCGAGTATGGGGCAGCTCAGAACGCAGTCACCAGCAACACGGACAGTGTTTTGTTGGTGGGGCCTGCGTGAGGGGCGTGCTCACCCAGACGTTGCTCTTGCCATCCTGGTCGATGGTGGCGCCGAGCTTGCCCTTCGGTGGTGGCGGCGGCGCCTCCAGTCTCACAAGCGAGGTCCGTGGCGCAAGTGACGCTGAGCGTGCGCCGAGAACGAGGCCATCACACTGCACGATGAGCGCGAGGAGAAGGGCGGCGAAGCGCATGACGGAGGTCATGACCTCAGTAGAGAGATTGCGAAATGTCGTGTTTACGTCATTCACACTCCTCTAGACAATCACAACTCATTGACCAGGCAGTGGGACGTCGTCCTTGGCCCCTTGGCGAAATGTTGTGAATTCACGACCGTTTTGGCGCCGAGATTCACATGGAACACAAGAGTTTAGGGCTGCTCCTCGCCGGTGCCGTCTGCTCCGTTGGTCAGCAGTCAGCTTATGATTTCATCGAAGGCCTCGCGATCGATACTGTTCTTCTCACCATGGTCGACGGATCTTCGGCAAAAATTCGAGCTTTCAATACAAGAACGTATACGATGAGGACCCCGTTCGCGTACGGACTAGCCGACCTCGTCGCCTTGGGTGTGAGTCCCACTTTAGAGGGCCGCAACCGCTCCGTACTACCATCCGGGATCGTCCTCCATGAGGCCACTGGTTTCGGCGCAGATACGATTTACTGGACCGACGCAGGCGCTGGCGTCATCCTTGGGCTCAGGTTTGATTCTTCTAACATGCGGATAGTCGCTCAGAATCTTTTACGGCCTGAGCATGTCGCCTTAGATGCTAGTGCGGACGCGATCACCGATGGAGGGGCGATCCTTTATTGGGGCGATTCGGCCGCCAACATGATCCAGCGCTGTCGACTCCGCGCGGGCGGGAGCGGTGCGGCAGTGTGCAATGGCGCGCCCACGGTTGTCCTCCATGGTGTGCAGCTGATGGGCGGCCTCACTTATCATGCGGGGCGGATTTACTGGGCGGATATGGTCGCTGGATGCGTGCGATCGGCTCTCATCGACGCCGTTGGGCGAGTCATCGGGTCGAGCGTGGCCCAAATTGTAGCTGGGGTGGCCATCCCGATTGCGATTGCCATCGAGCGCACGAGCGCACACCTCTACGTGCTCGACCAGCTGCGCCCAGCCACGCTTGGTCGCGCGGATGTGGGCGCGAATATGACTGAATTGAAGCCCGTCTTGAGCTTTGGGCTCTCACGCCCATGTGCCTTTGTCTTCGCCGAAGCGCAAAGACGCACACTCTTGATTGACTCGGGAACCATGCAGATCCTCAGCTTCGCAACTGCCGACGTGCAGCCGACGCCCACGGTCATCTTCCGGCGAGCGAGCGGCTTCGAACCGCGCGGCGCGGCCGCTCGGAGGGACATATCTGTCTTCGTGGCGCCTCCCCGGCAGTGGTCGACGAGCGACGCGGAGCAGCACCATAAGCGCGCCGGCGGAGCGGTAGTGGGACTGGGCGTCGCGGGACTCTCGACGCTGCTCCTTTTGTGGTCCCCGCACATGTTCAGGCTCTGGCAGTGAAGCTGTTCTGAGAATGATAAGGTCCACGTCAACATTTGCGATAGACGACCTATAGTGTATAGACGACCAACGAGCGATATTTGTTATTTACACGAAGACGAACCCGCCGACGACCCGTCGCGGGCGCTCGCGGGGCGCCGGCCCGGGCGCGCCCGCGCGCACCCGAGCCCGGCGCCGAGAGGTCAGACGGCAGACGCCCAGAGACGAGACGCCGCCGCGCCCTCCCCCGGCCAGGGCCACGCCCGGCCAGTCCTCACGTGTGCACTACGGTGCGCATCCTGACTTCCTGATGACATCAACGAATTGGTTCGACGTCTCGGTGCCCCGCCTGCTGCAGGACATGCTTGCACAGTTCGCTGAGCTGCTGGATCTGGCTCACCGGATCAAAGCGATTCTCTTGCTTCAGCTGCTTGTAGCTGGCGAGGAACAAGGTCTGCAGCCGCTGGCAGTTGGTCTGATCGAGCAGGCCGCCATCGAGCTTCGCGCGCAGCTTCGCATGCTGCTGAGCTCTCTCTGCCGCGTCGGTAGGTCGAGCCGGGGCAAGCTCTGTCACGATACGCACTGCGTCATGATGCAGCGCGCGTGCCGTCTCCGCCCACCAGTCACTCTCCCCAATCGCTGAGATGAGGTTGCGCCCTAAGCTTGAGAGGTGTTCCTGCGTCTGCGGTGCCGCGCGCAGCTGGGCGAGCCGCTGCTGCCCAGACGCGGATAGCTCCGAACCGCTCGTCTTGTCTCGTGGGATGGCGAGCGCGGCGCTCACCGCGGCGCTCACCGCTTGGCCTCCCAACTCGGAAAGCCCGGGGCTCGCTCGAGCTCGCTCGAGATGAGAGCTCGCTGGGGACCTCTCCATCCCCATCGCCTCCTCGAAGCTACGCTTAGTGCCTCCGCCCCAAGGCGTGCAGCCGGGAGCAGGCAAGTGCTTCCTGTTCACAGCATCTAGGCACGGCCCGTCTGTCGCTGCGACACCATTTGCGTGTGCTGCTGCTGTCCGCGTGCTGTTCGCGTGCGGCGAAGCCGCCTCCACCTTGGGGGGTGACGACCCACTCGTACCTAAACCTGCATTCTCGTCGTGGCTGCCAATGGGCGTGCGAGAGTGGCTGCCGTGAACAATGGCCTCTGTAGCCGTGCTCGGCCGCAGCGCGGGGATTATGGACGGAGCCTCGACGCTGTATGAGGCCGTCGGTCTGCTGTCCAGTCGTGGCACCGGCCCGATCTGCGGCCCGATCCGCGGCCCGATCTGCGGCCCGATCTGTAGGCCGGTGAGCTGCGGTGAAAGTCGACCACTCTGGCCGCTTTGCACGTCAGCTGCGTGAGCTGCCGTCGCCGCCGTTGGAGCGCCGCTGTTGGCCGTTGGCAAGGGTGGTGCCAGCCGCCGGAAGGCGGCGGGATCGTTGAGCGAGTAGAAGAGTATGTAAGCGCCCGCGTTGCGCACGTCACTCTCGCTCACGCGACGCACGTTGGAGTCGTTGAACATGTACCAGGACGCCGGAGGTGCCTTGGCCTCGCCGGGCGGGTACGGCGCGACCGGAGCGCGAGCAAATGCGTAGTAGTGTCCCGAGTGCGTGCTGCTGCCCTGGTGCACGGCCACCGCGAAGAGCGAGTATTTGGCTGTCTCACGATCGACAGTGAAAGGGCTTATATCGCACTCGTTCTCGAAGAGCACGGGCGCGTTGATCTTGCCCGAGCCGCCGCTATGACCAAATGAGAAGGAGAAGCGCTTCAGGTGGATGGTGAGCACCTTGGGCAGCGAGTGGATGCGGAAATGCTTGGTCGCACGGCACATACGCTTGCACACATCACACTTGTACCCGTTGTCGCCGTCGAGGCGCTCGGTCTTGGTGAAGCCCTTGAGCGCCTGCTCGACGCTTCGGTACAGCTCGCCACCGTCCGCCTGCAGCTCGAGGGACAAGTCGAGGAAGGGATCGAGCGTGTGCGACTCGGCGCCACACCCCATGCACTTGATCGTGCTCTGCAGTTTCCCCTGGAACCAGGACTGCACGACCGTATGCTTCGAGCCCTCCTTCTTCACGACCGAGGGCACCTGGCCGAGGTGAAGTGTGAGGTTGTCGAGCAGGCAGCGCAGGAACTCATGTGCATCCTCCTGCCGCCCGAGCTGGATGGCCTTGGAAAACACCTTCAGGTTGTCGGCGAAAAGCTTGGGCGATAACGGCTGCGCGCCGCGACTGTACATCTGGTTCACAAGCTGCTCCAAGGCGCAGGCGGAGCAGAATTTCGCAGGTGTGGGCCCATTCTGTCCCTCATTCTTTCGATGGAGGCACTTTTGTCCATGGTTCTGTCGACGCATGTACGCAAAGACTGGCGGCGTGTGCGCGAGGCACTGCAGCACTGTGTTCATGAAGCATGTGTTGCCGAGGTTGCGCAGCCCCACGCCGATTTCGCCGCTCGCGCTCGACGATCCGCTCGACATTGGCGACGTGAATGAAGAACTTTGGCGGGGAAGACAAGACAAGTCAAGTCAAAACGAAGTCCTCTGATTTTGGTACGTTCTCAGTTTTTTCCTAGTGACATCGCTCGAGTGTCGACGTTTCGAGTCGACGTCGTACCTGTGGGATAACGTCCAATGACATTCGTCATCATTCAAGCGGATCGCGACTGTTGTGTTGTGCTTGCGGGCCGGTCTTGGGCGGCATGGCTGAAACCGAGGGTTCTGGATTCAAAAGCCGCACCAACAGCTCGAAGGGCGTGTACAAGCGGAATGGCGAGACGATGGCGATCTGCCACAAGACGATTCCCAAGAGCTATGGCGGCCCTACCAACAGCAAGGCCAACACGAGGTAATGGCGTCGCCGGTTGTTGCATTTCGCTCAAAGCCACTGCGCAGCAGGCTCCAGGCTCGCGCGCGCGCGCGCGCGAGGCTGTGTACCGCGTCAAGTACTTACCGTGAACCGATCGCACCTCCCCTCCCCCACGCAGCACCATGGGCGAGTCTTTCAAGGACCCCAACATGAAGCAGGCTCTAACGCCCTACCACCCCCTCGCCATCCGCAACCGTCTCCCGGTCGTGTTCGACAACGCGCCGATTCCTCGCGCGCGCTTTTGCTTCCCGCGCAACAACCACACCTATGACTTCTTCAAAGCAGGCAACACGCCCGCCGGTTTCCAGACCTACCGGACGACGAATGGCAACTTCTATGGCAACGACACCCGTGTACTGGACGTAGGCGACAACAACGCGGGCATTGTGGTACGCGCTTGCCCTATTGCGCCGGCGTGCGGCGTCTTCGGGTGCCCTACAGTGGCGCTGCAATCAGCGGGCTACCCACGCCTCAAACTCCTCATAAGCTTTACATGCTTTACATGTCTAACCATAGCTCTCGCTTGCTCTCGTGCGCGCAGTCGTACATGTCCAAGGTCCTTCATGCCAAGCAAGCTCTGTAGGCATGCATGTGCTTCGGATGGAGTACGACTGGAGGAGGATGTGGAGGAGGGAGGGATGCGCATGAATGTGGAGCGTGCGCTCGAGGTGGTAGACGGCAGCTTGAGCGTGTTGAGCTGAGCTTGGCGGGTGATGCGCGGGCCCCGGGTGAGAGATGCCCGGTGAAGGTCCGGGAGCTGCTCACGTCAGCACGCAGTGCACAGAGCGTGTACACAGCCGTTGGTACTGCACCCCAATGTACGGGTGTGTAAAGCCACGAGCTTGCACACGAGGTACTACTTCAAACCGCTTCATGGATTGTTGGTGTCATCAACGTCAGGACCGGCGCTCTCGAATTTTCGATGTCCATCCAGCAAACCAATTGGACGGCGCCTTCGGCGGTCCTGCCGCCAACGCCCAGAACGCGGCGACTCATCGAACACTACGAGATCGGCGAGGCGCCCCGCATCCTTGGGCACGGCCGCTACGGCCCAGTCATCCGGGCGCGCGACGTCAGGACCAAGCGGCTTGTGGCCATCAAGGTCTTCGATGGCTCCACGCTCGATGAGCCAGCGCGCGACTTGATGCGCCGCCAGTTCGCCACTGAGGCCGTTGCTCTCCAGCGTCTGTCTTGCGACCGGCACGAGGGGCATGTCGATGAGGCCAACGCTTGGGCGTGCCACTTGCCTTCGTGCCCAACGGCTGTCCAGCAGCTACTCGGCTACTCGCACGATGGCGCGATGCGGCCGTCCCAGGCTGAGGACGGGTGCTGCTACCTGGCCCTTGAGCTGGGCGACGTGACGCTCGCAGAACTCGGTTCCGCACACCTCAGTGCCGCCGAGGTGCGCGACGCCGTCCAAGCGCTCTTTACGACTGTGGCGCAGCTCCACGGCTGCGGGCTGGTGCTGGCGCGTCACTCGCTGCACGACTTCATGCGCTTCGGGAAGACGTGGAAGTGCATCGCGGCGACAGGACTACGCCCAGTGGGCTGGGAGCCTTCGCCCTCAGAGCTGTCGCACCTGCTCTTTGGCAGCGCTGACGGAGCGCCGCAACCAGTTGACGAGGCGACGGCGGTGGTGCCGCCTGCGTGTTACCTGGCTCCCGAGATGGCGGCCGCGCTGCTCGGCGGCGCGGCGAGCGTGCCGCTCGTGCCCTCAATGGACGTGTGGGCGCTCACGCTGCGTGGCCTCGATCTGCTCGGTTCTCGACCGCTCACTGCAGACGCGTACGCACGTCTGGCCGTGGGCACTCTCAAGCAACCGTCGCAATCGTACGACGGCGTGGTCGGTGGCCGCGCTCGCCGTCCGGTGTGGGCGCCGCTGCAGGCCTTCCTGCGCTGGCTGGCAGATGAGCGCTACCCCCTCGAAGTCCCGTCAGAGCTGAGCGGCGGCTGGTCGACCTCGCTGCGCGCGCTCGTGCACGCTGCGCTCACCAAGGAGGCTAGCCGCCGCCCGGCCGCCGCCGCCTTACTCGAGCACGCATACTTTTCTGAGGCGGCGTCGATGGGCCCGAGCGGCCCTGAGCAGCAGCAGCAAACTCCTCCGGCGCAGCAGTACCCACAGCAGCGTCCTGACGAGCCGGTGGCGCTGCAGTGGCGGCCCCTCGATGACGGTCCTGTGGCTACTGGCGGGTGGACGGCGGCCCACGATCTGAAACCTCTAGAGGTACTCGAGCGTAGGGACGTTCACAGCCCCACAGCCTCGCGCCGCCACGCCGCGCGCGGGAACCAGAGCGGCGCCCGCCAGCCCCAGCCCCAGCATCAGCACCAGCACCAGCACCAGCACCAGCACCGTCCACCGCCAGCAGCAGCAGCAGCAGGCCTCGCGGCGGGCGGCGTGGCGGGCGTTGGGTACGTCGTGGTGCCCGGCGCGGCCGCGCCCCCACCGACCAAGCCGCGCCCATGTGCCACCTCCCTGCCCGCCGCCTACCTGCCCACCGCCGACCTGCCCACCGCCAAACTCCAACCTTACGACGCGCACAAGCCTGCGCTGCTCGGCGTCGAGGGTGCGGGAGCGGCGCGGGAGCCGCCATCAGGTCGAGTCGCCGCGTCGTCGGCACCGGATAGCTCTTGCCGATCGCCGCCCGCCGGCCGGCTGAGCAATCGACGTGCGTCAAGCGCGCGGCGTGCGCGTATCCGGGCCATCTCCGCGTGCCTCGCGCAGGAGGCTGACCCTAGGAAGGAGACAGAACAGCCTGCTGCACCGACAAGGCACAAGGGGATGACCCCCAAAGCGAACCCTCTGAGCGGCCTTCCTGGGAGCTGGTTGCACGAAAGTGCGGCGATGACGCTCGATGACGCTGCGCAGGCCGGCCCGACGATGCCCACGACGGCGCGCCGCCTCCCCGTCGCGATCGCGAGTGCCGCGGCAGCGAAGGTGATCGATGCGGCGGCGGTGGTTGCGTCGGCGGCGGCACGCGCCGCCGCCTCGGCTGCGACCGCCGCCGCCTCTGCCGAGCGTGCCGCGGGGCATGCCGCGACGGCCGCAGACGAGGCAGACGAGGCATACTCGCCGCTGACCTCGGAGGAGCTGAACGCGACGCCGCCACGGGGCAGCAGCCACGGCATCCACGGCAGCTCCGCCCGCGTGCGCTCGATCCTCGCACAGCACGGCGTGCACCTCGATGATCTCGAGTGGGCCGCTGCCAACGAGCGCTCCGGCGCGAACGTACCCGACCGCCTGCCCCCGTCCGACTCCGCCCCCCTCGCTGCCCCCGTCTGCCCCAGTCGCTCCCACCCGCTGCCTCGGCCGGGGCCGGCGAGTCGCGGGCTGCTCACACGGTACGAGGCAGCCCTCGGCATCGAGCCCCTGCCAGACGAGCACACCACGCGCTCGAGGTGGGAACGGGCCAAGCCGCCCAAGACGGCGCCAGCTCTGACGCACGGGACACACGACGTGGGCACGCGCGCGCGAGGTTGCGCAGGAGGTTGGGCCACTCGAGAGGAGGAGGCGCGTGAGTGCGATCCCGTGGCCGCCGCGCTGTCGGCGCCGCACGCGGAGCTGCCGCGCCCCGTGCCCTGGTCGTCCGAGATCGCCTCGCTCCAAGCCCAGCTCGATGCGCTGCAGGGCGCCGTCGTACCGGTGCAGCCACCCAAGCTCGTGGAGCCGCCCACGAGCGATGCCGCTCTGAGCCCGATGCCGCCGCCGGCGCCCCCGATGGCGCCATCGGAGGCTCCCAAGGGAACCACAGCGGCGCCCGAGGCGCGCATGGTGCCCGCGATGGCGCCCGAAGCGATGGCGCCCGAGGCGCCCGCGATGGCGCCCGAGGCCCTACAGCCCGAGGCGAACGCCGAACCGGAGGTGCTCCGTGAGCTGCGTGCGCAGCTGCGGGTCGCCTTGGACGCGCTCGAGGCGGCGCGCGCCGAGGCGGGCGCCAATCACCTGGAGGCGGAGGCCGCGCTGGCCCTCGCTTCGAGAGCTCGCGCGGAGGCAGCGACCGCTCAAGCGGAGGCGGCGGCTGCGCTGGCCCACGCCGACGTCACGCGCGCGGAGGCGGAGGCCGCGCGCGCTGCAGCGGAGGCTGCGCGCGCCGAGATTGCAACCTCCCGCGCGCACGCCGAGATGGAGATCTCCCGCGCGCACGCCGAGATTGCAACCTCCCGCGCGCACGCCGAGGCCGAGGCCACACGCGCGGCCGCCGCGGAGGAGCAGCTCAGCCATCGCTCGGGTCGAATGCAAGCCGAGCTGCTCGAGGCGCAGACGCGGGCTGAGGAGGCCGCGCACACCTGTGCGGCGCTCCGTGCACAGCTCGACACCGTCCGCGCCTCGTCCGTCGATGCCACGGCTGCGGCGAGCGCGGTGGCCGTGCAAGGGGTGCGCTGGGCGGCCACGATGGCACACGAGAGCGCGGCCGACTCGGCGGCTGAGGCGGCGCGGCTGCGGCGTCTTCTCGACGAGGCGCGCAACGGTGCGGCGAGCGCTCAGCTCGAGGAGCGGCGGCGGCAGGCGGCGCTCGAGACGGCGCGCACGCAGCTCGCCGAGGCGCGATCTGAGTCCGAGGGGCTCGTCAAGAGCCTTGAGGCCGAGCGAACCATCTTCGGTCAGAGCCTTGAGGCAGAGCGCGCCGCTGCGGCCGGTGCACTCGCAGAGGCGGCAGCGGCGCGTGCAGAGGGCGAGGGTGAGCGGCTGGCGCTGCGCCTGCTCCTCAGCGAGCTGCGCGACACCGAGGCGGCGCTCGCGACGGCGCTCGCGCGTGTGCCGGCGGTGCAGGCGGAGGCGGCAGAGCAGCAGGCGGCTGTGCGGCTGTACAAGGAGGAGAACCGGCGGCTGCGCGAGGATTTGCGATCACCGCGCTCGCGGCTGCTCGACGGCACGGCGCGCGCGCTGCCCACGCAGGTGCGCGCCGAGGTGGAGGCAGAGGCGCTCGCATGCCGATTGATGGACGTGCAGCAGAGCCTCGAGGAGAGCCTCCAGGAGAATGGCCGGCTGCGCGCGGCGCTCGCGATGGCGCACGAGGACTCGGACAGCGCGCATGAGCTCGTGCTGCGACTGCGTCACGAGCTGCGCGACGCTGAGGAGCGCGCGCACGTCGCGGCGGTGGAACGGGACGCCGCCGCCGCCGAGTGCGAGAGCGCTCGCAAGGTGAGCGCCACCGTGGAGGCGGACGCGCGCGCGCTCGAGGCGGCGCTCGCTGCGAGCCGCGAGCAGCGAAGCTCAGAGCACGCACTCGCGACGCGGGCGGCCGAGGCGGCGGCGGCCGAGGTCGAGGGATGGCGCGCGCGGCTCGGCGCGGCCGAGTTTGCCGAGGAGAAGCTGCGCGCTCAGCTCGCGTCGCTCAAGAGCGAGGTCACGCACGCTCGCACCGAGACGGAGAGTGCACGCACCGAGACGGAGCAGGTGCAGGCGGAGCTGCGGTTACGCTCGGGCAAGCTGCACACCGCCTTGCTCGAGCAGCAGCAGGTCGCCTCGGAGCGGCGTGCCGAAGCGATCCAGCTACGCCTCGCCCTCGAAGCGGCCCAAAAGGCGAGCGGCCCCGCGCAGGCCGAGCTGGCGCGCAGCCGCGCGGACGCTGAGCGCGCGCGCGTGGCCGAGGCGGCGGCGGTGGCCGCGCGCAAGAAGGCGGAGGCGGCCATGGCGGAGGCGCACGCGGCGCACGCGACGCTCGCCAAGCAGCACAACGAGCTGAGCGTGCGCGCAGAGGCGACCGAGCGCGACCGCTCGCAGCTACGCGAGGCGCAAGCGGCACACGCGGCCTTGGTTGCTGAGCTCGCGAGGGTCAAGGAGGAGGCCGAGCGACGTACCGTGCGCGCGGCGGAGGCGGCGGGCGTCGCGGCCCTCGAGCGTCAGCGGATGCGCCGTGAACTCGAGGAGATGCGCGAGCGCTCGGAGCCCGAGGCTCGGGTGCGTGCTCAGCTTGAGGAGCAGCTCGAGGCGCGCCTAGAGCAGGCGCTCGCGCAGCAGCAGCACCAGCACCAGCATCAGATGCAGCAACAGCAGTTGCTGCACGCGAGGGAGCTCGCCGAGGCCGCGCGCTCCTCCGTGACGGCGGCGGCGGCGGCCAAGCCCGAGACCGAGACCGAGCAGAAGCAGGTGGCACCGCACGAGCTTCCGCGGTACGACCTCGATGAGGTGCGCACGATGAATGCGCTGCTTGAGCAGGCGGGGGCGGCGGTGGCCGCCGCCAAGGAGGAGGCGGCGAGAGCACGCGCCGAGCTTGCGAGCGTCCAGGCGGCCAAGGAAAGCCTCGAGCGCGAGGCGGAGGCCTTCTCCGAGCAGCTCGCATCGGCTGAGCGGCGCGAGGCTACTGTCGCGCAACACTTCCGTCGCTACGTGGAGATGACCGAGGAAGAGATGCAGAGGCCGCTGCGGGTAGAGCCACGGGATGCGGTTGGGTCGCCGAGGGAGTTCAGGATGTAGTTCGGTCGAGAGTCAGAGTGATCGAGTTCGAGAGAGCAGTCTCGCGTCGGGGCGCCGTTACAATGTACTGCGTCAGTACGGCCGTTGGCCCTGCGGGGCCGTACCATCTTGCATCTACCAAGGTACCATACACAGATATTAAGCAAGGTGTGGAGGACTCTTGTACAAGTAGTATGCGCAATACACCCCGACGCGCTATTAGGATGGGAAGTTAATGGGAATGCCGGCCTCGGGTTTCGTCAAGTCTCCAAATCCGGACGTGCGCGTGGTGGGGCGAACTCGGAACCGGTCATGCCGAATGGCCTGCATAGGCGTGGAGAAATTGCCGCGAGCAGTCGTACGTCTGGCAGCGGAGCTGCACGCGATCGAATCACCGCACGATACCGTCGTATGCATACTCAACCGCCCATCGAGGCGGACACTTCAAGTGTTGAACTGCAGCTATCCCGGTGCAACAGTCGTGTCACTCGCCTCCAATCAGGAGGAACGCGCAACCATCAAAAAATGGTTTGCAGGGCGGTTGCGCTTCCGGCCACTGAACGACACATTGTATGGTCTCTTTGATGGATCCGCACAGCCACCGACCGGGCTGAGCTGTGATGTCCTCGCAATCGATGCTGACCGCAGCACTGCGGAGGAGCGGCAGGGCGTTGTTGTTGGCCTCTCCCAGGCGCTCAAGTTGCGAAGAAGGCTTCGCACTGTCGTTCTGATGAGCGGCACGCAGTGCGCTGGTGGCATAGCCGAAGAGTATCTCGTTGGTGGCGTGTGCTTCCGCTTTCGTGTACCACCTGCAGGTCGGCATGCGTGCAAGCGACGGGACTGCCTGGTCAGAGAGCAGTGTACGCAACGGGCCACTTGCTGGCAGTCACGCTGGGCTGAGCTCGTAAACGCGGCGTGGCTCACCAATTCGACGTGTGTGAGCTCGAGGCCGAGCTACAGCAGTCAGGGCAAGGCGGTGCTGTGTGTCGCCTCCATTTCGAGCGAGCCAACCATTTGCACACGCCGCGGCGCGCCACTGCTAAATGGTGTTGCGCCAAAGCCTTTGAAGTGGTCAGCGCCACCCCACTGGCGTCGGCCAAGTCCGCGCCCTGGACCAGGTGCCGATGCAAATGCAACGGCGCAGATAGCGCTGCTGCGCAGTTGGCGCTACATATCGTTTGTGCCGTGCGGAAACGAGCTGTGCCTCGTGTTCAAGGACGACGTGACGGAGACGTGGGTCGGATCGCTGCGCAGTGCCGACGGCGTGCACTTCCGGGGTGCCCCAGAGCTTGTCCTGCCGTCCATGTGGGCACCTGGTAAAGCAACGCACAACTTGGCCATTCTCTTCCTGAACGGTTCCTACTATTTTGCGGGTGGGCGCGACCGCGGCTGCAGAATCTTTGCCCGCAACCAGCCTGGATGCAGGCCGGCCGATCCGCGGGAGCGCGGCATATGGATGAGCAGGTCCACCGCCGGCATCCACTATCGCCTTGATGGTGACGGCAAGGCTGTCCAGCTTGCTGTTAGCACAACTTCGGGTCGAGCGAAGCTGCCAGCCGGGTTGAAGGCGGAGAGCAGCACATGGGTCAATCCACGCATGGTGCTCAGCGGCCGTCAACCAGGATGCCACGAGCGCCGTGAACCGGAATTGCTGCCATGGATTACTCGGGGTGTTTGTGAGTACGATGGCCGACTATCGCTCGCGTACTTTGTTGGCCGCTTTTGGCTCTACGCGCGTGCCAACTTGGGCAAGCACGGGCAGCGGTTTGTGCAGGTGACCTCTTCGGAAGATGGCATTAGCTGGGCACCATTCCAGCTTCTTCAGCTCAACGGTTACAGACCCTCCCGCGGCGACGTGTACTTTTTTGCGGTTCAAGCTAATCCGGTTCACAGCGGCTCCCTGCTAGCCCTCTTCCCGGTTGTGCACCACGGCAGCGGCTGCATCTGTCTAGCCTTCTCTATTGATGGCATTCGGTGGTCGGAGCCACGCCCACTTATCCATTGCCAGACGGTCGGCGAGCGCACGACGTCGCATCCCGCAGCCGGCCTCGTACGGCGAGGCATGTACGTATATATCTGGATTCACGAGAATGTGCCCGGGGTGAACATCGATGCAACGATGCCCTGGCCACACCAGCTGGCGGCGCAGCGTTCAAATTCGCTGGCTACCGAGTCACGGGTCGTGCGGTACCGCGTGCGCACTGACACTTTGCTGCTGTGGACCATGGAAGCGCTGGCGAGCTTTGAGCGTCCGCAGTAGACGTCCATCAGCTCACTTTTCTGGCACACTAAACATAGTGTTCATGGCATTCTTACATGAGCTACGCAATGACGTGACCGTATGTGCTTACGTGTCTCGACTGCCAATCTCCCCCGCTTCGATCTCCCCCTCCGACGCCCATCTCAACGCCCATCCGGTCTAGGTCTAGCTAGGGGACCTATACCAATTAGATCTTAAAGGTCGCAGTAGGGTTTCCACATGATAAATCTGACATCGTACAAGTTCAAGAATACAACTTGACTGTCCACACGACTCACAGACCTGCGGGGGCTGATTCCCGCTACGCCAACACCTCTAGTCCTCTACTCGCGCTGCCTCGCGCGGTGAATTACGGTGAATCCCTTCGACCCTTCCTCCGCGAAGTAGGACATGGTATTCAATCGAAAACTCAACCCTCAACACGTACAACACGACAACGTAACCTCCTGGTGCGCGCGTGGCGTCTGGCGACTGCCGCCCCCCCCCCCCGCAGCTGCTATGTCTTGCGCGTTCGGAGGAACGGTAAGCCGCGCTCGCGCTTACCGTTTCAAGAGTCGACGAAACCAGAGCCACCGTAGATCAGAATCATCCGCCCTTTCGATGGAGTCAGCCCAGCGTCTCTCGCCTCAGTCAATCAATCGCCCTCACCCTTCCTCGCCGCACCTGTGTTGCATGATAGGGGGTACGGGTACATATACATGCTGTGATAGCGTCTAGATTTTGTCAAGATTGTAACCGCGGGCATGACAGGCGTCCGCCACGGTCCACACGCCAGCCAGGCGAGGTGGTTGCACCGTGTCCGTGGGGACTACAGGTCCTGCCCGGGGTTGCATACGGTGAGGCCCACAGCCACGCGCGAGACGTCAACGGCTGACGAAACTCGGTTTCGCCAATAACGAAACTCGCGCGGCGGCCTAGCCCACCGTCATCAGGAGGTATTCATGCTAATCAACAACTATGAACAACGACTCTGACCATCATAAGGCGTGGCTACTTCGATCCTCACACCTCTCATCAAGACACGCCTCTCACGGTCACACGCCGGCCCTCGGACGCACTCTACTCGTCCTCTACTCGCAATCGTGCATAACTCGTTCATACCCATGGCTCACGCGATGCGTGCCATGTGGTACCTCATACCACAGTCTTAACCACAGTCAGGCCCCGTAGGGACTTACGCGCCCCTCGACGCGCCCCTACGCAATTCCTTTTCCCGGATACAATCTCTGTCGCTCAGAGCACCTCGCGCAATTCGCACGTCACACCTCACGGCCAGATCTCCAGATTCACAAATACTTGGTCATCCCCATATATTGGTCAACTTGCAACTTACTCTTGAGTATGCACGCATCATGTTATGCATCAACGCGGCTGTCATCGGCCTGGACAGTGAAAAGGGCAGCGCGCGCAGAGCTGATGAACCCCTCGATCAATGTGGCATGGCCCTCCGGCAGTGTCGCCGAGCTATAGGGTGGAGCGAATGGAGCGCTGTAGGTTGCCAAGGTATAGGTTGGAGCGATGGAGGTCGCCGAGGTATCGGTTGGTGCGCAGCAGGCCGCCGAGATGAAGGTTTCCGCCGCAGCTGCGCCCGACTGTCTAATGACATCAGCTCGACGCAGCTGCGTTGAGGGGCGCAAAGCGCGCACGCTGCTCTTCAGGCGCAGGAGTTCGTCCACAATAGAAGGGAACGCAGGCCGTTGAACAGGATCGGTCTGAAGGCACCGGGTGGCAAGCTCGAGGATACCGGGTGGGCAGCCGGCCACGTTGCGCAGCTGGTCGAGCGGGGTCGCTTGACCTTTTACGATGATCGCCAAGAGCGCATGCATAGTGTCCTTCGAAGGCAGTGGCACATGGCTGTACGGTATGGATCGCGTCCCCATGTGTGCGAGCATGCACCCAAAGCTCCACACGTCGGTTGGCTTGGCTTTTGCGCCCGAGGTGAGCGCAATGAACTCCGGAGCCATGTAGGGCGGCGTGCCCGTGGCCCCCTCCGCCTGCCCGGCGTACTTGGTGAGTGCGGTGCCAAAGTCAGCCACCTTGGCGACCCAGTGCTCCGTGAGTAACACGTTGCCAGGCTTCAGGTCGCGATGGACCACGTCCTTCGCTTGTAGGTGCGCCATGCCCTTGGCCACATCGAGGGCGATGAGGACGAGGGATGCCTCCCACGTGGCGAGCTGCTCGCGCTGCCGGTGGTGGTGAAGCACATCCAGCAATGAGGCGGGCATGAGCTCCATCAGAATGCCCGTCTTCCCGTCGTCGTGTGCGATGCCCATGGTGAGGAGCACATTCGGGTGGTACAGGCGCATCGTGAGCTCAAACTCATTCAGGAGCTCTTGCAGTGCCGCCGGCCTGGTCGCCTCCCGTAGGCTCTTGATGGCGCATGGGGTCGAGTTGTACATGGCCTCACGCACCTCGCCGAAGCTGCCCGCTCCGAGTCTTTCTTTCAGAACCAGTTCTTTCCAGCTCACGAGGTTGACCACGTGCATCGAGCCTCCTACCACGCTCGACATCTCAGTGCCGCTTCCCTCTGGTAGTGGAGGGGGCGGTGGTGGTGAGCGCGGTGGCTTCGAGCGCGATGACTGTGAGCGCTTCGAGGAGATCGGGTTCGCGCGATTCTCGTCCCTCTCAGCCTCTGCTTTCTGAGCTTCGGCCCTCTTGGTCGCCTTCTCATCCACTTTCATGGCCTGTCCGCTCTTTGGTGCCTTGTTATCGTTGAGACGACGACGACGGCACATGAAGACCAGGGAAAGGACCACAGTGATGATCACACCGACGACGACGCCGATGATGATATCGATGGAGCCGCTTGTCTCAGCTGCCACTGCCAATGCACCGATCAGCAGTGGCGGTGGTGGCGGTGCGACGTTTGCAATTGTAGGCGGCGTCACGACTGTGAGCACGGCGATCGAGATGCCATTGACGCTCGCGAGCATGGCGGTCGCGCTGCTCGGGCTGCTCGTCGCGCTGGCCATCGTCGACTGAACCGAGGTTGCCGTCGCCGTGGGCGTCTGGATGCTCACGTCGGCGATGACGCTGCCCGGCGATAAGGCCACCTCCACAGCCGATGGGTCGACACTTGCCCTCGCCGCGATTGCGCTCTTCATATCAGCCCGCACGCTTGGGGTAAAAAGGGAAACGTCACCGGCGAGCTCGAGGGTGAACTTCACGACGCTCATCGCCGGCGGTGATGGCGGCGGCGAGGGCGGTGGCGGCGAGGGCGAGGGCGGCGGCGGCGAGGGTGGAGGTGTTGATGGCGGCGGCGGTGATGATGGCGGAGGGGAGGGCG
>Ga0210239_101437_pt1 | contig 17931 bp, 11 predicted proteins | sample ChrtobMetP5a_0mM_FD_155451 | JGI IMG/M metagenome (GOLD analysis project Ga0210239, IMG submission 155451) | Chrysochromulina tobin associated microbial communities from unialgal haptophyte culture, Seattle, Washington, United States - P5a_0mM | ecosystem: Host-associated > Algae > Haptophytes >... | reverse complement strand
AATGTATCTTGGACTCGTTTGGGATACGTGTAAAATACATGCACAATGTGAAGGATACATGTATTCTCTTGGAATGTAACAGAGCATGTAAGATACATTTGAGATACATCAGGATACATAAGGGATACATGTATCCTTCAGAATACATGCAGGATACATGCAAGATACATCAAAATACATTAGGATACGTATCCGATAGGAAACCACCCCCAAAAAGGATAGGAAACCCCCCCGCACCCGTGAGAGATGCCCCCATCGAAGGGATGAAGACTTGAAGTTGTCGAAGAGCATGGCGGCGGGGCCTTCCTGAATACTGTCTAGGATAGGGCTTAGGGCACCTTTCTTCTCGGCTCGGTGTTTCGGAGACCCGACGAAAATGGTATGCCCCCACAGCGCTTTCATAACGTTACTTTTTACCGGTACCGGTGCAGTTCCCGGTGAGACTTGATCTTCGGCTGAAGAGAGAGGGCTGTCGAAACGCTCACCCATGATCAGCCTGCCAGCACGTGTGGTGCATATCTCAAGGCATGACCCGCGCACTGTCAATGCTAGCCACATAGGACTGAGCCCGTCTGTGTCGCTGGAGGTGTTGCCGATGGGTGACAAGCAGTCTGCGTCTCGTCGTCCGAGGACTGCTGATGTCCACCAGGCCTTTGCAAGTGTAAGTAGCTTGCCATCACTGCAAGCTCACCCACTGCAGCAGGTGCAACCAACGCGATCTGTAACTCAGTCTCCGTATGCAGACGACGAGCGCTTGCGCCGTGAGCTTAACTTCCTGCGCAAACGGAACAAAGAGCTCGAGCAAGACATTAAGAAGCTCGCACCCTCGCTGCTCAAGCAACGTGAGTTGCAGAAAGCGTACAGTGCCGCCGAAGAAGCAGCTTTGGATGAACGCGCCGAGATCCAACGCACTCTCGAGAATGAGCACGAAAAGGAGCGCAGCCAATGGCAAGCGGAGATGCAGCGAGTGCGTGCAAACTGCAACAAGCGTATTGGGATGCTCGAGCAGCAGCAAGAGCACGCAATAGCCCGTGCCAACGAGGAGATCGCAACGCTTCGGAAGCAGTTTGACCTAGAGAAAGGCACCCAGGCGGAACTGGAGCGCGAGAAGCGTATTGAGCTCTTCGGACGACAAGTGTTGCGCAGGATACTCCACCGAGACGTGACTCGTGGTTGGACGGCATGGGTCGAGCTCTGGGAGGCGAAAACATATGCGATGCATCGGCTACGACAGGCAGCCAATCGACTGCGCCTGCCCGCGATCGCTCACGCGTTCGCCGCCATCGCCGAGGAAGTAGAGCGGTCGCGGATGCGAGCCGAGGCCAAGGCTCGCCGGCAGCTCGAGGCCGGGCTGCATGGCGAGTCCGCGGCACTGTCGGAGGAGATCAAGCAGATTCGCGTCCAGTACGAGGCAAAGCTAGCTTTTGCTGAGGAAGACAAGAAACGAGCGCTTAAGATGCAGCTTGTCGAGCTGACTGGATCCTCCGCCGAGAAGCAAGCGCTCATCGCGCAGCAGATGAAGGAGGAGCGCATTGAGCTGCTGCAACGTCAGATCGGCCGGCGGATGATGAACAAGGGTCTGAGCGAAGCCTGGACAGCCTGGTTCGAGATGTGGTCGGCTAAGACGTACGCCATGCAGCGGCTGCGCGAGGTGGGCGGCCGACTGCGCGTGCCGGAGGTTTCGGCAGCCTTCAGAGCCTGGAAGGAAGAGGTCGCGGAAATCAAACATCAAGCAGAGCTCGGCGAGCTGGAACGGCAGAGTCGATCGCTAGAGAGTCAGCTTCGACTGGCTAAGTTTGAAGCGGGGCAGGCACAGCTCGTCACTGTGGCGCAAGCAGACGAGATCAAGTCTCTAAAGGAAAAGCTGGATGAACTGCAAGCAGCTCTCCGAAAAGGAGACGGAAAGAGTTTGAAGGAAGAGGTTTCCGAGCTGCGGCTCGAAATCGAGACGCTTCGCCACGAAGCTGAGGCGGCGCAGGCGGCCGAGGAACTTGCTGAGCAGAGGTACCAGACTCTCGAGCAGGATCATATAAAGCAACAGCACGCAAATCAAGGTTTGATGCAGCAGCTGCTTGCTGAACAGCGCAGGCGCTTCGACGAGGATACCGCCAGCATGAAACGTCAGCTGCGGGAGAAGTCTGACAGGGAGGCCAGGGAGGAGCGGATCGAGATGCTGCGCCGAATCGTATCGCGCCGCGTGATGAATCAGAGCATCTACCGCGGCCTTTCAGCGTGGGTCGAGTTGTGGCAGGCAAAAACATACGCGATGAACCGGTTACGGCAGGTGGCTAATCGTCTGCGCGCACCTGAAAAGGCGCGTGCCTTCCAGGACTGGGTGCTCTTTTGGAACGCACGGCAGGCGGCAAAGCTTTTCTCGTCGGTTCAAGATAAGGCGAGCTTGCTCAAAAAGCAGGAAGCGGATAATAAAGTCCTGCGAAGCCGCCTGCACGAGATGGAGGACAAGCTCGAGAAGGCGACGACTGAAGCAAAGCAGCTGCGAGTGCGCGTCACACAGCTTGAAGGCGGGGCAAGTGAGGCGGAACTCATCCGTGAGCAGATGGCGGCGAAGGCCAGGGAGGAGCGCATTGAGCTGCTGCAACGTCAGATTGGCAGGCGGATGATGAACAGGGGTCTGAGCGAAGCCTGGACGGCATGGATCGCGATGCGCGAGGCGAGGACCTCTGCCATGGGTCGCTTGCGCGAGATCGCCAATAGGCTGCATGCGCCGGAGAAGTCGATGGCTTTCTCGCACTGGCAGCGAGACTGGCAGGAGTACCTACGGCAGCAGCAGGTTCGTGCGATGCAAGAGCGCGAGGACGCCCTCGAGGGCACCAAGGTGGGACTCGAGCTGGAGCTTAGAGCGCTCCGAGCCGAGTTCGACCAGAGGCTGAAGGCGGAGACTGAGAAGAGGGCCGTTCTGCTGCAGAAGCTCGCCGAGATCTCTGGCGGCGAGGCGAGCATGCAGGCTCTCTTGGAGGCTCAGGCTGAGCAGGCGAAGGATCAACGCGTCGAGCTGCTGCGCCGACAGATCACACGGCGGATGATGAATGCCGGCTTGACTAGCGCCTGGACAGCGTGGTTCAGCATGTGGCAGGCGAAGACGCATGCCATGGGGCGCCTGCGCGAGGTGGCCAACAGGCTCCACGCGCCGGAGAAGTCTATGGCGTTCTCACACTGGTTTAAAGATTGGCAGGCGGCAAAAGAGGCGGCATTGAAAGCCGAATCGCGAAAGAAGGGCAAACAACTCAATGAGCAGAGGGCATTGATCGCATCCCTGCAGGCTGAGCTGCACGAGGCGCGAGCTGTGCTCCAGAAAGCGGGCCTCAAACGTGATGATGGCCGAATCGACCAGACTGAGGTGCAACGCATCCGTGAGGAGATGGAGGCGAAGGCCAAGGAGGAGCGCATCGAGCTGCTGCGTCGTCAGGTCGGCCGGCGGATGATGAACAAGGATCTGAGCGAAGCCTGGACAGCCTGGTTTGAGATGTGGTCGGCGAAGACGTATGCCATGGGTCGCTTGCGCGAGATCGCCAATAGGCTGCGCGCCCCGGAGAAATCGATGGCCTTCTCGCATTGGCAGCGCGACTGGCAGGAGTACCTAAAGCATCAGCAGATCCGTGCGTGGAAGCAGCGCGAGGACGCGCTCGAGGGCACGACGGCGGCGCTCGAACAGGAGCTCAAGGCGCTCCGAGTTGAGTACGAGGGCAAACTCAGGCAAGCAGAGGAGGCGAAGCACCTCGCCTTAGAGCGACAGCTCATCAGTCTCACTGGTACCGCTGAGGAGCGCAAGGCTGCGGTCGAGGAGCAGGCGAGGGAGGAGCGCATCGAACTGCTGCGCCGTCAGATCGGGCGACGCATGCTCAATCGCTCTCTGAGTCGCGGGTGGTCTGCGTGGCTCGAGATGTGGGAGGCGAAGACGTATGCCATGGGGCGCCTTCGTCAGGTCGGCAACCGCTTCCGTGAACCAGGAATGTCGCGAGCTTTTGCATTCTGGGTGGATCAATGGGTAGAGACCAGGCGGGCAAAGGAAATGAAGGAGCTGAAGCAGCAGAGCAAGAACTTGGACTTGGAGCTAAACAAGGCTCGCTTCGAAGCCGGTCGGCTGGCCTTGATCAAGATCAAGCACGAGGATACGATCAAGGAGCTGGAATCCAAGTTGCGCTACCAGATGGAGGACTTGGCCATAAAGACCAACATGCTGGAGGGACTGTCTCTGACCAGGAGGCAAAATGATGAGCTTAAGGACCTGAGTACGAGCAATGCGGAGGCAGCGGAACTCAATGCCGCGAGGCTGCAGGCCATAGAGGACGCAGCCGAGAAGCAGCGGAAGGAAGATCAGGAGCTCCTGCAGAGACTGCTTGATGAGCAGCGGCAGGCATTGGAGCTCAGCGTCAAGGCTGACCATGAGAAGTCCAAGGCTGCCGAGGCTATGATGAAGCGCATGGAAGACGAGATCAAACACGAACGTGACGACTTGAGTAAGCAGCACAAGGAGTTGCGCGACGAGAACACGAAGCTCAAGAAGGAGCTCGATAAGGTCAAGAAGCAAGTCGAGAAGCTTCTTGCGAAGAAGCGCGAATCGCCCGTGGTGAGCGGAGCTCTTGGCAAAATCGATCTCGACGAGGGCCCTGATGCGCCGCCAGTCTCCCAGCAGATCGCAGCAGCGCTCCGGAAGAACTCCGCGCGCGTGCTAGACCTTTTCCGCGAATGGGATGCCGACGGCGACGGCGATGTAACCTTGGCAGAGTTCCGAAGGGCTATGCCAAAACTCGGACTAAATGTGCCACAGAAGGACATTGATGCGCTCTTCAACGAATGGGACAAGGACGGCGGTGGGGCGCTGAACTTGCGCGAGCTTCAAAAGATCTTGCGCGCGCCGCCTCCCGCCTCCAAGGATATGGGAGTGAACAAGGACATCGCGCCGCCCAGCATGGCTGGCAGCGCAAAGGGTGCGTTGGCGTTGGTGAAGCTGGGCGCGATGGCGAAGGCCTTCGGTTCGTAAAGGACCCCCCCGACCCGGTGAGGTGAAGTGTTGCTTTTTTCCACTCTCCAGTCCATTGGAGAACCTGTTGTTGACATGTTGATTACCGTATTGTAGTTGTAGTCTGACGTCTCCAGCTCTCCAGTCGCTGAGCGCGTAGAAGGTAGAAGCTCGCCCGAGCGGCACTGTCCACTGAGAGCGGCACCCCCCCGGACTGTGTGTTCGCGGTCGAGGCCCACTGAGCAACAAACTGAGCACTGTCACTGAAAGCGACTGACGCCACTCTGAGGCACGACCTGACACAGGAGGCTGACAGTCCACCACTGAGGACTGAATGCCGGGACCACTCCCGATCACTCGGTCCACTGAAGTTGTCCCAGAAAGGCAACAACCTGACTGCGGCCATACCATGGTCTTGACCTACCACAGACACACCCAGACCCACACCTCTACCTGATGCAGAACACCAGAACTTACATACTACCAGCTTTCCAATACCGCGCGGGACGGCTCTCCACCAGAGCGGTCGGCCGGCGCGTAGCGTGCACGTAGGCGGCGAAGCTCCGCGCCAGAAACGGCAGAAAGAGTACAAAAGGAAACTTCTCGGTCGGTTCGTGTTCGAAGATACGCAACAGGATTCGGGGAAAAGTATCCAAGAGCGGCGAGGCCCCTGTTATGTCGGCCAACAGCGTCTCGATCTGGCGCGCCTCCATCGTTGTCTTTCTCGCCGCCGTGCAAGTCGAGGGCTACCATGCGGTGAGATCGGCCCGCCTACCGAAGCGCATGATTGGTCACCCGAAGATGATCGATATCAGCGCTCTATCAGTGGACGAGGTGTCCAACACAATCGGTTCGTTTGTAGGGACGCTAACAGCCGAGGCATCTGCGCTCAGCGCTGCCCTTGAGGAGTTTAGGGCGAACACTCCCCCACTCGATTTGGCTACGCTTGCTGACAAGACCGAGCAAGCCGTGAGCCAGATCAGCAGCACTGCTCTCGCGCCACTCGTTGACTTGGTTCAGCCCGTGATCGGACAGGCCCGCGCCACGCTCGCACCGATGACGAGCACCCCAGTGTTCGCCGAGCTCACGCTGAAGGGCGTTGCGCTGCAGCTGGCTGCGATCGCAGCTGTGAGCCTCGGTTCGGCTGTGAGCCGGGCGGACGCAAAGGGCGAGGCGCCGTACGCCCCTGGCAAGGCCACATACGACCCAAAGGCAGCCGAGACCTTTTACAGCCAGCGGCCGCTGGTGGTCGCCAAGCGCGTGTTCTCGCTTGCGCGCTTGACAACGGCCTTCACCGCCGGTGTGCTGTTCGACTGGTTGGTGCTCGGCAAATTGATGAAGGACACAGAGTACAGGGCTCTCCAGAAAGCGGAGCCACGCCGCGCCAAGGAGGCGCTCACGCTGTGTGAGCAGCTCGGGCCTACGTTCATCAAGCTGGGCCAGGCGCTCTCGATCCGAACCGATCTCATCCCGGAGGCCTACGCACTTGAGCTACGGCAGCTCCAGGACGCGGTGCCACCCTTCCCTTCGCAGGAGGCGTACAAGGTCCTGCAGCGGCAACTGGGGATCAAGGATGTCCGCGACACCTTCGAGACCCTCTCCGCCCGCCCGGTGGCCTCCGCATCCATCGGGCAGGTGTACAAGGGCACGCTCAAGGGCAACAGCTCGAAGACGGTCGCCGTCAAGGTGCAAAGGCCGGGCATCCTCTCCGAGATCGCCCTTGATCTCTACGTACTGCGGCTCATCACGCCTTTCCAGACGGCCTTCACGAACTTGGTTAATGGCGTCTCGACCGCACCCGAGGACATCGAAGTGGCCCTGCAGCTAGTTGACGAGTGGGGACGCGGGTTTGTCGCCGAGACGGACTACCGCCTTGAAGCCAAGAACACCATCGACTTCCAACGCGCGATGGCGGCGCGCGGGCTGGACGCCGTGTGTGCGCCCACTGTGGTGGAGGAGCTCGCGCGCGACACAGTGCTTGTCACTGAATGGGTCGATGGCACGCGGCTCGACCGCGACGCGTCGGCGGACGTGCCGCGGCTCTGCGGCGTCGCGATCAATGCGTACCTGACAATGCTGCTCGACACGGGTGTCTTGCATTGCGATCCGCACCCCGGCAACCTGCTGCGCACGACCGACGGGCGGCTGTGCGTGCTGGATTGGGGTATGACCCTCGAGGTGCCAAATGAGCTCCAGTACAGCCTGCTCGAGTTCATCGCCCACCTCAACGTGGAGGACTACGACGCCATCCCGCAGGACTTCATCAACCTGGGCTTCTCGCCGCCAGACGTGACGCCCGAGCGGCTCAAGGCGTCGGGCATCACCGAGGGCCTCGCCTTTGCCTTTCGGCAGCTCAGTGCGGGCGGAGGACCGAAGAAGATCGCCGAGCGCGTCGAGTCACAGCTCAAGGAGAGGTACGGCGCCGAGTTGAGCGGCGCTGAGCTCGAGAAGAAGGCCCAGGAAGAGTTTCTGAAGGCGATGGAGGCGCAGCTGGCGTCTGAGGGGGTCGACGTCAAAGGGGTGACCAACGTAATGGAGGAGATGTCGCGCCGCAACCGCGAACTCTTCTCCCTCCCTCCGTACGTGCTCTACGTGGCTCGCGCCTTTTCGACCCTCGAAGGTATCGGGCTGAGCATCGACGAGGACTATGCGATCGTGCAGGAGTGCTACCCGTACCTGGCGCGTCGGTTGTTCATCGATCGTTCGCCGAGGGCGGAGGCGGCGCTGCGGGCGATGCTCGGTCTACCGGCAAAGAGGGCCCCGGGGCTCGGACTGCCACTGGATGTCAAGGGAGTGGTGGTGCCCACGCGCGATCGGTCGCCCTCGCGCGGGCTGCCCGTGCTAGGCGCGACGACGACGACGACACCGCTGACAGGTAGAGGGCTCTCGCCCGCAAAGCTGATCGAGATGTCGGAGGGCTTTGCGTCGTACACTGCCGCGACGGCCGAGGTGGACCGCGATGGCGTGGGCCAGACGAAGGCGGCACGCGAGCTTGCGAACCTGCTGCTCGCTCCGGAAGGCTCGACGCTGCAGGACATTCTTGTGGACGAGGTAGTCGTCGGCCTCGACGCGGCCACTCGGCAGGCGCTGCGCAGCCTGCTCATCACGGCGCCTTCGAGCGTGGTCGGCCAGTTCGGGCTGAAGCCGCCGGCCACGCTCACCACGCTCCTCGCACCGACCGCAGAGGACGAGCTTGTGCTCGGTACGGCGCGGGAGCTCTCCAATCTCCTCGGACCTCGCGTACGCTCGCAGCTCAACACGAGCGCGGTGCCCGCGCCGCGCCAGATTGCCGACACGGTCACCGACTTGGTGGGCACGCTTCTCAACGACGAGGCTGCCCGGAGCGATGCCACGCGGCAGCTTGAGGGCCTCTCACTCCTCTCGCGCCGTATCGGCGCCGGGCTACTACGGCGCGCGGCCCTGCGCGCGACCAACGCAGCTGAGCTTCCACAGGCCGCTCGCGATGTGCTCACTCGCGTGCCCACGGCGATGGCCAACTCCATTGAACCCCCGGCGGCGCCTGCGATGGCCGCTCTGCCGAAAGGCAATGCGCAATGAGCAATGAGGATACCACACGAGATGATTCCGGCATGAATGAGCCAAGGAGAGAGCACAACTGTATGGGTGCTCAGATGAAGAACTGGACGAAAGGGTGTTGCATGCATGTTCTTGTTGGTACGTGTTGGTACTCGACCGTCTATTTTTGTTCCGTTGGCAAAACAAAGGACGCAAAATCGACCAGCACCTCGACAGCGCGAGTTTGCGACGAGCCGAGTTGCAGCGCGGCGCGCGCGTTCGGTTGTGGCGCACAACTCGGCCGCGGCATGAGGGACGATGACGAAGGCAGCGACTCTGGCAGCAGCGGGATCGTCGGCCCAGTTGTCTCCAGTATTGCTTCTCGGGGCGACCAAAATGCTACCTTTGTCAAGGAGATGGAGAACCAGCACCTGCGGGACCTCGTGCTTGGTAGTGTCGGCGCAGTTGGTCATCGATGTACTCGAGAGGACACTCTATGCGCAAGTCTGCCCGCGAAAGTGCAATATCGACCCGAAGGGTCTGGAGACGAGCCCGGAGAAGACGAGCCTGCATCAATTGCAGGTCATAATGCAAGGGCAGCACCAGTCGCAGGTGATGCTGGTGTGGAGTTAGGTGTGGAGCAGCCCGATGGCCAGCGGTGTGATGGGCTCAAATGGATGAGTCTCGTGTTGCTCGTCGTGCAGAACGCTGCTCTGTTTCTCATCATGCGGTTTGCGACTGTGGCGCACCCGGATGATCCTTTCCACAGCACTGTCGTTGTCGTCGTGGTAGAGCTCGCAAAGCTTCTCATCTGCTATGTGTTGATGGCTGCTGAGCACGAGAGTGGAGCTGTGGGACCGCTCCAAGAACTGTGGACGAGCAGGCGCTCACTTCGCGAGCTGACACTGCCGGCGCTCTGCTACACGGGCCAGAATAACCTACTCTTCGTCGCGGTCTCGTTCCTCTCGGCGTCCGCCTCGCAGGTGCTCTCGCAGACCAAAGTGCTGTGGACGGCCGTGTTCGCAAGAACCCTCATGCACACGAAGTACTCGGTTCGTAAGTGGGCGAGCTTTCTCATTCTCATGGTCGGAGCCGCTCTCGTGCAGGGGCAGGACCGCAAGAGCATGTCTAGTTTGGCGGGCGACACGTCAGAGTACGAGTACATGGTGGGCGTCGCTTCTGCCTTGGGGGCCGCGGTCCTTTCTGGGCTCGGCGGTATCTTGCTCGAGATGAACTACACTTCAAAGCGCTCGGGTTCACTCCTTCTTATCAACATGCAACTCTCTCTCGTCTCTCTACCCTTCGCGCTGCTTGCTGTGTTTGAGTTCGACTGGCCTGGGATTGCCAAAGATGGATGGCACAATGGGTTGTTCCGCGCCGACACGATGGCGGTCATCCTCGTTCAGGTGTGTGCTTTGAGGGCATTGCTCCTGATGGCTCCTGATGGCTCCTGATGGCTCTCCTGAAGCTCCTGATGGCCCATGATGGCTCCTGATGGCTCCTGATTGAGGCTTTGAGGGCATGGCTCCTGAATGGCTCCTGATGGCTCCTGATGGCTCCTGATTGAGCTTTGAGGGCATGGCTCCTGAATGGCTCCTGATGGCTCCTGATGGCTCCTGATTGCTCAGCTCAGAGCCATCCTTCGTTCAGGTGGTGGGCGGTCTACTCACCGCGGCCGTCATCAAGTTTGCAGGGAACATTCTCAAGACGTTTGCCACCTCGCTCTCGATGATCATGACATGTCTCATTAGCATGCCACTCTTTGGCTATCAGCCGACGCTCCTATTTTGGGTCGGGCTGAGCCTCACTTGCATTGCGACGGTGCTCTACGCCTGTAAGCCGAAGACGTTGCGAGGTGTTTGGGCGCGTTGCACGTGGCAGCTCGGGCGCATGTTGTCGGTGCAGGAGCCGCCGCCACCAGCGCCTGGGAGCACATCGACGAGCATGAGCGCTGCCATGGAGCTAGGCAGAGGCTTGTCGTGCGCTGCTAGCCAACATGCCGCTCCTGCAGTGGAATTGGGGCGCAGCACGCTGAAGGCGCCGAAGCCCACGTCGGGCACTCGTCGTCCGGCATCCAACCTGCCAGGTGCGAGCAAGAAGCGTGGCGCCCTCCGTGCGCTCCGTGCCTCGTCACATCGCTTCCAGAAGCTCGCATGCGAGGACGGCTTGGTCGCAGCGACCGAGACCAGTATTGTCGACGACGACGCGCATCACGTGGCGACAGAGCTTGAGGAGCGATGTTCTAGGATCTAGGATGTGTGGCCGGATGTGTCGTGTAGGATGTCCCCGACCGTGGCGCGCACGCTCTATGTTGCGGCTGTCCGCCGTTTTGTCCGGTCGACGCTTGTCGTTTCTGAAAACGAGCGTGATCTATCTTTTCTCTGTGTCCTTGATCGTCGTGTCACGGGTTGGAACGGAAACCGAACGTCGCCGATGTGAGGATGGCATTTTCTTACTGAAAAGGACTCCAATCGCTCTACGGCTTTTAGCTCTTTCCCGAGTCCAACCGCGTCGCGCGTTCACGAGCGGGCGACGCGGCCGTGGTCCCGAGCGGGCCGAGCCAGATTCAGAATCACATTGAGGAGCGCCACATTCAGCCACGGGTGCAGATGCAAGCCATCCTGCAACCCGTACACGGCTCCTCTGCCAAGGCCAGGGTTCGTGCTCTTGGAGAGGGACGCCATCATCCCCTCCACGTCGAACAGTGGAAGCCGCCAGCCCAGCGCGGCGGCACGTACCGCAGAGTTGAATCGCGTCACCACCATCGGGTTGATACCGTTCTTCATGCTACGGTGCATGAGGCGCCACACGACGAGCGAGCGTGGGAAGCTGCGCCGGACTTGGAGCACGAAGCGGTGCACGCCATGCAGGTACATGGAGGTGTAATTGGCGTCCGGCGTGTCCGGCGGCAAGGACCAGTGCTTCGAATAATTGGAGAGGTGAGCCCACCATCTTGCAATGTCCCAATAGCCCCCGGCGGCAATCACGACCGCCGGATCGCCACCGCCTCGCACGTGCTGCCGGAATCGTGGCAAGTCGTCGCGCACCATGCCCACCAATGTGCTGCTCAACCAGGGAGGCAGTGGATAGGCAAACTCCCAGTAGGGAGGGCCCGTGATGCCAAAGTGCGAGAACGAGCCGATCACAAAGCCGCCCTGCTGTCCCTGCACGTGCGTCTCGCAGGCGTGATTTTCGGGCGAGCGCAGCCGGCGCCAGTACTGCGTGAGGTTGAGAGAGCCGTTCTTGACCGGCACAAATGCTTTCGGGCGCGATGTGAAAGCCTCGCAGCTGTGCATCAGCAGCTGCGTGGTAGTCGAGTCTCCAATCATCAGCACGGATGAATCGTTGAGATCGGCCGCGAGCAACGCATTGTCGCGCTGCACGCAGGTGGGCAAATTACTTGGGGCAGCATTGGGCACGATCGAGGGCTGAGGTTTACCGCAGTGTGCTGGGTCGACCCACACGTACCGTCGCAGCGGTGAGCAACCAGCTGCGAGCTGCCATTCGGGCGCGTTGCAGCCGCACGGGCGCGACGTGTGTGATGAGCCGCAGCTGCACGGGCGCCAACTTCCAGGCGCCGAACCGTAAAAGCAAGAATTCATCTTATTTCCCGGGGCGGTGGTTGCCATGTGCTCCTCAAAGGGGAGGGTGTGTGCATTGGGAAGAGGATGCTAGTTCACGTCCCTTGAGGGAGTGCCGATGCCGCGGTAGGGCGGGTTCTCGATCACAAGTTCTAGTTTACGAGTCAACGGATAAATGAATACTAGTAGTTCAAGTTCAAGTTCAAGAAATACTGCATGCAATGATGCATGCAACGCAAAGATGTTTATTTACCTAACTTGCGACCGCATCCTTTAGAAAAGTTGCCTTTTGTCTCACCGGACCGTACCTAACGAGGCGGGCGACCATCGGGCGGCTAGCGAACTCCCCCCAAGGGCTCCTCCCTCTCCCCCCTGGCGAGGGGCGGTTCGCTTGGAACCCCCAGCACAAGCGAAGTATAAGTTTTGGCCTACACATGCACTATCTTCATGCAGGCCCGGGGGTTCTATCAGTACGGCGCGGTATGATAATGATTACAGACCAAACGTGAAATCCCAGTACAATGTACCCATGTACATCCACCAATCGTACATCACGCCGAACTGAAAATATGAGGATCATATCTTAGGATTTCGTCGTTGTAGGCTTTCGATCCATGTTTGGATCTTCAATCGTTCAATCATGTCGATCTTGCGAAAGATTCCGCTGCCCCTACTCTCAGTGTACACAGCTTCGGTGGGAAGGAAGCCCGGCATCCCGAACGCCGCGGCGTGCAGCGATTGGCACGTCGAGCCGGGAACCCCATAGTGGCATTCCCAAGCAAAGACGTCGATCAAGCCGGTCAGGTTGGCCTTGAGCATGGCGGGGATGACCTTGTGCTCGAACCCTTCAATGTCCATCTTTAGCACGAAAAAGTCCTCAGGCCTCACACTCTGCTGGATCCACCTGGCCGTGTCGAACGCGAGAACATCCCAGACCGTCTCGTGCGCCTTGCCGCCAATCGAATGATTGTGCGCGTAAAGACCATTCATGCCAAACGGCTTGGAGCCACCGACCATCAGCTGCTCGATGCCGCCACTCATGCGGACCATCGTATTGCCGTCGCTGGCGGCAGCATGTATCGCCGTGAATGTGGAAGCACGCTTCGGGCACGCGTGCCTCGCCGCCGCGAGTCGAGCCGATACGGTTTCCCGGCTTCCAAGCCATGGATGAGCAGACAACTGGCTCATGTTTCGGACCATCTCGGGCAGCGAGAAGACACACTTCTTGACCTTTCTTTCGTCTACCTCGTAGCAGATCTTCAACTTGTCATGGGCCTTCACGTACTTGACGAACTCTGTCGAGGACCCGGTAGGCGGGACTGGCGCTGCAGGGATCAATCGACCAGCCGTCAACTCAGCCGCGCAGCTCTCAACATATGGTGCGATCAGCGGTGCTGCCTCAAAGGCGTAGACCAGCCACGGGCCCGTCCGTTTGCGCGCCTCCTCAAGCTTCGTGTGCAAGAGCAGGGTGTTGCACCACGAGGCGCCAAGATCGACGTAAATGTTGCGAGGGCCGCAGCCCGAGCTCATAGTTCCTAAGCCGTCGTCGACCATGCACTAAGTTTTTACCGGTAAAAAGACACCGGGGGAGCCGGGACACACACGGGACACACGGGACACGCGGACGCACACCGGTACCGTATGTAGACACCTGGGGGAGCCGGGACACATTTGACCCTACTCTATGTCAAGTCAAGTCAAGTCAATCAAGTGAGCTACGATCCTCCAGTGGAGATCTCCATCGGTGAGTCGACATTCAAGTTCTTGTGGACACGCCTGTTTGAGAGTCAACCGGGAACAGCTCAACAAAATGGGTGACAAAATTTGCAGACATGAACGTACATGTACGCCCCCAAAACGCCCCACCAAAGACCTTCTCTCCTTCTCGAGCGTTCATTTTAAAAGGCCTCCTTCGTGGACGTCCCGGTCTGGAAATCGGGTCGCTCGCGGAATCTTGTTCGAGCCTGTTTCGTCAATTTACAAAGATCCGTCCGGTTCTCGTCCCTGACAGCCGACGTCGAGAGCTCGTGTTCCCTCGCCGGCGAAGTGATGGTGTTCGTGCGAGCGTGGGTGCTGCTGGCACGCTGCCCACCGCTACGCGTCACATCTGTCTGCAGCTCCATCCTCCTCTGGATCTACTGCCGCAAGAGGAAGCCTTGCGTGCGCAGCTTCGGCAGGCCGCTTGCTGTGTGCGTCTTCCCTTGGCTGGTGCCCATCATGATGGCTCTCTACCTACGAGAGAATTGGCGCATCATTCTGATCGATCTGCTCGTCATGTGGGACCGCGTCAAGCCCCAATCGCCCACACCAGTACTCAATGTCGCAGACGGTGCCACGGCATTCTTTACGCATGCATTCCCAGGGTCAGGCTTCCAGCTGCATTGGTCGCCGTCCGCGCAGCAGCTCAGCGTCTCTGGCGACGGCCATGAGCTCTGGCGCACCCGGGCTTCGCAGCCCTTCGTCGCGATCGCGGGCGCCACGTCACTCGTGACTGAGGACTCGGGCAACTTCAAGTTCAAAGATCGAATCGAGTGGCAGTGCGTCGCTCAGCGTCTCGAGAGCGTCGAAGCGGTGCCGAGCGGCAGCGGCTCGGCCGCCATCGTCCGGGGCCGCTTCGACGATGGCAGCACCCAGTGCACCGGCCTCGAGTGGCAGATGCGCTTCAGCGTCGCCGGCTCCCACGTGCACTTCGAATTGAGGCTCAGTGGCGCCACCGCCGCACATGCGAATCGCGTCCAGATTACGCACGACTTGGGCGCGGGCGTACCGCCGGGCCATGGCGCGGACGAGGTGGCCGTGTGGGGGCTGGGCGTCCAGTACCGCTACTTCAACCTGCGCGGCCACTGCGTCCCCTCCTTCGTGAGCGAGCAGGGTATTGGGCGCGGGTCGCCGTCGACGCAGCCCCTCTCCGTCATCCTTGATCACTTCAAGGGCGGCGGAAGCGGGAACGACTACACAACGTACGCCGCATCGGCGTCGTACATCACGTCCGCGGCCGTTGGCGTCGTCCTCGAGAATACCGAGCTCTCCCTCTTCGACCTCGCCTCCGACGGGTGTGCGGAGGCGGGCATCCTGTCGGGTGGACGCTTCGGTAGCACGGGGCGCGTCGGTGGCGGCGCAGCCCGCCGCGCGGCGGCGCGCGCGGCGGGCTGGGTGGCGGCGTGGGGAGCGGCGGCGGGCTGGCGCACGGCTGGCAGCCGCGCCCACTGGCAGCCCGGCCGCCCGAGGTGGGCGGGAGAAGATGGCCTTTCCCATTTCGACTCGGCCGCGGATGCGGCGGATGCCGCCGGCATCGTCATCACCGTCCACGCCGGCGCGATGCGGGGGCGTATCTTCGGATCAGCGCGCCCCCCACCGGCAAGAGCGGCAAGGGTGCCTTCGGCCGCGGCGGAGCCCGTGGCTCAATCGAAGGTGCCGAGCAGCCGTGCTCCCACCGCCGCAGTCATTGGGCGCGGCTTCGTCAATGACTCATCGGGAGTCATTGGGCGCGGCTTCGTCAATGACTCATCGGGAGTCATTGGGCGCGGCTTTGTGCCTCAGTCCGAAGTGCTCCTGGCGCTGAAAACGCTCACTGAGTATACTGGCCGACAGCGACCGCTGCCAGCCTGGGCGGACGAGGGCGCCATCGTGGGGGTGCAGGGCGGATCGGACGTGGTGCGCCGCGTAGTGCGTGTGCTGCATGAGGCGGGCGTCCCGCTGAGTGCGGTCTGGATGCAGGACTGGGTGGGGGCGCGTGACACGCTGTGGGGATCCCGCCTCTGGTGGAACTGGCACGTGGACGAGCAGGTGTACACCGACTGGACGGCGCTCCGAGCGGAGCTACGCGCGCAGCAGCCGCCCATTCGCATGCTCACATACGTCAACTCCATGTTATCCGACCTTGGCGGCACGCCGCGCCTGCGCAACGCTTCGCGTCACATGTTCGCCGAGGCGGCGCGACAAGGATTTCTAGTGCACGCGGAACCATCTACGCTCCATACCCCGCCCCTTGCGCTCAATGCCGCCGCCGCCACACCCGTGGAGCCTAGCTCGCAAGTGCCAAGCTTGCACGTGCCATCGTGGGGCACAGCCACCTCGTCGTCAGCCGCCTCGTCGGCAGAAGGCTCGGTGGCGCCGCCCGCTGCGAAGCCGCACTTCGTAGAGGTCGGAGGTTACACGGCGGCGATGCTCGACCTGACGAACCCGCGCGCTCGCGATTGGATGCGCATCGAGGTGTTCGGGCGCGAGATGCTCGGAGATGGACCGGGCGCATCGGACGGCTGGATGGCCGATTTCGGAGAGGCGCTGCCGTGTGAGGGGGTGCAGCTGCATGACAAGAGCGCCCCGTGCTCGTACCACAACCGTTACCCTGTCGAGTGGGCACGCCTCAATTGGGAAGCGGCCGAAGAGGCCGGCGTCGCCGACGACGTGCTCATCTTCTCGCGTTCGGGCTACACCACCTCCCCAGGCGTGGCGCGCCTCTTTTGGCTGGGCGACCAGATGCACACGTGGGACGAGCACGACGGGTTCGCTTCGGCTGTTACCGCCACCCTGAGCGGCGGCCTCTCGGGGTTCGCTCTCACTCACTCGGATGTCGGCGGGTACACGAGTATCGATCACACCTCGCTATTCATGACCTCCCTCGTCGGGTACAAGGGGGTGTCGCTGCTCCGCGACCGCGAGCTCCTCTTGCGCTGGGTCGAGGCGAACGCCTTCTCGGGCGCCGTCTTCCGCACACACGAGGGGTTGCTCCCGAGGGACAATCATCAAGTTTGGACCGATCCGGAGACGCTCGCCCACTTCCGACGCTTCGTGCTCGTCTTCCGAGCCTTCCGGCCCTACCGGCGCGCGCTCATGCAGGAGGCCGCGGAGCGCGGCTGGCCGCTCATCCGACACCCCGTCCTCCACTTCCCGGACGACCCGACGCTTCTGAACGACCGAGCGCAGGCCGACGGTGGCGAGGGGCGCATCCGCGGCTTCATGATCGGCGCCGATTGGCTCGTGTACCCCGTGCTCGAGCCGGGTGTGAACAGCGTGCGCGCTTACATCCCAAGCGGAGAATGGGTGCCTCTATGGACGTCAGCTCCGACCCAGCAACAGCAGCAGTCGCAGCCGCCGCCGCAGCAGCCACCGCAGCCGCAGCAAAAGCCACCGCCGTCCACATCGAAGGGGACCAGCGTGGAGGCGGAGCACTCGGCGCACCTCGCCGAGTCGGTGCCCGCTCATGGTCACGTGCACGGCCCCGGCTGGCGCCAGCTGCCTGCGCCGCTCGGCCAGCCAGCAGTGTATCACCGACGCGAGGCGCCCTCAGCTCAGGCGATCAGGGAGGAGCTCACTCGGCTAGGCGTGCTCGAGCCCTTGACATGGGCTTCGTCATGAGCGGGGGCACGTGTAGTCTCATGTTGAATGCAGGTTGCATGTTGCGGCATGTGCGGGCGCGTAGAGCGAAGGGTCTTGGTCTGCATGGGCTCATCGTTACGTCGTCCAAGATATTGCACATCGAGCAGCAGAGTCGATGATGTAAGCAGCCGGGTCACAGCCCACACGGGTGCTGTGCGACCGCGTGTCGTCCGGTGTGAAATGCGGCCCGGGCCGTTTGCGACTGAGGCACATCCGCTTCCGTTCAAAAGTGCGGTGGAAAGTGCGTGAGGCCGTGATGCGGGTCGTGTTACTGGGGGAAAACCCCCACCCGCGGAGGGTGTTCACAACATTCGCTTACGAACTGCAATCAGTCCGCCTCTAGCTCAGCCTCTAGCTCTACGTCGATGGCCACCAAGCGCGCCTCCGCGTCGCGCTGAGCCCTCGTCCGCTCGCCAAGGCACACTGGCTCGTCAGAAAGTAGCCCTGCCCAGACGCCACCGCTCACAAAGCTGC
>Ga0210239_101433_pt1 | contig 17954 bp, 9 predicted proteins | sample ChrtobMetP5a_0mM_FD_155451 | JGI IMG/M metagenome (GOLD analysis project Ga0210239, IMG submission 155451) | Chrysochromulina tobin associated microbial communities from unialgal haptophyte culture, Seattle, Washington, United States - P5a_0mM | ecosystem: Host-associated > Algae > Haptophytes >... | reverse complement strand
AGGTGTGTATACGTGAGAAAGTGCGTTTACGCGAACGCTGGGTGCGTATATGCAAGAGGTGTGTTTATGCACCCGGGTGCGTATACGCGAGATAGTGCGTTTACGCGAGCGGGGGGTGCGTATACGCTGCGGGTGCGTATACGCACCCGGGTGCGTATACGCGGGTGGGTGTGTATACGCGAGCGCTGGGTGCATTTACGCAGCGGGTGCGTACACGCACCCGGGTGCGTATACGCGGGTGGGTGCGTTTACGCGAGCGGTAGTACGTATACACAGCGGGTGCGTATACGTACCCCCTCGCGTATACACAAGTTTCTGCGTATACGCACCCCCGACCGCGTAAACACAGGAAACGACAAACCGTAATGCTGCGTCGACCGTCGTCACGTGCGGTGTTGACCCGCAAGCACTCGCTCAGCCCACGCCGTATACGATGTGGGGACCCCCGCTGGTACGACTGGGCGTTCCGCATCCCACGTTGCGTCCAATGTCGTGGAGGACCTCGGTTGCTGCTTGTGCTTCATCTGGGGTGAGGGTCAGTGCAGAGTGGGACGTGGGGAGGGTTCAACGATTATCTGTGGCGCACCAGCGGGTTTTCGGTCTGGAGGAGGGTGACTTTCAGGTAGTTGATCTTTGTGACTGCGCCTCCAATGTACTTGTTCCTGGAGCCCGCCGTGATGTTGACGCGTGCTTCGACCCAGCCGCCGCGGCCTTTGCCGCCGCTGCCCTAGTTGCCAGCGGACGCCAACCTATTCAATGCATGCATGTTTGCCTTGTTTGGAAACATTTTCTGAGGCGAAACTCTTCCATAAAAGGCTTGAATGGACGCGGCTGCCGCCTCCGCCTCAGCCGCCGCCTCCGCCTCAGCCGCGGCCGCGGCCTCCGCCCCGGGCGCCGCCTCCGCCTCCATCGGCGCGTTCAAGAACAAGACTTTCTGCACAGCGGGAAGTTCAATGAGTTCAATAGAACTGACGCACAGGCACTGGTCGTTGCTAGAGGTGGGAGGTGCGTGGGTGACGTCTCGAACACCATCCAATACTTCGTTGTCGGCACGAGCCCTGGTCCAGTGAAGCTCAGCAAGGCTCGGCAATGGCGTATAGCAACCCTTTCCGAATTCGAATTCCTGGGATAAAGGTCACCGTCATCAAGGTCTACATAGCCCTCGATGCACTCACCGCAGACGGTGCCCTTGCGGCTGCCCGGCATCCATGTACAACGCATCACTTTGATGTCCTCTACGCCTACTGAATACACCGAGAAGACCTCACATTGTTGCTGAGGTGTGAGAGACCACCGCCTCCACGACCACCGCCTCCGCCACCACTGCAGCCTCGCACCACCACCACAGCCTCGCCTCCTCCTCTAACTCCTCCTCCTCCACGTGACTGTTGAGTCACCTCTCCTCCTCCTCCTCACTCACGAGAAGAGTACGAGATTCTTCTTGATGGTGGGATAAAGGTCACCGTCATCAAGGTCTACACAGCCAAGGGAGACCTTGGCTTCGTGGCATGGCTTCTTCACGCCGCGCCCACTGCACCGCGCCGCCTTTTACGGTTATTTTACGGTAGTTTCTAACTTTGAAGCCAAACTAACTGGTGATGGCAGCGAGACAGGCGGCGGCAGGGATACGACCAGCTTCAAAAGGGGCAGGAAGAACTCCTCAGCCAATACGTACCTTTCACTTGACGTGCGTAACATGACCCACACGCACAAACCACACGTCCCGAAGAACCAGCCCTGCTTTCAAACTGCCTCCCCGTGACCCCCCTTTTCCCCCTTTTCCCCTATATAGCATGCGACGCGACTGAAAACAATTTGCGTAAATGAAGAACGCATGCAAAAGTGCGAAACCCCCTCATCTGGAAACATTTGGAGTTCGATGGAACGTGGTCCAGAGCTGAGTGCGGTCCTGTGGACGGTGTTGATCCTGTGCATCATTCTCATCGTCTACCTTAGCTTCGTCCCTGAGGACAGGCAGCAAAAGGACAAGGAGGCCGCCGACGCGTTCACGGCGACGGTGATTCCGAGCTTCAAGAAGAAGCCAGATGACAAGAAGGAAACTTGACGCGGTGCGCGCGCGCCGCGCGCGCGCGCGCGCACTTCAAGCCTCTTGTTGAGAGCCCAAACGCTTGCCATTCAAACCAATCAGCTATCTTATGAGCTCATTGAGCTATCCGCAAGCAACACAAAGCCGAGCCTGCAAAGCTTCTGCTAACGCTCGCCACTGCCCCTATGTGCGAGTTACAGCAGCCAGCCTTGTTGACACCGTCCCCACTCCTCCTCAGGATCCCGCTCGCTGCATCTAGGACACTAGGTAAAATAAAGCCCGTGGCAAGGGCCCCAGCCCCTTGCCCGTGGAAACGATCGGACAGGCGAACTCAATACTCATCGAATCACATCGCTCGCATCTCCCGGCGAAACGTTTCGCTGCGCAGACGTTTCGTTCCGCCCAGGCATCTCTGTCTCGCCAAAACGAAATGGCGGCGCTTCCAAGAGCAACCCCAGCACGGAGCTCAGCGCAGCAGTCGGGGCGAACACATGCTCGTGTGTTCGGCGGCTTTTCAGCGAACCCACCACCATACCCTGATCCCCTTGACACCACGAGTCTTGCGTGAGTTACTGTGTGGGACCGTAGACGACCTCGCGCTATGGCGAGCGTCCGCGGCATTATAAATATCACTCCCTGAACGAGCAAACATCCGAGAAGTGGGACGCTGAAATTGCCAAACTCTTCACATCTGAATTTTTTACTGAACGTTTTCGCTCCCACACCGCACAGCCGCACACGGTCCTCGGTCGATCTCGATGCACCGTCCACCGACGGCTAACGGGGGCTATGGCCTATGCGTTTTCACGCGTTTGATGTTGATCGGATCACGGATGCAGCTGAGTTGCTTAGCTGATAGCTCGTACGACGGGTGGTCACGGCGTTGATTGTCTTGTGGGAGCGGTTCTAGCCGTCGAGCGCCTCTCTTGGCCGGCTAGAGCGTGTCTTAGAGCCTCTAGAGCTAGATTCTTTCACAAGTTTCATTGGTTTTCTTCATACTTCAAGGCCACAGAGCCTCCACACGCGGGCCGAACATCAACCTCGAATCACGAATGCATGCTCGAATGCAAGCGACATTTGGGCTGCAAATGCATTGTCGTGTGAACGTGTGCGACTCGAAGCCGAGCAGCATGCATACCAGCGGGCGGGGTACAAACCCCCGAACAGGATACATGCAACACCATCCTCTATACATCCTGGAATACCCTGGAACGAAACGAACTGAAACGACTAGAGGAAACTACTCTGAAGCTGTACGGTCCACGCACTCTGATCGGCGCTGCACGCACTCTGATCGGCGCACGGCTGAAGCCGGACTACACATAGCTCCTAAGGTCTAGCTCTGGCGTTTCGCCCTTTGGCAGCTCCCACTCGTCGTCAATCACATCCGGGTCGAGGGCCGTGACGCCGCTGTACGGTGCACGCCCCTTGGCCAGCTGGCGCGCGCGCACCGCGGCCGGCTGGAGACGCGGCACCTCGCCGACCTCGAGATGGGTGCGGCACTGGATGCAGGTGCGCTCGCCCAGGGCACACTGCTTGCACATGCCGGGGGGCGATGAGGGAAGCCAATTCGCTGCGAACGCCTGGGCAGATGACGATGGACGAGGGGCGAGAGCGCTGTGGTGAGCACTTGCATGCAAGGCAGGTGGGCAGATGACGATGGACGAGGGGCGAGAGCGCTGTGGTGAGCACTTGCATGCAAGGCAGGTCATCAGTGGCAATCAACGTACCTCGTCATCCATCCACGCCTGCTGCTCGATGGCAATCGCCACGGGCACGATCACCTCGAAGGCCCACACGCCGCCGCGCGTCGGCCAGCGCGCCCCCTCGGGTGCGCATTGGCGGCTCGCCGTCACGCGCAGCACCGCCTTCGTCGACGCGGCGAGCTTGCCCTTGGGCTTGTGTAGCGCCGCCTGCATCGCGCGCGACGCGCAGTCGTAGACGAGGTACCCGGGCTTGTTGCGCGCGCGCCGCGTCTGCCCGTCGTTGTGCGTGAGCATGCGCTTGCCCATCACGAAGATGACCGCCTCGCCCTCCGCGATCGAATAGCAAGCTCCCCCCACGAGGGCCACGGGCTTGTACCAGTACTTGCGCCGCTCGAAGAGGGAGTTGGCGCGATGCTGTGCCACAGCCACCTGCAGTGGCCCCATTTCGAGTGGCAGGGGCGACGACCCCCCCGGGGTGGGTGGCTCCGCCGGGCTCGGGGTGTGAATGGAGTGGCCCCCCGGGGGGAGAGCCGGCGGCCCTGCCACTCGAGGTGGGGCCACTCCATTCACACCCGGGGGGAGAGTCGACGGCCCTGCGGCAGGTGACGGAGGCACACACGAGGGAGAGGGCTCGGCGGAGTGTGCAGAAGAGCCCCCGCGCCCACCGCTGTACGGCTGGCCCACCTCCTCGAATCTGCAAGCGGAGAGAGCGCCGTGGCAAGCACCGCCCACCTCCTCGAATCTGCAAGCGGAGAGACGGTCGGCGGGACGGGCGGCGCTCGCGGTGCTTGCCACGGCGCTCGCCGCGGCGCTCGCGGTGCTTGCCGTGGGCGTCGGGCCACCGATGGGCCTGTGCCTCATCTCTCTTGGCACGCATGCTCCAAGTTCGCTTCGAGTAGCGATTCGAGTAGCACGTTCGGAGCTCGCTCCGTGCCCCAGGATGTCTGCCTCGCGTCCACCGAGGGTGGTGGCTTGCCGTGCCGCCAGTCGTTCCGCCAGGGAGGCCGCCGGGCCGGGATCGCGTGCGCTCAGGACCGAAGCGGCGTGCGTAGCACCGTACGGTCGTGAATGTGAATGTGGATGTGAATGGTCCGCGGCGGCTTTCCGTGCCGCGAGTCGCTCCGTCAGCGAGGCCGCCTCCGCCGCCGCTTCGCTCGCTTCTGCGCGCGCCGCGGCGAGCTCCCACCCATAATGGGCACGCGCCTCCGCGAGCGCCTCCTCCCTGGCCTCCTTCCGAGCCTCCTTTTTGGCCGCCTCGACCGCTGCGGCCGCCTGAGCGCTGAGATCGTTGCGAGTGCGAGCGCTCAACAGGAAGGAGGCGGGTGTGAAGGAGGCGGGTGTGAAGGAGGCGGGTGTGGCCGGCGTCGCCTCGGGCGTCGCAATCGTCACTCTGGCCATCGGGCGCGCCACCGAGCGTGCGGCCGTTGCGTGCATGCCTGCCGATCGGGGCGGGGCTCGGGCGGTGCTCAGTGCTGCGGTCTCCCGCGGTTGTGAACCGTCTGTGTGAATGGTCTCCCGCGGTTGTGCGGCGATGAGCGACGTGGCCACCACGCGGGTAGACTGCGGGGCGAGAGATGCGGGCGTCGTTCGTCCGCAACGTCCATGGGGCAGAGGCGTGGCACGCACGGGCAGCGGCGTGGCACGCACGTGCGCGACCGCGTGCGACTGCGCACGTTGTACCCTATTAGGATCGAGTGTGCTCTCGTCACACTGATTCCCATCGGCAGCGGAGAGGTCGCGGCGCACGTTGCGACCGCGTGCGACCGATTGGAGCTTCATGGCGGCCCACTGCTCCGTGGTGGCTAGCTGCCTCTCCTCCTCCGTCTCCTCCTCCGAGCCATACTGATCGTCGTACAGCACGTCTGCCTCGCCGTAGCCCTCACCATCCTCCTCGTCCGAGCCCTCGCCCTGATAGTCGCCCTCCAAGCTCGGGCTCGAAGGAAGCTCTCTCCCTCCACCAGATCGCGATCTCACTCCGCCAGATCGCGAGCTCGGGCTCGACGGAAGCTCTCTCCGGGCCTGATGGCCACGAACGATCTTCTGAACGGTGGTGGCAGCAGCTTCGTCAGCTTCGTCATCCATGGGCGCCGACGGGGCATCCGTCTTGAGGATGCTCCTTCTCCGCACGGCTTGTTGTGTTGGGTGGCGAAGCAGACGCTCGAGTGCAGCAGGCGTTGGCGGCGGGGCTGGCGGCACAGCCCATGGTGCATAGGTGCCCGTGACGGCGCGCTGTGCCGGTGGAGGCGCGTGCGCACTGGGAGCGGGCGCCGTGGTGGGCGCTATCGGAATGGGCGGCGCATAGGTGGGCGGCCCATACGGGAAGGGCGCCGTGGTGGGCGCTCTCGGAACGCAGGGCGCCGTGGTGGGCGGACCATACGGGAAGGGCGCCGTGGTGGGCGCTCTCGGAACGCAGGGCGCCGTGGTGGGCGGACCATACGGGAAGGGCGCCGTGGTGGGCGCTCTCGGAATGCAGGGCGCCGTGGTGGGCGGACCATACGGGAAGGGCGCAGGCGCTACGAATGACGCCATCGGCATGGGCGGCATGGGCGGCACGGGCGGGGGCGGCATGGGCGGCATGGGCAGCGGTGGCGGTGCTGCAGCTTGGAGCCGCTGCATGTGAGTGAGCACCGCCTGTAGCGCGTGTGCGGTCGCCTGCGCACTCGCCTCCACCTGCGCCTGTACCTGCGCCTGTACCTGCGCTTGTACTTGCGCGAGCTGCGCCTGGGTCTGCTCACTGGCGGCTCCGACCGCCTTGGCGACCGCGCGTTCGATGGCCTTGGCCATCAGTTGCGCCTGCTGTTGCGCTTGCTGCTTCTGTTGCTTGGTCTGTAACTGCTGTTGCAGCCCCTCGAGCGCCTCGAGCTGCTGCTGGGATTGGGCCCGCTGCTGCGGCGAGCGAGCCCGCTGCGGCGGCGGCGGCGGCTGGGGCTGTGGATGTCGCTGCGGCGGCTGTCGCTGTCGCTGTCGCTGCGGCGACGGCGGCCGTGTGTCATCGCCGTCCAAGGGCGCCATCTCCTCGTCCCACTCCTCATCCAGCTCCTCATCCGACTGCTCATACTCGCTCGACGGCGAGCGTCGAGACGGCAGCAACGGCGAGAGCGAGCGCAGCGGCGAGTGTGGGCGCGACGGCAGCAACGGTGACGGCGACGGCGCACGGGACTGCGAGCGGGACGGCGCACGGGACTGCGAGCGCGACGGCTCACGGGACGGCGAGCGCGACGGCTCCCTGGAAGGCGAGCGCCGTCCCGAGCGGGTGCGGCCGCCGAGACCGGCCAGCGCCGTCCCGAGCGTCCCTGGGCGTGCGTCGTCCCGAGCGTCCAGCAAGAGCCGTCGGCCGCCGCCGTCGTCGCCTGAGTGTCCCGCAGGACCGCTGCTGTGGCCACCGCCGTCAGCTTCGGCGTGGCGTGCTCGCAGCTTCTCCGCGAGGCTCCCATGGCCGGGGGCCGCGCGGTGCGTCGAGGCCGTCCGCATTAATCCGATCCGCTTGCCAGGCGCCTCCGCTCGCTGCACGGGGCGTCTGGCACGGGGCTTCGTGCGGTGAGGCGATGAACGACGCCCCGTCCGCGTCCCATACGCCGGTCCGGTCCCTTGAGGCAGGCTTGCCGCCTTCTGCCGGTAGTCGCCCAGAATCGCGGCCAATGCGCTGATCTCTTTTGGGGACGGGAGCAGGGCTTCCGGCCGTGCTGTCGTCAGACTTCCGAGCGCCCAGGCTCCGGGGCCACCGAAACCGGCACGCTGCTCCTCGAGGTGCTTGCGCGTTGCGGCCTCGTCCTTTGGCCAGTCTGTTTGCTTTTCTTTCATGTAGCGCAGGACGGTGCTCGTCACCGCACGTCGCCGCCTTGTGGCCTCCATCGCGTCGACTTCGAGTGTGGACAGAAGGCCGCGCACGTCAGCGACCCGCGCTGCAAGATGGGTTTTACTGCCACCGATTGCGGCCATGGCGTCGGCTGCGGCGTCGGGTTGCGTACGGTGAAAGCGCACCAGCGAGAAAGACGCTCGAAACAGCGCATTCTGACGAACCTTGAAAATTTCTTGACGAACCTTGAAAATGTGCCGTTTTCCTTATACATGGAGTGGCAAGATCTTCCTGATCCTATTTTCATGTCGCTTTTAATGAACTGTCACCTAGAGTTCACCAAAGTGTTCGCAGACGCGCAGCAGACTGCCGCGTGTGAGAGGACGGAGTCGCCCCCGCCCTTCTACACGGCTGGAACGTTTGCCGCAATGGCCACGTCCTCATCCTCGGGGCGCAGGGAGCAGCGTGGGCCGATGCAACGTGCGGCAGTGCTGGAGGACATCATAAGGACGGTGCCGCCGGAGGTCGCAGGTCAGGTCGAGACCATCTCCAAAGAGGAGGCGAAGCTCGTGTCCGGACCGCGGCCGGGGCTTCGTCGCTCGCAGACGAGCACAATTGACGTATGGGGGCATGCCGAGGATGGTGCGGCGGCCACAGGCGCGCCCTCAGACATCACGCTGCAACGGCGGTGTGCGCAGCTGGAGTCGCAGCTCGACAAGTGGGTTGGCATCGCACAGCTACTGGCGAGCGAGCTCGCCTATCGCGAGAAGCGGCTGTGGGAGTGGCAGATGGATCAGACCAACACCAAGGTCATCATGCAAAAGTTCAAGGATCGCCTCAAGAAGGGTAATCGCAGCGGCCGCGGCGAACGCCCGGATGGTGGTGCAGGGGCCTCGGGGCCTTCGCCGCTTGCGCGGTCTGCGGCGGGCGCCGGGACGGGTGGAACCCTTGCGAAGCAGCCGGTGGCGCCGGGCACGCCGCGGACTATCCCGACCTCCGCGCACGGCATCTCGCTGCTCGTGGTCATGCCTCACGAGGCCGAGGCGCGCGCCCTCTCTCAGGCGTGCACTCAGATGGGCTATCGTGTCACTGTCGGCACCTCGGGAGAAGAGGCGCTCGACATTGTGACGCAGGCGCAGAAGAGGCCTCGGGGCTTCGCGGCACAAGGCGGCTCGGCGAGCTCGGCGCCCTTCGAGCTCGTGCTGTGCGACGTCGAGCTGCCGGGCATTCCGGGGGTGGAGGTGGGCCCTGATGGCCTCGCTGATTGCCCCGCTCATCAGTGGGCCCTGATGGCCTCACTGATTGCCCCCCTCATCAGCCACCCCTGCGAGGGAACTGGGTCCGGCACTCTCGACATGTCCCTCCCCCCCCGTGCCTCTCTGACTCTGCGCCACCCTTCACATACCTCCCCCCCCCGGCGTGCTCTCTGACTCTGCGCGCTCACCTCCATCGCAGGTGCTCAACCAGCTCAAGGAGATGCTCAAGAACGAGGTCTCGGTGATCATGCTCGCCACGGACCTCAACTCGGCCGCCGAAGCGGCTGCTGTCGAGCGCTGCATCGTCGAGGGTGCGGACTCCTATATTCTCAAGCCACCAGCTCCAAGGGAGTTAACGGCGCTGTGGGGTTTCGTTGCGCGCAAGCGGCAGCAGGCGTCGGAGACGGAAAAGCTACACGATCTCAATCAGGTGATCCGCTCAGTAGAAGATGAGATCGGCACGCAGCAGAAGCGCGCACGTTCTGTCGCTCAACTGAAGGCGCACAATGCCGAAAAGTCGGCTGCGACAGCTGACAACCCGGCGACGACGCCGAGCGCGATGCCGAACCCCATGTGGGCCCAAAGCAAAGCCGACCCCAAGCCTGAACAGTCGTTCAAGAAGTCGTCTCCCACCAAAAAGGTCGTCAAGTGGTCGATGCACGGACAGTTTGAGGAGGATCTCAAGGCCGACCTCGCGGACGCTCATAAACAGTGCGTGTGACTTCGCACAGCTGCGAGCTTGCCTGAGCCCTTCATTGGTACCCGAGCTATTGAATTGACCTGTGAAGAGTGACTCTGCTCCTCCCCCCCTCTTGCCCGCAGAGTGCTGCCCGAGTACGGCATCGGCGTCAACTCGGCGATCTTCAACCCGGCGCTCGAAGGCGCCGTCAACAACTGCGTCACCCAGCTCCTTGGCATCTTGCACCCAGGCGACACCCCCAAGGGGGACAAGAAGGGCGCTAAGGAGGACAAGAAGTGTGTCGAGTGCGCCCCGTCGAGTAGCGCGGGAGCACCGGTAGATCGGGCGGGGCGCCCGGGCGTCGACAGTGAGTCCGACGCGAGCTTCGGGCCTCGGGAGGGCAAAGACGGCAAGTTGGCGCAGCCAGAGAAGCGCAAGCTTCGCAAGGGCGACTCCGGCAACCTGCGCGCGATGCTCCTCGAGCGGCGACAGAGCTCGGTGGGGCGTTCGAGCAAGGAGCTGCTCACGATGCTCAGTATCCTCGATGGGAACGAGGAGGACGACGGGATGGAGGATGAGCTTGTGCTCTGCCGCATCTGCGAGCAGCAAGTGCTCCGCTCCTCCCTCCAGCTGCACACGGCGATCTGCAAGGCGACACACAAGGCGAAGAACGATGAGGAGAAGGCCACCAAGGAGGTGAAGGAGCTGCTCGGGCTGCTGCAGTCGACGCGCCGGCAGGCGCTGCTTTCGCTCATGTCGATCGCCGTGCAGCGCTTCAACCTGATGTGCGCGCCGCTCGACAAGCTGCAGGAGCTCGGGGGACAGCTCTTGCACAACGACGACACCAATCTCTCGCCTTTGCACCACCTTGGCCGGCTGACTGAGCTCGCTCGTGAGCTCGCGATGCTCAAGCGCGCGGGTGGCACCGAGATGGGTGGCTCCGTCTTCTATTCGTGCGCCTCGCAGCTCAAGGCCATCATCGCCGACAAGATCAGCAACGTGCAGGAGCTCATCGACCTCGACCCGCACGCTCTCGACTTTGGCGCGACGCGCCCGCTCAATCGCGGCATGGCCATCACGGGCAAGCTGGGCATCCGAGACTTTAAGCTGATCAGGATGCTCGCCACGGGCGGCTTCGCGCAGGTGTGGCTCGCCAAGAAGAAGTCGACGGGCGACGTGATGGCCATCAAGGCCATGCGCAAGGAGCACCTGCGCGACACTGACCAGGTCACCTCGATCAACGTCGAGCATGCCATCCTGGCCAAGCACGACTGCGAGTACCTCGTGCGCGCTTTCTATTCGTTCCGTTCGGCGCACCACATCTACTTTGCGCTCGAGTACATGCCCGGCGGCGACCTCTCCTCGATGCTCGCCGAGTGCGGCTGCATCGCGGAGCCCTCGGCGGCCTTTTACGTCGCAGAGACGCTGCTCGGAATGCACTACCTGCACACGAAGCACATTCTGCACCGCGACATCAAGCCATCGAATGTGCTCATCGCCGAGAGCGGCCACATCAAGCTCGCCGATTTTGGGCTCTCCACCTCGATGATGCAGCACAAGAAGTGCGGCACGCTGCCGTACGTGGCGCCCGAGGTGCTCCGGGACGGCTCAGCCTCAGAGGCGCTCGATTACTGGGCCGTTGGCGTCCTGTTATACGAGCTGACTGTGGGCGAGCCTCCATTTTCGGGCGAAACACCCAAGCTGATGCTCAACGCGATCATGAACACGACGATCAACACGCAGCCGCTCTCGCCCGTGGCCTCGTCGCTCATTCGCAGCTTGCTCCAGGTGGACCCTGCGCTGCGCCTGGGAGCGTCGGGGATCGAAGAGATTCAGGCCCACGCCTTCTTTGCCTTCACGCGCTGGGATAAGATGATGGAGGCGACGCCGCCGTTTGTGCCGCAGCTCGCCGGCGGCGACGACGATGCGTATTTCCCACAGGCCTTCAAGGCCGACCACGACATCGACATCGACTCGGACACATCCGAGGAGGATCCGGATGACTGTGGCGAGTCCTTCAAGCAGATCGAGAGCGTCAACGTCGATCACCTCATCTCGCTCGCCAGGCGCCCCTCATCCAAAGCCCTTAAAGCGGGGCAGTCTGTTCTGACGACGCCGACTGACTCGACACGCGACTCGACGCCCGTACCGTCGGTGCCTGCGACGCCGCAGCAGCAGCCTCGCTCGCTCAAGTCGCCCAAGCCCAAGCCGCCCCCCTCCAAGCAGCCCCCCTCCAAGGGCGACCTGAGCAAGCTCTCCCTCTCGCAGCTCTCGCAGCAGCAGCAGCAGCTGGAGGAGCAGTTGAGCAAGCTCACCAAGGGCGACCTGGGTAAGGTTTCGCAGCAGCAGCAGCAGCAGCTTGAGCTGCACTTGGGCACGAAGCTCAAGGGCCCGGTGTCACGTCCCTTGTAATCTCTTTCACGGCGGAACTTTTTGCGTCGGCCGGACGTGTGTTTCTCTAGGCGTGGCGCCGTGCGGTTCCGTTCGGCTGCGTTCATATGTGTTGCATTCCGACATGGACATCTTCATCCGACACTCGATTTTCTCGAGCTGCGGCGTAGCTACTGTGTATCTTTAGATTCAAACGAAACCATATGGTTGCGCACTCTATGCGACTTAGTTCGGTTTGGCGTTTGGGTTTGCAAACTAGACGACTTAACGGTTCGATAAAGGTAACACACCGCACGTCAGATAGCCGAACGTCAAGTCGTCACTCCTCCTCCGCGGCTACGTGGTGCTCCGTCTTCTGCTTCTTCCACGCCTTCGCCATCTCGAGAATCTTGAGCGAGGGCGCCTTAGCCTCCTCCTCCGGAAAGATGTAGTCAAAGTACTCCTCCCAGCCTGCCGCCTCGCCGTCGGCGCCCTCAATCGGCCGCTTCTTCTTGATGCGCTTGGGCATGCGCGCCGCGACGGCCGCGAGGCGCTCGGCATCGCCCGTGCCCTCCTCCATCTCGCGCCACGCAGTGAGGATGAGCACCCTCTCGTCCTTCAGCTGCTGCTCCTTGAAGAGGGACTCGGCCTCGCCGAAGATCTCGGCCGCGGCCGGCGCGCCCGCCGCGTCGGCCTCGAAGCGCGCAAACGAGATCCATACCTTCGGATGCGAGGTGCAATCAGCATGCACTCAGAGGCCATCAGCATGCAATCAGAGGTGATGAGGGAGGCAATCGGCAAGCACTCACCTTCGGATGCGAGGTGCGATCGAGCAGTTGCCGGTAGAGGCTGCGCGCGCGCTCCAAGTCGCCTTGCTCAATCTCGAAGTCGATGTACGCCTTCCATAGCGTCTCGGGCATGTCGAGGGCACTCTGCTGCACGGCGAGCCCGAAGATGGTACGTGCGCGCTCGAGCTCGCCCAGCGTACTCTCGAGCTCCGCGAACGCGATCCAGGCGGCACAATTGTCGGGCGCCCACTGCAGATAGCGTTGGTATAGCTCCCGGCAGCGACTCACCTCTCCGAGCTGGAGTTCGAGCTGGATGTACTCGCGGAAGAGCTTGGCCTTTGGGCAGCGCCCGATGGCCTGGCCGAGCAGCTTGCGCGCGGCAGGCAGCTGCAGCTGGCGCACCTCCAGGTGCGCCGCATGCATCCAGAGTTTGCCAAAGGTGAACTTTTCGTGCGGCACGACGCGCCGGCACTCGGCGAGCACGAGGCGCGCGCGCTGCACGTCCTTGGCCACGAGCTCCTCGAAGATCGCATAGCGCAGCCAGAGGTAGATGTACCGGCGCCAGAGGCGCTTCTCGGGCGCGGGCGGCACGAAGGCGATCGCGCGCTCGTACACGTCACGGCAGCGCGCGAGCTCGTCGAGCTCAGGTTCGTCAGAGAGCATCTCCTCCTCGAGCTTGACGTAGTCGAACCAGCTGTCGTACACGTACGGATCGGCCTTGACGGCCTCCTCGTACTGGAAGCGCTTCTTGGCGGCCACGACCTCCTCGATGCCCTTGCGCTCGCCGTGCTGCTTCTCGAATTGCACGTACTTTTTGTGCAGCTCGGCCACTTTGCTCTTCGGAAGCGCCTCGAGCGCGTACTGGTAGACGACGCGCGCGCGCTCGGCCTCCTTGCTGCGCTCCTCGAACTGGGCGAAGGCGACGAAGAATTCCTCGGTGTGGTCGCGCTCGTCGAGCTCCTGCATCGCGCGCTCGTACACGGCGCGCGCGAGCGCCGTCTGCGCCTGCTTCTCTTCGAACTTGGCCCACTTGATCCATGAGCGTGGCTGATTGTGGCACTGCACCCAGCGCTCAAAGACCCCGCGCGCGCGGTCGGGCTGGTTGGCGCGCAGCTCGAGGCGCACGTACGAGGACCACGCGTGGTCGTCGGGCTCCCACTCGATCCACCGGTCGAAGATGGACCGCGCGCCCGACACGTTGCCCAGCATCTCCTCCATGTAGATGAACTTGAACCAAAACTGGTCGACGCGCGGCATGAGCGTGACGGCGCGGTCCCACACATTGCGCGCGGCGTTGATGTGCCGGTTGCGCATCTCCATCTCGGCATACTTGAGCCAGAGCGTCGTGTTGCGGTGGTCCACGCCGATGGCACGCTCATAGACTGAGCGAGCGCGGGGGAAGTCGCGCTGCTGCTCCTCAAAGGCGGCGTACTTGAGCCACGTGCCGATCGCGAACTTGCTCATGCGCAGCCGGTCCTCGAAATACTTGCGCTCCTTGAGGCGATAGACGGCGAGCTCCTCTGGATCTGTGATCTTCTGCGCGGGCGCCGTGTAGTTTTCGTCCTCCTGCCGCTCACGCGCCTCGCGCAGGATCTGCTCGGCGGTGATCTGCATCGGCGCCGGCTGCTTGTTCTTGACGGAGGTCTGGCCGCGATCGCCCATGGTGACGGCGGGACGAGTTCTCCTCTTGGTCTGTGTGCCGCGCAGCGACGCGCGTGTGGCGCTGGATGGACGCGAGTGACGCGAGGAGACGACGTGAATGTCGAGTCGAGGTGTGAAGGGAAAGAAAACTCTCGCCGCTTAACGCTTCCCAGAGCGTGTCCGAGATTTGGTTGCAGGTCTTCACGGTGTCTTGTTTCGCTGTTAACAAAAGAGCCCAGATTAAAAAGTTAAAAAGATTTTGTCGTCGTTGTAGCTGCTGCTTCTGCTCGTGAGCGGAGATGAGGGCGGCGCGAAACGCGTCTGGGGCCACTCGAGCCGGTACAGAATGATCGAGTGGCCCTGTGCATCGACCACAGGAGCATCGTCGCCATGAGCACGACCAGCACAAGAACCACCGACATCGGACCCGTAGCCGGCCCAGAGGACAGTCGCAAGGATGAGAGCCGACCTTGGCGGGCAGCGTACTCCATGGCCGCTTCGTCAAAGAGAGCGGCAGTCTCACCGATGGCACTCACGAGAGCTGTACAGTCCGCGCTCGCATTGGCGACGAGCGCCGCACAGGCCGCATGCAGATTGCCGACCCGTCCCAGATGCAAAGTGTCGCCCCTACCCGTCCAAGATGGCTGCGGCGTATGTGTGAACAGGTGCTGTGGGATCTCGGGCGCCTCTCCGCGCAAGTGGCGGCCCATGGCGTCACGCCACGCCCGAGTGGTCATGCGCCTATCTGAAAGACGTTCGGCTGGCTCCATCAGCCGGCGGCGTCCGTGCGCTTCTTCGTGCTCTCGTGTAGCTCGCGACGGCGCTGGCGGCGGCGGCGGCATCGTTCGGTCCGCAGAGGCCCCGAAGAAGCTCGCCATTGGCACTGTGCCCACGTCGCCCTCCCAGCCCACCTGATGGCGCACCACCGTGGATCGCAGGCGCGAGAGCCGCAGGTGCGCCTCGAGCTCGCCGAGGGTGGCAGTGTGCGCCGCCTCTCGGAGGAAGCGATGCAGGTGGTAGGTGAAGCGGTCTGAGATGGCCACACCGAGACGCCGGTCGAGATCATGGGAGTACGACTTCTCGTGCGCATCCGACGAGGCGAGGACGATCGTGCGCACGGAGAAGTTGTACGGGAGAGAGTCGACGTACTCGACGAGCCGCGCGCCCAGAGTGGCGGCCTGGCACGTGTCGACGAGGAGGAGGAGCTCAGCACAACCTCGGCGCGCAAACAGGAGCGTGATCGACTCGGCGAGCTCGTCGGCGGTGAGCTCGTATTGGTCGCCAAACTTGAGGAATCCGTCACCTCCGTGCCCGGTCAGGTAGATGAGCACGCGATCGCGCGGGCCACTTTGCAGACGCCGCAGCGCCGGCGTGCCCGCGGGCACCTGATCGGTCAGTACGCCGAGGAACGCCTCGACAGTCACCTCCGTACCACGATAGTCGACCCGGACGTCCGGTGGATACAGATTCTGTTCGCGTGCGAGGCTGTTGAACACGCGGCCGCGCGCCGCATTGCGCTCATCGCACGGGTTCCCCGCGAGCATGAGCACGATCTGGCTATCAGGCACGCCCCGCTGGCGCAGCGTCTCATACACCGAGAGCGCACTCGATGTATGACGATAATTGTGAAAGTAGCGAGAAGATGACACGACCACGGCCCACGGCGTCGGATTGATGTCGGCGCCAAGCATCCAAGAATAGTTTTTGGTTGCGGAATTCAAATCTGACAAAATCAATCCGTTTCGACGAAATGCAAATCGTTATGTGTGTTGATAGTGAATGCCGTCTTGGGTGTGAATCACCGCCCACCCCGAAACTGCCCGCACACGCGCAGTGTCGTCCCCGGCAACAGGCCGGCGGCCGCAGGCGACGCGAGGAAGGCGACAGCGGCCGCCACATCCTCGGGTAATCCCCCTTGTCCGAGACTGTTGAGCTTCGCGCCGATCGTGCGCGTGAGCCACGGGATCTTCTGGGTCATCTCCGTGATGATGAAGCCGGGGGCGACGCACGCGAAGCGGTGCCGCTGCTCGTGTGCGAGACCCATGGCCCTCGCATAGCCCATGAGCCCCGACTTGGCCGCGGCGTAGTTGGACTGGCCGAGGTTGCCGTGGATGCCCGACGTGGAGCCGAAGCTGACGAACCCGGCACCGAGCGGCGCGAGCGCGCCAGGCGTGGTGAGCAGCGCCTCGTCGAGAGCGGCTACAGCTCGCAAGTTGACGTCAATGACGGGCTGCCACTGCTTCTTGAGATCCATCTTAGCGAGCGTCTTGTCGCGCGTGATGCCCGCCGCGTGGATCACGGCACCGAAGCCGCCAGCCGTGGCTCCTGCGGCCGCGAGCGTGGCGCCCGCTGCCGTGTCGGTCACGTCCACGGGCAGGGCCGTGCCGCCCAGCTCCGCCGCGATCGCCGCGAGTGGCCCCGCCGCCGAGGGATGGTCGACGAGCACGAGCGCTCGCGTCGGCTGCAGCTTGCGCAGGTGCATCGCCGTCGCTCGCCCGATGCCGCGCGCGGCACCTGTGACGAGCGCGGCAGTCGAAGCGGCCGCCTCCGTGTCTGCCGGCGCAGGGCGCACAACGACCAGCTCTTGGCCCGTCACGTAGCAGCTCTTGTGCGAGAGGAGCCAGTCGAGCGGGGCCTCACACACTTCGCTCCGTGAATCCGCCGCCGACGCGTCGCAGAGCACGTTCACCGTTGCGCCTCGTCCGCCAACCTCTTGTGCAATCGACTTGCCAAAGCCGATGAGCGCTTCGCTGCACGCGGCCGCGGTCGGATCGAGCGAGGCGTGAGCACGGCGCAATATGACTATGCGGCCGCCCGCCTCCTTAAAGGCGGCGCACTCGGAGTGCTTCGTTGCCACCTCGTGCACCCACGAGAGGTCGGTGAAGGTCGCGAGCGCGCGCGCGTCGATGACGAGGGCGTTGGCCGACACGTTGGGAGCAGCAGCAATAGAGGCGCGTCCAAACGTCTCGGTGAGGCGCACGAGCGGCCGGGCCTCGCGCACGAGCTTCGAAGGGGCTTTGAAGAAGTTCATCGCCGACAAACTCGCAAACGTTCTGGCCTAATCGTTGCACCAATTCGTGACCTTTTTGGTCAGTCGACTTTCCTCTGGAAATGGCTCCGAGGCGTGCATCATTTGGCTCCCTATTCGCGCGTTTGCGAGTGTCGTTCTGAGCTGACCTTTTCGCGGACTGAAGTTTGTCGCGGGAGTGAAGGGTAAACTTGGTCGCGTAGGTTGGTGATTGCAGGTTCATCAAACTACACAAAGGCAGCCTGGTGAGCGCGACATCCCGGTCCCTGCTAAAGCTAGACCAGGCTCTGAATCGCGGTGGGTGGGTGGGAACACATCATCTCTCTCATGTACATCTGGCCTGTGCGCATCGATCGTCGGAACGGAGCAGCCGAGAAGGAACTGACGCCGACGGACCGTCGGCGAGTTAAGTTTCCTCTGGTGCCCATACCGCGTGAGCAGCATACAAGCTCATTCCGTTTTTCCCACAGGGTGCCTATGAGGCTTTCCCCTGGGGAGCCCCATCCCCCCAAACGGCGGAGACGCCCCATACCCAGGGCTCTCCGTATCCCCCCCGATCTGGTTCCATGATGGAGACCGTCCCTGTGACCTGGCCCTTCACGTTGAGTTCACAGCTGCGTAACTTTGGGCGTCACGCAGCACT
>Ga0210239_101411_pt1 | contig 18212 bp, 14 predicted proteins | sample ChrtobMetP5a_0mM_FD_155451 | JGI IMG/M metagenome (GOLD analysis project Ga0210239, IMG submission 155451) | Chrysochromulina tobin associated microbial communities from unialgal haptophyte culture, Seattle, Washington, United States - P5a_0mM | ecosystem: Host-associated > Algae > Haptophytes >... | reverse complement strand
GCGGAGACGCCCCATACCCAGGGCTCTCCGTATCCCCCCCGATCTGGTTCCATGATGGAGACCGTCCCTGTGACCTGGCACCTTCACGTTGAGTTCACAGCTGCGTAACTTTGGGCGTCACGCAGCAGGCATCTACTCGCCCTCTTAGCTGCGGTCCATCCTACAAATACATGCGATTTACATGTCCGAGCGCATGCATGTAAGTTCGCCTTCGACTTCTCTAACTGAGACACATGGACGCGATCGCGAGACGTGGAGCTTCTCGCCGTCGTACTCGGGCTTCCAGTCGCCTCGATTGCAACTGCGGCCCAATACGGCGAGAGGGCCCCCGCCCATCGCCATGCTGATGGACTGCATGGCATCTAGCCAGGCCACCTGCTCGCCGCAGGTCATCTCGCATGGCTCAAGGGCGAGCACGACCTTCTTGGCGGGCCCTCAACTAGCACAGCCATCGACCCTTCCGTCAGCGCTCGGGTCCGGGCTCGCACGGTGGAACCAACACCGCGAAATGCCACCCTGGATGATGAGTGCTCATGCCGCGCGCATGAAGCAACACCGCAACCATGAGGGCGACCTCATCGTCAGCATCGGCACGCCCAACCAGCACCCGCCCTCGCCCTTCACGCCACTCTTCCGGCCACTCGGTTCCGTGCAGCCGAACGTGCAGCCGCCGGGGCGGCCGTCGACGTCGCACCAGCCCGGCCGTCATCGCTACTTCGTCTCCGACGTCACGCGCAAGCCGTGACGGAGCGGCCGCTGAGGTTTCGTTCCGGCCTGCCGGCCTGCGCCCCGGTGCTTCGCCTCCGCCTGTCAGGGCCTATGCTGAATCCTCGATTTATACAAAATAAGCGCTAAGCGGTCGATCTTGATCTCAATTCTATTTCTATAATCACCGATGCGATGAGACGACACTTAGTGCACGCACTTGCGATTCCGATTGGCATGACGTTCGTCGCCGTCCCCGCGTATACGCAGCGTCGGGCGGCGTATACGCAGCGAGGTGCGTATACGCACCCGACGCCGCGTTTACGCACATGTGCTTGTACGCGGGTGTGGGTGCGTATACGCACCCCCGACCGCGTAAACGCAGGAAACGACAAACCGTAACCGAGCGTAATCGTGTGGCTGTGGGAGCATGCTCGTGTTAGCCGTCACCGGTGAGCCGTGTGTACAGGACTGTGTAAGTCGCAGCTCCGCTGACGACGATCATACGCGAACCACAAGCCGACGAGCCACCTCTCCACGATCGACCCAAGAGCGTCTTTTCACTAGCCGTGCAGGCGCCCGACAGCCAGCCTGGGCGGTTCGTGCTCGTGCGCCGCGTCCTCGCCTCTGCCGCCTGGCGTGCCCCCCTTTCGCCTCCTCCTGCCCCTCGGCGTCTCCTTATCGCGCCGGCGCTTGCGCACGTCCCGCGACCGCAGCACGATGCGCAGAGGGGTGCCCACATAAGGCCACATGCCGCGGATCGTGTTCTCGAGCCAGCCCATATCTCCCGTATGGAGCTCCGCCTGCCGGTTCAGATGCACGACGAACGTCGGCGCCTCGGTGTACGCCTGGAGCACATAGAGCACTCGCGGCGCGAGGCGATGAGCTCTTTGGGTAATTAAGGTTAATCAAGGTTAATCAAGGTTAATCAAGGTTAATCAAGGGAGATCGCACCTGGAGCACATAGAGCACTCGGATGCGTCCCGCCTGCCCTGATTTGAGGGCCTTCACTTTGGGCAGCGGCCGAAGCGTCTGCATGCGTGTGAACAGCTCGTTCAGCCGGCGACGCGGCACTCGAAATTGGCGCCAGAAGCCGGCCTCGCACACGAGATCGAGCGCCGCGTCGAGGCCGTCGCCGTTGAGCGCGGAGGTCTCGACGAGAGGCGCGTACCTGTGGGGAGATGGGCGCCATGGTGAGCACATGCATGCAGAGCGCGAAGGTCTCGACGAGAGGCGCGTACCGAAGCATCGGCAGCCGGTCGCTGATCATCTGGGGGATGCAATCAGCATGCAATCAGCATGCAATCAGCATGCAATCGTACCGAAGCATCGGCAGCCGGTCGCTGATCATCTGGGGGAGCTTCTCGCGCTCCTTCGGGGTGAGAAGGTCCACCTGATGAGGGGGGCAATCAGCTGATGAGGGTGGCAATCAACTCATGAGGGGGGCAACCACCCGAAGAGGGGGGCACCGAGATGATGAGGGAGGCCATCACACGACCATCACCTTCCCCTCGGTGTGATAAGGTGCGCCGCGTGGGGCGACAAGCCCCTTGCGATGCAATCAGCGATGCAATCAGGCGACAAGCCCCTTGCGATGCAATCAGCGATGCAATCAGGCGACAAGCCCCTTGCGATGCAATCAGCGGTGCAATCAGCGATGCAATCAGCGGTGCAATCAGCGGTGCAATCAGGAGCGCAATCAGTAGCGCAATGAGAAGCGCGCCTTGTTGGCGACGAGCACGCAGCTCTTGTTGTTCTCGATGACGAGATCTGCAATCTGGAGGTCGTTACGCGTGAGCCCTAATTTGGCATCGAAGAGGAGGAGCGACACGTGGCACGACATGATCATCTGCTTCGCGCGCGCCACGGCCATCCGATCGAGCTCTTCGCGCTCCTCGCCGCCTGCTGCCGCCCGCCGAATGCCTGTCGTGACGAGGAAGGCAATCAGATGACGAGGAAGGCAATCAGACAATGACGCCGAATGCCTGTCGTGCGACGGCGCCGATCGGAAGTGGCACTCAGAAGCACTCAGTGGCACTCAGTGGCGATCAGAAGCACTCGGTGGCGATCAGTGGCACTCAATGTCACTCACCTGCGGTGTCGGCAATCAAGATCGACTGGCCTCGCCATCTGAGTGACGAGGCAATCGAGTCTCGAGTAGTGCCGGGGGATGGGTGCACCACATGCCTCTGCTCGCCGAGGACGCGGTTGATGAAGGACGACTTGCCCACATTCGGACGCCCAATCACCTGATGAGGGGGGCAATCAGCTGATGAGGGGGGCAATCAGCTGATGAGGGGGGCACTCGCCGGATGACTTGTCCACATGAAGACGCCAAATTACCGCGAGCTTGAGCTCAACAGTGATGAGGGGGGCAATCAGCTGATGAGGGGGGCAAATGAAGACGCCCAATTACCGCGAGCTTGAGCTCAACAGTGGAGCCGAAGAAGCCCCCAGCCTCGGCCCCGGCGTCACCAGAGGCGGCGGCGTCGAGGGCCGCCAGACGCTGCCATGCAGGCGCCGTGGCGGGCACGCCTTCGGGCTCGCTGGACACAGCCACGCGGGCGCCGTGACGGGCGCGCCTCGCAGCCCTCCCCTCCTCTGCCGCCACGCCCGCCACGGCGCCCTCAGCGCTCGCCTCCTCCTCCTCTGCCGCCACGCCCGCCACGGCGCCCTCGAAGGCCTTCGATGACCGCTGATGACCGCTGATGACCGCTGATGAAGACCTCTTCGCATCATCGTCAGTGGCTCCCAGGGCCTCATCATCGACCTCATCGTAGTAGTAGTACTCCTCCTCCGCCAGCTCGTCCGCCAGGTCCACCGCCGCCTGGATCGCCGCGGCGTCCGTACCCTCGCCCAGCGCTCCTTCGCCGTCCAGCGCAGCATCGTCGTCCAGCGCTGCCGCCGCCGCCTCGTCGCCGTCCACCGCCCCTTCGCCTCCCGCCACGCCCATCCGACGGCCCCCCACAAGCGCCGTCCCGAGCGCCGTCCCGAGCGCCGCCTCGCCTCCCGCCACGCCCATCCGACGGTCCATTCGATGGTATGGAGCTCGCGGGTCAGCCGTCGCAGCCGGAGGCGGCAGCAGCTCGACGATCCGATCGAGCAGCTCGGCCACCCCGCGCCCGTGGTACGCCGAGAGCGGCAGCGGCTCTCCAAGCCCAAGAGTGTAAAAGTCTGCAAAGAAGCCGCACCGCTCGGCCACGTGCTGGTGGTCCACCTTGTTGACGGTGAGCAGCACGGTGGGCGCGGCCTCGCCGCTGTTCACCAGCCGTCGCAGAGTGGGCGCGAGCCGCTCGTCGGTCGGCGTGAGCCCTGCCTGCGCGTCGACGACGAAGAGCACTATGCTCGCGCCGCGCACGGCCGTGAGCACCTGCGACTGAACCAGCCACTCCATCTCCACGCGGTCGCGATCTGCGGCCGCGGCTGCAGTGAGAGCCGCGTCGAGATGGTACACGCCGCCCGTGTCGACCACGCGAAAGGAGCTGCCGTTCCAAGTCGCGATCGTCTCGAGCCGGTCGCGAGTCGTGCCGGCCATCGGCGACACGAGCGCGCGCGGGCGGAAGGCGTTGAGGCCTGGGCCAGGATCGGATAGCCGGTTGAAGAGCGTGCTCTTCCCGGCGTTGGGCGCGCCAACGATGGCCACAATGGGCAGCGGCGGAGCGGAGCGTGCGCCCATGCACAGCGATCGCCGCAGCGGCTGGGCGAACGAGCGCATGGCGACGTGAGTCATTCACAAGCCAGAAGCAATCGCGTCTCAGTACAAGTCAAGTCAAGTCATTCGAGTGGCTTCCGTTAACTACTGTTAATTTTAAATGTGTCGGATTTCTCCGTGAAGGGACTTCGAACGGCATGGAATGGTTGAAGAGATCTCTGCAAGGTTTGGTTATTACACGGGCACTCCACCCTCCGGTGTCTCCGTCCATTCTTTGACCGCGCCGAAAATAACTGGCACGCGCTCGCTCCGTCGCGTGTCCATCGCCCATCCCCCGAGTGTAACGCAACGCCAGCGTGCGCGCTCCAAACCTCCATCCCTTCCACATCAGGAGCTCTGCACGTGTTTGGACCCCGCAACAGTGGCTCCCACCCCCAGTCCCCAGACCAAGACACTATGCCGTGGGCTCTAGTCCAGGGCACACCAATAATAATGATAATCGCTGGGCGCGCGCGCGCGCCGCCGCGCGCGGTGTCGCCCCGCGCGCCGCGCAGCGTTGCGACCAGCTGGCTGGTCATGCAGTCCCTTTCAAGTGAGAGCTTTCATGCCCTGCTCCATCTTGTCCATCGCGTCGGCAATGGTCTCCATCGATGCAGCATACGAGATACGCAGGCAGTCGGGGTCGCCGAACGCCTCGCCGGGCACGAGGGCGAGCAGGAAGTCTTCGAGCAGGTAGAGACAGACGTCATTCGAGTCGGCCAGCTGTACACCCTTGGCCGTCACCCTGCCGAAGCAGGCCTTGATCGTCGGGAACGCGTAGAAGGCACCCTCTGGCGTATACACGTGCTCGACGTGCGGCATCTGGCGCAGCCGTTGGAGAGTATAGTCGCGCTTCTGACGGTAGCCCGCGACGGCGCTCGCGAGCCACTCTGGTGTCGCCTGTCGCAGCGCGGCGATGCCTGCATACTGCGAGATCGAGCACGGGCACGACGTGTTCTGCGACTGCACCTTGGCGCAGGCCCCGGCGACGTGCACGGGCGCCGCCAGGTAGCCGAGGCGGAATCCCGTCATGGCTGGGCCTTTGCTGAAGCCGTTGAGCGTCACCGTGCGCTCATACATGCCGGCCAGGCTCGCGAACGGCACGAAGGGCTCGTCAAACGTGATCTGCTCGTAGATCTCGTCAGCGAAGATGACCACGTGCGGGTGGCGGCGGAGCACGGCGGCGAGCTCCTCGAGTAATCTGGCCGGATGGACTGCGCCCGTGGGGTTGGACGGGTTGCACAGGACCAGCACCTTCGTTCGAGGGGTGATCGCGGCCTCGAGGTCGGCGGGCATCAGGCAGTACCCATCGCTCGCGCGCGTCGAGATGACCTTGGTCTCGGCGCCGCTCATGTACGCGATCTCCGTGTACGAGACCCAATAGGGCGCCGGGATGAGCACCTGATCTCCCGGCCCACAGATCGCGAGCATCGCCTGCAGGAGCGATTGCTTGCCCCCATTCGAGACTACGATCTGGTTGGGCTTGTACGCGAGGCCCTTGGTCAGCAGATACTCGCAGATCGCCTCCTGCAGCGGCCGGATGCCCGAGTTGGCCGTGTACTTGACGTGGCCGGCGTCGAGGGCCGCGTGTGCAGCCGCCATCACGGGCGGTGCGGGCAAAATGTCGGGCTCGCCTACCGAGAGGGAGACGATCTTCTTACCCTCGAGCTTGAGGGCGGCCGCTTTGTCCGAGACGGCGACGGTCTTGGACTCCTTGAGCCCTCCGACGAGCTTCGACAGTTGGATGGCCGTTGGAGCGCCGTGGCTGCTGCTGCTGCTGCTGCCGTTGCCGCTCTGGAACGTGAGCAGGTCGTTCCGGACTTGCTCGAAGGCCTCTGCCACCTGCGCTAGCTGCTCGGACGAGTTCGGGTTGTGGGCGTAGAGGGCATAGAAGAGGTCAAACGAGTCCTGGCAGGTGTTCTCGACCAGCTTGAGGAGCGCCTTGAAGCCGTTCGTGTCGATCGCGGACGGCTGTGGGGAAAGCTTGGCGAGCATCCGGCCGGTCAGGTGAGTGACGAACTGCGAGCCAGCGGCGAGGGCGTCGTGCTGCTCGCAGCTCATCTTGACCATCCGACAGCCTTCGTCCTCAAAGAGCGAGAGGAAGCGCGCGGATCGGTGGAAGTCGGCGACGCGCACCTGATGAGGGTGGGCAATCCGATGATGAGGGAAGCAATCCGATGATGAGGGGGGCAATCCGATGATGAGGGGGGCAATCCGATGATGAGGGGGGCAATCAGATGATGACGACGCGCACCTGCTCGAAGACGAGCGGCAGCCCATGCCAAGAGTTCTTGCCACTCTCCGGTCCGAACATCGGGTGAGTACAAAGGATGTCCGCTTCGGCCGGTAGCCCGTCGAGTAACACCTTCTTGGCGTACTGCTTGACCGAGAGCACGTCGACGATGAGCCGGCCGCGCAGCAGCTCGGCCGGGAGCCCGCCGAGCACCTGATGAGGGGGAGGGGGGGGGGTGCAATCAGCTGATGAGGGGGGCACTCAGCTGATGAGGGGCGCACTCAGCTGATGAGGGGGGCACTCGGCTGATGAGGGGGGCAATCAGCTGATGAGCTCGGCAGGGAGCCCGCCGAGCAGCGGGGCGAACGTGAGGCCGAGCGGCTCTGTCAGTTGGCCATCAGTGGCGCAATCAGCGGCGCAATCAATGGTCATCAGTGGCCATCAGTGGCGCCATCAGAGGCGCCATCAGAGGCGCCATCAGAGGCGCCATCAGCGTGGCGCACCTTGGCGAATGAGAGGATCGACACCGCGAGCACGACCACGTCGAGCTCGGGCACGGTCTCGATGAGCTCCTCGGGCGTGCGCACGTACCTGATGAGGGGGGCAATCCGCTGATGAGGGGGGCAATCCGCTGATGAGGGGGGCAATCCGCTGATGAGCTCCTCGGGCGTGCGCATCGTCCGCGCGAGCTCGGAGTAGTCAGCGGAGTAATCAGCGGCGCAATCAGCGTACGTGACGTCCGCGCGAGCTCGGAGTAATCAGCGGTGCAATCAGCGGCGCAATCAGCGTACGTGACGCCCATCGTCCGCGCGAGCTCGGAATAGTCTGTTCGACTCTGGGCGTACACGAGGTGCCCGCGGCGGACCCATCGGCGCGCGAGGAACTGGCCAAAGGTTCCGAAGCCGAGCACGGCGATGCGGAGCGGGCTCACCAACGGCGGCTGCAGCAGCAGTGCACTCGTGCTCGCCGAACGCGACGCTGGGGTGCCGCTGCTGCCGCTCGGGAGCGTGAGCTTGTCCTTGGGGTACGAGCCGAGGACTTTGACGAACCGCGTGAGCTCCTCGAGGTGGCGCATCGCGTTATGCATCGTGGGAGAGCTCGCGTGCGCGAGGACGTCCACGTAGAACGCGTACTCGAACTGCGCCACCGGCAGCGGCAGCGCCGCCTCCGCTGCCGGTGTGAGCCGTTGGCGCTTGACTGCGGCGGGGCCAGAGCCCGCCATGTTGGTCAGGCCGCCAGAGGGCTTGGGTGAGGTGAGGGCCTCGGCTTCGTGGTGGCCGCCCAGCTCGATGTCCCCGGGCCGGAACGGGCGCGACTCGATCTTGGACAGGTCGATGTCGCGGGAGGCGAAGCATGAGAGGGCCTTGTGCAGCACGCCGACCTCGTTGCGCTTGGGCACGAAGACGAGAGAGGTCTTGGCGTCGACGCCCTCGGGCAGCTCGCAGGCGCTGCGCCCGAGGATGAGGAAGCGCGTGAAGTTGTTCGCGTCGTCCTCGATCCCGTGATCGAGCACCTCCAGCCCGTGCACCTCGGCCGCGCGTGCGGAGGCCACCGCCGCCGTGTCGCGAAGCCCTTGCTCGCGCACGAGCTTCGCGGAGCCGGCGGTGTCGTACGCGGCCACGGGCGTGATGCCCAGGCCGCGCAGGTACCGGTCCGTCTGCGCGAGCGCCTGCGGGTGCGACATCGCCTTCTTGACGTCCTCCTTCTTGACGCCGGGCAGCGCGAGGAGTGCGTGGCGCACGCGGAACGAGTGCTCGCCAAGGATGTGCACCTTGCCGTGGTGGCGCAGCATGAGGTCGTAGTTGACGTGGATCGATCCGCCCAGCGTGTTCTCCACCGGCACCGCGATGTAATCGACCGAGCCCGCCACGAGCGCGGAGAAGACCTCCTCGAATGATTGATAGCCGACGGCGAGCATCTCCACGGCCGTGGGCCGGAACGCCTCGTAGGCGGCGCCCTCGGAGTAAGCGCCCGGCTCACCCTGGTAGCCCACCTTGACGGGCATGGCTGATGCTGATGCTGCTGCTTCGGTGGGCAAGGAGGAGCGCGCGCCGCGACGTCAAGCAGCGCCGAGCGCCGCGTCGCGAGGCGACAGTGGCCGCGCTGAAAGCCGAGACAAGATCTCAAGTGCCAAGACAAGACAAGTCTAGTGTCGAGAAAACAGGAAAACACCCTCTTCTGCGACATAGCACGCTGCTTGGCGCTCGGGCAGTGCCGCTTCGCTTGTATTCACTTGTGAAAGAGAGGAGAGTGATATCAGTGGAGATTGTGGAGATACAATTGTAGTCGATCAAAGTCGATCCAGCATTCGTGTCACGTGTTAGAAGTCACACAGACACACATTCAAATTCACACACACACATTCACACCATGGCGGGTACCGCGCGGGCGGGCGGTTTAGACACGTGTGTCGGGGTAATCGACTTGTTAGAGTCGATGCTCGATGGAAATGGCAATGGGAGAACGATACCCGTCTCGGTAGTGGTCGTGCCTATTTTCCGTGAACTCCGTCGAGCTCACACTTCATGTTCTCGTGAATAGACTGATTCATGCCAGAACCCAATTAACCTTTGTGGAGAATTCTTTCGAAAATTCTTCATCATTGAAAATTCCGCATCCGTTTTAGGTGAAAGAAGGTTCGGCGGGTCTCATCGCTTCTCCGCTTCGAAAGACGTGGGGTCAACGCGTGGCGCGGGCAGGATGAACGGAGTCACGAACGAGCTCCTGGAGCGCCTCATCGCCATACGCCGCGCGCAGCTGCTCAAGGAGGTCGACTTCGTCGCGCGCGCCTCCCTCGGCCAGCCTCGTGACGCGACGACGTCCTCGGGGGCCCCACAGCCACGGGTAGCGCCCAATGCGCCCGCGCTGCCCGCGCGGCCTCGCCAGCAGCAGCGCGGGCCTTCGGGCTCATCTGGCACCAACAAGCGCCCGCGAGACTCCGCGCCCACCGACGCAGCTGCCAAGCGCCCGGTGCCGCCGGTCCCGCCCCCGGCCAACGTGGAGGAGTCACCTTTGCTGACTGGGCTCGCCCTGGATTCGTGCCTGGCGATGCTGGACACGCCCGATCTTTTTGGGATGTTCCTCGCGGACTCCGCCCCCGATGCTTACATGGCGCCCCCGCGCGACGATCAGCCTCAAGGTCAGTATGGTCAGCAGCCGTCGGAGCAGACCTCAGAGGACGATGACAGCTCAAACCTATGCACCTCGCCGGTGCCAAGGAACGCGGACGGCCCCTTCGGCCTCAGCTCGCCCACGCCCGAGCGCAAACACCCTGGCGAGATGCCCGGCGAGATCGGCGAGATGCCCCCCTCCCAGCCCACTTTGGACATGAACGACATGGACGAGGGCTCCGCGGCGGCCGCCCGCCACAAACCATTAGCCAACAAGCTGTCCGCGGGCCCCGTGTCGGGCGCTCACCACGGCGCGACGAGCTTCTCGTGCATCGACGTGCTCGAGCTCGAGTCGGCGCTCGATTGAGGCGCTGTGGTGAGCACCTCGATGCGCTGTGGTGAGCACTTCGAGCTCGAGGCGGCGCTCGACGGAGGCGGCCCCTCGCAGGCGCCACGCCGAGCCGCCAGCCAGCCGCCTCGCGACCCCCCTCGCAGGCCCGGAACACCTCATTCTCCCCCTCCCCCCCCCCCCCCCCCCGACTCCCCGATCGACTTTTCCGGTCGCGGGTGGGGGATGGTGTGCGAGCTATTGCTGCGAGAGGGCGTGTGCCTCTGTGCCAGCCATCATATTATCCACGGCCGGGTTGGGTATGCCGGGTAGGGCATGCCGTGCGTATCCGATCGACCTACGAGAGAGGCTGGCGACTCGTTGCATCCCATTCCCATGCATGCCGGCGCGCCGCCCTCACCTACTATATACACGCATGGCATTATTGTCTATGACGCGTGCTGCAACGCGCGCGCGCGAGGCCTGTGTGAGTCCTGGAGATGTGGAGGTGTATCGTGTCAATCGAAACAATCACTACACCTTAGAAGACACCGGGGAGATCCGGGACATACTCGAGACAGACAAACGCGGCAGAAGTTAATGAAGTTGACGTGATGACGCGTTCGCGGCCCATAGACAACACAGAGAAGTGCTCGAGCGTGAGAAGTCTTCCATTGGCAAGACCTGCGCGCCATGCGGAAACGCAAGCAGGAGGCGACGGCTGAGGCGACGGCTGAGACGGCGGCCGAGGAAGCGGCCGAGGCCGCGGCCGAGGCGGCGCGGCCAAAGCGGCAGATCAAGCAGAAACCCGCGTACGTCATGGAGCGCATGGTGTTCTCCCAGCGGATACCCAAGAATAAGCCGCAGAAGCCGCAGAAGCCAAAGGACGGCGCCGAGAAGCCGGCCTTCCCGAGGCGCAACAATCAGTATACCGTCGGTCGCAATCTGGGCGAGGCCTCCTACGGTCGCGGCGGCGGTGGAGGCGGCCGCGGCGCCGGCCGCGGTGGTGGTGGCCGCGGGCGCGTCCGCGGCGGTGCCGGCGCCGGCGCCGGCGCGGGCAGCCAGCCGGACGCCTCCGAGCCGCTGCTTCGTGGCTCGAAGGCGGCTGAGGAGTGGGGCTGGAAGAACAAGCTGCCGGATGGGCGTCCGCTATGCCCGCTCTACTACGGCTGCCCGGAGCCCAGCGAGTACTTTTGCTGCGAGCGCCACCGGCTGCTGTGGCAGGGCGGCACGCTGCTCATGACGCGCATGCCCGAGGAGTGGAAGCGCTCAGCGCCCGATCCCGAGTGGGTGCTGAATAGCAAGCGCGGTGCGTCGACGCGATCGGAGGATGGGAGCAGCGAGGCGACCAGCGCGCGCGGCAGTGCGGTGGCGCAGTCGCAGCCGGCAGCGCGCCGCGGCACCAAGGCGCTCGCGTCGTGGGTGCGCGAGGGCCACGGCGAGGGCGAGGAGGAGGGCGAGGAGGAGGGCGACGAGGGCGAGGAGGGCAGTGAGGAGGAGGGCGAGGACGAGGAGGGCGAGGAGGGCGAGGAGGGCGAGGAGGGCGAGGAGGGCGACGACGGAGAGGAGGGCGAGGAAGACGAGCAGGAGGACGAGGACGACGAGGACCATGGCGCCGTAGTGAGCGCCGAAGAGGCGGGCGAGGAGGGCGGAGAGGAGGACGAGGAGGACGAGGACCACGAGGACGAGGACGAGGACGACGAGGAGGTGGAAGAGGAGGACGAGGACGAGGAGGCGATGGATGCCAAATTAGGGACTATGGATTCCAAATTAGGGACGATGGATGCGAGCGCGTTCGAGGCATCCGAGACGCTCATCGTGCACGTGTGTGATGAGGAGAGCGAGCTGAAGGCGAACGGTGTCTCGCCTGTCGCCTCCGGCCCGGCCTCCGGGCCCGGCTCTGGTCCCGCCTCGCTCACCCGCGGCGGCTCGGGGATCGGATTTCTCTCCGACGGGATGGAGGACGGTGTGAATGTGAATGCGACGGAGCCAATGGCGGTGGAGGCGTCCGGATTTGGATCCGCGCCGGTTGCCATATTAGGGAGGTCTGCGCCGGCTGCCGCGCCCAGGGCGGCGCCGGCGCCATCCGCAGAGCAGAGAGCAGGAGCAGCAGCAGGAGCAGTAGCAGCAGGAGCAGTAGCAGCAGCAGCAGCAGCAGCAGCATCCGGAGCAGCGGAGGCAGCGTCGTCGCCGCTGCTGCCGAGAGCTCCCGCTGCGAACGGTGCTGCTGCGGCGGCGGCTACTGCCTCCGCTACTCACGCGCCTTCGGCAGCTGCCATCTGGACGGCGACGCCCGGCACGGCGCCCGGCTCGAGCGCCGTCACGAGCGCCACTGTCACCGTCGCCACGGGCAGCGCGCCGACCGACGCCATGCCCCCAGGGACGCACCCGGCGTGTATCTCTTCGTGTATCTCGGCGAGTAGCGAGCCTCCGACCGACGCCATGCCTGCGCCGCTGCCCGGTGCCGATCCCAACGCGCTCGAGACAGCGCGCGTTGCCTTGGTCAAGGACTTGCCTAATCTGGTCGAGCCCGAGCCGCACGTGCGTGCACAGAAGCTGCTGATGGAGCGAGCCGACTGCTTACTCTGTCGCTCCGCCGCCACGCTCGCCCGTGTCGCCGCCCATTCGCATGCACCTCCCTTTTCGGCGCCCGTCGACCTCGACGTCTTCCCGGACTACTTGAGTCGAGTCCAACGGCCGATGGACCTCCGTGCGCAGCTGATTGCCTCTGATGGCCTCTGATTGCCTCTGATTGCCTCCCTCGGACTACTTGAGTCGAGTCCAACGGCCGATGGACCTCCGTGCGCCGCTGATTGCCTCTGATGGCCTCTGATTGCCTCTGATTGCCTCCCTCGGACTACTTGAGTCGAGTCCAACGGCCGATGGACCTCCGTGCGCAGCTGATTGCCTCTGATTGCCTCTGATGGCCTCTGATGGCCTCTGATTGCCTCTGATTGCCTCTGATTGCCTCTGATTGCTTCTGATTGCTTCTGATTTCCTCTGATTGCCTCCCTCATCAGGCACCGTCGCTGAGAAGCTCGCCCGGGGCCTCTACCTCTTCGGCGTCGCGGGCAACGCTCCGAATGGCGCCGTGCTCATGCGCGCCGACGTGCAGCGCGTCTGGGCCAACTGCCGCGCCTATAACCCGCCACGCGCGGGCATCGTGCGCTTGCTCGTCGACCTCGAGGCGGAGTTTGAGGCCGCGTGGTCGCAATGGGTGGCGCGGCGGGCGGATGGCTGGCAATCCTGGCTGCGCGCGTCGGCGGCGGCGCTCGTGCCACTGCCCGTCGGTGGCAAGCTGCCACCCATTTGCCGGCTGCCGCTGCCGCAGCGCATCCAGAAGCGCTCGCCACAGCGCTCGTTCCAGCCGCCGCCACCGCCGCCTCTATCTCCCGAGGAGATCGCCGCCTTATCGTTTGACGAGCGGCAGGCGATGCTCGAGCGGTCGCTGCCAAACCGCGCTCCGCCGCCGCCGGGCTGGTCGGCCGAGGACGTGGGCGGCTGCCCTTGGCACCTTCGCGAGGCGTACGCGACGCCGGCGGCGCTCGCGGCGCGTGCAGCGGCGGAGGCCTTGATGATGCGCGTCATCTCGGAGACTCGCCAGATGAAGGAGCAGGCGATGGAGTTAGCCGAGGCGGCCGCGAGCGGCATGCGCATCGTGACGGCGGCGGTGGGGCGGCGCGTCGTCTGCCGGACTCGTCGATGGGGATTCGGTCACGGACAGCAAGGGGGAGGAGAGGGGCGCGAGGTGCATGGGGTCTACCAGGTCGATGGGCGCGTGCTCGAGGACGAGACGAAACGCGCCGTCTCGGTCACCGACTTCGTGGCGTTCGCGGGCTGGAGTGGGAGCGGCACACGCCCGCTTCGCAAGATCCGGCTCGAGCGCAACGGCACGGGCGCGGACGAGGCGGAGGAGGGTGAGCTCTCTCTGGAGAAGCTGTTACAGATGCACGGGGCGATGGATGTGACGGCACGCGCGGCGAATGCGCAGGCCGACCCGCACTGCACCCTCTGCGGGGGTGGCGAGTCGGAGCCCGGCAATGAGATCCTCTTGTGCGACGGGTGGCGCTGTGTGGGCTGCTACCACCAAAAGTGCTGCGTCCCGCCCGTCGAGGCGGTGCCTGAGGGCTCCTGGCTCTGCTCGACGTGCGTGATTGCAATTGATTGCGCTTGATTGCGCTTGATTGCTCGGCGTGCGTCCTCGGATGGCGATTGATTGCAATTGATTGCAATTGATTGCTATGGATTGCTATGGATTGCTATGGATTGCTATGGATTGCTATGGATTGCTCGACGTGCGTCCTTGGACGGAGCTTGATGGCGCGTGATTGCAATTGATGGCGCTGGATGGCGCTTGATTGCGCTTGATGGCGGCTGAGTACACCCAATTGCCTCCCTCATCAGGTGCGTCTCGAATGGCAACATCGTCGATCCTGAGGTTGAGGAGGATGAGCGACGGGCCGTCGAGTGCGCGGGGGGCGAAGAGTCGATGGTCGTGCTGCGCAACGACGGGCTCGGCCTGCAGGTGCGCCGAATGCCGCCTGATTGCGCTTGATTGTACTTGATTGCGCTCGGCCTGCAGGTGCGCCTAATGCCTCTTGAGCGCCTCTCTGATGACCCTCTGATGACCCTCTGATGACCCTGATGACCCTCTGATGACCCTCTGATGACCTCCCCAACCACCCTGTACCAAACCCGTCCCAAACCCGCAGGACCTCGCCTTGCTCAACGAGGTGGTCGACGTGATTGACTCATCCCTCCCCCTCATCGGACGCACGAACGCCGCCAAGCTCGTCTTCGCACCCGACCATCAATCTCTCGTGCTGCTGCGCTCGACCGCATCGGCCCGGCGCGTGCTCGGCGCCATCGTACTCAAACCCCACTGCGTGCGAGGATTCCTCGAGGTCGCCTTCTGTGTCGTCCGGAAGGAGGAGCAGCGTAACGGCATTGGCTCTCGCCTGCTCGACAGGCTCAAGGCGCACGCCATCTCCCTCGGCGTCCTCCATCTGCTCACGTACGCTGACGACTCCGCCACCGGCTTCTTCGAGCGGCACGGTGGGTGCTCGAAGGTTCGTCACTCCTCCTGTGCATGCACGTGCTCACCACGGCGCCCTCTCTCCTCCCTAATTAGGTTTCGAGATCGAGCCGGCGTACGGCATGGTCATCAACCGTTTCCACTGGGGCGTCGCGCACTACATCGGCTCACAATTACGCCAATGCGTCCTCGATCCAGACGGCGTGACACTCTACAGTGCCGAGTACGGGCGCCTCGTCCCCGTCAACGGCCGACGCCTCTTTGCCGCAAAGGGCTGTGGGGGCGCCGCCGCCGCTGGCACCGCCGCTGGCACCGCCGCCGCTGGCGCCGCCGCCGCTGGAGCTGCCGCTCATTAGGAAATCTATGGTCGCGTTCGGGAGCACGCGCCTGCGTCCGAGGAGCGTGGGCGATGTCAACATGATCCGGGTGTCGTCAAGGAGATCTTGAAAGAGGCTCTGTGTGCTGTGAGGAGTGTGTGTGAGGAGGCCTGGAGTTGTCAACTCGACCCGGGTCACGGTTTAGGTGGGGTCCGAGATGTCGGCGGACGGCGCGACGGTCGCCGCGGCTCGCGCGCTCGGCGGCGGCCGGGGCGCTCTCTCTGACTCGTCTGTGGTGCCCCTCGCGCGCGGTGTTGCCCGAGCGGCCCCTCGCTGCCCTATCAGGCGCTGTGCGGGGGGCCGCGGCGAACGAAAAACACACTTCAGTTCAACCGTCAGAGGTTCACACGTGAGTCTCAGCGCTGACCGCTGTGCATCTCGCATGGGGCGCGCTCTCTATCGAGCGCGCCGGGCGCGCGGCGCACGGCCACCCTCCTCCGCGCAGCGCGATGTGGGCCGTGGTCCTCGGTTCGTCACTCTCTCGACGGGGATCGCGTTTGTCATTATTTTCAATCCACGCGGCTTGCGCTTGGGACAATTCTTTACTAAAGACGAGTCACACGAGACCGCCTTGGGACACGGGGTGACGGGCCATGTTCCCCGCTGGCCGCTGCCGTGCCTCGGTGACCTTTTCCCCTACCAATTTCGCCCAGCGCGCCCCCGGCCGCCGTAATCCGAAATGAGTTGGCATGTAAAATTGGTAGGGGAAAGGGTCACCCAGTATACGCGGATCAGGTACGGATCAGGCGACGGATTTCTTTTCGGAAAAACTCACATTAAATTACTCATTACACATAAGACATATCACATAAGACATATTGATTATTTTACTCCCTCCTGCTTCCGATCATGCGGGGCGCCACTGGGCCGAGGTTCTGGGCCGGGCGTCGGGGTCCGTCGGGGTGCAGGCGGAAAGGAGTGCATAGAGATGAGCATAGAGTAATAGGGACAGCAGCATTCAGTAAGGTGGTTATTCCTGACGCTATCCTGCTGAAGATTATCTGTCACATACCGGGTGGAGGAGAACTTCCCGATTCAGGGTCCGCCACAGCATCGACATTAGCAATGACATAGCGGAGTTCACAGCCGAGCCGGTTGAAGGTTATTGTTTACCGCTCACCGCACAGCACCACACCGCACGCACTGACCTCTCTGACCGCGAAACCCCCAGGGAGATAGAGAAATACCAACGCAGCATTATACGCCTTCCTTCATGAAATTTAGCGCGAGGAGCGTCGTGACGGCGGTTGATTTGCAACAAAACGTGCGGCCCAGTCAATGGCAGTTTGCCGAGCGAGCGTCTCCGTGCGCTGAGCCTTGGATGCGGCACGCGCTTGCCAGGTAGAGGCGTGCGCAGGACCGTTGTGCGGATCCCCCGATTCCGCCATGTACCACGTTGAGTGCAACCGTGACATGTTCGCGGAGCAGCCTTCGATGCCTTGGACGTTGGCGCTTTGTTGGTGCGAGTGGACCGGCATCTACTTGGTAGGTGCTGCTTGCTCGCGTCGCGAGACGGGTTCGCGTCCACACAGCTGCTGGCACCCAAGACACAATCTGTTTCATTTTGCCCGAGGCGTTCACAAACTAGAAACAAGAAACTTGCCGCTCCTCGATTGCATGCCGGTCTCGAAGCACGAAGTCCAGCCAAAACCGGTGTCGTGTGTCTCGTGGCATCCTCTTGGTGTTTTGTGTATTAAGGTTTATTAACCACACCGACAGCTGCACCCGCACACGCGTGATTACGTGAGAGGAGACGAGACCCATATCGCCCAATATTACGCTAGCTTTCTACATGTAGGCGATGTGGAGGGTCATCATTCTGTAGTGGCATCGCTACACGCAATCGGGCTCGATGCCTGTGGCCACTTTACCAAGATCACACGGTAGGCGAGTGTGGGCACATGAGACACGGCCTCACAGAGCGAGGGAATCGGGCCCTGCCAGTCGGCGTCGCTGCTGACCAAGGTCATAGCCAACTCCACAACTGTGCCTCCCCGCGCGTGGAGCTCGTCGGAGAGCGCAAGGGCAGCGTCTCTGTGCATCGGGGCGATGATGACCGAGATTGCCGCGTTCATGGAGCGTAGCGCATCGGCGAGTGGCGCGACGTCCGGATGATAATAGGCCACGTCACTTGCAATCACAACATCGTACTTTGCTAGCACAGCCGTCGCCACGTCACCGAGCGTGTTCCAGTTGAGCTTGATTGCATTCGCCGAGGTGCCTTGATCAAGCTGCTCGAGCAGCCGTTCGCGAGAATCAGAGAGTATCACGGTGGCCGCTCCACGTGCCGCGAGATCGCGACCTGGCAAGCCGAGGCCGGCGCCGAGCTCGAGCACTCGCGGAAGCTGCCGGCCTGTGAGCCCGTCTGCCTTACCGTCTGCCAACCCGTTGACGGAGTCGGCTAGCAAGAGCCTTCCAGCACGGCTGCGCAGAAAGATCGTCAAGACGACAGCCGAGTCCCACACGCTGTGGCCCACCCCGGCACCCTCGTAAGGAATCTCATGAAGCAGGAGCGGGACCTCGAGCACGGGCACCATCGACGGATCCGGAGCCGCGGCGAAGGTGAAGCTGCGAGCGGCGCCCTCCATGTAGGAGTCCCGAGGCCACACTGCAAAAAATCGCAGTACGTAACCGGCCAGTAACGCAAAACTCAGTGCGTAGTGACCTACGCATAAACCTACGCAAGCCTACGCAAGCCAACGCACTGCGTAGAGATGGACCACACTCGAGTAG
>Ga0210239_101406_pt1 | contig 18243 bp, 14 predicted proteins | sample ChrtobMetP5a_0mM_FD_155451 | JGI IMG/M metagenome (GOLD analysis project Ga0210239, IMG submission 155451) | Chrysochromulina tobin associated microbial communities from unialgal haptophyte culture, Seattle, Washington, United States - P5a_0mM | ecosystem: Host-associated > Algae > Haptophytes >... | reverse complement strand
CGCCGCCACCCGAGCTCAGAGGGCGAGCTGCATGCGCACCAGGACGGAGTGCGCGCTGCCGCCTCTCGAGCGTCACCGCGGAGCCATGCGTGTGCCCCCCCCCCCGAATGCGCAGGTGTCCGAGCGGGCGAAGGCTTGTAGAGCGCGGCGGACGCGATGAGCGACTCGATGGGCGAGGCCGTGTACAAGGCCGCAAATGACGGCAACGAGGCGGAGCTCACGCGGCTGATCGGCCTTGGAGGGAACGTCAACTGGCGCGATGGGGTACGCCGCCGCATGTGCCTCGCGTGGGCGCCCGCGTCCTCGCCGCCTCTGCTGCTTTCGCCGCCGCGCTCGCCCGAGACGGCGCCGTGTCCCCACAGCCCGCTGCACGGCGCGCGCAGCCGCGCTGGCTGCGCCGCCACCCCGCCACCCGGCCGAGCTTGGCACACGCGTCCTCGTCGCATGGCGCGCGCCGCACCCCCGCGTGCTCGCCCACGCTCCTCGCGGGCTCTGGCACTCGATGACGCCGCGTGTGCTTCATTTGCCACAGCTCGGATACACAGCATTGCATTACGCGGCATGCAACGGGCACGAAGGGTGCGTCCGCCTCCTCCTCGAGGCCAAGGCGATCGAGGTCAACGCCAAGGTAAGCCTCGAGTATGCCCTCCCCCAGCACATGCGATGGATCCGCTTCCATGTAGTCATTCCGTTTGGCCTCTCGTTTGTCTTTAGGGCAACGGCGATCGGACAGCATTGCATTCCGCGGCACTCTGGGGCCGCCTCGCGATCGCCAAGCGCCTTCTCGAAGGGGGCGCCGATCCGACGCTTCGAACCAAGGGCGGCGAGACGGCCATCGACTACGCACGGGGGCAGGGCAAGAGCGAGGTCGTGGCGCTCCTCAGCAAGCCTCGGTACGCCGCGCGCATGCACACTGATTGCCCATCGCTGCCGAGCGGATGTGCAGAGGCGCCGTCTTGGGCGCACGCGGACCACGGGTTTTCGGCCGCTCGGCGAACGAATGGCGGCCAATCGTCATGGGATGAAGCCGAGAGGACGCAGCGTACCCCCCATGGGGCCACACGGCGAGTCGCGAACGCACATCCTTAAGATTTTAGGACGGAGTCCGCACGGGCACATCCCACGCGCCGTGGTGGGCACGTCGGGTGTCGGCGGCGGACTCGCGGCCTGGTTTGCGACTCGTCGCGGCTGCGATTGGCCGCGCCGGCCGCGCCACACGCTGCTGCCACTGCCTCTGACTGCCTTGCCATCTTCACGACCACCCTTCGCAAGCCCTCGCGCTTCCTGATGGCATGCGAGGGCGCGCCGTGCTGGGCGCCCCTGCACAGCGCCAACAGCGTGCAGTCGCCCCACGCCGTCGCCCCACGCCGTCGTCCTCGGAGAGGGCGCTGCTGCCTCCTCTGCCACTGACTGCCTTGCCATCTTCCCAAGCTGTGCCCTCGCGCTTCCTGATTGCCACCGATTGCATGCGATGGCGCGCCGTGCTGGGCACCACTGCTCAGCGCCGACACGTGCGTTCGCCCGTGCGCTTCACCCGTGCGCTTCCACACAGGGATTGGAAGGCGGAAGCGGCCAAGGCGGCGGCCGACAAGGCGGCGGCGGAGAAGGCGGCAGCCGCGAAGGTGGCGGCAGAGAAGGCAGCGGCAGAGAAGGCAGCGGCCGAGAAGGTTGCGGCAGAGAAGAGAGCGACGGAGAAGGTGGCGGCAGAGAAGGCGGCGGCCGAGAAGGTGGCGGCGGAGAAGAGAGCGGCGGAGAGGGCGGCGGCGGAAAGGGCGGCGGCCGAGAAGGTGGCGGCGGAGAAGAGGGCGGCCGACAAGGCGGCGGCGGAGAAGGCCGCGGCGGAGAGGGCGGCGGCTGAGAAGAGAGCGGCGGAGAGGGCGGCGGCGGAGAGGGCGGCGGCCGAGAAGGTGGCGGCGGAGAAAAGGGCGGCCGACAAGGCGACGGCGGAGAAGGCCGCGGTGGAGAGGGCGGCCGCCGAGAGGGCGGCCGCCGACAAGGCCGCGGCGGAGGAGCTACGGCGCCGAGCCACGGCGCTGGGCCTGCTGCAGGTGCTCACGACTGCCAACATCGCCGACGACGTGACGTTGAAGAAGTCGATCGCGTTTTGCGACGAGCAGGGCGTGACGAGCGTGTCCGACTTGGTCGAGTACAACCTGGTCGACGACTTTGTTCGCCATCTCGGCCTGAAGCATGTCCCCGGCATGAAGCTGCGCGGCATGCTGCAGGCACCGACATCCGGACTCGCTGGCCACTTGAGCGACCGCCTGACCTCCCCAAGCAGCCCCTCGCTGCAACAGGCGGCCGCCTCGATGATCAACCAAGGTGCCCCGTGGGACTTCTTCATGTCTCACAAGCAGGGTGAAAGCGGCCCTGATATGGCGCTCATCACTATGGACCTTCTAAAGGCAGGCAAGAGAGTGTGGCTCGATAAAAACATGAAGGACTGCAGCACAGCTGCCATGATGGAAGGGGTGGAACATTCCAAGACGTTCGTGCTCGTGCTGAGCAATGGATACTTTGACAGCACATTCTGTGTCATGGAGCTACGTCGCGCCATCGAGCTGCGAAAGAAAATCGTGCTGTGCCACAAGCAAGGTGTGAACGTCGGAGCCATCCTGCAGAGAAAGCCATCCGATCCCGAATTCGCAAGCATCGGCGACAAGCAGTCGCTGGAGCTCGTCACTTCCGATGCGGTGTATCGAGAGTTCGCAGTCCAACGCCTGATAGCGTCGGCTGCAGATGGTGTGGCCCCGAACTTCGGCTTCCCTTTCTGGTGGTGAAGCCAAAGTTCGAGGCGCCACACAGACGTTCCAGCCACGGTCAGGGTGACCCACAGTGTATGTTGAAACTGACTTTTTGAGTGGGGGGCGATGAGGGACCGCGACCTTTTCAAACCCGCCCCAACGAAGGCCAAACAATGGTTTCGAGCCGGGTAAAACCCAAACCCGGTTTACCTGAACTTTTTCCCGCAAAACCCGAGTAAACCTGGACCGTACCTGGGTGAGCGATGCCGGAGCTCATTCGCGGCACGTGTGCCCACTGCGAGGCGGAGGACAGCATCCTCAAGTACGCTCGGCACACCATGTGCAGCAAGTACGCTTGCCAGGCGGCCGCGCACTTGACTTGCTCGTCATCGCTCGCAGGTCCAAGGCGCAGAGTGAAGAGCGCAATCCAAAGGCAGCGCCAACGTATTGCTACAAGATCCACTCCATTCACGGCCAGCGCGACGTCGATCCGGGGCAGTTGACGGCGAAGAAGCGCCGAAATGCTATTGACGACGCCGACTACGAGGATGCGTACCTGGTGCACGGTGACTTTGGTGAAGACGCTGACGACGATGGCTACAAGGACACACGCTGGGTGCTGCTCAGTGACATCCTCAAGTTGAGCGCGAGGACTTGAAGGTAGTGGTCACGTACGAGAAGACGCTGGACAAACGTCAGGATAATAAGCGGCGCGCGCTTGAGGTTGCGAGTGATGAGGAGTGAAGTGAAGGGCTCCATTAGCTTGAAGGGCTCCATTAGCTGACGTTTCTCAATATGTAAAACTCGGTGATTTCCGTTGCACCTATAGATATCGTTTGCTTCGAGTGCGACCTTTTTGCTTCGAGAGAGAAAATTATCCGCTCTCGAACGGTATTAGGAACCCCTAGGCTCCGGGCAAATGCCGTCACTTTCAACATTTCCCTAGAGGGAAGCTGGCTCACCCTGACCGTGGCTGGAACGCAGAGAGGAGAGGGATGACTCACGGGGGACACGGCGTACCACCGTACCTCCCACAGCTGTCCCACAGCTGTGAGAATCGATGTAGAATCGAGGTGTGAGTTTCGTCTGGGGACCGGGGAGCCTGGGAGGGGGGAGTTCCAGTTCTCGCTACAGCCTACAGGCGCGTGCGCGACAAGCCCGCGAAGTGAAACCGGACGATGATGATGTCCCCGCGAGCGGGGCGGCGGGCCGGCGGCGGCGGGGTCGGTCCGTAAGGGGTCGCGTGAGCTCCGGGTGGCTCGAGTTACAGCGTGTACGAATCTCTGTACGAAAACGCGTTAGCTCGCCCACGCGAATACCCACGCGCCAGGCGGCCACGATTCGCATGTACCCCGCGCACACACCGGCCGACACCGGACGCGAAGGGTCATGCGCGCCGGGCTGCACTTCAGAGATGGCATTTCAGCGCTTTTCAGGTCGCCGGCAAGACCGGGCACTCGCGACAGACGATGCATACGCGAGCAGCACATCGCCGTTGAGTACTTCAGCCTGGGCCCAGGCCCCATCTCAAATGCCAGAGCACACGCCGCCCTCGGTCTCGTTAATGATCTCAAATGCCAGAGCACACGCCGCCCTCGGTCTCGTTAATGATCTCAAATGTCAGAGCACACGCCGCCCTCGGTCGGGACGGCCTCGGGCAGATAGCCATAGTCGGCGAGCTGGAAGCCGAGGACGGCGAGGCCGGCAACGGCCGACAAAAAGGAGAGCCCCTCCGCTGCGCCCAGAAGGCCGAGCGGACCAGCAGGCAAACCCTTGCCCGTGGTGACCTTGCTCAAGATCGCTGCACCCACGAAGCCGATGACGACGAGGTAAGACACGCCTTCGGCGGCGCCGATGAGCCCAAACGGTCCGGCTGGAAGCCCGCAGCCCGTCGTCTTCAGCGTGTACAGCGACCACCACATGATCGGCTGCGAGACGAGGCCCAGAATGCTGGCGGCCAACGTGGCTTGCTGCTGCGGGCCAGAGGCGGCACACTGAATCACGGCTGTGCGGGAAGAAGGTGTCTGGAAAGTGGCGCGCTGCGGTCGCACCCGCAGCGGGCGGCCAGGCGCGACGCTGGCGAATGACTCTGCGACGTCGGTGAGGGCTGCGAGGGTGAAGAGGACGAGGTGGGCAGGACCCGGCATCTCTTGTGAACCGACGCGCGAGCGTGCGACGCCAGGCGACAGCGAGTTGACGGCGAGGCAAAATCGAGCGCCTCGTAAGTCGCGCGCACGGCACCGGTGTGGCCTTGTCGAGAATGGGACGAGAAACATTTGAAAACAAGTTCGTTGCCGCGTGAATCGGTTCGATCCCCTTCTAGAAATCCCGATGGAAGTGACATGCCCCGACGGCGTCGGAGCCGGCGACGTAGTGGCAATCACGGCTCCCGATGGCCGCGAGTATCACGTGACCGTGCCGGAAGGCGTTCATCCTGGTGACACATTCATCGCGGACATTGCCGCACCGCCAGTGGAGACGGCCGACGTGGACGAGGTGAACGTGGACGCGGGTGGCGCTGCATCCGAGGAGCCATCGGCCGCGCCCGCGCCCGTGACCATTGCCGAGACACGCGGCCTCGTGGGCTCGCGCGAGCTCGTGCTTGCGCTCGTGGAGCACGCGCAGAAGGTGCTCGAGAACGAGATGCAGCCCTTCCTGGAGGCGAAGGTGCACCTGTTCGATCAAGCGATGGAGGAGCTCATGTCTGGGCACGGCGAGACGCTCGAGCAGTACGCCGCCTTCAAGGACTACGAGCGCGAGCTCGAGCGCCATTTCGACGCGTTCGTCGCCGAGCGCGGCTTCGCGTCCGCGGCCGAGTGCTTCGCTGCGATCGACGGCGCGTGTGTTGCGGACCTCGCGCGGCGAAAGCGCGAGATGGACGAGCTGCAGCGCAAGCTGCGCGAGGCGCTTCGGCTGCAGATGCAGGGCGCCGAGGACGATCCCGACGGTCCTGGAGGTGTGGCCGGTCCGATGGTCGGGATGCCGGGAGCGTTTCTGATGGTCTTGGGCGGCGGCGATGGCGGTGGAAGTGGCGGCGGTGGGAGCGGTGGTGATGGCAGCAGCGCCGCCGATGCAGAGGCGGAGGAGACCGTGCCTCTCCTCCTCTTCTCGCAGCCCATCAGCCTCAAGGACATGATCGAGCACGCTCTCAACCTAGGCGAGTACACGACCTTCTCGGGCATCATGCGCATGAAGGCGAAGCAGGTGCGCGCAGGCCGACACGGAAACGTGCACACGCGCGCGCGGAGTGTCTCGGGGTCGTGCATCGGAGTCGTGCATGTAACGACATGTAACGACATCGGGGTCGTGCATCGGAGTCGTGCACACGCGCGATGGCGCGCCTGATCGCCTCGTGCGCGCCGCTGTGGGATCTCATGGAGTGTGCCGTTGTGGGGAGTGCGGCGCTGTGGGGAGTGTGCCGCTGTGGGGAGTGTGCCGCTGTAGGCAGGGAGTGTGCCGCTGTGGGGAGTGTGCCGCTGTGGGGAGTGCGGCGCTGTGGGATCTCATGACGTGCGCCGCTGTGGGATCTCAGGTACGCATGCGGCGAGCTTTCCTGGTTGAGGCCGACGCCCGTGCCCAACTGCGAGAGAGCCGGCTGACGAAACTCGAGAGCGTCGACGTGTCGAGTGTGCGCTGGCTGTGGGCGGCGCTCAACGGTCGGCTCGATAAGCACCTTGCGCAGACGATGCCGCCGCCGCTGCTCGCTCTCATGCGGCAGGAGGCAGAGATGGAGGTGCGATCTCCGTGCGATCTCCGTGCGATCTCCTTGCGATCTCCTTGCGATCTCCAAGGCCATTGGCGGACCGTGATCGGCGCTCAATACGGCGCTCTTTGCCATTGATGGACGCTCAATACGACGCTGACGCTCGTGCTGGCTCGACTCTCGCCCCATACGACGCGCCATCCTACGCGCGATCGTGCGCAGTTCGCTCCACTCGCCCAGTGCTGCGGGCACGGCGACGCGCCTCCTGAGGACGACTCACAGAAGGCAGCCGTCTTTCGGCTGTGTGCGTCGGCGCTCTCGCGCTGCGGGCGTGTGGCGACGCCGCAGCACACGGGGCTCCTGATGACGGAGATTAGCCGTCTGCGCTCGGCGGCCATCGAGGGCCAGACGGGCTGTGTGCCGCTGCTGCATGACGCCATCAAGACCGCGCATGCACTGCTCGATGATGTGGAGCTCGCGATCGAGATGATGATGCGCCAGGCCGAGGAGAAAGCCGAGCGCTACCGGCTCGCGTTCACGGAGCAGAGTGTGTAGGGGCAGGGGGGGGTAGGTCAGACCCCCTTAGTAGGAGCAGCCTCCGTCTCAGGCCACTCTCTTCTCAGGTAGGGCTTTCGCCACGCGTAGCTCGCGCAAGAGGGGCGACCACACATGATACGTGTGTAGTGCATGGACGACGCGCTGTGCTGAGCGCGCGAACGCCGCTTTCATAGGTCGCGCCGCGCAGCATTTTGAACCCATGGAGCATGCTTGGAGCGGCGGGCGCTTCGAGTATCTTTTAGACTGCGTCATACGGATGCAAAAACGCTGTTCTGGGCACCCATTTCTGTTTCATCTTGAGTTTGGGGCGTCACCATCCCGCGAGCCGCGCGCGCGCCCGGGACAGCTTCGCGACACCCGCGATGAGCCACCGTGGTCCGACGGTGCCTGTGAGAGGCCCCTACGCCAGCCCGGCAGCCAAGTCGTATCTCTCCGTCAAGTCCAAGAACACCAAAGTGCCCAAGCTCATCTCAGTGTACCACGAGGGAAAGAGCAGCGAGCTGCGCTGGGTCTTCAACCAGCCTCCTCCGTCGGCCCCGATGCCGAATTTGGCGCGTCGCTCTCGACGGCTGCGCCCATCGACGTTCGGCCAGCCGGATGATGCGGCGGCCAAGGCGCACACCGAGATGACCTTGCGACCCCAGCTCGAGCGCAGCAGCTCGCTGCCGCTGTTGCACGGAGTCACGCACAAGGGCAAGGTCGGGGCGCCGCGCGAGGTGGTCAAGCTCTGCATGCGCGCGCAGCCGTGGTGGCAAATGCCCGACCAGACGCGGCGTGAAGCCGACCGCTTCGACACGCAGCACGCGAGGGCTTGCACGCGCGGCGACCAGTTGCTCACCCACGGCCTCGGCATCATGCCCATGGACGTAGGCGTGGCTGGAAGCTTCGAGGCGGCGCTGAGCGACATTCGGCGCGCACGCTACTTCGCCGACCTGCCGCTCGCCGAGGACGCCTCTGTCGTCTCGGTCACGTCGGGCGCGGGCAGCAGCGTCAACTTAGCGTCAAGGCAGCCGCTGCGCTCCGCATCCGAGCGCCGCGCTCGGGCGGCTCCGCATGCGGATGGCGCATCGACGGGCGATGGTGCATTGACGGGCGATGCGGCCGCGGCCGTTTCGACGGGCGCGCCGCCGTTGGCGTTCAACCTTGCAGGCTCGGTGTGGGCGGCGCGCGCGGTCTACTCGGACGCGCGCGCCCTGTTCGATAGCTCTGACGTGGAGCAGCGTCGTTTTGAGCGCGATTGGGAAGTCTTGCTGCAGCTCGGGCTGATTGAGCAAGTGATGGGCCCGAATGGCCTGCGGAGCCGGCTCGCTGCTCAGGGCGATCTCGCTCCATCTCGCGCCAATCTCGGCGCTCCTCCCGTCGGCGACGGCGATCTCATCCCAATCGAGATCGACGCCATCGGCGCCATCATCTGGACGCACCATGCGCTGCTCGGCCATCTCTTCCGATGGTACTCGTCCTCGAGCTGCTCGCGCCGGGCCTCCATCTCGCCCATCCCTCTGCAGACCATCAATCTCGACCGCATCTCGGCCAAGCACTGGAGGCACTTCGTCAAGGACTTCCGCCTCGCTGACGAAACCTCGGCCCACTGCTCACGCGCCGAGTTGAGCGGCCTCTTTGCGCGGTGTCATGACGAGCATGACGATGCGAAGCATCCTGCCACCAGGCTGGCGGCCTCGCCCAAGCACCTCTCGCGCACGCAGTTCTATGCCGCGATCGTGCGCACGGCCGTCCTCAAGTACGTCGGACTGCCTCGGATGACCTCACTGATCATCTCAGTGATTGCCATCCTAACTGACCTAACTGATTGCACGGCCATCCTCAAGTACGTCGGACTGCCTCGGATTGCGACTGATGACCTCCCTGATGACCTCCCTGATGACCTCCCTGATGACCTCCCTGATGACCTCCCTGATGACCTCCCTGATGACCTCCCTGATGACCTCCCTGATGACCTCTCTGATGACCTCCCTGATGACCTCCCTGATGACCTAATTGATTGCCTCCCTCATCATCCATCGCGCTCGGATAGCCACTGAGAACCTCCCTGATGACCTCCCTCATCAGGTACGTCGAGCCGCAGCTCGTGGCCGAGATTTGGGAGGCGCTCGAGCTCCTCATCTCGCACGAGCTCGAGCCGAGATTGCACGAGGCCACGCGGCGCATCCAAAGGCGAGCGCGGCGCACCGAGGCGATGCGCGGCAAGAGGGGGGCAGCCTCGCGCCGCCTTGGGCGCCGCCGGCGCTCCTTGGGCGAAAGCATCGGCGGCGGCGGCGGCGGTGGCGGCGGCGGCGGCGAGGGTGAGCCCAGCCTCGAGCCCAGCCTCGGGTCGGCATGCAAGTGCTCACCACGGCGCCGTCACCCCTTCCCCACAGGTGCGGGTGAGCCCAGCCTCGAGCCAAGCCTCGATGAGAGCCTTCTCCACGCGAGCACCAAGCCGCCTCCTGGCCATGGCTTCTCCCCAACTGCGTGGTACTCCTCGGCCGTCTCGCCGCTCGGGGAGAGGCTCGGGCAGTCGCGGGGGCGTGAGTGGGGAGCGCCCTTACCGCCCAGGCCGGTGCTGCCCTGGGGTGAGCTCAAGCGGTATGCGACCGAAGGCGATCTGAAGACGTTCCTTGCATGCAAGTGCTCACCACAGCGCCATCGAGCCTTTCCCCACAGGTATGCGACCGAAGGCGATCTGAAGACGTTCGAATCGATCTGTGGGGAACGTGCGGAGGTCGCCTATCAAAGGGCGCTTGCTGCCGTGCGCCCGCCTGTACCGGTAGGGCTTCCAGCGATGGGGGGTGACGAAGCCGACGTGTCGCTTGATGACGAGGTCGGCGCTGCCGAGGGTGGCAGCGGGATGGGCGACGGTGAGCCGACTGACCCCATGCTCGACGAGGACGACGACGACGACGACGACGACGACGACGACGATGAGGACGACGACGATGAGGAGGACGAGACAGATGCAGAGAGCGCCGTGGCGAGCGCTACGGGCGAGCACGTTCCCCACAGCGAGCCACCCAACGTCTTCGTGGACCCGAGCATTTTCCGCCAGCGCCATTGCTACACCGAGGCGGTCTCGACGGTACTCCGCGCGCACCTCGAGTCGCTTCGTCAACTCTTTCACGCGATCAGTGCGCCGATCGGCGATCGGGGTCTGGAGAAGAAGCTGCTGAGCTTACCGGTCTGGCTGAGCTTCGCGCGTGCGTCCGGGATCGTGGGAGTGGACCTGAGCGTGACGGACGCGGTGCACTGCTTCACATCGTCGCGTATGACTGTCGTCGACACGAGCACCACCCGTGGCGTCATTCGGGCCAACCACTTGCCTTTCGAAGGCTTCCTCGAGGCGCTGTGTCGGGCGGCTTCCCTCAAAGGGTGGCCTGAGGCGTGGGAGATGAGCACCCTCGGCTTCAGCGAGATCGTCCCATTCGTCGAGTATATGAATCAGACGGACCCGAGGGCCATTCAGGCGGATGCGCATGCAAGGATCACGGCGAGCGGTGCTCCTGGCTCCTGGACGCACTCGGAGTGGCCCGCGATGCGGCGCGAGCGGCGCGTCGCATTGGGCAATGAGCCGCTCACGCCCGTAGCGGAGGGGCTTCAATACATGCTCGCGCTCCTTCGGGCGACGGTCCTCACAGGTCGCCGCACCAGCCCGCCTTCCAAGAAGGCGTCCAAGCAGGAGATCGCCGCCGCTGCCGCTGCCCCGATCACGCGCGTGGAGGCGATGGAGTGGGCACGCGCCGTCATGAGCGCCACCCGAGCCCCTGCAGCTGCACCATGAGATCGAGAGGACAAGCGCCATCATGTGCGCCAAACGAGCCCCTGCGGCTGCACCATGAGCGGATCGTCGAAGTACGGTGAGCGACCGCGACCGGAAACCGCGAACACACGTCCAGGAAACGTCCAGGAAACGTCCAGGAAACGTCCAGGAAACGTCCAGGAAACGTCCGGCTCCTTCGTGCAAGGCGCGCAGCGGTCGGCGCGGGAGTCGAGGCGGGACCGTTTCGCTGATTTAGCCTCTACAAATCTCACCTAAAATCTAGTATTCCCTACTAGGCGTGGGTTGCGCGCCCCTCGTGCTTTTTTCGATACTGGGCTCGGCGCACTTTTTCACCCCTTTTCAGTATCCAGCCGTCGAGATCAGATCGAAGCAAAGCAAAGCACGCGCGTCTCGTCGCGCAGCACATGGATGCCTCGTCCTGTGCTCGTCCTGTGCGCCAACGCCCCCGGCCGCTCCTCACCACGTTGTGCCAAAAGCGAGCTCTTCCTCTGCCGAGCGTCCTCTCGAGCGCTCTTCCTCGGCCGAGCGTCCTCTCGAGCGCTCTTCCTCTGCCGAGCGTCCTCTCGAGCGCTCTTCCTCGGCCGCGCGTCCTCTCGAGCGCTCTTCCTCGGCCGCGGGCTGCTCCGTGCGCCGCGCTTGAGCGCGCCGGCAATTCGGACCGTCCGATGGGCCAGGAGCAGGCAGCAGCGGCTCCGATGGGCCAGGAGGACCAAGAGGGGGCTGCAGCGGCTCTGATGGGCTAGGAGGGGGCTGCAGCGACTCTGCCGCAGGCGCGGCCTCGGCGGCGGTAGTGCGGCTCTCCGCTGCGCCGGCCGCCGCCACATCCGCCGCGGCTGCTCCCGAGGCCGCCGCGCCCACGTCACGCCTATCGGGCGGGACGGGCCTCCCCTCTGCCCAGCACGGCGTCAAGTTGAAGGTCCAGAGCGCCGCGGAGTAGAGTGCGAGATATTGCTGCTCGGTGATGGAGGTCTTGACCTCCTCGATCGCCTCGCTCAGGCATGCAAATGCGAGCTTCTTCTCCTCTGACGAGCCCTCGACCTGATGGTCGTCGGCCACCCCGAGCTCGCCAATCTCAGCTTCGTCACTCGCGAGCGGCCATCGGCGCCGACGCCACACGTCGAGCAAGACGAGCCCGAGCCATGCCAGGCACGTCGCGAGCACGGAGCTCAGCGACACGTGGCTCTGCTGCAGCGTGCCCCACGCCCACCGCAGCGCGTCGAGCTGTGAAGCGATCCACAATGGCAGCCGACTAGGCAGCGTCGCTCGGTGCTGCCTGGAGTGTGAAGGACGCCCATCACAGCGCTCGCCCACCTCGCCCCGAACGCCGATCCATTGTGCCCACCACAGCGCCTCGGCGCGCACGCGTCGTGCCCACCACAGCGCCGCATCGCGCAGCACATCCGCACCGCTCGCCAGAGCTCCCAAGGCCCTTACCGGTACCAGCCTCGACGCTGCAGGCCCCAGACTCCACCCGCCAAGGCGCGACGCCAGCATACTCGCAAAGAATCCGAGCACCTCCGAGGCATTGGCAGTGCATGCGATGCCGGGGGCGGCTACCCACGCCGCGCGCTGTGATGGGCGCCCGCCCGGGGCTGGCCACGTCAGCACAGACCACGTGGCGTTCGTCACGTGCGGCAGCGGAGCTTCGATCAGAAGCCGTATGGCGCCTTGCACGCCGCCGCCCTTGCCGCCGCCGCCCTTGCCGCCGCCATCTTTGCCGTCGTCGCCGTCGTCGCCGCCGTCGTCGCCGTCGCCGTCGCCGGACGCGCCGCTGGGTGGGCTCTGCCCCACAAGCCGGCTCGGGCCGATGACCCAGCACGGTGTGCGCAGCGTGGGTGTGAAGAGCCCAGCACGGCGCTGTGCCGTGCACGTCGCGTACCAGAGCAGCTGTTCACAAGGCTGTTCACACCCACGCCGCCGGTAGACTGGTAGCCCATTCGCAAGCGCGTCCTCTTCGTCCTCCTCGGCGTGGCTCTCGTACGTGCCGACGTACGCCTCGAGCCACCCGCGGGAGAGCCACGACGAGGGCGCCTCCGTGGGCGAGGAGCGAAGCCAGATCTCGCGAAGCCAGATCGACGGCACGGGAACTTGTGAGAGCCAGCTGTGGGTGCTGTCGTGGGCGCCACGGAGCTCGGGTGGACCGTAGCCGTGCAGGTGGAGCACGCGCGGCGGCGCGGGCACTACTTGCAGGCACGCCAGCGGCTGCCACCGCACCTGGCCGTACACCACAACCTTCCATCCCTCGGTCGCCTGTTCGGGCGTGGCCGCCTGGCTCTCCACGGCGATCATGCCGGCGCCGGTCGCAATATCTTCTGGGTGACCAAAGTGCCAGAAGCCCCTCTCCGTGTACCACAAGACCTTGTTCGCATCATCGCTCTTGAGGTAGACGCGCCGGTCGAAGCTGCTGGTGGGCTGCGGAAGGTGCAGCGGCGGCCGCTCGTCGTTGGACTCGTACACGCCGTACCACTCGGGCACCCACTCGCTGCCGTATGGTGGACACCGTGCAGCCTGTGGGTGCATCGCGTCCGCATCGTTTCCGTGCAGCGCCACGCGCACAATATCAGCGGTGGCGGACGCGGAGAGCAAAGTCGTCAGCATGAGCAAGGTCGGCCGATTTCCGTCCGAAGAGTTTCTCTAAATTTGGAGCGGAGTTCGCGGTGATTGCCACGCCGCACCGGTAGTTTGACTCTTCATGAGATTTGACGGGGTCCTTTTACCGGCATTTTTCGACTTCATGAACAATGCCTGGCGAGCGGCCGAGGCCGTCGACATGGTCGTCGACGACTCGGCCATGGGCGACGCGGAGGAGGGCGACGAGGAGGATTCCTCGGATTCGGGCGGCGAGGAGGATCGCTCGGAAGTGGGCGGCTCCACCGGCCGATCCGGTGCCACCAGCTCCGCAAAGGGTGGGGCCCCCGCACCTCCTTCGCACCGCGCGCCGCCGGTGCTTCCCGCGAAGCAGGCAGCGGCGACGCACGTGACGCTTCTGCCGAGCATCTTCGCTCATCGGCCGCCCACCATCTTCTTCGAACGGCCACCCGGCCTGCCACCGCGCGTCGCCGAGGCTTCGGTGTGGCGAAAGAAGGGCGTGGGTGAGCCGTCCGAGGCGAGCAGCAGCAGCAGCGGCAGCAGCAGCGGCAGGAGCAGCAGCGCACCGCTGCCACTGCCGCCGCTCATCCACGTGCCGCTGGGCAAGTCGCGCTCGGTGTGCATGCGCATCGAGAAGAACGCGAACAGTGTGCGCAACGCCTTCAAGCGCGCGGGATTCGGCATCAACCTGCCCAAGGAGAAGCAGGCTCCGGCGGTCACGTGGTCGCGGTGCGTGGGCGACAAGCTCTGGACGCAGCTGCCGGTGGGCGCGATCGTCAACCACTTCCCGGGCTCGTGGACGCTCGGTCGCAAGGACGGGCTCTCGAAGATCATCGGCGAGCAGCAGCGGCGCCTCGGCGGCACCGAGTACGCGTACGCGCCGCGCACGTTCACCCTGCCTTCGGACCGCCCGAAGCTCGAGAGCGCCCTGGCGCAAGGCGAGCTGCAGGGTGGCGGCACGTTCATTGTGAAGCCGCTCAACTCGTCGCGGGGGCGCGGCATCTTCATCACGGATGACCTCGAGGACCTCGAGCCCGGCGCCAAGCTTCTCGTGCAGGTACGCGGAGCAGTTTGGGCTGAGTGACCTCAAGCTGGTGTGATGCGAGTGCTCACCACGACGCCCCACCACTTCCCCACAGGAGTACATTCACCCGCCCCTGCTGCTGCAGGAGCGCAAGTTCGACTTGCGCATCTACGTGCTCGTGACCTGCTTCGAGCCGCTGCGCGCGTACACGTACGAGCAGGGCCTCGCACGCTTCGCCGCGCAGCCGTACGCCACGCCCAACGGCGAGGACGCCGACCCGTGTGCTCACCTGACCAACTATTCGGTCAATAAGCACGATGAGACGTACGAGCACAACGTGGATGCGAACGAGGACGACACCGGGCACAAGTGGTCGCTGCAGGCGGCGTTCCGCTCGCTCGCCGAGCTCGGGCACGACATCCCACAGCTGCAGAAGCGCATCGACCTCATGCTGGCCAAGACGCTCATCGCGGCGCAGCCCCACATCAGCGCCAAGTACAACGGCTATTTCCGCCGTCGCAATGCCTGCTTCGAGTTGTACGGCTTCGACGTGCTGCTCGATGCGACGTTACGCCCTTGGCTCATCGAGGTGAACGTTTCGCCCGATCTCGTCTCGAGCTCGCCGCTCGATAAGCAGCTCAAAGGCACCCTGGCGACCGATGTGCTTCAGACGGTCGGGGTGCAGCTCTACAATGCGCAGAGCCTCGCCGAGGCGGCGTCGGCGCCCATGCCGCCACCGCCCAGGCCCGACGAGCCGCCTCTCTTCGTGCGCGCGCACTCGTCAGGCCACGCGGCCGCCGAGCTCGAGCACACGCCCTTGGGAGCCCTCTCCCCCGCTGAGCTCCTGCTGCTCGTCGAAGCGGAGGAGGAGTGGGCGCGCGTGTGCCATACCGACTTTCGACGCATCTACCCCTCCCCTTACGGTGCGTCCCAGGCGCGGCTGCTGCGCTTGTTTGAGCATGTGCGCCTACCAGACGCGCTCCTCTCGGCGTACTCGCGTCGTACCGGGCGCGTCCAAGAGCTCCAAGCGGCCCTCGACGCCTGCCCGGAGGCACATTCACATTCACACGGATCGAGCATGGCCACCCATGGCGCCGAAGCGGGCGCGGCAGCGGCACCATCGTCCAAGAGCGCCCATCCCCGCGCCCATCCCAGCGCCGCTCTTGCGTCCGCGTCCGCCGCTGCCGCCGCCCTACGACGACGGATGCCCTCGAGTGCGCCCGTGCGCCGCGCCCCTCCAACGGCCTCGTCAGCTTCGTCAGGTTCGTCACGATCAGCCTCTGCGACCAAGCAACGTGCGAGCTCGGCACGGACAGTCACGTCCCCGGGCGGCGGGGGCGCCGCGCGCCGCGCTACTGTGGGTGGGGGCTCTCCGTCCGCTAAGCACAACGGTCGTCGCTCTCCATCGCCCGCCGACCTGAGTAGCCGCGCGCCGGCACGGGCAGCCACAGGCCATTCCCCTTCTCATCCCACCGGCCATCGGGCGCCGCCCGCTCTGCCGCAGGCTCCCGTCCTGCCGCAGAGCGCCTCGCGCAAGCGCCGCCCATCGAGCAGTGACGGGCACTTGTTCTGAATACAAAGCATCATCGCGCATTTTGATTATGTGGACCTGTGTCATGCGACATCTGGCACCTATAAGCCACGTGAACCACCGATCTCGGAACACGCTCGTCATCCCGCTTATTCTGTGCTACACAGTCACGAGTCTCGGGATTAATCTCGGGACGTAATCTCGGCAAACTCGGGACGTCGGGAGTGGCGTGGGTCCGCGCTACCGCGGCGCGCGCGGGCGCGAGACCGCTAGACACTCCGCGATCCCTTGTCCGCGGTATTGTCCGCGATTTATAATTACATGATATACGTTATTGCCGCACACACGCGACATCGGACATGCGACATCGATGGGCGATCATGGACCAATGGATGGGACGCGCCGTACACTTCGTGGTTCGTCCCGCGTGTCCGATCGATGGGCGATGGGACGAAGTACGCCGCGTGGATTTACCCTATGTATAGCTCTGTGATCGCGCACCTTGACGTGGGCAGTCAGAGAGGCAATCAGACAGAGGCACGAGCCATAGGACATGTTCCTTTGGCCGAATTGTGATTGTCATCAAAACGTACAAGTTTGCACCCCTTCTTTCGCGATAGGAAAAGCGGTGTGGTCTTGTGCAGTCCATTGCTGTGGGCGCGCGCCGGGTCGAGAGGTACGTGACTGTGACGCCATGGCGTGCTCGTGTTAGCGCTGGCCCTCATCTGGCGTGCGCGCTGGCCCTTACGGCCAACTCGGGAGCCCGGCCGGGAGGCAGCCCTCGTCGAGCATGGAATTGGCCCTTACGTTCAACTCGGGAGCCCGGCCGTTTGCCTCGAAGCGCCCTCGCGGAGCATGGCATGCTTCGCACCTTTGGGGACTCGGGGGTCTGACAATTTCGCTCCGATTGCGTGTCAGGGAACTCGTCGGCCGACCCTCGCGCGCCGCTGACACCGCGCAGAACACATGGGCTGGTTCGGTCCCTCCAAGGCCGAGAAGGCCGCTGCTGCTGCTGCTCCCGAGAAACTGTGGCAGGCCGCATACGCCGGCGACGAGGCGGAGCTCAGGCGGCTGATCAAGCGTGGAGGGAACGTCAACTGGCACAATCCTGATGAAGTGCGCCGCCGCATGTGCCTCGCGTGGGCGCCCGCGTCCTCGCCGCCTCTGGTGCTTTCGCCGCCGCGCTCGCCCGAGACGGCGCCGTTTCCCCAGAGCTCGCTGTACCGCGCGCGCGCGCGCGGGGCTGCGCCGCCACCCCGCCGCCCCGCCGAGCTTGGCACACGCGTCCTCGTCGCATGGCGCGCGCCGCACCCCCGCGTCCTCGCCCACGCTCCTCGCGTGCTCTGGCACTCGATGACGCCACGTGTGCTGCATTTGCCACAGAACGGAGACACAGCTTTGATATGGGCCACAGCGAGAGGGCACGAAGGGTGCGTCCGCCTCCTCCTCGCGACCGAGGCCATCGAGGTCAACGCCAAGGTGAGCCTCGAGCATGCCCTCCCCCAGCACATGCGATGGGTCCGCTTCCATGTAGTCATTCCGCTTGGCCTCTCGTTTGTCTTTAGGGCAACTTCGATCGGACAGCATTGCATTGGGCGGCAGAGTGGGGCCGCCTCGCGATCGCCAAGCGCCTCCTCGAAGGGGGCGCCGATCCGACGCTTCGTGCCAAGGACGGCAGGACGGCCCTCGACTGGGCACGGCAGTATGGCAGGAGCGAGGTCGTGGCGCTCCTCAGCGAGCCTCGGTACGCCGCGCGCATGCACACTGATTGCCCAGCGCTGCCGAGCGGATGTGCAGAGGCGCCGTCTTGGGCGCACGCGGACCACGGGTTTTCGGCCGCTCGGCGAACGAATGGCGGCCAATCGTCATGGGATGAGATCGAGAGGACGCAGCGCCCCCCCCATGGGGCCACACGGCAAGTCGCGAACGCACATCCTTAAGATTTTAGGACGGAGTCCGCACGGGCCCATCCCACGCGCCGTGGTGGGCACGTCGGGTGTCGGCGGCGGACTCGCGGCCTGGTTTGCGACTCGTCGCGGCTGCGATTGGCCGCGCCGGCCGCGCCACAGACAGTGGCGACGCGCGCTCAGGCGCGCACTGGAACGCTCTCTGGCGCACTCATGAGCACTCAGGCGCAATCATCGGCAATCAGCAGCACTCAGCAGCACTCAGGCAGCACTCGGTCGCCCCACGCCGTCGCCCCACGCCGTCGTCCTCGGAGAGGGCGCTGCTGCCTCCACTGCCTCTGTGACTGCCTTGCCATCTTCACGACCACCCTTCGCAAGCCCTCGCGCTTCCTGATGGCATGCGATGACGCGCCGT
>Ga0210239_101395_pt1 | contig 18356 bp, 9 predicted proteins | sample ChrtobMetP5a_0mM_FD_155451 | JGI IMG/M metagenome (GOLD analysis project Ga0210239, IMG submission 155451) | Chrysochromulina tobin associated microbial communities from unialgal haptophyte culture, Seattle, Washington, United States - P5a_0mM | ecosystem: Host-associated > Algae > Haptophytes >... | reverse complement strand
TTCCCGCCCACCCACCGCGATTCAGAGCCTGGTCTAGCTTTAGCAGGGACCGGGATGTCGCGCTCACCAGGCTGCCTTTGTGTAGTTTGATGAACCTGCAATCACCAACCTACGCGACCAAGTTTACTCACGTAGCGCGAAAACAAGTAAAAGACGAGGCGGCGCGCGCGGTGGGAAATGAGCGCTCTACGCAAAAAGATCGCCGAGAAGAAGGCGCTCAGCGAGGCTCAAAAAAAGCCGCCGTCGCCCCCTCCTCCTCCTCCCCCCCCGCCGCCGCCGCCAGCGCAACAGGACCATGCTGAGGAATCGCGGCTCGCCGCCGCTCCGTCACCTGCTTCCACGCTGCCGCCTCCGCCTCCGCCACCGGTGTCAAAGGCCACCCCGCGGCCATCGAACAGCAGCGGCTTGAAGCAAGGCTGGCTCTCCAAAGGACTGCTGTACCCTGAGGGCTCTTCTGAAGCGGCCCCCAAAATGTGGCGGGCCACTGACGCCGCCGAGCGCCCCAAGGTCTTTCAGGTGCTCTCGACGCCTGATGAGTACGAGGTGTGTGGCGACTTCTCTGCAGCAGGTCGGTTCATCGGCAAGGAGGATTTCAGAGTGACGCGCGACGGCCTGCGGCTGCGCATCCAGGGCAACCCAAACGAGGACCCACAGTCGCTCGTTGCGGGGCTCGACGAGGTCGTCACGCTGCCCATCGATGCTGCCTTCGAGGGCATGAGCGCCGAGTACACGAAGACCTTTGCGCTCTCGATTCGCATTCCGCGCTCGCGCGAGGTGCAGGAGCTGCTCGCGCAGCTCTCCGTAGAAGAGCGCGAGGCCATCGAGGCGCGGCTCGCCGACCCGCCCATCGAGCCGCTGCTGCGCGAGCTGCCCGCCGCTGCAGACGCGCCCGTCCACGAGACCGCCACTGGAGCGAGCGCCGTGGCAAGCGCGCCCTTGGCCGCCGCCTGCGCGTCCTTGGCTGGTGCTGATGATGCTCCCGCGAATGCCGCAGCTGATGAGCCGCCCCAGCTGCCGGCCGAGGTCAGTGCCGTGCGAGCAGCGGAGGCGGACGCGTAACGGACGACGGTGATGCAGCCGACGCCGCTTGAAAAAGCGCATCTCTGGGTGTCATTGTCCCCGCGTCCGGGAGCAGCGTACTGCCCTGAGCCGACCCATCTTGCCAGCCAGAATTGTCAGGGATCTTTATGTTTGCGTGCATAGACAGTGTAAAGGTCTCTCGTAGCCGATCGTACACATAGGTTAATAGGTTAGAGTCGCCCAGCGCATGCCAGCGGAGCCTGAGTGAGCCTGAGTGAGTGAGCGCCGTCCTTTTTGAACAACAAAGATTCGCACGAAGAAATTCTCCGATCTCGCTATGTATCTTCGCGCCACAGAACAAAATGGCAGCCGACGCGATGTTTAGAGGAGAAGCGCCCGTTGCTGAGCCGCCCCTTGCGGCCGCCGAGTGGGTTGCCGCCGGCTTGCTGCTGGCCATCCTCCTCGGCACATTCCTGCGCGTCACCTCCGCTTGCACCAACTGGATGGAAGGGCTGCTGCGCTGGCACCAGCACGACGAAAAGATGCCGGTGGGCAAGCCTGTGGCGGTCGCGCGCTCGTCATCGGGTGCTGCTCCGCTCGAAGAACAGCTCGCCACGGTGCTCAGGCGTGAAGCTGACCTTAACGCGGCACTTGGACACGTGCGGACTCGTGCCTCGAGGCTGAAGCACAAGTTGGGGCAGGTCGAGGAGCCATCAACAGTGCGCATGTCCTCTGCTGCGAAGGTGGGCGCTGGGTACGATCCCAGGGCCGTCGTGCCTGATTTGCCCACGCCTCCCATGACCGCAGCACGGCAGGAGGTGGCGGCCGCACGGCAGGCCATCCTGCTGCGCGCGGCGGCGCTGCAAGCAGTCGCGAGCCGAGCTGCGTCGGAGGCGGCTGCCGCCCGCGCAGTGGCGCTTGAGGCGGCGGCCGACGCAGCGGCAGCGCGTGAGGCAGCCAGTCAAGCTGCCGCAGACGAGTGGGCGGAGGCAGCCGCGGCCGCGGCCATGGCGGGCCGGGCGGAGGCGCTGTTGTGGGGCGCGGCGGATCCGGTGGGGGGGGAGGCACAGGGGGCGGAGGCGGAAGCGGAGGCGGCGCTGCACGAGATGGATGGTATCGGGGCGTCCGAGGGCGGGTGGATCCCCCTTGGCGAATGGGGCGGCCTGAGCGACGGCTCGACCTCAGCCGACGAGATGGACGTTCTCGAGGCGCCCGCAGCATCGCACCGTCCCGGCTGCCTTCTTGCACCGGACGCGGCGAGCCTGCCTCCCCCCTTCGCCTTCCTGGCCGCTGCCAGCGCCCGCGAAGATGATTCCCGGCACCGAGAATCGAGGCACCGAGAATCATGCAAGGCCGCCTCGCGGAGAGGATGATGTGCCTGAAGGCCACGCAGTGCATGCTCGAAGCGCATGCGGCATGACTGAAATGTCGTGTGCACTGGATGGAGTCGAAGGAGACTTCCGACGTGTCGCCGACGAGACCCGCGAACGACGTGGACCTCAGCTACCGAGAGCTCGCGTGCCCGGGGCACATGCCCCAAACAGCTGTACCGACTGCGACTCCCACACACGTCGGATCACGTACAACGCGGAACAAACCGAAGCGAATGTAAAATTTACGATAATATTAGGTTGACGGTTGAGGTTCATACTATAGTAGTATTCGAATCGAGCCGGTTACGAGCCGGGAGCCGCTGTGACCTGCACCCGTGGTACTGCACCAGCAATATTGTGGCACCCGGCAGCCTGTTCACCCGCTGAGATATTGGATTACTAGCGGATAGTACGCTTACCGGATTTGCAAATGGATCTCCCGGCGGGGTTCCGGACACGGGATTGAGAGCCAGTTTTAACCGTTGGCGGGCTTGGGGGTCCTCTTGGGGTCCTCTAAGCCCCCCCAAGGAGGGCGAACACACAGAGGCCTCAAGGCGAGCGAGCCTATGGAGTTGAATAGGTTTCTCTAAGGTTTCTCTCGAGCGCTAGACCGCGGGGCGGGCGCTAGACGGCTAGAGGTAATAATAAATCTCCCGATGTGCGATGAAAGGCGAACATGTGTTCCCGGTGCGGCACTATTTAGGGAAGGAGGAAGTCCGCACCCAACTCCCTCTTTTCAATGGATGGACTCAAAGTGGGAGTCTACACCGACTCCAATGTGACGCGCTTCTGCTTGGGGCTAGCGGCTTTCTCTGGCCTAGTCGCCGTCGGCAGCACCGCCTTCAGTCGCTACGGGCTGACGGGGCAGGAGCGGTTCCGACATTACCTCAGCTTTTACATGCGCCGGCACGCAGATTGGTGTGGCGTGGACGACGATCCAGGATATCGGCTCCATCGGCTGCTCGCCGCCATTCTCGCCGATCACTCACTGTTCCGCCTCGCCTTCCCATCCGGGTGGTCGCCGCTGCCGCCGGCGCCCTTTACGCGCCGGCTGCTCGAGCTCCTGGCGCTCGTGCAGATGCACGGCATGGTCGGCATGATCTTCTTCGTGCCGCCAATCCGCGACGCGATTCCCGTCGCCAGCTTGCCGTTTGCGATTCTCGCCGCACTGGCGTGCATTCTTGCACACGTGCTGCTGCGCGCGGCACATGAGCGGTTTCACGTGCAGTGGACGCTCGCTCTATACCGGCGGCACGACGAGCACGGCGGATGCGAGGGGCACATGCTGGCGCGCGCGGCCCTCGCGCACTTTGACGCCGCCCACACGCTGCGCGACGTGCTGCGTAGCTGGCAGCGTGTGGCGCGGCAGCTCGGGCGACTCGAGGCGACGTTTGCGCGTCTTGCGTGTTCGAACGTGCTTCGCGGTTGGCGGGCGGCGTGCGCTGCAATCGAGGTGCTGGCGGCGGCGCAGCGGCTGCGCGTTCAGAAGGTGCACGCGTGGTCGCTGATCAAGCCCTCGTGGCTGCACGCGTGGTGCGACGACGTCGGGGAGCGCCTGCGGCCCCTGGGCGCGCAGCTTCGGCTCGCGATGCCTCTGCACGAAGGGCTGATCGACGCTCTCGCGAGGTCGACCCATGCGAAGCTCGCGCCGAGTGCGTCGGACCGGTTGCTCGAGCGGCCGGCCGTCATGCGCGCGAGGCTCTTCTTGGGGGCGCGCTGGGCGTTGGCCACGTGGGTGGCCTCGCTCCATTTGATGGCACGCGAGCTCGAAGCGAGGCGCGCCGCGCGTACCGCCCTTGGCGCGCACCGGACGGCGGTTGCGGCGCGGCGTGCGGCGTATGTGCTCGGTGTCGCGTGGGGTTTGCGCGCATGGGCCGAGGCTGTCGAGCTGCTGAATTCGGACGAGGCGGCGCTGCAGAGCATCTCGGCGCAGATGGGCCCCTTCGGCGCCGGACGAGGTCACGCCTTTGGACGAGGTCACGCGCGCGCGCCGAGTGAGAGTACCGGCGACTCCGAAGGGAGCGACGACGACGCCGAGGACGCGGGCGCTGTCGCGGGCGCTGAGGACGGCAGCAGCGGCGGCTTTGGGCGACTCGCGCGTAGAGGCTCCCTCGCAGGCGCCATCGACCAAGGCACGCGCGTGTACGGCGGCGGCGCGAGCAGTGCGAGTGGCAGGAGCAGTGCAAGCAGCAGGGGCTGCCGCGGCGGCGCGGGCGATGCAGAGGAAGCGTCGAGGGCGAGCCCGTCGTCGGCGTGTGCGCTCGCTTGGACGGGCGTGAGCGCTCTCGAGCCCTACGCCCTGCTCGACGACCCTTCACGCTTGGCGGCCATCCAGCAGCACGCGATCGCTTCGCATCCAGAGCCGCCAGCGCGCGCGGCCCTCCAGCGCCCTCTCACGAGTGCTCTGCCCCATCCGGTCGGTGAGACTCTTCTCTCGGTCGAGCGTGTGCGCTGCGTGCAGGCGGGCAAGGCGCCGCCGCCGTACGCGCGTGCGCAGGTGCGCATGGCGCTGCGCCGGGGCGAGGTGACACCGCGTGGTGCGCATGTCGAGGGGCAGCGATCCAAGCTGTTCTCACAGCTGGTGCGGCTGGCGGAGCGCATCGAGGTCCTCGCCCAACGCCAGCTGGAGGAGAGTGCGGTCGCCGCGGCCGCCGCGCAACAGTCGCCAGTGGCCGCCGTGGCACATGTGCAGCCGGCGGCGCTGCTCCTGACCGAGGGTGACGACGCCGACCCGCTGGTGGCGTCTGTGTGCGAGCGGCTGCGTAGGGAGGTGAGCTGGCTGCATGCGGAGCGCATGCGCGTGCTGCAGCTCGCTGAGCTCCGGCCGGCGGCCGCCACGTGCCCAAAGGCCGACCCCAACGTAACGGCCGCCACGTGCCCAAAGGTCGACCCCAACGTAAAGCGGCAGCAGCCACCGTCGAGCGTGCAGCCCCGGGCAGTGCTGCTCGCCATCGACGCGCTGCTCCGCGACATCGACGCGGCAGCGCAGCTGATGCTCGTCGAGCGTCCCGAGGCGCTTGCCCTCCAGCGGCGGCTGCACGAGGCCGCGCACGCGAGGCAGCGCGAGCGGCAGGCGAACATGCTCGCGGCAAGGCGCGAGGAGCAGCAGCGGCATCAGCTGCGAGCACTCTACGAGGAGGCGCCGTCGGACTCCTTCGGACGCTCATTCTCATTCGGGCGTGTCGCGTCGGACTCATTCTCATTCGGGCGCTCCTCGTCCGCATCGGACGCCCGGAGCTTCTCCCGGGAGCCCACCATGGGCTCTTTCGTGCGACGGGGCCACGCCACTGGCCACGCCACAGGCCGCTCCTCGACGGATACCTCCGCTCGACCCCTCTACACGTGTCGCACACTACGCGGCGCCGCTGGGCGCCACGGACGCACGGGCATCGTCGACGAGGACTCCTTCTCCTTCTCAGGGTCACCCTTGCGCGCCGGTACCTCGGCTGCCGCACGCCTCGGGCCTGATGCCCGAGGCGATCGGCACGAGCGGGCGGCGGCGGCGAAGCAGGCGGCGGCGGCGCCGAACACCCTCGAGTTCACCGAAGAGGAGGAGCGCTCGCTTGAGCGGACGTCTCGCACGCTGGACCGGTCCGCCCGGCTCGCTACCCTTTTGAAGCAGCGCGCCTCCATCGTCGACCTCATCGACCAGCACGCCGCAGCCCACGACGCCGCTGTGGCGGAGGTGGCTGCCGAGGCCGCGGCCGCCGCCGAGACCGCCGCCGCCGCCGCCGCCGCCGCAGCTGCAGCCGAATGCGGCACGCGACGCTACACCTGGCGCAGCGGCACCAATCGCAGCGGCACCCAGCGCTCGGGCACCCAACGCTCCGCTGGCCTCCCCACGCCCGGGCGCGCGAGCCTGCAAGGGGGAGGCCCGCAAGGGGCCCCGAGCGCACCGGTCGCCGTCTCCGCTGAGGCCAACCGATTCTGCGCCTACGTCCCGTCAAGCCGCGGTCGACTCTCAAGCAGGCGCCCAAGCAGCGCCATCCCCTCGACGCGCCGCTCAGATGCGTCGAGCTTCTCGTTTGGCTCGAGCCGGCCACTCAGCCGCTCCCCGGGCCGCTCGACGTCGCGCACGCTGAGCGCGAGCCAGCGCTCTCGCGAGGGCCTCGCACGGCAGGCCGAGTCGCATGCCTTGACCCCCGAGGAGGCCGCGGCCGAGGCTCTGCGCGCCAAGTCACGTGCCGAGAGCGGCCTCAAGCGCATCGACGCCGCCCTCCGAAAGCTCCTTGACCGCCACCAACCCCACGGCGGCAAGGGCACCCACAAGGGTGCCGACAAGGGCGTGATCCCGTCGCCCAAGGCTCCGCTGCCCATCGCGGGGATCGCTGCTGCTGCAAGGCTCCTTGCTGGTGCGGGCGGAACGAGTGTGTTCGAATCCGCACACCTCGAATGCACCGAGGCGCCCCGCGTTCACTTCCTCGAGACCGGGCTCGAGCGAAGGGTGCGCAATGAGCCGCCAGGCGTTCCCCAGGGGATCCGCCGCGCCGCCGCCCTCTCACCGGCGTCGCCCGAGGTGGCGTCGCCTGGTTACCATCCCTGGACCCTCGCGGGCCTTGTGCAGGCGGACTCGCTCGTCGCCCTCGCCGCCGCGCCCGCTACCGCTGTCGTCGGGGGGGGCGCCGCGCCCGCCGGGCCCGCCGCGCCCGCCTCCCCTGGTTCGCTAGGCCTAGCCGGCTCGCCCTCTGTGGCCGGGTGCACCAAGGAGGTCGCCGCGAGGCCGCCCGAGTTCCATCTGATCGGCACGCGGTGCGTGCAGCGGACGCTCCCCCCGCGCAACCCGGCCGATGACCAGGTGCACTTGCGCCCTCAGCACAACGTGGCGCTCGAGGCGCGCCGGCGGGAGCGGCTGGCCGGTGAGCTGCTCGCCAGCTCTGAGCTCGAGGCCCCTTTGCATGCGCGCCAGATGTACAATCGGGCGGGCGGCGACGCACCGCTGCCACGCCCGCCCGTCTGGATGGACTCGCAAGCGAAGTTGCGCAAAGCACTTGCCTCCGAGAACGCTCAAGAAGCCATGCGTGCGCGTCGGAAGCGACGGCTTGCGGAGGCGGCCTCCCATACGGCGGGCCAGGTGACACGTGCGCAGCGCCTCTCACGCCACGTGCACTCGGCGGCGCGCCGGGCGCTCGAGTTCTTGGTGGCGGCAGGTGCGGCGATCTTCCGGTGGCTCTTCGACTTCTTCTGGACAGATGGGCTCGATGCGATTGAGGCGCGCCACGCCGAAAGGGAAGTAGCCGCCGTCGCCAAGCGCGGCTGCGCCACCGATCGCAGCTTCAACGGGCGCAGCTTCAACGGGCGCAGCTCGTTTGGGCGCACGGTCGCGACTGCCTCGGCCATTGGCTCCTTCCACAAGCGCATGGTGGCGCTCGGCCGGGCTTCGCGAGCCGAGCGGGAGGGGAGAGCCGAGCGGGAGGGGACCGAGCGTGAGGGGAGCGGCGTGGGCCTTGGCGGCAGATCGAGTGCGCTTTCGCTGGCCAGACTCCGCCATGCCCTGATTGGTGGTCGCCGGGGAAGCCTGTTGGGTCGCCTTTCTCATGCTCGTGGTCGGCTCACTTCGCGTGCGCCCTCGCGGCTGCCGCACTGGCTCGGGCGGCCGGGCGCGCCGATAGGCGCAGCAGGTGCGGCGACGGCAGATCGTGGGGTCGACATGCGCCTCTTCGGGCGCGATCTACATGAGCACGAGCCTGCGGTGCGGGAAGCAATGGCCGAGCTCTCCTTGACACAGCCGCCACCCGCCCGCGGCGCGTGCACACGGTTGGCCGGCGCGGCCCTCGGAGGCGCTGTGGCGAGCACGGCCGCGGATGAGCTGGAGCTGGCAGCGGAGGCTCGGCAGCAAGCACGTACCAACCGGTCGCTTGGCATGGAGCTGCGCGAGCTCGCGGCCGAGCGGCGGGAGCTCCGCGACGAGATCGCACAACGTCGTCGACGCTCCCTCGCCCTCCGCGCCGGCGGATCCCCACAGCTGCCCAGGGATCCCCACAGTGGCAGCGGATCCCTCGGCGGCGGCGGCGCGAACGGCACCAGCTTCGCAAGGCGACTGCCGGTGCTTGGCTTTTCGGCGCTCTCACCGGCCCAGGCAAGTGAAGAGGCGCTCGAGCATCTCTTGGATCGGCTGCACACGGTTGACACGCGACTGCAGCTGGTTGTCGTCCAGATTGCCTCCCAAGGTGCGCGCGAGGCCGGGCCCATCGCCCTTCCCACTTCCCCACTACATTCTCCAAACCCACCTCCCAAACACCCCTCCCCCCTCCCCCCCTCCCCCCCTCCCTTCAGCCATGCTGGCCAAGGAGATGGCCAAGCACCTCGAGCTCGACACATTCCTCATCCAGTATGGGCTCTCCCGACCGTACGCCCGCGCCTGCGCCCCGTCCAGACTCGCGCCGTCCAGACGCCCCGTCCAGACTCGTTCACACTGCGCCCCGTCCAGACTCGCGCCTAGCTCGCGCTGGGCAGTCGCGCAGCGGACGGCGCCCCTCGCCGCCAGCGCGGCTAGCACGGCCGAGACGCTCGCCGCCGAGGCCGCTGGGGTGGACGCGGCCGTGGGCTCGCACCGGCGCCGGCAGCGCTGGCATGCGGCGTGGAAGGCGCTGCCGGCGATCGTGCTCGTTGCGCTCATTGCGGGCGGCGGCGTGGCCACTTCGATACTCTCACTCTGGGTTCGCCCCGACGGCGTCGCTCCGTTGGATTGGCTCGTGGCCGTTGGTACGGGCCTCGTCGTGAGCTTGTTGATCATCGAGCCCTGCCTCGCCGCCCGCGCCCACCTGCGCCGCACGCACCGCGACCTCCAACGGTACCAGCGCGATCGGAGTGCTGAGGCGGAGCGGGCTCAGGCCGAGCGGCGGGCGGAGCGTGACGAGGTTATGGCGCGGCGGCTCACTCGGATGGGTGCCGCTGCCTACGCCGAGGAGGCGACGGAGGCGCATAGGGCACGCGAGCGCGCGAGAGAGGCGGCGAGGGCCGAGGCTGCCCGCCATGCCACCGAACGGCGCACCCTCGCCATCGGCTCCGCACTCGCGCTCCCTGCGCTCCCTGCGCTCCCTGCGCCCAGCTCCGCGCCGCACGCGCCAGCCGACGCCGCGGCGGAGGAGCTCGCCATGGATGTGCGCTCGCCCTGGACTGCTGTGAACATGAACGCTGTGAGCCCGCGCATCCCGAGGCGGCGAGGCGGCGAGAGTAGCCGCAGCTACCACAGTCGGCACTCCGACCAATCCAGCCGTTACAGTGACGACGAGAGCTTTGGCGCGAGCAGCCACGGCTGCAGCATCGATGCGTACAGCCAATACAGCGGCAGCCAGTGCAGCGGCAGCCAGTACGATGGCAGCCAGTACGATGGCAGCCGATGTGGCGGCAGGTCTCGTCCAGGCAGAGCGGGAGGCTCCGCGGTAGGCTCGAGCGGCTCGGAACGGCGCCGGCGCCTCGACTTTGCGGGGAGCGCGGACTCGCACGGCTCGCACTGCTCGCACAGCTCGCACGGCTCGCACTGCTCGCCCCCATTCCCAGGCATGCACAGCAGGCACCAGCGTGGTCGCCACGAGAGCCGCGGCAGGAGGCACTATTCCACCGACTCCAGCATCGCGGACGACAGCCTCGGTGCATAGACTAGATTCACAAGATGCGTAAGGATGATCACAATGCCTAATAATGTCAACATCCGTCACTCTAATCGCGAATAGTGCGTCATCATTGACGTCTGTCGACTTGAGTGTATCGGGGGGGGGGACATCGTCTGCGCCTCCCACGGGACCGGTGGGTGTGTGTCTTGGCAAAAATAACGTGAACGTGAACGGGGGGGGAAGATGATGTGTATTCACAGCTAAGTTTTGCCTACGAACCAGCTGGAACCACACCCAGCCGGTTCTCCTGCCTTCGCCTGCGATTGTGGATGATCGACAACGACGGCATACCTCCGCTGCCAAACTACTATCCAACGGAGCCATCATCCATCCCACGATCCACGCAGGCGACGTGGCTCGACCGGCCCTCGACGCCGCTCGTGCATGCCGACGTCTTCATGCGCCGGCGCAACTTCGTCACCTCGGACCTGCACGTGCTGCTTGTGACGACGGACAAGGCGGAGCGACAGCGGATGAAGGTGGAGCTGGGTGGGCTGCACTACTCGACCACGGTCGTGTCCTCGGGCAAGGTCGCACAGGCGATGTTGAGCGAGCGCGGCGGCGAGTTCCATCTGGTGATGATCTCGGCAGCACTGAATGGCGAAGGCCTCGATTGCCTAGGACTGCTTGCGTGGATTCGAGACGTGCCGGCATTGCGCGAAGTGTCGCTCATCGTGCTCGGCTCCTTCTCCGTTGAGCCGGCGAACGCAATCGCGCTCATCAAGGCTGGTGCGACCGACATTCTGACGCGGCCGGTCGCGGTCGAGGCGCTCATGCGACTCCGGCATGCGGTCGGCACGTCGCAGTCGCTCACGCAGCAGCGCGCGCACCGGCGCGAGGAGGGCGGCGCGCGGCTCGTCACGCAGTACATAATGCGCAAGGAGCGCGAAGGGCGGGCCGAGGGCCTGCCTCCCTCGGTGCTCATGGGCGGCGCCGAGCGGCGCGACGGGAGCGAGCCGCCGAGACCGAGCGTGAGATCGAACGCGCTGCTGGGCGAGGTGACCGTGACCGTGCTGCTGATGCAGCGCGAGAGCCGTAAGTCGGCCGAACTGCCCGCCCTCCTGAGCGAGTGCGGCTACCAAGTCAAGGTGGCGCGCACCAAGCACGAGGTCCTCAAGCAGCTCACTTCGCGCCACGCGAGCTGGTCACTGCTGTGCATCGATTACGGCTCCGAGCACGCGCCCACGCTGCACCCGGGCCAGGCGGACTTTGGCGGGCAGGTGGCATTCGTGCTCCGCGAGATGGCGAGCCGGCAGCTGCTCGTGCCGACAGTCGCCTTCCAGGAGGAAGCCACGACCGACCGCGTCGTGCGCACGATGCGTGCGGGGCTAGCGGAGCTCTACCTGCCGCCATACACGAAGCCAAAGCTACGCGGGCTGCTGCGCTACGTGCTCAAGCCTGCGGAGCTGCGTGAGCTCTCCGAGGAGGCCAAGGCGCTCCACGCAGTCCAGCAGTCGACCTCGTCGTACGGCGGCGGCGGGGCCAGTGGCGGCGGCGGGGCCAGTGGCGGCACGGGCGGTGGCGGTGGCACACCGCCCTCGGCCGGTGGGGGGGGGGCGGGGGGGGGGGCGGGTCGTCCGCGCCGCGTGTCAACCGAGGGCGGGAGTGTACCGGCGGGCCCCCTCACGCCCGCCGCCACCTTTGCTATCGCGCGGATGGAGTCAGTACGCGCCGTCTCGCCGCCCCGGCACAACGAGAGGCGTACCCTGCAGATGCTCTCGCTCGCCCGCGTCGAACGCGAGGTCGCGGCGGCGGCGAACCGGCTCGCGGCGATGGACTTGGGCGAGGGTGGCGAGAGCCTCACGCAGACCGCCTCCAACCGGCGCGCGGCTCGGGAAGAGCTCGCCAGACGCACCAAGGCCACCGCCAACGACGAGAACGACGAGAAGCTGCACGCATCACGCGAGGCCATCGACGCGTACGCACGCGCCGCGGAAGGGGCGAAGCGCAACGCGGTTCGGCTGGCCGCAGTGCTCGAGCGCGAGGTGGCCATGGGAAACGCGGGCCGCTCGCGCGACATACTCGAGCAGAGGTGCGCCGCCGCCCTCTGTTCAGTCGCCGCCGCGCGCACCCTCGACTCGCGTTGCCTCGCGTTGCCTCACGTTGCCTCTCCTCGTTTTGCATGGTCGCATCCCACATCGCCGATGTGGTCATGTGGCCATGTGGCCATGTGGTCATGTGGTCGCATCCCACATCGCCTCGCCGCCTGCTCCCACATGACCACATGCTGCTCCACACGACATGACCACATGCTCCACATGATGTGCCGCGTGCGCGCGCAGGGTGTCGGCTGCGAACGCGGCGGCGGCGGCGCTTCAGAACAGGTGTGCGCGGCTCGAATGGCGAGCGCGCCAAGAGGGGCGCCAGCAGGCAGGCTCGCCTACACCGAGCGTCGGCGCCGAGCGCGAGGAGGCGCCGCCGCCGCCCGCTGAGACTGACGCCGACTACCTCAACGCGCCCGCGCTTGCCGACCTGACCCTCCTCATGGCCCCCCTGTCGGCCCCCACGTCTTACGAAGCGCCGCGGCCCGCAACAGCCGGCGCGACCCTCGAAGCAGGGCCACGGCCACCGCCGCTGCTCGTCGGCGGCGAGGGGGCTGCTTCGGCGCCAGGTAGCGCCAGTGCTGCCGTGCTGTCGATCCCGACAGGCACGAGCCTCGGTGCTTCGGCTTCGCTTCCATCGCTCTCGATGTCTTCCGAGTGGGAGCGTGTGCCTCGAGCCGTTGCGGGCGTCGTTGAGGATGTGCACGAGGGCGCACGATCCGAGTCAAGCAGCTTCCGTCGCGCGAGCCCCGGCCGACGCCGCCCCCGAGATGTTCCCCACAGCCGAGACGTTCCCCCGATGAGCCCCGGCCGGCCCGGTGCTCGTGGCGGCGCCCTCACGGTCGGCGCCGAGCCAGCAGGGCCGGCCGCACTGTTCCACAACAGCCGACGCATCCAGCTGCTCGCGTGGCGCGACTCGATGCGACTCGCCGAGAGCCAGGCCGCCTCGACGCGCGCCGAGTTCGAAGTTGAACACGAGCGGCTGAGGGCCGCCGCCGCCGCCCCTCCGGCTGCCAGCGTTCCTCCTGCTGTCACTGCTGGCGGTGGCGGCGTGAACGCAGCGTCGCCGGCGCCGATGGCCACTGCGCCACTTAGCGTCCCCATGTTCTCGCCGCACAAGGCTCTACTCGAGCGCTCCCTCAGGCATGCGGCTCGCTGTACTCGCGCTTGCTCCGAGATTGGAGATTGGAGATTGGAATCTCGCTTGCTCCGAGATTGGAGATTGGAGATTGGAATCTCGCTTGCTCCGAGATTGGAGATTGGAGATTGGAATCTCGCTGTACTCGCGCTTGCTCCGAGCCTTGCAAGCTGCGATCTTGTCCTCACCTCCCACATGCTCGCTGATTTCATGCTGATTGCCGCGCTGATTGCATGCCAATTGCAAGCTGCGATCTTGTCCACTCTCATCCCGCCTCCTGTCCGCTCGCTCACGCCTTGCAGGGCGAGCAATGGCGCGGCGATGGCGGCGCTCGCGCACGCGCAGAGGTCGACGACCGTGCGCGTGCCTACTGCGCGCCCAGGCGCTCCGCCTTCATGCGTCAAGTAGCGGCTCTGTAGCGGCTCTGCCCCCCCGTCCATAGCGAAGCCGAAGCAGACGTATAAAGGAGAGCGAACACAAGGAGACGTGGGAGACCCCCTGGGCCTGCCTGCCTGGCGGTGCCAGTGACATGGCCACTTCACTTGCATCAATCTGGGTGTGGCTCGGCTGTTCACGCTCACAAGTCTCGTCTGGAAAGAGGGAAATCAAAAAGTTGTTCCAAAAAAGGCTCTTGTCTCCGGTCCTCTCATTCACGAACGTCGAAATGCTACAGAGAATGCGTCCTCGCCCGAGCACCACGCTGACGAACGTGACGCTCGCCGATCTTGGCGAGCTGCTCCTCCCTATTTTCAACCTGCTTCAGGACGATCAGTGGCGCATCTCTCTCGCGATGGCCTGTAAGACGCTCTGTACCGAGCAGCGGCGGCTGAGGCCGCCAGTGAACAAGCAGATCAGCGTATGGTCGACGAGAACGAAAGCGTCAGATGCGGGTTGGCGCGTGCCTCACATTGTCGTCAATGAGACCAATCCAAACCGACCTGCATCCACCGACATCCTGCTCGCCGACAAGCTTCACGAGGTGGAGTCCATCCAGGTGTGTGCGGACGTGGCACCCTCTTACCTGCCCGGGTTCAAAACGTGCTTCGAGCGGCTCAGCCGGCTCCGGCAGTGCCGGTGGCGCCTGCTTTCGCTGTCCAGCTGCAAGGCGACCGCGACCGACATTCTCGACTGCGCTTTTTCGGCGAAGCCGCTCGACATGCTGACGGTGCTCACTATCAATTGTGCTCACCGCCTCACAGCCACCGTCTCCGCCTTCCTCTCCGCCTCCATCTCCACCTCCCTCACCGCCCCCATTTCCACCGCCTCCATTTCCACAGGGTGTGACTTCGACGATGCGGCATGCGCCAACTTGGCGGGCCACCTGGAGTGTGGCCTTTTCCCGTGCTTGGCGACAGTCAGCCTCGTAGACAACCGTGTGGGCGACCAGGGCGCACGTGCTCTCGCGCAGGCCATGGAGGTGCGCTGCAGTGGCAGCCCTGCCATCGCGTGGCCTTCACGTCTCATGTGAGCCATCGCCGCTCCTCGCGTCTCGCCGCTGCCTCCGTGCGCAGGCGGGCGCTCTCAAGCATTGCTCCACGCTCACGCTGCGTCAGAATCGGATCGGCGGTGAGTGCACCGCAGCATCCGATCGCTAGCCTCGCTCGCAAAGCTACCATCACCCCCTCCTCGCCTTCCACCTCGGCGGCGCTGCACGTTCCCCCCCCCCGGCGCCCCGCACACCCCCAAGGCCCCCACCCCCGTCGAAGATCTCCCCCGCCCCCGCCTTGCTGATCACTCCCGCGTGTGGAGTGTGCAGACCCTGGCGTGATCGCCATCGCCGCCGCTCTGGGCGCGGGCGCAGGCAAGAAGCTTTATACGCTCCGCCTCGATTCCAACAGATGGGGCGATGCCGGCGCCATCGCCCTCGCAGCCGCGGCGCTCAACAAGGCTCTGCCTGTGTGCGAGCACTTGGGCCTCGCTCTCAACCGCATCTCCGATCGCGGCGTCGAGGTGCTTACGGACGTGCTCGCGCGGGGGGCGCTGCCTGCCTGCCGTTGGTCATGGATCCGCGGCAACATGGCGCGTGTGGAGCTGCAGGAGATGTACCTCTCAGCCTTCAAGGGGCGACGCGACGAGGTGAGCTGTCGCTGCTCGCCGCCGCCTCTTCCCCCGTAGCCGCCGCCCGCGCGATGCTCACGCGCGCATGGCTCGCTGCCTACCGCCGGACCGCCGCTTCCCGCTGCCAAGCGAATACATGTGTGCGCGTGCGCAGGACAAGGCGGGGAAGGCACGCGAGGACAGCCTCAGCGAAGAGAAGCGGCAGGCTAATCAGGCGGAGGATGGGCGTTTGCAACTTGAGCTGCTCACGACGAAGGCTACTAACGCCGAGTGCGACGATGAGTGCGTTGCGAATCGCCGCAATAGGTGAATCGTTGTAACCCTGTTGAGCTCAACATCAGGTACTTTAACGTTTAGCCGATTTTCTTGAGTCCCCTGGCTGTCGCGGTTGTGAGGGCGCGACCGTGTCGAGAGCCGATGAGCGTGCTCGTTAACGTTATACCAGGGATTTTTCCGAATCTGACCCATATACGCTAATTCTCGTGGTCCACTCGTTAACATCCCGACGTGCGACGTCGACGTCGGACACAGGCACACACGCCGAGCTACTCGAGGTCGAGCTGTCGAGTTTCTGTCGAGATTCTCGTGCGACGTGCGTCGAGGGGCTGTCGTGTGTCGAGTACGCGGTTATGTACTGTCGAGTTTGTGCTATCGAGCTCGAGCCTGGCATGTAGCTTTGCTATTTTGCATGAAGCACTCTGACTCTCACAGCAGTAGGCCTAGAGGGCCCACACACAAAAAAACACCAACCAAACTAGGTCAAACGGATAAAGAACTCGGAGTCAGATCAGGACGTCACAACCTAGCCCCTAACCCCTATAAACCCCTAGACATCCAGCCACACGAGGTTTCTTTACAGTTATTTTTGTAATACCCACCCAAAACCCGCCTAGCCACTGGTTTCCTACCTAGCCACTGGTTACATAGCCACATCTCGTGGTTTCAAGACCAGAAAATGCAACCTTAATGTTAACCTTAATGCAATTATGAGGAGAAATAAATATGTTACATGTAGGTCAAACAGAGCACGAAAGAGCACGAACGTGGAACGAAAGGTCCACCAGAACATCCATCATCTAGCCACCATGAAGTTGTGTAGTTGACCAGTGGGTCCATCAACCTAGTTCACCTTGAAGGAGTGGGGCTCACTAACCCGGCTTTACCCAGTCTTAGACCTCGTGTCGAGGCCTGTCGAGGTCTGTCGAGGTCTGTCGAGCTGTCGAGCTGTCGAGCTTGACACCTTGACGCCAAGGCGCATCTTGGAGTCAGCTGGGGGGGTTATTCTGTCGGAGACTAGCATTTACATGTATAAAGTACGCGCAGGTGCGGTCACGCGCTGTGTTCATCGCATCTTGAGTCCATCTGCCCGAGAGCCTCTCGGAACACTTTGGTGATGAGGTGGTTGCCTCGCCATATCTACCACCGATTATGTGGTCCTGTTACGATCGGTTACGATGTGTTGTCCGATACATGTAGACGGCCCTCAAGACGGGGGCCCCGCGCCCGGTCACACCTAAGTCACTCACCTCGCTCCGTCCATACATGTAGCGATAGAGGCCCCCATGCTTGGGGGTCCGGAGAGGGAGCGCTTTTGTGTTTCACAGTAGAAATCAAATTAAGCTTGTTTTTCCACTCATTGTGAACAAAAAAGTTACCAAAAAAGGTGCACAACAAAGTTACTTTTTAGTGCGTGTCTCGGTGTCACTTTTCACGCTCGAGACAAGAATGCGTCCTCGCTCGAGCACCACGCTGACGAACGTGACGCTCGCCGATCTTGGCGAGCTGCTCCTCCCTATTTTCAACCTGCTTCAGGACGATCAGTGGCGCATCTCTCTCGCGATGGCCTGTAAGACGCTCTGTACCGAGCAGCGGCGGCTGAGGCCGCCAGTGAACAAGCAGATCAGCGTATGGTCGACGAGAACGAAAGCGTCAGATGCGGGTTGGCGCGTGCCTCACATTGTCGTCAATGAGACCAATCCAAACCGACCTGCATCCACCGACATCCTGCTCGCCGACAAGCTTCACGAGGTGGAGTCCATCCAGGTGTGTGCGGACGTGGCACCCTCTTACCTGCCCGGGTTCAAAACGTGCTTCGAGCGGCTCAGCCGGCTCCGGCAGTGCCGGTGGCGCCTGCTTTCGCTGTCCAGCTGCAAGGCGACCGCGACCGACATTCTCGACTGCGCTTTTTCGGCGAAGCCGCTCGACATGCTGACGGTGCTCACTATCAATTGTGCTCACCGCCTCACAGCCACCGTCTCCGCCTTCCTCTCCGCCTCCATCTCCACCTCCCTCACCGCCCCCATTTCCACCGCCTCCATTTCCACAGGGTGTGACTTCGACGATGCGGCATGCGCCAACTTGGCGGGCCACCTGGAGTGTGGCCTTTTCCCGTGCTTGGCGACAGTCAGCCTCGTAGACAACCGTGTGGGCGACCAGGGCGCACGTGCTCTCGCGCAGGCCATGGAGGTGCGCTGCAGTGGCAGCCCTGCCATCGCGTGGCCTTCACGTCTCATGTGAGCCATCGCCGCTCCTCGCGTCTCGCCGCTGCCTCCGTGCGCAGGCGGGCGCTCTCAAGCATTGCTCCACGCTCACGCTGCGTCAGAATCGGATCGGCGGTGAGTGCACCGCAGCATCCGATCGCTAGCCTCGCTCGCAAAGCTACCATCACCCCCTCCTCGCCTTCCACCTCGGCGGCGCTGCACGTTCCCCCCCCCCGGCGCCCCGCACACCCCCAAGGCCCCCACCCCCGTCGAAGATCTCCCCCGCCCCCGCCTTGCTGATCACTCCCGCGTGTGGAGTGTGCAGACCCTGGCGTGATCGCCATCGCCGCCGCTCTGGGCGCGGGCGCAGGCAAGAAGCTTTATACGCTCCGCCTCGATTCCAACAGATGGGGCGATGCCGGCGCCATCGCCCTCGCAGCCGCGGCGCTCAACAAGGCTCTGCCTGTGTGCGAGCACTTGGGCCTCGCTCTCAACCGCATCTCCGATCGCGGCGTCGAGGTGCTTACGGACGTGCTCGCGCGGGGGGCGCTGCCTGCCTGCCGTTGGTCATGGATCCGCGGCAACATGGCGCGTGTGGAGCTGCAGGAGATGTACCTCTCAGCCTTCAAGGG
>Ga0210239_101391_pt1 | contig 18424 bp, 11 predicted proteins | sample ChrtobMetP5a_0mM_FD_155451 | JGI IMG/M metagenome (GOLD analysis project Ga0210239, IMG submission 155451) | Chrysochromulina tobin associated microbial communities from unialgal haptophyte culture, Seattle, Washington, United States - P5a_0mM | ecosystem: Host-associated > Algae > Haptophytes >... | reverse complement strand
AGGGCTAAAACCGGTAGGCTGCTTTTGGAAACCTTTTTTCCTGATTGATGCAGAAAAGATTCGGTCTGAACGACTAAGGGAAAAACCTGTAACCACGGTCGCTGCTCTGGGGCAGGGAAATGCAAGGCAGGCGGCGTCGTCGTCAGCCCAGCGTCAGTGGCGCTCGCTCGGCGCCCGTTCCATGCTCGACGCGCGGTCCTTCATGATCTCGACGCTGCGCTCCCAGGTTGGCTTCGCCGCGGCCGTTGCGCATGCCCGCCTCCGCCTCTCGCGCCTCGAGCTTATCGGGGGTTCCGGCCGCACCGCCGGCCGTTACTCCTCTGCCGCACGCGCCTTCATTTCGCCGACCGCCTTTGAGCAGGCGCGGGGAGGCGCTCTGGGAGCGGGCGGAGGCAGGGTCGGGTTTGCTGGGGGCGGCCTCTTCTGAGTCGGCCGCGGGGAGCGGTCGGCTTCGGGCTTGCGGCTGTTGAGTCGGCCGCGGCTTCGGTTGTCGCGCTGACGTGCGGGTTGTTTGTTGTTGGTGGGTCTGGTTGGTTGTGAGATTGGTCTGTGTGCCTTTGTGCTTCCGCGTGTCCCGTGTGTCCCGTGTGTGTCCCGGCTCCCCCCGGTGTCTTTTTACCGGTACAGTAAGCCCATTTCAGTTGCATTTCTCAGAGAGTGGGGTCGAACAGACGGTCGCGGGACCCGCGAGGCCGCGCGCGCCCCAAACCGATCCGCGAGCATGGGTGCCGGAGCCTCGACCTCGCTCCCGGAGTTTGTCGACAAGCAGCAGGCCGCGGCCTTTGCCGGCGACAGGTTTAATGAAGCCGCCTTTGACGCCGCCGCGGTAGATGGCAGAGTCCCGCGTGCGGCTCTCATCGCAGCGGGAAACGCCGGGGACCGCATCGACCCGCACAGGGCATGCGATTACTGGTGGCTCGACGCGGATCGTCTTCGGGCTTTGACGCCCGATGAGTTGCAGCGAGGCCTTCCCGACTTCCGAACGCTGCGTGCTGGCAGTCAGAGCTATGGAGATTTGGGACTCATGAAGCAATCTATAACCCCGGCAGCAGCCTGCCGGCACAAGCTGAGAAATCGGCTCGTGTGCAGCCACCGATGGGAGAAAGAGACGAACCCGGATCCGACAGGACAGCAGCTAAGAGAAGTGGTTGCGTATCTGAAAAGGAATCCTGTCATTCAGGACGTCTGGATTGACTTCCCCTGCATGCCTCAGTCCCCCCGATCGGAAGATGAAGATACTCATTTCAAGGAGATGCTCGAATACATAGGCTGGGCGTTTCTCGCCTGCTCGGTGCTCATCATCTTCGATGCCGACTACAACTCGCGCTTCTGGACTAGGTACGAGGCGTTTCTGGCCATGCAAATGTGCGAACCAAAGTTAGGCCTCACGAGTGCTGTTGGCCACGGTGATGCTCGCTTCGAGGTTGTTTGCCTTGGATCCACGAAAGATTACGGACAGCAGTACTTGGAGATGCTGATGGATTTTGGGCGGGCAAGTGCGGAGAGAACATTGGAGACACTTTCCAATTGCGACATTAAGGTCACCAACGAGAAGGATAAGACGATGCAGCTCGAAAAGCTTAAGCGCCGGAACCAGCACGTCATCCAAGTTCTGGAGACAGCAGAACATCCCCCACCGAGCGCTTGTGCTCTGCTGATCATCGGCGAGTGTGGTGACGGCAAGAGCACGCTGGTAAACGCACTTCGCGATCCTGCGCGCTCGGAAGAAGCAAAAGCGGGACTGGCTACGCGTGGCGTAACCAAAGACATTAGAGTCTTCGAAGGCAAGCCGATCAAGGGCAGGGCTATCCAAATCATGGATACGCCTGGGATTGGTGATCAAGACGTGACGCCTCTCTCTCTCGTCGCTATGATCGAGGCCAAGCTCTCTGACCATCCGATCCCGATCTCCGGTGTAATTGTGACGACGCCTGCCACAGAAGGGCGCATCAAACTCGGCGCTCAGGTCGTTCAGACGCTCGTGGAACATGGCTTTGTCGGTGAGCACAAGTGGGATTCCATCATCCTTGTTGGCACAAAGTCGGACCGCGCCGATGAGGACGAGAAGGCATTCTTTCGTGACCACGTAGTCAAGGACTTTTTTGAAAAGGCACCACCTGGGACCTCACCCAAGTTTGCGTTGACTACCAAACAGGATGTGTCGCAGCTCGTGACGCAAATCGGCTCGCTTCCTGGAGTTCCTATTGAATACGTACAACCTGAGACAGCATCATTAGCGCAAATATTAGCAGCGAAATTTGGCATCCCTGTTGAAGCATTCAACATAGCTTTTGATCAGATGCGCAACCAGTTGGCGAGTGAGGCAATGGCGGAGATGGAGAAGGAACGGAGACAAATTGAGCAGTTACTCCAGGAACAGGCCAAGGTTGAGGCCAAAGCCAAAGCGGAGGCGGCGGAGATCCTGGCCAAGGTCGAGGCCAAGGCCAAAGCGGAGGCGGCGGAGATGGCTCGCAAGTTCGCGGCCCTGGAAGAGCAGTTGAAGCAGTCGAGCGACAGCTCAAAGACTGCTGCACTCGCGCAGGCGCAAGAGCAGGCGCGCCAGGCGAATGCTGCTGCACTCGCGCAGGCGCAAGAGCAGGCGCGCCAGGCCAAGGCGGCGGCAGCGGCGGAGGCGGCGGAGCTGGCACGCCAGCGCGCGGCCCTGCAGGAGCAGCTCGAGCGTCGGGAAGAAAGGTACGTCCGAGCGCGGCCCACACCTATTGCAGATGGAGTTACTTATATTCCGCGTCTCGGTGCGCGAGCAATTCGGTGGCTTTTTGCGGACTTTCGATGGCCCTAGATTGGTTGTCTTCAGGGGCAAACAACGTCAAGGGCGGCAGGCGCCACGGCTCAACTTAGGAGCAAGATGCGCCGGCGGGTGGGGGAAACCATCATGCGACATGTAAGCAACTACATACAATCCAGAGCACCGGCCAAAATGCATTCTGTACTTGCCAAATCCGGCAGAACGTCCGGTCCAGACGTCAGAGACGTCTTAGTGACGTCACAGTTTTTCCTGAGTACAGGAGCGGAATTATGACGGACAACTGGGAGGAACGGACAGCTGGGAAGTGCGGGAAGAACTGTGCATGTACTGAACTAACATGCAATCGTGTGTATCGTTAATGTCATCTCATGTGTATCGTCATTCGGGGGAAATGTGTGTCTCCGTGTGTCGATTAGGTTCGCTTTCAGGAAAACTCAAGTTTTCGGTACGGCGCAAGTCCCAAGCGGACGGGAGTCGTCATGTCACATACCGTTGTCACGGAAACAGATAACAGTTACAGTTACGCAGCGGATCCGCGCATCATGAACCCGGTACTCTCAGTCGTCGTCTCCTTCGTCTTCGAGCGCCGCCCACGGGTTGCTTCTGTAGCTGCTTGACGCGACCTCAGCCTTGGCGGGACCCTCCTTCACTTTCCCCACAGCCTTGGCGGGGCCCACCTTCTCTTCATCTGCCTCCCCTGCCTCCTCAGCCTCCTCAGCCTCCTCAGCCTCCTCAGCCTCCTCAGCCTCTTCCCCGGCTGCCGCGGGGTCCGTCATCAAGTAATCCAATGCCCGGGCAAGGAGTTCCTCCACCGCCTCTGAGTCTCCGCACGCCTCGAGCACATGCTCGCTTGCGCGCGCGGCGGCGCGCTGTGCAAAGCCCATACAAATGAGCTGTGCCATCAGACGCTGCGCGTCTTCGGACCAGTCCAGAGCACCCCCATCTCTCGGCTGCCGCTGCTGCTGCCGCTGCCGCTGCCGCTGCGCCTTGCTCCTCTCGGACACCGTGCCGCCCACCGCAGGTTTGGCACCCGCGGCGTTGACCTCCGCGTCATTGGCCGCCGAGCTGGCTGCAGCCCAGGGCGGCCGTTCCACCCGAAATTGGCCACGTAGCCCACCGCCAAGCGCATCGAGTACCGCTCGCGCCGCCGCGGCGCTCGGCAGGTAAAGCCGTGCACGCAGCCTCGCGCTCTCTCGCGCCGCCGCCCGGTCGCTCCGCCTCTCGGGATCGTAGATGAGGCGATAAGAGGCGACGGAGCCTGTGAATGGGCCGCTCACGGCGCAGGGTCCTGTGTGCTCCTTCGTGCAAGAGCGCAAACGTGCGGTGAGGGCGGCCTCGGAGCACTCGATCTGATAGAGGGAGATGCACCACTCCGCTGCCGGCGCGGGCGGCGCTGGAAAGTCAGCCGGCTGTGTCGGTGTCGTCAGCGTCGAGCCGTTCGTGTGCGTGGGCGCGGGTACGCCGGACAAGAAGGGTGGGGCCTCGTTCACCGCCCCCGCCGGCTCCACAATCTTCAGCGCCATTGCCACCGCCGCCGCCGCCGTCGCCGTCGCGAGCGCCGCGTCGGACTGCGTGGTCGCCGCCGGCCTTGGCGCTCCCGGTTGCCGCTGCATCGCAAGCTCTGATGCCGCCTCTTGCCGCTGCTTCGCAAGCTCTGCCGCCTCGAGCAGTGTGCACTCCGGCCATCCGGTCCGCTCCGTACGCAGCAGATTGATGAAGCGCTTGGGCTCCACGCCGGCCGCGAGGGTGCCGATGTGATACAAGTGCGCGAGCTCGTGTACCAGCCGCCGGTGTTGCTTGGGCATCGGCCGGAGCGCTCGACGGCGTTCATGAGGCGCGGCGACGAAGAGGTCGAAGGTCTCCTCGAGCTCGGCCGCGAGCTCAGGCGCCGTGGTGGGCAGTTTGAGGGCCGCACCGGAGAATTGGGCGGCTGCGACACTCACGAGGGCGCTGTGGGCTTCGCTGGAGAGCTCTGCTGCTCGCTGTGCCCGCGCAGCCGCCTTCGTGGCGCGCGCATGGAGACGCGCTGCGGCCGCCGCCTCGGCCGCACGCGCAGCCGCTGCCCGCTTCTCATCTGCCCGGCGCTCCGCGGCGGCCACGAGCTCGGGCGGCAGCGTGCGGCCCGCCAGCAGCGGCCGAGGCGCACCCTCGCTCGGCAGCGCGGGAAACACAGCCCCAGCGGTTGAGAGCGCGGGAAAGCTCACTGGCCGATGTATGCCGCTGGTGGGCCAGTCACCGAAATCGGCCAGGCTGATCACCGGTGTGTGGTGCAGCGACGGCGCGTGCGAGGGCAGCTGGTCATCATCGTAGATTGCCAAGCCACCGCTGCGCTCGACCGCAGCGCCCGACGCCGCCGCTGCCGCCGCCGCTCGCGCCGCCGCCCGCGCGGAGCGTGTCGGGCCGACGTTCCTCGCGACGACACGCTCACGGCTGGTACTGCTGGGCGGCGCTGGCGCACGAGCGTGGACGAAGAGCCGCCTCCGCAGTGCCTCTGCTTGCTCCGCGCGCGCTAGCTCAATGTCCTCGGACTGCGCGGCGCCCGGCTGCTCCACCCTCAGTCGCTGCGCGTCAAAGTGGCGGACCGTCTCCGAGATGCCGCTGCAGACACGATTCCTCTTAAGATGGGCATCCAGCGCCACGCACTCGTTGCGCGAGATGGGTCGGCGAGAGATCGGATGCACAAAGTGGTGTCTCGCCACCAGGTACATGGCAAGTGCACGGCCATCGAAATAATCCGAAGAACGGGCCTGCGCATCCACGTTGGCTCGCAGCTCAAACGGCGGGTACGGCAACTCGCCAAGTGGGTCGAGGGTGATAGGATCTAGGGTGTCGGCGAGCTGTTCGGCCCACCACGTAATGGCGTCCTCGCCCATTTTTGGTGCCGCTTTCACACTCGTCGTGTGTGTGAACAAGTCAAAACGTGTGCACTTGAAGCAGTCATAGTGCGGAGCGCTCTCTTTCTTATGGCCCACCCAGCTCCCGTCTTGCGTCGGTTCGCGGTCCTTCAAGCTTCAAGGCCTCGCCACTGCCATCGGCACCTTCGGTGCCTTCACATCCGGCTCCTGCACGTGCTCGCTGCCGCCGTGCTCACCATCGTGATTGCCAAGCGCTACCTGGACGCCCATCGAGAACATCATGCAGCCCACGACGCCGGCGGCGATCGTGTCGGCGATCGGCAGACCCACCAACACGCCTCCGGCACCGACAGCGGCGGCGAGCGAGGACATGGCATCCGAGCGGTGGTGCTTGGCGGCGGCGAAGAGCACGGGCTGGCGCGTGCGCTGCCCGACCGCGCGCGTGATGCGGAAGAGCAGCTCCTTCGTGAGGATGCAGAACGCCGCCACCACCAGCGGCGGAATGCCCATAGCGCTCTCAGGGCTTGGTAGCTGTCGCCGCCACATCGACAGGCAGCTCTGCCAGGCCATGGTGGCACCCGCGCTCGCGAGGAGCGCGGCGATGGAGAGCGTCGCAGCACGCTCCCAGGCGGGCGGCGCGTTGACGGCCACCATCGTGACGGCGTCCACGGCCAAGTCCGAGCCGCTGTGATAGGCGTCGGCGACGAGCGACACGGAGCCGGACGCTGTGCCCACAATGAACTTGAGCGCTGAGAGCATGATGTTCACGAGAGCGCCGAGCAATGTCACGCGGCTTGGACTTAGGCCCTCACTGAGCTTCTCAGCCGCAAACATCTGCCCCCCGCGGCAGCGCATAAGCCCATCGCGGAGCCGCAGATTGCGCCGCTGCAATTGCCATTGAGGGCAGCGCGCACTCAACGGACCACTCTCGAAATGAGCTTTGCTGAGAGGACAAATTGCTGCTGCACTGCCTGAAGAGGTCACACACATGAGCATCGGAGCGGCTCTGAGGCACGGACCGAGCATCGTGCCACGTATTCGGGTCGCCGCGCGTGGCAGGGATCGGGACGTATCGGGCAGGCGCGGAGGCGGAATCGAGGAGGGCGAGCGACGGCGGTCGCGGATCTCGAGACTGTGAGCTCAGATTCAGAAACAGAACTCTGACCGTACTTGAGTCTACGTGCCTTCGGAAGTTTGCGTGATTGACGAAGCCCCGAAAATGCTGCCGTCCACATGGTGGCGCCGCGCGGCGGCGCGCGTGACGCCGCGTCAGGCCCGCCAAATCAACACAGCCGCACCAAAGCTACCTGCCATCGCGGTGCATGGCGGCGCGTGGAACATACCGGATAAGCTCAAGGAAGCGAGCGTGGCCGGCGTGGCTGAGGCTGCACGAGCGGGCTGGGCCTGCCTGAGTTCGGGTGGCAGCTCGCTTGACGCAGTCGAGGCAGCCGTGCGCGTGCTCGAGGCCGACCCGGCATTCGACGCTGGCCGTGGTGCCGTCCTTAATGCGGCGGGTCAGGTGGAGCTCGACGCGGTCATCATGGACGGGCGCAACCTCGCAGCAGGCGCCGTTGCCGCGATCGGCCCGGTGCTCCACCCCGTGAGCGTCGCGCGTCTCGTCATGGAACGCACGCCGCACGTGCTGCTTGTTGGGCCAGGCGCGACCGCCTTTGCCATGGAGCAGGGCTTCGAGCTGCTGCCCGTCGAGGCCCTCGTCACTGAGGAGGCCCTTGCCGAATACGTGCAGATGGCCGCGTATGACACCGCTGTGGCACAAAACTTCAATCGGCACGAGCTGCGGCAGCCGCCACCGCGGCCAAAGGCCACGCATCCGGGGCACGACACCGTCGGCGCGGTCGCCATCGACGCGCATGGCAACGTCGCGGCGGCCACATCGACGGGTGGCATCACTTTCAAAAGAGTAGGCCGTGTAGGCGATTCCCCGATCATCGGAAGCGGCTGCCTTGCGGACAATGCGTCGGGCGCGATCTCGATCACTGGGCACGGCGAGTCGATCATGCGCTACACGCTCGCCTCGCGCGTCCTCCAGCACGTCGAGTTCGGCGCCATGGTGCCCGAGGCGGCATGCGCTGCCGGGCTGCGGGGCATGTTCGAGCGAGTGGGGGGCTGCGGCGGCATCATCTGTGTAGACCGTCACGGCCGACTCGGGCTCGCGTTCACGACGCCGCGCATGGCCTGGGCCATCAGACACGCCACGTCCGATGGCGTGCGCTGTGGCATTGACCGCCGCGCTGCGGCGAGCGGGCTCGAAGAGGCTGAGGGTGCGGTGGAGGTGGTGGAGTTCGATCAGGGAGAAGTCTGGGGCCTCGGCCCGGAGATGGCCCATTAGGGACCCAGGGACGCGACAGGGACGTGGCTACCTCTGCCCTCGCCGCTTTGATAAAACTAAGGCTTGAAGTCAAGTGTTCAAAAGTGAGTGAAGTTAGCAAGTTACTAAGCAAGTAAGTAAGTATTAAAGTAACGACGCGCCGCGGAGGAGCGCGAGCGGCAACCGGCATCCGGCAACGGCACACCGCACCGCATGTGGCGAGGGCACAGACCCAAGCATGCAAAGCGTGGCGTTAACCGTTATGGGAGTGAAGTTACTACTTAGTGACATCGTGAACCCGTGAACCGACCGCCGGCGCCGCCCGCGCGCCGCGGCCCGGCCCCGCGCCGCCCGCGCGCGGACCGCCGGAAATGGCGAAATCCGCGGAAATTGGGGTTTGGGCGCGTAATCGTCAATCGTGGCACATTGAGTCAGCACCACGTGCTCGTGACCGCGCCTTCGTATGACGCGCTTCGCGGTCAACACGAGACGCGCGTTCCGGGCTCTGCGCGGGCGCCCGGTGCCGCGTCTCGCGTTCCGCGCGCCCGGGAAGCGCAAGCGGGATCCCGTTCCCGAGAGCCGAGTGCCGCCGGCGGACCCGACGATGCATCTCGCTCGATCGTGTTTCACTCGGCGCGACCACACTGTCGACCACACTGTCGCGCGCACACTCTGTCAGCAACACATCCAAATATAATGTACAAACAGTGCGCCCGCCCATTTACTCCGGCACGTCGGCCATGCCCAAGGCGGTGTTTGGGGCTTTGACAAATAAGTGTATTGAGCTCCTTTCAATTCAAGTGTTCTCGTCGTCACGCAGCCCGTTGAGCCGCTTAAACGCCGCCGTGATGCGCGCGTGCGCCCTCGTGCCCTTGATCGAGAGGTTGATCGAGTAGTCCGGGTGCAGCAGACGGAGAAGCCGACGCACCGTGCTCTCGATCTCACTGTCCGTGGCCGTGGCAGCGAGCCCCAGGGCATCCATCAGCGTCCGGCTGCTGTGCGCCAGGATGCGCCTCGCCGCGACGTCACGCTCCTTGGCGCGCGCCTTGCGGGCCAGCGCCTGCGCCACCTCCTCCTCCGACGCGCCCTCGGGAAGGCTCTCCTCCTCATCGCTCTCATCGCTCGCGTCGTCGTTGCCCGTGGTCCCTCGCCACTCCGCATACGGATCCGCCTTTTCGCGCGGCAGCAGCGGCGGAGCCGAGCGCCACTTACTCTCCCAACGGTCGCGCATGCGCTTTGCCTGCGCCGCCGCCTCCGCCTCCTGCCGCGCGATCGTCTCTGCGAGCCGTACGCGCGCCGCCTTCTCCTCGGCCAGGTACGATGCCCTCGAAACCGCTGCCGCCGCCGCCGCCTGCACCCTGACCTTCTCCGCCGCGTTGTCGAAGGCCTTCTTGTTCTTGAGAAGCGCGTCGCGCTTCTCCTTCTCCTGCTTGATCCTGGCGGCGAACTCGGCCTTCTCCTTTTTGGCGGCATTCCGCACGAGCTCCTCCTGCAGCTGCCGCGCACGGCTATTGTGCTCCGCCGCCGTCAGCTTGTCTGGGCTGCGTGCGGCTGCTGGCTGCTGCTGCTGCTGCTCCTCGCTCTGTATGCCATTGCACAGCGGCGCATCCATGGGCGGGTAATGGTGCGCGCGAAGCTTTCGGTCCTGCCGGTTTTCGTCTGCGGGCGCTAATGCCGGCTTAGCAACACGAGCTGAGTCCGGTCGGCGGCGAACGGTGCCTGAAGACTTTCGGGGCGACGCTGCACGGCCACTCGGCGGTCGGGGCGAGGGCGATCGAGTCGAAACCGTGGGGGAGGCTGCGCGCATTTGAGGAGTGGGCGAAGGCACTCGTGGAAACGGGGTGGGCGAAACCGTCGCACGAGGCGGCGCCGCGGGTGAACGGGCTGCCTTGGGCGATGCGGGCGGAGGTGCACGTGCTGCGGTAGGTGAAGGTGCACGCTTTGCCGAGTTGGGAGCATGCGGCAAACGAGATGCACTCTGAGGTGTTCTCCACTTCCAAGGAGGTATGCCGGTGGGCAGCGGAGGTACGCCCCTCGGCGCCATAGGAGTGGCGGACGCCATTCAATTTGGGACGGTCGCCCAATTAGGGCAAAAGCAAGCGCCGCCAAGCAAGAAATTTTCCATCACAGTACACAAACTAGGCACAGTGAACTCAATCAAGCGCTCGAGTCCGGAGCGAGATTCTCGTGAGGTTCAGGCCTTAATACGTTTTGATGAGATTGCGGAGGTTTGCGTCATTTCCATGACCTTTCTTGCGAAATTCTCTCACTCTTCGCGCATCCCAACCGGACGCAATAAGTGCAAATGCTCGCCTCCTCCTTCGCCGCGCCCCGCTCGATCACCATGGCCGTGAAGCCCATCATCATGCAGGCACCGACGACCAGTGTCGCCTCCACCGCTGAGATCGTTCGCTCCATCGGCGATTATGGATTCGATGTGCGTGAACCTCCCACGCGCGCAGATTGAGGCCGCGCCCTTTCGCGCCGCACGCGCGCGCGCTGACAGCTCGTCCGCATCCTCTCGCCTCGCAGCCGCTCAAGCTCGGAACCGACGAGACGTTCACTGCGTTCCGCGAGGCCGAGATCAAGCACGGCCGCCTCGCAATGCTCGCGGCTGTCGCGTGGCCGCTGCAGGAGATCCTGCACCCGATCCTTGTCGACCAGCTGCGCACCTCCATCCCGGGCGTGCGCGACGTGCTCGCGGAGACCAACGGCTTCTCGCCGTCGCTGCTCAACGGCGGCCTGCTCCAGTTCGACGTGGCGCCCACGCTCATGCTTGCGGTCTTCATGGGCTCGGTGCTCGAGCTCAAGGACCTCAAGGTGCGCCAGGCCAAGGGCCTCGCGTGGAACGAGTATGAGAACAACGTGCTGCCCGGCGACCTGAACTTCGACCCGCTCAACATCGCCAAGAACTTGCCGCGTGACGACAAGATCGACTTCCTGGAGAAGGAGCTTCTGAACGGTCGTCTCGCCATGATCGCCATCACCGCGTACGTGGCGGAGGAGGTGGCCTTCGGCGTGCCAGTCATCCAGTTCACGCCCGACCTGTTCCAGCCGCTGATCTTCGCGAACGACTTCCGCGCCTTCATGGACGGCGCCTTTGGCATGGCCTCCATGGACGGTTCGGTCAACGGCGTCGCCTTCTAAGCATGCTTCCATATAATCACAAGACGGCTGAGGCGCCATGCCTCGGACGCTCCTGCGCCATAGTTGTACTGGGTGGATGTCATATCGACGTGAGAGCCGTGGACTGTGTGAAGTAGTCACGCGCATGTGCGCATGTGAGTCCACAGACTCGCCAAAAACACAAATGAAGAAAACAAAACACGTCGGCGCGATCCCGATCGCGCTCCACCTCGCGCTGTCGCAAAGGCTGTCGCGGTCGTTGTGCAACGCAAGGGGCCGCGGTGCGCGGTCGGGTCAGACACGGCGCACGCTCACGGGTGGCCGATTGCTGCAGCCTCGAATCACCTCCCTTGGAAACCTCATTTGACAGGAATAGTCTTTTAGGGACTTCTGCACCGCAGCGTTCTGTGAAAGTTGCGATGCTCGTGACGAAGCGTGACGACCCGTTGTCCATGGTGGTCGTGGGAGCTCATCTTCCATACTTGTGTTGACCTGGTTGACTTTACTTCTGGGGTTCCAGTCACCAGGAGTGGGGTCGCGCCCACGAGGGCGCCACGCGAGGCCGGCGGAGCGCCGGAGGGTAACCCCCTTCGATGTCGCCGTTGGCGTGCATGCATGTGGATCTCGGGGAGATCGCTGATTAGATAGGGGGAAATAGGGTGATTCGAGATCCTGATTCCCCGCTTTCTTTCGACCCAGCGGCTGCCTTCGGGCGTCATCAGCCCGGGCGGGGCCGCGGCGGTCGCGTGATGCCCACCCACCCACCTCTGCATCACGGGGAGGGGAGTTTAGGGAGATCGCATGGTCCTCTGGCCGTGGCATCCGCTCACCTGTGTGCGGAGGGCCGCGTTGACGAGGCGCGATAGGATAGGGACCGGTGAGGGTTTGGGGTCCGCGGCCGCCCTTGTGGCTGGTACGCGTGTCGGTCGTTCTCTGTGTCTGTGTCTGCGTCCACCCGTTCCCACCCGATGACGTGTTCCGGTGTGTGGGCCTCCAGGGGCTTGCCGGTCACTGAGGGCGGTGAGGGACGGGGGACGCGGCGCGGCCGTGGGGGATTCCCCGGTCCGTCGTGAGGTCACTTTGGCCTAATCCAGCTTAGTTACGAATGCTCAAGTCGGACGAGGCGGGGCGCCCGCCAGGGCGCGAGTTCCAGTCACCAGGAGTGGGGTCGCGCCCACGAGGGCGCCACGCGAGGCCGGCGGAGTGCCGGAGGGTAACCCCTTTCGACATCGCCGTTGGCATGCATGCATGTGGATCTCGGGGAGATCGCTGATTAGATAGGGGGAAATAGGGATGATTCGAGATCCTGATTCCCCGCTTTCTTTCGACCTAGCGGCTGCCTTCGGCCGTCATCAGCCCGGGCGGGGCCGCGGCGGTCGCGTGATGGGGCTGACGACGGCAAGCGCGAGACAGCGCTTAGAGTTTCTTGACGCCAAGCACATCGCCATCGATGCCCAGCTTGTCGCAATTGTTCCGGATCTAAAACAACACGTCGGCAGACCGGCGTGTCTTCTCACATCGGGCCGAAAGGCCAGACTGGCAGTCTTGCTCGGCACCGAGACGGTTGCCACCATCGAGGTGGACACAGTCGCCACGGATGCGTGGGCGAAGCGCGCCCCCACCCTCGGCAACCGCTCCGCCGGCTTCATCGATATGGACATCTTCCTTCAGCAGAATGCTAGGGCGCTGCAGACACACGTAGCAGAAAGCCCGGCGCTCTCAGCGGAGAGACCGGGAGAACCCTCTCCAGCAGAAGAGACCGCCGAGGTGAGCCCTGATGAGACACTCTTCTCAGTATCCAAATCTGAGAAGCGCAAGCTGGCGCGCGTCCAAGCCGCTCGCGAGCAGTCGGAAACAGCTGCTCTGCTGCTGAAGAAGAAGGAGGAGGCTGGGGCCGCCGCGACTAAAGAACAGGCGGCGGCAACGATCCAGCGCTTGTTCGGCGTCGCTCTCCGCGCGCGCGGGCAAAGCCCACCTTCCCGCACCACGGCGGCCCGTCCCGAGACCTTCCACAAACAGCTTGACGACCGCGAGTTGGAGACGCTCTTCGAGCCGCTCAACAACGCCGGCGTCGTCAACATGGAGATGCTCACTAAGATGGACATGACCACGGTGCTCACCGTGTGCGGCCTGTACAGGGCCGACTCGGGCTTGCGCCCGCGCCTCACCCGCGCGCAAGAAGCGACCCTCAAGCTCCTCACGGCTGCCACGCCGCCCGCACTCGCGAAGGCTCCTCGCCCGACCGCTCCGCCGGCTGCTGTGACGCCGAAGCTACCTTCGGCGAAGAGACAAGTGCCCATTCCGGCCCCGCCGGCCGCAGCGCGACCAGCGATATACCCAAACATGGTCGCCAAGCTCGAGGACTACGCGACCAACGCGGTCGAGTTCACCAAGTTCCTCAAACACGCGGTTGATATGGTCGACCCGCCCGGCCGAGCTGAGATCAAGCGCAGCAAGGCCAAGATGATCGAGACGGTCGAGGACTTTCTTCGGAGCTTCATCACCTCCACCGCCGACATCCCGGCACGCCCGTCCGCGTCGCTCGATGCGGAAGAACTTGCCGACATCCTCATGACGATCATCGAGGTGAACGGCGTGCACGACTCTGACGAGGACGGCGCCGCACCGCTCGCTCTCGCAGACACGGCTGACAAGCGCGACGGCTTCGCCTTCTTCCTGAAGGAGAACGGGCTCGAGGACAAGCTGCAGCTGCTCATCGACGGCGGCATCGAAACGCACAACGCGCTTCGACGCTACACGCCCACCGAGCTCGCAAAGAAGTGCAAGCTCGACCTGAGCCTATGGGAGTCGTACGAGCTCCGCGCGCTGCACACCCTCTGCTTCAAGGAGGCGTCGGGCGTGTCGACGGCGCCGAGACCGATCGCAACGAGCGCCGTCCGCCCGGGCGGTGACGTGCGCCCAATCCTCAGCCCCGCCCCTGGCGTGCCGATCGCCTCGAGCCGCTTCAAGATGCTGCCGCTCGTCGAAGCGGCGATGAAGGCGGTGCCAGCCGACGACGCCGACTCGTGTGTCGTCACGTGGCTGACCACGCTCGGCCGGTCGGCGTCGCGCATACTCGGCGAGATCTACGAACTACCCGCGATCGGGTCCGCTGCTGACAACGCCGAGAACCTCGAGGTGCTCCTTGAGCTTCTCGTCAAGTCGTCAATCATCCAGGTCAGCGACCTGAAGCCCTCGGCCGGCTACGGCGGCGACGACGGGCTGCAAAGCGCCCGCCTGCACGCGCGCCGGCTCGCACTCGAGCTCAGCCCGCCCGATAAGCCGGCGCTGAGCGCGCCGGACATGGTCCCGCTCATCGACATCAAGCAGCAGACGCTCACGCGCGAGCTGATGGCGGCGGCGGGCAAGGCGCCCGAAACCTCGGCCGAAAAGGCGGCGGGGGAGAAGCGCCTCATCGACGTGGCGATGGACGCGTCGCTCTCCGCGAGCGTCATCAACCTGCACGCGCGTGAGACAGCGGGCAAGCTCACGCTCGCCGACTTCAAGAAGGCTGCGTCGGCGATCCAGGTGGCCGAGCTGCTCAAGCAGTCGAAGATCGGCCTCCCTACCGGTGCGTCAGCGGCGCTTCGAACCCTTTGGGAGGCATACGGCGCAGTGCAACGCGGCGTCAAACGCGAGGTGACCCGTGAGCTTGAGAAGCTCATGCCGGAGGGCGCGGACTGCGAGGCACTTGCGGCGGCTGTCTTCGACGGCAACCTTCACGCTCTCGACCTCCAGAAGATCGTCTCCTCGAAGGCGACGAAGACGGTGCTGGGCAGCACGTCGCCCAAGTCGAAGGGCGCCGCAGCTAAGGCCGACGCAGCCGACGCGGCCTCGGAGTCGTACGCGCACTGCATCACGGGCCTCGAGTTCGCGCTCGAGATCTTGAACCCGAACGACTCGTCCGTGATCGCGACGATGCGCCTCGTGCGCGCTGAGGTCGAGGCGCTTCACCGCAGCGGCCACAACCGGGGCGACGCGGCCAACAAGCTCCTCAGCGCTCTACTGACCGAGTACGACCACGACCACGAGGAGTACCGGCGCGGGCGCGCCCAGCCGATGCTCTCGACCGCGTGGGAGACGGCGCTCAAGACGAACAAGATCGCCAAGCTCATCTCGAGCGCGGGCGGCGAGAGCATCAAAGTCACAGCGCTCGAGGCGCTCGTGACGGAGCAGGCGGCCAAGCTGAAGACCGCGGCCGACGAGGCGCACAAGGCCACGACCAAGATCGAGACCATGAACAAGCGCCTCACCGAGCTCGAGCAGCTCTGCTCAAAGCGCTGGAAGGAGACCAAGGCCAACTTCGGTAGCGACGAGAGCGGCTCCGAGTCCAGCCGGCCGGCGACGCCGAACGGTGGACGTGGTGGCGGAACCAAGCCCAAGCTAACGCACCCGTCCAAAGGAGCGGGCAAACCAGCAGCGGAGGCAGCTCCAGCAGCGGCGCAGTGAGGCACTGACGTGCTTCCACTCGCCGGCGCACCGATAGGCGAGCCGGCACTGCCCCACCGAGACGCGGCCGAACAAGAGCACCCGGTCACTACCTGACCGAGAGCACTGAACCTCGCCCCCGCCTCCGAACCTAACCTGCCGAGCGCGTGCGCTTGCATGCCGGCATCACGGTCGTCAGACCGTCCAATAACCCCCGAGCCCTCTCACGAGAGCTCGGACCGACCTTACCCGCCGCCCTGCGCGACGGCTGAGCGGGAATTAGAGCCTGCGAGATCACCCGCCTCCGGACTACGTCTGGTGGCAACTACCGTGGCATTAGGATCGCACGACCCGCACGGTATCGGGCACCAGGTCAACGTAGGGAAGGCGCCCACCGTCAGGCAAGGCGCCTCCTTCGATCCAATCGCCCACAAGGCGGCGGACGTCTCAGAGCTTCGCCGCCGACCCTTACCGGTCTTCAACGTGGCGCCCCAGACTGAGGCGCCCCAACCACGGCCCGAGCCGGCCGGACCGCCCCCGGTTGTGACTCGGGTCGACCAGGTGATCACCAAGGCAACCTTGCAGAAGGTGGCCCGGTGGACGCGCCAGCTACGCCGTTGCCTCAAGATGGCCGCGGCCGGCAACGCCTCGATGGCCCGGCGGCTTCGCCCGCCGGACCTCTGGCTCTCGATCGACGAGAGCATGCTGCCCGAGGCAGCACCGTGGGATTGGGACCTCCGCCCACTGGCGCAGGGCTTACCCGCCCACCAGCTCACTCGCTCGTCGCGCGACGGATCTCCGCCACCAGGGGACGTTATCCGTGCGGCGGTCGAGCAGGCAGCCAACGGCTTCGCCGACAAGGAGATCGTTGCTGAGCTCCTTGACGGAATCGAAGACGACGCAACGTGCTCGCGCGGCACACTGCTCTGCGCACCGCACGGCGGGGCGCTGCGCTTCTTCAACGAGGCGCAGAAGAAGCTGGACAAGAATGAGGAGCGCGGCTGGGCGACGGGCGGCTGGGAACTCCCCTGCTGGCCAATACGCGCCTCGCCGTACTCGATGGTTGACGAGACCGCAAGGGCGGGCGCCCCGAAGTTTCGTATAACCAACGACATGTCCTGGCCCCATTGGGGTATGATGATGGACACGGAGGGGTCCTTCATCGAGTCCATCAACGGCTCCATCGATCGCTCGCGGTGGCCTGTCAACAGGCTCCCTCGGGCTCACAAGCTCGCCGAAGCGGCGGCGGTCCTCAAGTCGAGCGGAGCGCCATGTGCGCTATGGGGCTTCGACTGCGAAGCCTTCTACCGCAAGATGGGCCGCCAGCGGGCGCAGCTATGGCGTAACGCCATCGCCACCTTACACGGCTTCCAGCTAGACGAACGCTGCTGCTTCGGCTCTGCGGCCGATGCGACCAAGTGCTGCCGGGTGTCGAACCTGGTCGCTAGCGCGATCAAGGTAGCGCTGAAGAGGGTGGACGCGGCGCACCCCACCCGTGACCCGCGCGTTCTCGCATGGCTCGACGAGCGTCGCGCGGCAGCAGCCGAGGCCGGATGCGACGAATCGGAGACGCGCGAGCGCTACCTCTCCCTCTACTCCATCGGTGTATACGTCGATGACGGCTCGGGCGCCTCGATCGACGATGACATCTTCATCGATCAAGGTACTGACGCCGATCTGCCGCTAATTCGGGGCGGACTCCAGGTTACCCGCGCCGTCCTTCATTTTGAGGCGGCGCTCGAGGCGATCCTTTGGCTCGGTCACGAGTCATCCCCCTCGAAGGAGCAACCGCCATGGCCCACGGCCGGACGGCCGAGAGGCGGCATCTCACTAGACAGCCTCGGGGTCGAGTTTGACCTCGAGCTCGACAGGATGAGGCTGTTGCCGGCCAAATGCGATAGCTACGCGACCGGCGTGCGTGGGATCCTACAGGAAACCACGTGCCTCAAGGACGACCTCATCCGCATCCTCAGCAAGCTGCAGTTCGCAGCGGGGTGCTTCCCGAAAGGGCGCCAGTGGCTTAGCCCCGTTTGGCGAGCGGCCAAGGCGACCTTCCGGACGGGCGACGGCGAGCGCGTGCTGCTGCCGCGCCGCGCACGCGACGGGCTCCACCAGTGGGCCGTCACGCTCGAGAGCGGGATGCACGTAGGAGTGCCCCTCGCGCACACCGAGTTCCCGCCGATGGGCAAGCCCGGGGTCGGTGCGGTCTATGCCGACGCCTCCGGCCTGCAAGGCTGGGCGGCGTGGACGGCGCACCAAGGCGAGATCTTCCTTACTCACGGCGAGTGGACAGAGGAGGAGCTCGCCGACAGCACCTTCTCGATCGCCGAGAAGGAGCTCCTCGCATCGACGCTCGGGTTGGTCACCCTGGCGCCGATAGCCGACCTGCGATACGTGTACTCCTTCACGGATAACACGAACGCGATGAGCGCGATGCGTCGCCTCAAGCCTCGCTCGCTCCGAGCCGAGCGCTTGGTCGCTGCCCGGCTCCAGTGGATGGAGCATAGGGGCATCCTCGAGGCCGCCGAGCGGATCACGACGGGTGCCAACCTATGGGCGGACCTCGGATCTCGCCTGCAGGCCTCCGAGGTCATACGACAGGCGCAGGCCCTAGGGCTACGCGTCAGGGTGGTCGAGGCACCGCCCGAGTGGCGGCGCGCGACGTGGACCGACGAGCCCCACCCTTCCTCCATGCAAGCCTGAGCGCTTGTGTGCCTCTGCCTGCCCCATTATGTGCAGGCGCACTCGCCGACGGCGTCAGCAAAGCGCACAGCGGCGCTCAGGACTGGGCTGCGCTGCGCGCCAAGTACGTCGACGCGGCGATGGCGGACAAGGCCGGCGGCTCGATGACGCCGGCAGTTCGGCACTACCTCCGCTTCTGCGTGTTCGGCAGGCACGTGTCGCCGATGCGAGAGACGG
>Ga0210239_101388_pt1 | contig 18429 bp, 15 predicted proteins | sample ChrtobMetP5a_0mM_FD_155451 | JGI IMG/M metagenome (GOLD analysis project Ga0210239, IMG submission 155451) | Chrysochromulina tobin associated microbial communities from unialgal haptophyte culture, Seattle, Washington, United States - P5a_0mM | ecosystem: Host-associated > Algae > Haptophytes >... | reverse complement strand
CAAAGATGCACTCGACACGGTCGCGTTACGACGGTGTCGAGCACAGGTAGCTTCCGTCGCCGCCGCCGCCGCTGCGGCCTCCTAGGGATCTCGACGACGTGGGCGTCAAGCCGCCGGCCGAGGCACCGCACTCGGTGCTGGTCGCGCGGCGCGGCACGCTGCGTCGGCGTCATCATCTTCACACTTGCACAGCACGCGTACACTCACGCCAATCGATCCCACCAAATCGCCGTTCTCTGGTTGCTCCATGACGATGCGCGTGCCCACGTTGCGGATGCCGGTCACGACGAAAGTATTGTACTTGCTCGTCTCGTCGTCGTCATCGGAGTCCATAAAATCAGATTCGCCCTCGAGGTAGAGATGGGCGCCGCGCTTGTTCAGCCCGTCGACATCGCCCACCACCTTCGCGCCCCTGGACGCTTGGCGGGCCTGCCTCGGGGGCCACATCGCCCGTTTCACCGTCCGCGAGGTCGGTTGGGGCTGCGAGGGGTACTGCGGCCACGGCAGGTGCTGCGGTGGCTGCGTGTGTCCTCTTCCGGGTTGCTCGCATGCTGCACAGGGGCCGCGACGGTGCGAGGCCGCCGCAAGAAGAAAAATAGCGCACGAAAAAGAGCAATTGTGCAGATTCGCACGTTTCTCCGGGACCCCCCTCCCCCCCTCCCCCCCGGTGACAATGTCGCGGAGACACACTGTAACGTTCACACACCGCGACGTAGCGGCGTCGACAATGGCACATCCAAGCGCAGTCTCGCTGGAACAGCCCTCGAGCCCATGGAGGCGGCGGTCAACTCAGCACGACGACGATTGCTCGGGCTCGAGGACCGTATTCCGTGGAACGCCGTGAAAAAATCGTGGGCGGCGACGCAGCAAAAGTGGAAGAACATTGTGACCTCGGCGCTGGACTTCAACGCGCTTGCACAGGAGCTGCTCGTGCTCGAGTCGATGCTCACCTCGAATTCGATGGCTCCCGATTGGCAGTCACATAAGGCTGCCTGGATCATGCGCGTCAAGCAGTGTGCCGGGCCCGCCGTGCTCGAGCAGCTGGTTGGCGTGCTCGAGAACACCATCCAGTGGCACCGCATCCTGGTCGCTCCCGACGGCCGGCCGCTCTCAGCGGAGGAGCTCGCCTCAGGCCAGTTCGGCGTCGGCGGCTTTCCTCCGACGCCGCTACCGCCACCGCTGAGCCTCACGCTGACGGCGCGCGCCAATGGCGGCGCCGGCTCGAGTGGTGCAGCCAGCCCATCGACGGTGCCAGACCCGCCCGATGGCGTGCCGCGTGCCGCGGCTCGCATGCAGATGCTGCTGCTGGCGATGGGGGCGAAGGACTACGACCCGAAGGTGGTGGTGCAGCTGCTCGACGTGATGTATGTGTGGACGGCCTCGGTGCTCAACGACGCGTCACTGTATGCGAGGATGCGCGTGCTCGGGAGCGATTCAGCGACGCGCCAACATACGCTCCAGCTCGCGATGGCGGCAGAGCCACCGATTGAGGAGGTGGACGTGGTGCTCGCGGTGCGCGGGCGCGCCGAGCACCTGTGGACGTCAGCCGCCGCGCGCGATGTGATCGCGCAGCAGGCGGCGGATATCAATACGGAGCCGATGCCCATTTTGCCTCGCCAACCCGTCGTGACGTTGCCCACGGACCTGTCGCAATGCCTGCCGTGCGCGCACGCAGCGGAACCCCGACCCTGACCCCCATGCCCGAACCCGTACCTACCCTGTCCCTCGAGCCTTGCCAAGCTATGCCCGCCGCGCTGCTCTGTTGGCCGCCTCTTCACATTCACACTGTGGCCGCCTCGCTCGTGCGCGCTCGACCACTCTCATGCGCATTCACACTCTTCACATTCACACTCTCATTCGTCGCCGTGTGCTGCAACCTGCGTTCACATTCACAGGGGCGCTCGCGCTCTGCTACGGCGTGGACTCGATGTCGAAGAGGAGGATGAAGAAGAGGCGCCGTGCTGGGCGTTAGACGCCCACGGCCTGTACAGCGCGGCCGCCTCGGGTACGCTCCCAACCGTGCCGTCCGCGCCCGCGGCGGCTCCATGGGGTCATGCTGCACCCCCCGCGCCGGCAGCGCCATGGGGCGCGGTAGGAGCGGCTCCCGTGCCGTGCATTCACACTCACACTCACACGGTGCCGCCGGGAGGCGCCGTACCGGGCGCGGTGGGAGCGGCTCCCGTGCCGCCGGGAGGCGCCGTCCCAGGCGGGCTGCTGCCGCCTCAAGGAGCCCAGCACGGCGCCGCTGGCTACCCGGTGGTGCCCAAGTTGCCCGCGCCACAGCAGCAGCCGAGGCCGGGAGGTGGCGTCGGCGGCGTCGCCGTTCCCTCTCGCCCCGGCGATGCAAAGAGGCAGCGTGCGCGATGAGCTGGCGCACGCAGTGATGCTCACGCGCCCCCTCTTCCGGGTACCCTCTTCCGAAGAGCGTGTGATGTGGATGTGAACCGGCACCCTGAGCGGCGAGGCGGATTTTGAAGTGAACGAGCAGGTCGAAGACTGTTCATGGTATGTTGTGAATGAGCTCCGTCCTCCGAGATCTCCTAACTCGACCAAAAAATTCCGCGGATCTCGTCGAACGCACGGGACACGGGACTCACGCGCCCTGATCGAGCCAAGCCACTAGAGAGTCGGGCGAGGCTTCAGGACGCTGTGAGCATCATGCCGAAGCTCAGCTCCCTTGTCGGCTCGCTCCCAGCACCGCCTGAGCCCGGATCCTTGCCTGCGCCGTCGATGGCATTGGGCGGTGGCCGTGGTGGGCCAATGGCGCCACCGCCGGCACCTCCTGTAGTGCCCTTGGCACCAGATGAGCTCCACGGCCTCGCGTCGGCGCTCGCCGCCGGGCTAATTGCGGCCGATACCGCGGAGGCCGAGGCCGAAGCCACCGGAGCGGAGGCAAAGGCGGCAGAGACACCGGAGTCGCCGCACGCCACGGCCGAGCCACCGCCAACCTTTGAGATAGGCACCACCGCCGAGATCGTGAACATGCTCTCACATGCCTTTCCTGGCTTTCAGCTGCCACCGCTCCTGGCGAACGTTAGGTTGCGCCCGGCGAGTGCTCACGCCGTGCGCCTGACGCTAAGCTTCAGCCCAGATCTGGTCGCGCTCGGGATGACGACGCCCTACGATGGGATGATGGAGGTGGACGATGATGCATCTCGTGAGGACGCTCTGATCGAGGCCCTGATGCACGCTAAGGTGGCGGGGGTATCGGCGTCCTCGTCGCAGGCGCCAACCCCAGTGGCATCACCCGCGGCGGCACAAGCGCAGGCGGTCTCCACCCCTCCGGCGCCCCAAGCGCCCCAAGCGCCCCAAGCGCCGTCCCAAGCGCCCCAAGCGCCGTCCCAAGCGCCCCAAGCGCCGTCCCAAGCGCCTAAGGCGCCGTCTGCTGCCCGAGCGCCGCCGCCAGCTGCCCGGGCCCGAGCGCCGCCGTCGCCCAGCTCGCTCGATGTTCGACTGAACATCGTGCCAACGAGTGCGTTCAGCCTGTACACTGCCCTCTCCTTCGGCACCCGCATGCAAGCGCCGTCCCAAGCGCCGCCCGCCGCCACCGGAGCATCTGAGGACGTCCGCATGCAAGCGCCGTCCCAAGCGCCGCCCGCCGCCACCGGAGCATCGGAGGACTTGTACGACCTGTTGCGGACTTTGCGGGCGCAGTTACTGGCGGGGGACTACCTCGCGTCGCACCCTGCGGATCCTTCACTGCTGCCCGACGCACCGCCCGTGACGACGCGTCTCGTGATCCAGCCTCGCTCAGCGGGCACGGTGTGCGTGCGGTTACACTTCCTCTCTCCAGAACAACTCGCCGACGAGGACGAGGACGAGGACGCGGGCGCGGCGGCGGCGGCGGCGGCGGCGGTGGGTGGGGCGGCGGTGGACGATGAAGAGGAGGGCCTCGAGGTGCTCGAGGTGGGCGCTGCACCGGGCGGCGGTGACTTGACTGCGCTGCTCTCGATGCTCTTCAAGCAGATGCAAGGGAGTGAGATGGATCTGGACGGGCTGACGGCGAGCCTCGAGCGCGCCGGCCTCGCCGTTGAACGCGTCTCAGCCAGCTCAGCTGCGGGCGCCGCATCGGGCAGCGTGCCAGACGATTGGGAGGCCACTGAGGCGGCCGAGGCGGCCGAGGCGGCCGTGGCGGCCGCGGCGGCCGCGGCGGCCGAGGCTGCGGCTGCGGCTGAAGCAGCGGCAGCGGCGGCGGCACGGCCACCCAAGCGCCACGTGTACTCGAAGGCTGAGCTGCTGCAGCTGCAGCATTCCACAGGGTGCTCCGCGTGCCCACCGGAGCTCTTGGAGTTGTACGGTGACGTCATCGTCGAGGACGGACACACTGCCGAGAAGGGGGCCAGAGACAAGATCTCAAAAGATGCTCAAAGAGAAGCACGCGCTGCCGCGCGCAATGGCACGGACGGCGGCGCGCAAGAGGCCGCTGGGATGGTACCCGCGCCAGCGGCAGCGCAGTCGCCCGCACCGACGAAGCCGTTGACGAAACCCTCGAATGAGAGGCTGCCCTCAGTGCAGCCGTCGCCCGCCGCCGCCGCCGCCGCTGCTCGCACTGCCCCACAGCCTGCCGGCGCAGCGGCGGCCGCCCAAAGGGTTCCCGCGCCCGCTCCCGCGCCCGCTCCCGCTCCAGCCGCGGGCTTTGTGTGGAACCCCGCGTACCTGTCGGCGCGTTCCGTAACGGCCGCTCCGCCCGTCGCGCCACCGCCCGCGCAGGGGCCGCCGCCGCCGCCGTACGCGCTGCCGGTAGCCACTGCTTCGTCAGCTTCGTCTGCTTCGTCACAGCACCTCATGAGCATGCTCGGAGTCACGACGGCTGCCGCGGGCGCTGCTGCCTCGGCGGCGGCCCTGCCGCCGACGATGAGTGCCGCCGCCTCAGCCGCCTCAGCCGCCTCAGCCGCGTCAGCCGCCTTAGCCGCCTCAGCCGCCTTAGCCGCCTCAGCCGCGTCGCAGCACCTCCTGGGGGTTCTGGGCATCCGTTCACATGGCATCAGCTCAGAGTTCGCATCCGTTCACACGCCACTAGGGATCAGTTCACACGCCCGAGGCGCGCCTCAGGGCGAGATCTTACATCATGCGCCCCCCCCAAAGGCACGCCCAGCCGCCGCCCAACCACGCCTGGGTCTCGAGCGTCGGATGGCCCCGGATGGGCAGCACTACACGCGCTCCGAGTTCGAACTCTACTTCGGAGGGCTCGATGAGTGGCAGGCGGCCGCGACACCAGCGGGCGGCGTGGTAGCGGCGCTGCCGGCGCCGCCGCAGCCTGTCGATGTCGCGCTGCTGCCCCCGACGGCCGCGCCAACAGCACCGACCCCCGAGGGGACCGTTGGCGGCAGCAACGCGGCGTCTCGTCATCTGCTCGGGTTGCTCGGGGTGGGTGGCCTCTCTGCAGCAGGCGCGGCTGCAGCACCGGCCATGCCCCCCATGTCGGTGCCCGGGATGCCAGCACAGCCAGTGAGGACTGTCAGGGAGATGATGGCGGCGCGTGCACAAGCGCCCCCCCCGATGCCGAAGCTGACGGTGCCGCCGGCTCCCTGCATGCAAGTGCCCACCACGGCGCCGAACCTGATGTTGGCGCCGTCGCCTCCCCTGGCCTCCCTCGGCTCTCCCTGGGCGTCAGCCACCCCATCGGTGGCACAGCCACCGGCGCTCAGCTCGGCGGAGATGTTCTCGCGAAGATGGGGCCTCGGCACGCCGGCCGCCGCACAGCGGCCGGTACCCGAGCCAGTGCAGCCGGTCCCGGCCCGCCGTGCCGTTCCGAGCGCGCAGCCCTCCTGGAGTAGCGTGCAGCCAGAGTGGGCGAGCGCAGGCGCAAGCGAGGGTGATTTCCTTGCCCAGCTGGCCCAGCAGACCGCTAAATGGCACCTCGACCGTTGAGGTGTCGACTGATGCCTTCTTGCCCGTTTGCACGCCAGGACGGAGCGTTGAGGTGTCGACTTGCCGTTCCAGTGGCCAATGACCGGCGGTGTGGGAGGGAGCTTTGACTGAAGCTTTGACATCATGACACGCCACGCCACTTGGGAGCGGCACGAGATGGCGTAACGCATACGAGTACGTGCGAACCTGACGCACATGCGAGTGTGTGCATGCCACTGATGCGCCGAGATGGGGCAGGACAAAAGTTGGAGCTTGGACGCACCACAGGGATCCAGGTGGTGTCACTTGATGTGTGTGCGAAAATAGTAAAAACGGCACACACCTCGTTGCAGGCGGGTCGCCATGGACGTCGACCGGATGAAAAGTCTCCGAAGTATTGACGGCGCCAGCAGCAGACCGCTGGGAGAATCCTTCGAAAAGATGCGCACTTTTCACAATCTTCCGAGTCAACAAAGGAATCAATTCATCGATGGATTGATGCGACAACGTTCCTTGTCCCCCAGCCACTCGGGGCGTGTGCGCAAGACGCTGAGTCGCAGCTCGTCAGAGTGCGAGATCCATGCGCGTGTGCGCCGAAAGCCGTGCTCGGCCTCCGTCTCTCCACTCTTCCGGGGGCGTGACGAGCAAGATTGCTCGCACCAGCTTGCCGGGCGGGGGGCCCTTCCTCATCAGCTGCTCTCGTGCATGAGCCATCTCGAGCTCTCGCGCATGGACGAGGACAGCGACTACTCCGAGCTGTGCCAACCCGACCAGCTCTCCCGCTCGCTTGGGACGAATGGTGGTGCGTCTCTTTTACCGAAGAAAATCTCCTCCGCTGGGGAGTTCTGGGACTTGATTGAGCGTATCCGCGTGCCGACGACGAGCGCGGTGCTCGAAGAGCGGGCTTTCGCGCGCTCGCTGCCATCGACCGCGCGCGCGTGCGCCACAGATCCCAAGTTTCTCAAGGAGTGTTCGTCACGCCAGATTGATCGGATGGGAAGCGGTGGCGGCGCTGTGATCCATGGCCATCCAATCTTCCAGGCCGCCGCCTTCGCGCCCGCCGTCTCCGCGCCTGCCGCCGCCGCCGCCGCCGCCGTCGCGCCATCGGCGCCGCTGCCGCATCTGGCGCACTTGCCTCACTTGCTCGAGCGATTCGGCGGCTGGTGGGCTTCGACACCCTCGGCCGGCGCGAGCACGAGCTCGGCGGCGCCTGCTGGCAGCCAAGGCGAGATGGCGGCGGAGGCGGCCGTGCCCACGCCGGTGGTCGTCGTCGATGCGATGGAGACCACCACTATGGCCTCCAGCGCGGCGAGCCCTCTGATGTCATTAGTCTCACCGGGCGGCCTGCCGTCGCCCCTCGCCTCGCACTCACCAGGCCGTCCCCCGTCGCCCAGCGGCATGGGTGAGGCAACGCCTGCATGCAAGTGCTCACCACGGCGTCCCACGTCGCCCAGCGGCATGGCAGAAGATCAAAAGAAGTTGATGTTCTTCGGCGCTAGCATGACTCGGGAGCGCATGCTGGCGAACATGACCAAATTAGGCGAGCAGTTGACGGAGAGATACCCGCAGCTGACGGCGGCGGCCGCTTCGGCCGCGGGCACGGCGGCGGGGACGACGGCGGCGACGCGAGTTCACCTGGACCGAGAGATCACCTGGACGAGAGATCACCTGGCATTTGCACCGGCCGCCCCTGCCGCCGCCGGTTCGGCTGCTCTCGTCGCCCCAGGCCTCGCAGAGCCGTGCATCATCGACAGATCTCCGATCTCCGCTCGATCTCCGATCTCCGCTCGGAGCCGTGCGCCCTCGACCGATCTCGTCATCGATAGATCTCGTGGGCCCTCGACCGATGCCCACCTTCTCTCCCCCGCCACTGATCCGTCCGGATCGGAACATGGCGCCACCGACCCGTTCGGTGCGGCACCAGCCACCATGCTGGTCGTCGATGCGCCGATGGCCGCGACGGTATCGGAGCCTGCGCCCGCGACGGCGTCCGCGACGGCGTCCGCGACGGCGCCCGTGACGGCGCCCGCGACGGCGCCCGTGACAAAGCCCGTGACGAAGCCCGTGACGGCGCCGAAGGCCTCCCCTTCGCTCGTGCCCACTGCTTTCGTGTGGACGGAGCCATGCACCGCCGCATTCCTGTGCGGCACATTCAATCGATGGTCCGAGCGCATACCGATGCGCCGCCGGACGGGGACGCGGCAGGAGTGGTGGACAGTGCTCAACCTACCGCCAGGGGAGCATGCCTATAAGTTCGTGGTTGAGTTTGCGGATGGCGAGGTCGGCTGCTCCGCGGCACCCGCCCGTGGCGACGGGGCTCCTTGCATGCAAGTGCTCACCACGGCGCCCTCTCCCTCTCCCCACAGGTCGGCTGGCGGCACGCGCCCGACCAGCCAATCGCCCTCGATGCGTCCGGCCAGACCAACAACTGGGTCGCCGTCGTCGATCAGGAAGACTATGAGCGCGAGGAGGACCAGGGCGCGAACGAGAGAGGCGCGGCAGGCGAGGAGGAGGAGGAGGAGGAGGGCGGCTACTCGCAGATCGTCGAGTCCGAGTTCGTCGAGATGCTCTTCGCGACTGAACCGCCCGCCGCCCCGCCGCAGCTTCTCGATGCCATGCCGAGCCCGCCGCTGCTGCATCTCGCGCCGCCGCCGCCGCCACCGCTCGCCCCGCCGACCCCGCCGCTCGCGCCGCCGGCACCGGCATGCGCGGCACCGGTCCCGGCACCGGCAGCCGGGCCCTCGCAAGCAGATTGGGGCGCGCAGGTCGCTCACTGGGGCTCTCAAATGGGCGCCGTCGTGGGCTCATCAACAGCGGCCGCCTTCGCCTCCCTTGTGCCGCACGCCGTGCAGGATCGCATCGCACGTCCACCGCCGATCGCACCGCCCGCGCCGCCGTCGCCCGTAGTCGACCCTGCGGCCAGGGCGTTGGGGGCGGCCGAGCTCGCGGCGGCGAGGGCGGCGGCGGACGCGGCGGACGCGGCGGAGGCGGCGGCACTCCCCTTTTTGCCGTCGCACGCCGTACTCGAGCACCTCTGCTGGCTGATCGCCGAGCCACTCCCCTCGCCCGTGCACGCGCGTCGTCCCGAGCGCTGGGTCGCGCAGCCGGCTGAGAGCCAAGCCGACGGCGAGGGGGAGGCACGCGTCATGGGCTCCGTGGCGCAGACTGAGGATGATGTGACTCGAATGGAAGGTTCCGACGGCGTCCTCCTGTTTGACGAACAAGGCAACGACGACGGCGGATTCGGATGGTGGAGGCGCGAGGCACCTCCACCCGAGCGCGCGCCGCCACTGCCCCTGGCCTGTGTGCTCCGGACCACGATGCGGTGCCGCACGAAGCTCGTCACTCTCGAGCACGTGCGTCCCGTCATGGCCTCCCCATCCCCCCCACCGCACGGCTCGCTGAGGTGACGTCCTCTGGCTCTGCAAGGCCATTCCCACGGACGCTCAGCACAGCGATGCAGTTGCAGAAGAGAGCGCCATGTCGACTAGCGTCGTGTCGGTCGGACCCCGTGTCGCTCGGAGCGCCGTGTCGGTCGGCGCGAAAGCAGTCTCGCGTGACAGGACTATGCTGAGAAGGCTTGCCCCACCCCAGGGAGGGCTGTGGCCCGTGGGGCGCCGTTTGGGACGGTTTGTCATTCGTGGGTCGATGGACGATGCTGATGTATTACATGTTTCAAGCGCGCGACGGGCTCGTGTTAGTACTCGTGTAGTTCTTGCTTCTTCTGTTCGGTTGACGGTTCATTAGAATCAATCATGAACATCCGAAATGTTCTACATGTTGTGGTCGCCGCTGGTCGGCACGGCGGTTCACGGATCACGCGCCCGGTAGGCGGCCGCACGCATCACGGCGGCCGCGGCGGGGACGTCGATCTGGACGTGGTTTTCACCGCGATAGCGATACGTACAATGGCACGGTCAATCCTCATGGAGGATTGCGTGGAGGAAGGTGGAGTGGCGTAGGTTCGGTCGGCCGGCCCGCCAACTCAGCAACCGACCACGCCGGAGGCGGAGCAGAGCCGCGACGGCCATGGCCCAGGCCCGAGGCGCCCCAGCCGCCCCGCGTGGGATGCGCACACCGCTCACCGGGGAACCGTCCTGAGTCCACGCGGGATCCGCGGCGATCACCACAGGGAGCCGCAGGCTCCGACCTCCGTCCCCACCACCACACCCTCTCGCCGACTCCTCCACATGGCGCATGCATACTTCACACCACTGAGTACAAAAATCATCTCTGGAAGTGTGTTAACATGCCAAACCTCCTGGGTCGGTAACGAGGAGCCTCAAGAACGCCCACGCTTAAGACGAGCCCACCGCGAGCTTGAGGTGCATTTTGGCAGAGGACGAGTCGACCATCTCGTTCAGGATGAGCTCGAAGTCGTCGCCGAGGTCCGCGCCCAGCACGGTGAAGTACGCGACCATCTCGGCGAAGGTGACGGTGCCATTCTGATCGGCGTCCATCGAGTCAAGAAATTGGAGCAAGGTCATCTTCGTGGGACCGATCTCGATGGTGGCGTCCCCTTGAAGCGCCGCGATCGGGATGCCCGACTTGTCGTCGCCCTTCGCGAAGATGTCGAAGAGCTTTCGCACGAGCGCCGTCTTCTCCGGCGACAGAGGTTCAAACTTCTCCTCTTCATCGTCATCCTCACTGGCGTGCCCACCTGAGTTACGTTCCTTTCGGAAAGAGTTTCGTTCTTCGGCGTCGGTGGTTGAGATCCTCATGAGCGCCTCGATCAAGGTCGTGTCCGCCGCTGCCGTCTGCATCTCCCCTAGGATCAGGCTAAACTCGTCATCGGACGTGTGGTCGCCTAGCACCGTGAAGTACATGAGCATCTCTGTGAGCGTCACGTTGCCGTCGCCGTCGGCGTCCATGTCCTGCAACCGCTCGAAGAGACTGGATTGCTGCGGGCCGAAGGTGATCTTGCCCTGCTGCAGCTTCTTGAGTGGGATCGCCCCCTTGTGGTTCACGTCCCAAGCCCCGAAGAGCTCGTCGACCTTGGCCTTGCGCTCGGCAGTGAGCGGCGTGAGCGCGTGATCGTCGGGTTCCTCGTCGAGGGTCGTCGGCTCGCTCGCGGCATGCGCGAGGGCCGTGCACCGAAGCACTGTGATGAGGTCCGCGCCCGACTTGCCCATGTCGTCGAGGACCGACTGGAAAGACAACTCGTCCAGGTGCTCGGTGAGCAAGGCAAAGTACTTTTCCCACTCTTGCGGCTCGATCTTGCCGTCGCCGTTGAAGTCCATGTCGCGCAGGTGCTGCAGAACCTTCCGCTCGCTGGGTCCCACATTGATGCTCACGTGGGTAAACTCCTCCACGTCGAGCGTGCCACTCTCGTCGTAGTCCCACTCCTTGAAGATGGTCCGCACCTTTCCAAGCCGCTCTGGTGAGAGCGGCGGGATCTCAACATGGTCAACATCCACCTTTGGCTTTACCGAGGACGGGCGCACCAATGCACCCCCCATTCCTCCGCCTGCTGGTAGTACCTGTGCAGCACCTGGTGCACCCGCCGTGAGAGTCACGCTACCCTCCGGCTTGCTACCTGCACAACCCATGCGCTGCCGAGAGACGAAACGGGGTCGCCGTCAGTGAGAAGACCAAAGTCCGATGTTAATCGGCCGGCGTTTGCGCTGCGCATGTTGCAGGGCTCAAGCGGCCGGAATTCGTGCTGCCGTGCCGACATGGAAGGCGCGCAAGCCTAAACGCCTTTCGCCATGCACGAACCTAATCGCGCTGTCGCGCTGCAGAGAGGAAAAAGGAAAAAAACCCCGACAAGTTCCACACAACGGCCCCGGTGCTTCACAGACCCTGCTGGAGATCTTACCACAGTCTCTCTCAGAGGCGCTCGAGCGTGTCGATGCCCAGCAGACCGAGCGAGGTCTTGAGCACCGACGCGGAGAGGCCGCACAACGCGAGGCGTGAGCGCTGCAGCTGCGCCGACTCGGCCTGCATCACCGGGCAGCTCTCGTAGAACTGGTTGAACTTGCCACTCAGCTCAAAGATGTATTCACAGAGCTTGGACGGGAGCAGCTCTGATTCGACCTCGCGTACCACGTCGGCCAGCTTGAGCAGGTGGCGCGCGAGCGCCAGCTCCGCGGGCGCATCGAGCATGATCTCGGACGCCTGCAGTCGCGCCGTGTCGAGAGCCCCTGCGCCGAGCTTCTCCGCCGCTCTCCGCTGGATGCCGCGAATGCGAGCGTACGCGTACAACATGAAGGGCGCCGTGTTGCCGTTGAGGGCGAGCATCTTGTCGTACTCGAACCGGTAGTTGCTGTTCCGGTTCATCGCGAGGTCCGCATACTTGACAGCACCGATGCCGACTGTGCGGCTCACGAGCTCGACAAAGTCGGCGTCCTCGGTGCGTCCCTCGGCCGTGATTCGGGAGCTCAAGTCGGTGTGCGCGCGTCGCACAGCTTCGGAGAGGAGGTCCATCAGCTTCACCGTCTCCCCCGAGCGCGTCTTGAACTTTTTGCCGTCCTCGCCAAGCACGAGGCCAAAGGGCACGTGCTCGAGGGAAACCGTCGACGGTACGATGGAGGCGAGCCGTCCAATGGCAAACACCTGCCGAAAACGGACAAGGGACGTCATCAGGGAGGGGCGTCATCAGCCGGGCGCTATCAGCCTGGCGCCCTCAGCATGGCGTCATCAGCATGGCGTCATCAGCCTGGCGCCCTCAGCATGACGTCATCAGCCTGGCGTCATTAGCATGGCGTCATCAGCATGGCGTCATCAGCATGGCGTCATCAGCATGGCGTCATCAGCATGGCGTCATCAGCATGGCGTCATCAGCATGGCGTCATCAGCATGGCGTCATCAGCCTGGCGCCGTCAGCCTGGCGCCGTCAGCCTGGCAAACCCACCTGCTCGAAGTGTTGCGATTGGCCCGCGTCGGTCACATACAGGATTCGCTCCGCGCGCTCGTCTCCCACGCGGTGGGCGAGGGCGGCGAGGTCGGTCGTCGAGTACATGAAGCCACCATCCGACTTCTGGACGATCATCGGCTGAGGCTCGCCCTCGCGGTTGACGTACCCGTCGAGGAAGACGCACTGGGCTCCCTCACTCTCCCGCAGCAATGACGCCTCCCTAAGCGTCTCGATGACCCTGCCCAGCCTCGGATTGTAGAACGATTCGCCACGTGTCTCGAGCCGCTTGTCGACGCCGAGCAAGCCGTACACCTCGTTGAAGGCCTTCTCGGACTGCGTGCAGAGCATGCGCCATGCTTTCAGAGAGTCCTCCGCGCCCGCCTGCAGCTTGACTACCTCCGCCCGGGCCGATGTCTGGAACTCCGCGTCCGCGTCAAAGCGAACCTGGGCACAGGCAACACAGTGGCACAGCAGAGGTCAAGCACAGGCCAATCAGAGGCCAATCAGTGACCGACCAGCGACCAATCAGCGACGATCGATCCCAAACAGTCGCAATCAGAGGCCAATCAGAGGCCAATCAGCGACGATCGATCCCAAACAGTCGCAATCACGCTGTGGTATGGGAGACGGCGTCCGTATCGTGAGTGTACCTTGGCCTCTTTATAGAAGGTGACCAAGTCGGAGATGTCGAGCTCATCGGTGCCCGCGAGCGCGCCAGGTGCCTTATCCTTCAGGTGCAGGATCAGCATCCCAAACTGCGTGCCCCAATCCCCCACATGGTTCAGGCGCAGCACCGAATGTCCACGGAACTCGAGCACCTTGCTCAGAGAGTCGCCGATAATCGTAGAGCGAAGGTGGCCCACGTGCATCTCCTTGGCGATGTTGGGCGAGGAGTAGTCGACGATCACGCGCTGCGTGGGCACCGCCAGCGGCACCGCGCAGCGCGCCTCGTCCGCGATCATCCGGCGCAGCTGCTCCTGCATGAATGGCATTCGAAGCTTGATGTTGAGGAAGCCCGGGCCTGCGATCTCGATCGGCTCGCACACGTCCTCGAGGCGCAGCCGCGCGACAATGTTCTCGGCGATGTCGCGCGGCTTCGACTTGAGCGACTTGCCAAGTGGCATCGCCACGTTGCACTGGTAGTCACCGAACTCGGGCCTCGACGCCGGCACCAGCATCGGGTCAGCATCGGCGTACTCTGGCCCATAGGCCTCGACGAGCGCCGAACGCACTCGCTCGCTGAGCCACGCGGCCGTATCGAGTGTCGACTCGCCCGCATGGTACTGCGCCGTCGCGCCCTCGGCGTCCTTGACGAGTTTCGAAGGGCCGCAGTGAAGCCACCTCCGGCTGCGCCCGACGGCGCGCACGACCGCGGCACGGTTCTGCGCCGCTGCTCCGAGCGACGAGCTGAGGCCCATGCCACGCTGCTGCACGACGCGTGTCGCCGCACTCCGCGTCCATGGCATTATGAGGCTCATGACGAGGCTGATGCGCAGAGCCATAAAGGCGAAGGTCGGAAGTGAATGCCGCTAAAAGCCCCACTTGATCTCGCCGCAGCCAGCTAACTTTCGAGAGAACAATTGGCTCGCTTGGATCCCAACGTGTACCCATTGGGGGCACCCGTTAACGATAGACACATCGGCGTGGCCGGAAAACGTGAATCTTCCTTTCCGGGTCGGGCAGGGTGAAGGTCAGAGAGAATCGACGACAACCAACACGCGCTGGGTCACGGCTTCACGTGCAATCATGCCCGTCCTGCTCGGGTCCGACATGTCTAGCCTCGGGGCATCCCTCTTGCGTGGACCCTGGCCGTCCCCTTCAACACTTCAGGCTAGTGCACTCTGGAGCGACCAGACTACCGTCATCTATGCCATTCGGCGCATGGGATGACCCTTGTGCCGGAGGACCGCAGCTCAACTGACGTCGCTGCGACCTCAGTTCGAGGCGGCGGGTGTTAAGCTGACCGTGCTGTCCGGCACAGAGAACGGCGCAGCTGACTTCGTTCGGGAAGTCTGGAAGGGTGGAGAGCTCTACATCGACGAGCAAGAGCAGTTCAAGAAGGCGATTCACGGCGGAACTACCGTATCCGCTATCTCACTGTCCTTGTTTAATCCATGGTTGCTCAGGACCATGCTCTCCCTTGGTCGTCAAGTCGGTGCGTACAATGGCGACGTGTCCGACAAGAAAACCCAAGTCCTCGGTGGTACGATGGTCATCAAGAATGGCAAGGCGATTTATGTGCACAAGGAGACTGCGTCCTTTAACAGTGGTGATGCGAACGATTTGCTCTTCGCTGCCCTTGGCGGGAACTCCGCGCCCACGCCGGCCCCCACGCTTATCGCATCGGAGGTCGTATGCGATGGAGATGTCTGTGGGCGCCCACCCAAACGCTCCAACTAACCGACCAAGAACGTCTACAGGAATGAACGCACCTCGCACCAGCGCGTGCGCGCGTGTGCACCATTCATCAGGAAAGTCTCGTCGTGGGTCCTCGACGTGTTCGCTTGGCAGCATGACGGCCACTCCCAAAACTGCGTCGTCGACGCGCCAAGGGATTTGGCACGATAAATCAGCTCAAGCGGCACGTGTGGGATTCTGAGTGCGTCAGTGCGAGCGGCGACGGACCGACGCGGTCCTCCGCGCCGCGCGCCGGGACCTCGCCATGCGTGTGCTACAGTCAGTAGGGAAGGTCAGAGATGGCCCACTTCTGACGTGAGTCTAGCCGCCCCTGGCTCAGGAGGTTCGACACCTCTCGGCACATGTAACGATTATGTGGCATTGACTAACGATAATGCTTAATGGTCGACTATACCGTATACGCCGCGGCGGATATGGCTCCGTATCGTCGCGTATGCTAGGTACGCCGGCCGCCCTCGCACCGGCGGGGCGCCGGCTACCCGGTCGTAACCTTCTAACCCCAGGTCCCCACTACCCCACCTTACACCCCTCCCCGCCGCCCGCGCGCGCCCCTCGCCTGAAGACTCACCGACCCACCTGCTCCCACTCGATGCACGATGGCGCGTGCGGGCCGCCCGCACCGCGAAACGCCTAAACGCCACGTGTCTGTCCGACGAGGGGGTGCGCGCTGCCGTTGCACTACGCACTATTTCGTTTTGTCACTTGTGCGACCCCTGGTGGATAACAATAGGGGCGTTCTTACAGGTGCTCTGCCCGCAAGATTATCCACGCTTTGCTCCATGAGGGTCTTGAGGAGTGTCTGTATGGTGCATATCTGCGTCTGAATGGTACTCATCTGATTTGTCATGGTGCCCATCTGTTTTCTCATGGCTGCCATCTGCGTCCGCATTGAACTCGTCTCGGCAGCGAGGACGCCACTGCCACCTGTAGACTGGCCCGGTTGCTGCTGGTGCTGTCGAATCATGTGTCGAATATCTGCTGGAGAAGTCCCGCCGCTGAACTCGAGCTTTCCAGAGCCCATCACGATGTTCTCCCTCGAGCTGGAAAGATCGGGGGCTGTGGCCTCGAGGAAAGGCGCGATGAGCTCGTAGAGTGGGTCCTGCTGTGCAACCCGATTCTGAAGGGATCTCGCGGCGTACTGGATCTGCAGCGCTGCGCGCAACTCACCCGTTCTGTCGGCTGTGAGCATATTAATGCGCAGCTTTGCGCAGAGAGAGTCGAGTTTGTCGTTCGCGCGGCTTTCAGAAACCAAAGAGCGGCAGAGGATGCGCGATGACTGTGGGTCGTGTTGCAGCAGCTGGACCATGTCTTCCTTCACGATCGAGAAGACCTCGCACTCCGTAATGGCCATGTGCGACTTCGTGCGCCGACGTCCAAGAAGCATATCGGCACCGAGAGCTCCCTCAAACGGCAGCGTGGCGCTGACGGAGCCGTCGAAGAAGTCGAGCCTGAAATGTTGTGCGGGCGTTATGCGTGCCTCGATGATTCTCTCATCCGCGCGCAGCAGTACAGCCACATCGCCCTTCATGAGGAAGAGCAGGTCGCGCGAGGCATCGCCTTTGCGGAAGATGACCTCCCCAGGCTTGAAGGAGCCAGGGCGCAGCTTCGCGAAGGCCGCCAGGTGGAACTCCGGACTCAACTTCTCGAAGATCGCGAGCTTGCCGATCTTTTCGCGCAGCACGAACTTGACCACCTCTGCGTTGAGCATCGGGTTGAGGCACGATAGGATCTCCGTCTCGTCAAAATGGGGCCGCTCTCGGTAGTAGTGCTCGTAGTAGCGGCGCAAGCGCAGCCCGAGGTGCTTCGGAATCCTTCGCCAGGCAATGTACTCCTTGATCGCATCCATCTTCTCATCTACGTGCGAGGTCTGCCGGTCGAGTGACGCGATGGCGCAACCGATCTGCCCGATCATGTACGAGAAGACAAGTGCCGAGACGATGAGGGCACACGTGACGTACGCGATCTCGGTGGTTGAGACGGCGACAATGTCGCCGTAGCCCACACTCGTGATTGTCGTAAACGCCCAGTAAATGCAGAGCAGATACTTTTCGTGCACCTCACGATGAATATTCTGGTCTAATCTTTCCAGCCAGTTGCCGCTCTCCTCATCTGGGAACCACGTCGTGTAGAACCAGCCGCAGCCGAGCAGGTGCGCAGTGAATATCAGCTGGCACAGGAGACTCAAGAGGTTGACGAAACGCATGTTGATGCGGATATCAAGCCGATCCTCGAGGTTGTCGATGAACTCGGAAATCCTCAAGAGCTTGAGCAGCCGAAGAAGGCGGAAGAGGCGCAGCATGCGCACCGCCTGCAAGTTGGATGAGCTCCCCCCAATGGCAAGCTCAATGAGCTCGACAGGGATCGACGAAGGCCCGTCGATCCAGAACCAGCCGCTCAAGTACCTCTTGGCGATCTCCTCGCCGCGTGTCTCCCAGACGGCGCCTTCAATGTACGCCGTTCGGAAGGCAAAGGTCAAGTCGATCATGAAGACGATGGATCCGAGCGTCTCAAACGCCCACATCCAACCGGTCGCATACTCATGGAAGGCGATGCGATATGGCACAGAGACACTCGCGTACAGGATGAGAAACATGATCAGCAAATCCCACTGCTGCTTCCACGATTCATACGGGTAGATTACGTCGAGGGGCAGGCAGAGCCAGTGGACCTTAGACGTAGGTGGCCCGTCGTTTGCGCTATCCCCATTGCTGGGCTCGTTGAGTGGCGTAAAAGGTACGGCGGTGCTCCTGGCAGTTTCCGGCGTTGTGAAAGGACCTCGACTCGGCATCGATAGAACTGGTAGGGGCATACGCGCGGCGAGTCGCGCGATTTGCCAAAAGCAAATATCCGGAACCGTTCCCAAATTCGGAATTCGGTTCGACGAAAGCCGCGCCACCCCGACACAGTTGCGTCCATTCGCACTCGCGAGACGTGGGTGGGGAAGGGGGTCGATGGAGGGCGCAGTTCACCGGAAGGGGGATTTCGTGGAAGAACGTCGCGTGGAAGAATATACGTACGGTATACGGTAATATCGCTTATCGGCTATCGCGGCGCAACGCGTTGAAGTTGAGTATCTTCCTACAACGCTACATCCTAGATTATCTTGCAAGTAATACTATATCGTCGGACAGTCACTGCGACATGCGGCTCTAGCTCAGGTCAGGGGTCTCAGGCTGGTGTGTAAACTGAGGTTTGGGCACAGGGGTCTGGGGGGAGGCTTGCCCGCCGCAGGCGCGAAAATTTTGGCGATATTGAGTGTAAATCAGTGCATTTAGCCCTGAAAGTGATGCCACACACACTAAATA
>Ga0210239_101372_pt1 | contig 18646 bp, 16 predicted proteins | sample ChrtobMetP5a_0mM_FD_155451 | JGI IMG/M metagenome (GOLD analysis project Ga0210239, IMG submission 155451) | Chrysochromulina tobin associated microbial communities from unialgal haptophyte culture, Seattle, Washington, United States - P5a_0mM | ecosystem: Host-associated > Algae > Haptophytes >... | reverse complement strand
AGGGCGGAGGCGAGGGTGGCGGCGGCGACGGAGGTGGCGGGACCGGTGGTGGTGAAGGCGGAGGGGGCGAGGGCGGCGGAGGCGATGGGGGCGGCGGAGACGGTAGGGGCGGTGAAGGCGGCGGTGGCGACGGGGGCGGCGGCGACGGAGGCCACAAGCAGCGCACCTGACCGCCGCAGTCAGCGCAATCGGTGCCCAGCTCGCAGTCGTCGTATGAGCTGCCGAAGCCGCCGTCGTCGCAGGTGCCGTCCTCGGCGTACTGGGGCGATCCGACACAGTCGTTCGAGCATCGGCAAGCGGGGGAGAGTGGGGGCGGCGAGGGCGGCGGAAAGGGCGGAGGCGGCGACGGTGGCGGAGACGGCGGGGGCGATGGTGGCGGGGGCGACGGCGGGGGTGAGGGAGGCGGCGAAGGAGGTGGCGAGGGCGGCGGCGGCGAGGGTGGCGGGCTCGGCGGCGGCGGGGACGGAGGCGGCGGCGAGGGCGGCGGGGACGGCGGAGGGGGTGAGGGCGGCGGTGGCGCCGGAGGCGGCGAGGGCGGGGGCGGCGAGGGCGGCGGCGGCGAGGGCGGCGGAGGCGACGGCGGCGGAGGCGAAGGAGGGGGCGGCGAGGGCGGCGGTGGGGATGGAGGTGGCGAAGGCGGCGGCGAGGGAGGCGGCGAGGGCGGCGGTGATGGTGGAGGCGAGGGTGGCGGCGAAGGTGGTGGTGAGGGCGGCGGCGAGGGTGGAGGAGACGGCGGAGGCGACGGCGGAGGGGATGGCGGCGGCGCCGGAGGAGGCGATGGTGGTGGCGGAGACGGTGGCGGCGGCGACGGCGGTGGTGGTAAAGGAGGTGGAGACGGCGGCGGTGGCCTGGGGGGCGGGGAAGGAGGGGGTGGCGAGGGTGGAGGGCTCGGAGGTGGTGGTGAAGGGGGAGGTGAGGGCGGTGGTGAAGGTGGCGGTGGCGAGGGCGGAGGCAACGGCGGTGGCGGCGACGGTGGCGGTGGTGATGGTGACCGGCGGCGCGGGCCGAGGGGTGGCGGCGGTCGCGCTGGCGGCGGCGACGGCGGCGACGGCGAGGGTGGTGGCGACGGCTGAGTGCAGCGGGCGACCCACCCGCAGTCCTGGCAATCCGTGCCGGGATCGCAATCAGCAAAGCTTGATCCGGGACCGCCGTCGTCGCAAACGCCGTCAGAGGCGAAGGTGGGATTGCCAACGCACAGGTCGTTGCACGTGCAATGCGCCGGAAGCTGCGCCGGCGGGGGGGGCGACTGTCCAGAGGCCGCTGCAAGCAGCAGCCCCGCACGGAGAAGGGTCGTGGGGCGCATATCGACGAGAGTCGCAAAATATTACAGTATGTGTCCAGCGCGCAGGCAAGAGGGCACGACGCAAAGCAGCGACGGATGAGAGTTTGCCAGGAGCCCAAAGTGCACGCCTACACGGGAGGTTACGAATATTTTCTGGCATGCACACAGAAAACATATTCGGAAGAACTCCCCACGACCCCACCCAAGCGCATTGAACAAAGTTTAGCACACGTTTTGTGCATGAGAATCGAGGCGTCGTGACGGCGCCTAGATGTATCTCGTTTGCACCTCCACCCAGCGACGGCAATGGCCCAATGCCGACGGCCCGCTTGTTAGCCACCCTGCTCGCCCTTCCGGCGGCCCACGCGTACGCGCAGCTGCCGGCAGCCGCACGAGGCGCAGATTCACCTGTGGTGCGCGCTTCGCGCCGCGTCGATGCCGTCACCGCTTCTCTGGGTTCCGAGCCGCTTCTCCGGATCGGGCACGGCTATGACATCCACCGAATGGCGCCACGAGAGGAGGCCGGGCAGCCGTTGGTTATCAGCGGCGTCAGTTTCGACGGCAGCGACGCTCCTGACTTCGAGCTCGGCTGCATCGCACACTCGGACGGCGACGTCGTCTACCACTCTGTCGTCGATGCCATCCTTGGCGCGCTCACCTTGCCTGACATTGGGCAGCTCTTCCCCGACAACGACCCGCGGTTGCGCGGCGCCAACTCGGAGATCTTCATGTTTGAGGCCTACAAGCGCATGCGCGAGCGCGGCTACCTCATCGGCAACGTCGATGTGACACTCATCGCCCAGAGGCCACGCGTCAACGTGCGGGCTGTCGCGAGCCTCTCACCTTAATGCACTCGCCTCAATACCGACCGTGTGCCCTGATCGCCCATTCGGTTCGGCGCGCGCAGGTGGAGTACGCGGGAGGGCACGTCAAGCAGAAGATGATCAACAACCTCGTGCGCCTGCTACAGACCGACCCGGGACGCGTCAATGTCAAGGCACGAACCCATGAGAAGGTCGACGCTGTGGGCGAGTGCCGGGCTCTCGAGTGCCACGTGGTGCTCACGCTCGAACGCGACCCAACGGCGGTGCTCGCCAAGCCGCCCGTCCAGGCGTAATGCCAACTGCAGGAGCCGCCGTCGCCAGCGCCGGCTGTGAACTGTAGCGCCTGCTGTGAACCTGAGGAACACACGAGTCACGACTGGTGTCACGAGCGAGAGCGCCTTGCCTGAAAAGGTATGCGCGCGGCGACGAGATCTTCAACCCGGACGTCGGACGTACCCGGCCGTGGGTCGAGGCACATCGCGAGCCCGCCGAACAGCCGGGCCGGTCCGTTGGCGCGTGCGCGCGCGCGGGTGTGCCGCGCCGCGTCCGTTGTAACCTTAGTGAGTCTCAGTTCATATCTGAACGAGCTACCCAACCTACAGTAATGCCATAATGGTACGAATGGCGATGCCGCCGGCGCGTGAAAAGGGTCTCGATGTACTTGATTCTAGATTCGAGCGGCGGCGGGCGAGGACGCACGCAGGCCGCGGGCGCGGCCGCCCGGGGGCCTGCGGCTGCGCCGGCCGCGCCTACGCGCTACGGACGGGCGCGGGGTGTATCTCCGAGTAAAATCTCCGGCGGATCTCCAAAGATTGTGTATAAATTTCGCCCCATTGTCAATCGGAGAAACAAGCGATAATCCCCCAACGGTCCCCTCCCAACACAATAGAATTCAGTACATCGAGACCTTTTTCACGCGCCGGCATGCGTTCGTGCCATTATTATGGTACGGGGTCTGGGGGTTCTTCTCCGGCTGGCGGCCGAGCCGCTTATTCGGGCTTCTCCGCCGGCGCCGTCTTGGGCAGCACCACGCACGTGCCACCGTTGGCCTCAATCGCCTCGCGCGCGGACTGCGTGAACGCGTGCGCCTTGATCGTCAGTTTCTTGGCAGTGAACGCCTCGGGGCCGCTGACGACTTTCTTGAGGTCGAACTTGCTCTTCGAAACGAGGCGCTGCTGCATCAGGCTCGCGTAGTCGACGACGCTGCCCTCGGGGAGCGAGTTGAGCTTGTCAAGCTTCACCACGCCGTACACCGTCTTCGTGTGCCCCGGGCCCATCGGGCGGCCCACGTACTTGGGCAAGCGGCGGTACAGCGGCATCTGACCGCCCTCAAAGCCCGGGCGAATGCCGGGGCCCTTGCGCGTGTTCTGACCGCGAGTGCCGAAGCCGCACGTCGCCCCCTGGCCTGCCGAGATGCCCCGACCCTTGCGCGTCTTTGCCTTGTGCGAGCCGGGCGAGACTTTCAGGTTGGACAGGTTGAGCTCCTCCAGCACGGGAGTGGGGGAGCCGCGGGTCTTCCAATCGTACACCTTCATGGAGACGGCGGCACGCGAGCCCGTCGGCACGGCCGCAGCGGAACTGCCAACGAAGGCGCTCGCCACCCGCGCGAGCGAGATCAGAAGGAGCAGGCCACGTCCCATGGTAATGTGGAAAAATCGTCCTCGAGTTCTCGAGACCGAGCTCAGAACGCGAGATCACACCGGAAATGTAACCACATCTCCGCCGGAAGAGATGGATGATTCTGGTTCGTTTCGCAGTCCATCCTTTCACTGTATTCATAGAGCAATTTTCGTGTGACAGATTGGAACAAAGTTGTAGTCCCATCGATGCCTATGTCGTCTATGTCCGGCAGTCCCTCCAAAGGCGCTGCCGTGGGAGCGTGCCACCTCAGAAAGCAGCCCACGCACTCATATGTGATGACAAAAGTGCCCGGAGTCACATCGCCCCAGCGCACCGTGCGGCTGCCGAAGCCCAAACGGCTTCAGTCCCCACGCGTGCATGACAATAGTGAGACGGGCTCTAGCCCGGGCATCGCCAGCAGTATATGCGATGTATATGCATCCTCTGCGACGCGTGTGCAGACCACGCGAACACTGCGCTCGGCTGCCGTCGTGGCCGCTCACGCTCACGTGGCGAGCGACGAGGAGCTCGAGAGCCTGCGATTACTCGTTCGCCAAGGCGCTCTACGCAGCAAGGAGAGATTCCTCGCGAGGCGAGCCCAGCACGGCCATTACCGCCTGAGCATTGGTTCGACGCCCATCGAGACGGTCAAGAGAGAAGAGGCAAGGGAGAGTCAACGAGCGGTGCGAACAGCAGCCGCAGCCGCCGCCGCCGCCTGCAAGTTGGATGCGATGGCAGCCCAACGGAGCTCGACAAACGCCTCCTCCTTGCCGAAGAGCAACGCCATCGCTAAGTGGCCGGCATCGCCCGCACGCTGCAGAGAGCGCGCCGCCGCTGCTCCTCAACCAGGCGCGCTGCACCCCGACCTGATGCTCAACCAACGCATGTCGCAAACCCTCTCGAAGCGGGCTTGGATCGAGCGCGAACTGCACGCGAACGACGTTCTCGAACAAATCATGCGCGAGGCGATGGAGGCGGGCGGCGGCGGCGGCGACGACGATGACAATTGGAGCAACTTCAGCGAGGGGCCCCTCTTTGAGAAGAAGCGCGCCCCTCGCTCCACGAAGCGTTTGCGTGCCGTCTTCGACGCGTTCGACTACGACGGCTCCGGTGATGGCCTCTGATGGCCACTGATGGCCACTGATGGCCACTGATGGCCACGGATGGCCACTGATGGCCACTGATTGCCACGGATGACCACTGAGGAGCATTAGCTTCTCTCGTTGGTGACCAGGCGCGATCGAGGTGCACGAGCTTGACAAGATCCTCAAGGAGATGCGGGTCCAAGGGGCGGATGCTCAGGCGCTGCTGGCCGAGGTGGACGCGGATGGGAACGGCGTGCTCGACTTTGACGAATTCGTCGCCATCTTCAACAAGCCCACCTCGGGCTTGGCACGTGCCTTTTTTGAGAGCGGCCTGTTGAGCTCGGGCGGCGGTCTCTTTCGCCTTGGGGTGCCACAGACGAACCTGACGAACCTGACGAACCTGACGAACCTGACGAACCTGACGAGCCTTGGGGTGCCACAGATGGCCGCTTCGGGCAGCGAGAAGCAAACGAACCTGACGAACCTGATGAAACACAGCCCCGGCCCTGAGCGCAGCAGTGGAGCCGCCGCCGAGCGAGACGCCACCCACAACGCATCCACACCCCAAGGTCCGTCAGGTTCGTCAGGTTCGTCAGACGCCACCCACAACGCATCGACGGAAGACGACGCGCAGGACCGACGCGTTGTGTTGGGCACCGACTCGCATGCCTCGGCTGGGCTGGGTGCAGGTGCATGCAGCGCCGTCTCGAGCAGCAGCACGCCGACGATCCGAAGGAGCTGCTGCTCCTCGAGTATTGCCAAGCCACAAGGAGGCTGCCGAGACGTTTCGGCCACAGAGCGACTGCTGGTGGCGGGCTTCAGCCGCACGGCTTGGATGGAAGGGTTGGTGGCGGCCAGCCCGTCGGCGGCTCCTCGGCGGAGTCAGAGTGCGAGGCTGGCGCGACGAGGGAAGGCTGGCGCAACTTTGAAGGAGCGCAAGGAGCGCGAAGCCGCTGCCCTCCTCGAGGCTGAGGAACGTCTGAGAGCCATTCGCGTTCGCTATTCTACGGGTATGTGACATACTAGTCACAGTGTACTCGACTCACCAGGAGACCGACTCGACACCCAGCCGGCGAGGCTCACGACCGAGCCGGCGTGTACGCACTCCGGCGCGGGGACCGTCATGGACACCGTCACGCGTACTTTAACGCGTACTACGCATACACGATACAGAAAAAAACAGCCTCGATCCGCAGTCCCGGCGGAAATTTGATCTACACTATCACTAATGACCGGACTATTAGTCTCTAGCTCTCTACTTTCAACGTTGGTGTAATCTCGGACTCCGTAACCACTAACCGCGTCGCATCAATGTGCAACCTTGAACCTTTGTATCAGCTGATGATCTCGCATCTCCGGGAATGGGGATCCCGGACTACTCCTCGCCCGATTCGCAGCCCAGCTCCTTCATCGTGGCCGTCATGGCCTCGAAGGCGTTGAGACCCTCCAGGTCGAGCCTCAGTCCGCCCTGTGCCTTCAGGGTTACCGCTGCCCACCTGCGCCGTTCGCGATCGAGCAGATTGTTACGGTCGGGCAGCGGCGCCGTACTGAGCACTCGCATGCCATGGCTTGCCTCTGCCCACTTACGCCGTTCGCGATCGAGCAGATTGTCACGGTCGGGCGGCGGCGGCGACGGTACCGACCAGGCCACCACACTTGTGCCGACGACTGCACCTGCCCTCGGGACAGCTGACTTGTCGTCGACGGTCCCCGCCTTCAGCACCGTCCCAGCGTGCATCTGGGCCACGAGATTTGGGAGATGTTGGAGACCGCCAACAGCTGGGACGGCAGCGTGCATCTGGGCCACGAGATTTGGGAGATGTTGGAGACCGCCAACAGCTGGGACGGCAGCCTGGGCGTGCGCCAAGAAGCTGCCGACTGCTGTGGCGAGAGCCTGGATCTGCGCCACGAAGCCGTCGAGATGGCCCTTGTGCACTGGCTGCTCGACCTTGCTGTCAGGATGGTCTCGGATGGTACCGGTACGAGCTCGTCGAGCCCGCCAACGGCGCACAAACACCTCTAGAACCTTCATGGCGTCCGCTTGGGTCCTCCAGACGTTCCGCTGCATCGTGTCGAGGACGTTTTGCTGCCGCATCAGGGAGTCCAGCTTCCTTCGGCACTGCTCCTCAATCAGCCTGATGCGCTCATCGGCCTCCTTGGCCGCTTGGACCATCTCGGGGTGATCTCGGGGTGATCTCGGGGTGATCTCGGGGTGATCTCGGGGTGATCTCGCCTCCTTGGCCGCTTGGACCATCTCGGCCTCAAGCGACTGGCGACGGGCGCCGTGCTGAGCGGCCGCCAAAGCTGCCTCGAGGTAGTGCATCTCAGCCTCGAGCTCAGCGGCGCGCGCGATCCTTTGCTCCGCTGTCGACGCGGGCAGCAGCCTTGTAGAGCCGTTGACGAACCCGAGGGCTGAACGACGGACAGTCTGCCCCTCGTAGTCGACGTGGTCTACAGCCTCTACAGCCTCGAGGCGGGCACCCACCTTTGCCTTGGCCGGCTGAACCGCCTCGGCCTCCTTGACCACTCTCGGGGTAATCTCGGGGTGATCTCGGGACAATCTCGCCTCCTTGACCACTTCCGGGGCAATCTCGGGGTGATCTCGGGGTGATCTCGCCTCCTTGGCCGGCTGAACCGCCTCGGCCTCGAGCGACTGGTGCTGCCCCAAGGAGGCCGTTGGGATGGCGGGAGACCTGCGTCGAGCCTTGGCCATCATCAGACCATCCCCCTGCGTCAGTCTCGCGCCCCCTGCATACGCCTCGGCGCCTTCATCTTCCTCCTCGGGCACAAAGGGCGCCTCCTCGGACCGCTGGCCTGTGAAGAGTCTCTGTGAAGAGGGCGCCTCCTCGGACCGCTGGCCTGTGAAGAGTCTCTGTGAAGAGGGCTCCTCCTCGGACCGCTGGCCTGTGAAGAGTCTCTGTGAAGAGGGCTCCTCCTCGGACCGCTGGCCTGTGAAGAGTCTCTGTGAAGAGGGCTCCTCCTCGGCACTGTCGGAGGGCACGTGGAGCTGCGGAGGGCGACGGGAGGTCAAACCCATATTTGGAACGCCAGAGTCGACGGAAGGCCGCCCGAGACCCATATATAGAACGCCGCCCATCGAGTCGATTGTGTTGAGCTTCCACTCACGGCCGTCAAAGTACAGCATGCCATTGCTGGCCTCTGCCCACTTAAGCCGTTCGCGATCGAGAAGGTTGTCCGGGTCAGGCGCCGGCGCCGTACTGAGCACTTGCATGCCATGGCTTGCCTCTGCCCACTTACGCCGTTCGCGATCGAGAAGGTTGTCCGGGTCAGGCGCCGGCAAGGCTCGAAGCGGCTTGGTGGCGGCGGGGGCTGGTTGCAGCAGAGAGAGCCGCTCGTTCACACGCACCTTCCAAAGATGGGTCTCGGCCTCCACGTGGCTCCACGTGTCCGCAAGCCAAGCTGTGGAATCGACCCAAATATGGATGATCGCCACGAGAGCCTCGTTGGCGCACGGTGGCTTGCGAGTGCCTACGGCCGTTTCGTTTCCCCACAGAGTGCCCACGGCCTCGTCCGCCGCGCCTCGTCGTCGGCGCGCAAGGTTGGCTTGGGCCTGCTTCTGGATGCGCCTTGCCGCGGCGCTCTCCAAAGCAGCTCGAGCCTGCGTCGCCGCCGCCCTCGCCGCCTTCGCACTCTTCTTTGCGAGTTCCGCGGCGGAAAGCGCCTTCGTGGGCATCTTCTTCGGCGGGCTGCGCTTGAGCTTCCGTGGCGGCCGGTCCTTGGTGCCGCGGCACGTATCGGGTCCGCCGCCATCCCGCCACGAAGGCATCCCATACTTGGAAGGCACCCCGTATTTGGAACGCACCCGGATCTCCCCATGATCTCCCGGGGCCAGACGGCGCGCCGCCGCCGCATGCTCCATGGCCGTCGCGGAAGACCTGTCGGTCGGGCGCAGCCCAAGCTTATGGAAGCGGAGAGCTTCGGCGTGAATCTGGCTCAGCCGAAGACGCCTCTGGAGCGCGAGCTGTGCGAGCGCCTGCTCTCGTCGCTCCCGTGCCGCAGCCAGGATGTCGTGGTACGCCTTGCGCCGCTGCTCATACTCAGGATGGGCGTAGCTGTTGGAGGTGCCGTGCCAGTAGGGCGAATGCTTCCAAAACTGAATCATCTCCCTCAGCTTGGGACGGAGCAGATGGAGCGCGGCGGACGACCTTGGACGGTCCTCGTCACCGCCGTCACCGCCCTGAGCACCTGCCGTCACGTTGCCCTTGCCTCGCTGGCCAATGAGGGCACGGACTCGCCAGGAAACGTCCACGTCACGTGAACGCCTCACCTCGTCCTCCAACGCCTCCTCGGCTGCCCTCAACGCCACCAGCTCGTCCACCACGCTCTGCTGCCGACGTACGGGCAGCTCCGAGGCCGATTCCCACATCTTCTTCAGGTGCTGCACGTGACCACTCGCGTCCTTCGCGTGCCGATCGCCCAAGCGCGCCGCGGTCGCCGCCACGCGCGCCTGGCGTGCGACGTCGCTCAAGAGCTGATCGCGCGCCACCCCGTGTGCGGAGGAGCTCAACGGCTGCGACGAGAGTGGCCCGTGCCGCAGCTCCCATTCCGCATGCAGCGCGGCGCGAGTCTCCTCCCTTCGCTTCTGCCGCCGCTGTCGCCGATCGAGTCCGGCGCCCGCCTCCGCCACTCTCGTCGCACTCGCCTCCGCCACTCGAGCGCCCGCCGCCGCCGCCGCACTCGCCTCCTTGACCACTCTCGGGGTAATCTCGGGGCAATCTCGGGGCAATCTCGCCTCCTTGACCACTCGCGCCTGCCGGCCGACCGATTTGGACTTGAGGAACGCCGAGCGCGCCGCGCCGTCCCGAGCGCTGTCGAGCAGCGGCGCCGCACTGCTCACGACGGCGATCGCCAAGAGAAGCGCCTCGCTCTTCTCCGCGGAGCTGACGTGCGTATCGGCGCCACCATCGGTGCCATCCCCGCCGCCCGCTGCAGCCGCGAGGAGCCCCGACATGAGCAAGGCGCGCAGCTTGCGCCGCGCAGGCCAGCTCTTTGCATGCTCGTCGACCGCGGCGGCGAGCCAGATCGCCTCGAGATACATCCCGTAACGGCTCAGCTCAAAGCGAGGCCACACGTCGCGTCGCAGCACCTCATACGTCTTGGCCCGTCGGGCATTGTCATGCAGCTGCCGCGCTTGAAGCCACCCCTCGAGCGCCTCGTGCGCCGCCGCTTCGTCAAACGGCACCCCTGTTTCGTCAAACGGGCTGTAGTCCGGAACAGGGGTGCCGTTTGACGAAACGGGGGTGCCGATCTCGCCCTTCCCGCGAGCGGAGATGAACGCTCGCATGGCCGCGAGCCCATCGTCGCGCGTGAGCACAGCTTCGAGCGACCAGCTGCGGCCCGCTCCTGCATGCATCGATCGGGCCAGCGGCGGTGCGGCCGCTGTTTTCAATGCCACGTGCGCCCCGCTCGTCGCCTGTCGCTGCTGAGCGCCCGCGATGAAGCCGTCCGAGTGCCCGCCTTCGAGGCGCCACTGCTCGGGCGACGGAGGGCCGTTGACGAGAAACGCAAGCAGCCGCTGCTGCACGGCCGCCGCCTCCTCGTCGTCCCCGCTCTCCTCCTCGTCCTCGTCCACGTCCTCGTCCTCGTCCTCGTCCACGTCCTCGTCCTCGTCCTCGTCCACGTCCTCGTCCTCCTCCTCGTCGCCCTGATCCAAGGGCTCGTCCAAGGCGGCAGGCTGGCCAGCGCCGCCGCTGAAGCCTGCCGCACGATCGGCAAAGGTTGCAGCAGCAGGATCCGGCCTCTCGGACCTAGTAGGCTGCCTTTTCAAAACGCCGCCAGCAGGCACAGAGGGCAGCGGCGGCGGCGCTAGCGGCAGCGGCTTGCGCGGTTCCACGGCCAGCGAGTACTCAAAGTCGTCGGAGTCATCCTCAAAGCTGACTGGGCTGGCACGCTCGGCCTCTGAGCGTCCTGGCTTGAACGTGCCAGGCAGCGGTTTGCCGCCGCCGCCGCCGGCGGCTTTCGAGAAACTCAAGCCTGCTGGCTCGGGCCTCCAAACCATTGCAGGCTCGTCGGTCGCGATGTTGGGCACCGTGAGCTGGGCTGGCGGCTCACGCCTGTGACCCCACGGTAGTAGCCGACGCATTGCGGCTGCACCGAGGGCCGGCCCAAAGCGTAATTCCCTGTAGATACTTTTCCGTGATTCCTTTTGTCGGTCTTGATCCCGAGAGGAACAGGAGGTTTACACGCAGCAGAGGGAATCGTCAATCGGACACGAATAGTTCTGGAATACACGAATTGTACTCGAGAGCGCAGATCTTCGGAGGTTTGATTCTACGGGGTGAACCTCTGTGTCTTCCACTGGCGGGAACGGCCATGGCGTGAACGGAAATGGTTTATCAACAACGTTCCGATGTCAAACTAAACTTCCGCTTTTGGGACAAGAATCGAAAAACGAGAGCTCCCCTCGCAGATAGAGATTCTAGCTCGCTCGCACGCCAACCCCAGGTCGGGCCGAGGTCTCCGACCATCCCTTGCCTTCTCAGCGGCCGCCCTGGCCCATCAGCTCGCGGATCGCCGCCTGACGCGTCGTGGTTGTGCTCTGTGCACAGACTATCAAAATGCTGTACAAGACTTGCGTTGCTGTTGCCTTCCTTGCCGGCGCGGATGCGTTCCAGGTTGGCTCGCTCGCGTCGCGCGTGAACGCGCCCAAGGTGTCGATGGCGATGGCCGAGGCCGTCGTCGCGTCGCCGGTCGCGCTCGCCAAGGTACAGGCGCTCGCACTTTGCCGTCGCGCGCCGCGCGCAGCCGTGCGCCGCGGCGCTGCCAGCTGCCAGCTGTCCGAGCGCCGGCGCCGCTAGGGGCACACCCTTGAGTGCGCGAACGTGAGGCTGACCATCGCTGCTCGCTCGTGCTGGGTGTGCGTCCCAGGCGGCCGATGAGGCTCGTGGCCTCGCGATCGACTCGATCTCCAAGGCGCACTCTGGCCACATGGGCCTTCCGCTCGGCTGCGCCGACATCGGCGCCGTCCTCTTCGGCCAGGAGATGGTGTACAACCCGGCGGACCCGAAGTGGCTGAACCGCGACCGCTTCGTGCTCTCGGCGGGCCACGGCTCCATGTTCCTCTACTCGTGGCTGCACATTGCTGGCTACGAGGCCCTCACCAAGGAGGAGGTGTCCAACTTCCGCGCGCTCGGCTCGATCACGCCCGGCCACCCGGAGAACTTCATGACGCCGGGCGTCGAGTGCACCACCGGCCCGCTCGGCCAGGGCATCGGCAACGGCGTGGGCATGGCGTGCGCGGCCAAGATGATGGCGGCCAAGCTCAACACGGCCAAGCACACCATCATCGACCACCACGTCGTCGTGCTCTGCGGTGACGGCTGCCTGCAGGAGGGTGTGGCCAACGAGGCCGTCGCTTTCGCGGGCCACGAGAAGCTCGACAACCTGATCCTGATGTACGACTCGAACGGCGTGACCCTCGACAAGATGGCCGAGCACACGCAGTCCGAGGACGTGCAGATGCGCTTCGAGGCGCAGGGCTGGGAGGTCCTCACCGTCGATGGCCACGACATGGACGCGATCACCAAGGCGTACCGGTATGCACGCACGCATGCATGCGCTCCGTGCTTCTTGCTCCGGAGATCCCTCTGTGAGCCCCCCCTTCGGAACGCGCCTCTGAGCCCCTCGGATGGCCTCCCTCCTTCGGATGATCAGGTATGCCAAGGACTCAGACAACGGCAAGCCGACCCTGATCGTGTGCAAGACGATCATCGGCAAGGGCATTGACGAGATCGCGGGCACGTGCGCGGCGCACGGCGAGGCGGGCGTCAAGTACCAGGACTCGGCGCGCGAGGCGCTCGGCCTGCCCAAGGAGAAGTGGTACGTGTCGCCCGAGACCTACTCCTTCTTCGCCAACCACAAGAAGGAGCTCGTCGGCAAGTACGACAAGTGGATGGCGACGTACAATGCGTGGAAGGGCGAGAACGCCGCCCTCGCGCAGTCGCTCGAGGACGCGATCGCCGGCAAGGTGCCCGACCTCGACAAGCTCATCCCCACGTACAAGGAGGCGGGCAAGGGCATCGCCACCCGTAACGCCGGTGCCGAGGTGCTGCAGCCGATCGCGCAGTCGATGCCGTTCTACGTCTCCGGCTCCGCCGATCTGCACGGCTCGAACAAGAACTACATGAAGGGTGTTGGCGACTTCTCCAAGTCGAACTATGCGGGCCGCAACTTTTACTACGGCATCCGCGAGCACGGCATGGGCGCGATCATGAACGGCATGGCGTTCTATGGTGGTGTGGGCTCGTCCACCCAAACCCGACACCGGAGAAACGCGGCTGCTTCCGTCTCCGGCCTTGTTCCTCGTGTATGAGGGCTGACGAGCGTGCGCGTCTCGCCCTTGCCCCGTGCTCTCCCTCTGCCCCACAGGCGGCCTGCGTGTCTCCGGCTCGACCTTCCTCGTCTTCTCCAACTACATGATGGGCTCCGTCCGCGTGGCGGCTCTCTCCGGCCTGCCCGTCAAGTACATTTGGACCCACGACTCCATCGGCGTCGGTGAGGATGGCCCGACCCACCAGCCGGTCGAGGTCATCGCCGGCCTGCGCGCGATGCCCAACCTTGACGTGATGCGCCCGGCCGACGCCGAGGAGACCGCGGCGGCGTACATCCACTCGATCATCACGCAGGACCGCCCGACGGCCATGATCCTGTCGCGCCAGGACCTGCCCGTGCTCGCTGGCGAGCCCGCGATGAAGCGCGAGGGCACCTGGAAGGGTGGCTACGTGCTCGTCAAGGAGACGGCGCCGCTCACGCACATCATCCTGGCCACCGGCTCGGAGGTGATGCTTGCCGTCGAGGCCGCGAAGAAGCTCGGCCCGAGCGTGCGCGTCGTCTCGATGCCGTGCGTCGAGGTCTTCGAGCGCCAGTCGGAGGCGTACAAGAACGAGGTGCTGCCCAACCGCGAGATCACGGTCGCGTGCGAGGCGGGCTACACTGGCGCCTGGTACAAATTCGCCAAGAAGGTGCTCGGTGTCGACACCTTCGGCATCTCCGCGCCGGCGAAGTTCATCTTCGAGGAGAAGGGCATCACCGTTGAGAACCTGATGAACGTCGCCAAGTCGCTCTAAGCAGCGCGCAAGGCCACCACGTACAGCAGTGCTCTTGAGGCGAGCCGCCTGCCGCGACCGTCCTCGCGCGCGAGCACGCGCTAAGGGAGGGGGGCCTGTTCGGAAGGGCGTACTGTGCGACCGTACCTACTCCGTTTAGGACGACGGAGGACCATTTTCCCTGCCGGTGTTGTCGCCGCGTGAGATAGGGGGATTGTTTGGAGACGGAGTGGGTGGACATGAGTGGGTGTGTGAGTGAACCGCTATTCATGCAGCGCGAAACGTCGTACCGAGCGCGGTTCCCTCTCAAACCGAAGAAAGGTGAGGTCGTCACTTGGACGGACAACACGGTGGTGGGGTTGAAGAGCAGACCCCAGACTTGGACGGCGCAGCCGCCCTGGACGGAGATGACCGAAGCAACTTCGGGAGCAACTTGGACGCCAAACAAGGTCGAGAGCCTGAGCAACATGGATGCCGTGCTTTTTCTGGATGTGGACGGCGTGCTGCATCACGCGCAGCCGAGAAGCCAGGCGCAAATGTTCCGCAAGCAGTGCATGGACCTGCTGCGCGAGGTCCTCGAGGAGACGGGCGCCAAGATCGTGCTCTCGACCTCGTGGCGGCTGACCGAGAATGGCCGTGCGACGGTCGCCGCGGAGCTCGCCAAAAATGGCTGTCCGCAGTTCGTCTCGCGCACGCCGTCGCTCGCCCAATTCCAGCGGCCCAAAGAAATTCTCGCTTGGGTGACTAAATATGAACCAAAAGCTTGGGTTGCGGTGGATGACTGGCCGCTGCACACGGAGCCATTGATGGGCGGACACTTTGTGCAAACGCGCAACCGGGTCGGCCTAGAGCCCAGCACGATTGCGCGCATCAAAGAGTTATTTCGGGACCAGGGCCAAGCCGGGCAGCCTTCGAAGCACGTGGTTGACCGCAGTGAGTCGATCGCTGCTCGACGTCAAGACATATTCAACGCCGCAGCCACCAAGCCGGCAAAGGCAGTCGTTGCCCCGGGACCCTCACCGGCATCCACGCCGTCGCAGCCGGTGCTTTCAGCGCAGCAGCAACCGCCACGGCAGCCATCTACCGGCATTGGACAGCCCTCACGGCGACTTCCACCGCCAACGCCGCAGCAACCGCCGCAGGAGGAGCTTGGCCTCGTGCGCAGCATGCATCGCACACAGGGCTTCGCCAAAGCGTTCGCGCGCGCTGACGCGACGACCGAGATGACGACCGAGATGGCAGGGGCTGCCGTCGTAAGGCCTGTCAAGAGCCCATCGTACGCGTACGCGCCGGGTGGGGCACAGCTACCGGTACGGGCGGTAGCACAGCTACCTGCGCGTACGGGCGCGAGAGGAGGTCGGCTCGCGTCCACGATCTCCTGTTGATCTCCTCGTGCTGATCTCCGCGGAGATCACAGACACAGTCTCATGAGTTGATCTCCGCACTTCAGGCGCGGCCGCGCGGGAGGATCGCTCATCGCATATTGAGCGCGGGCTGGTGCCCTGGTGCCCTGAGCCTCGTGAGTCGTGACGGGACCGCACACGGACAGGTACACGTTCGCGTTACTTTTGGCGAAGTCGTCGCCGGTTCGTTCCGTTTACCGTTTTCGCATTTCGGCGATTAAACGTGTCCGCGTTTGAGACATGGTTTGAGAGGAGACGTCAGGAATTACATTACGTGACATATTTCACCTGCCTGCCCAGGCGTACATCCACCGCATTCGATTAGCGATGCGTTTTCAGCGTCGATCTGAGTACGTACACGGCCTCGTCGACAATGTCGCTAAACATACCGAGATTTGTGCCTGTGAAATGCAGCGCCAAAGATGTTGCCAGTGCGACGGTGGCAGCTTGTTTCACGATTCCAAAGACCTTTCCGAGCATACCTTTGGGAGCAGCACCACCTCCTCGGGACCAGCTCTTGGGCATGCCTTGACTGGGCCGCCGGATTGACCGATCAATTATTGCAGCTGCACGCGAGGGCTCCAGTGTGGCAATGTCCATCGCGCTGTATCCGAGCGACGCCAGCTCTTCCTTCATGCGGTTGGTGATCATGAACTGGACTTTGGCGACATTTTGGGCCGTCGCGCAGACGCACACGACGAGGAGCAAGGAAAGGGTGGCGCTCGTCGCGCGCGGCATGTGGAGCGCACCTCCCCACTAAAAATTTCGTTAAACATATGGGGTGAAACGCGAAAGAAAAAACTGGGCACGCTCGCTGGGCGTTGTGCAAGCGCCCGAAAGTCTGGTCTTTCCGCGCTTTCCTTAGTGGGATTGCGAGCATCATCAGGCCTCCCGGCTCGCCCTCACGCACACGCCGTCGCCGCGAATCGATAGGCGATTTGCGCACTAGCGGACGAAAGCGCGCGCGGCGGCGAGGCAAACAGAATGCCCCCCTTCTTCTACGCCGTGCGAGGCGGCCCCACGCCAGGCGTGTACGCCTCGTGGGACGAGGCATGCAAGCACGGCGCGCAGGGTGTGCACGGTGTTCAGCAGAAGAAGTTTGCGAGTCGCGCCGAGGCGGACGCCTTTGTGCGTAACAGCCCGATGCCAGCAGCAGCGCCTGTGCCAGCTTCAGCGCAAGTGCCACGACCGCGCCCTGCGCAGACGGCGGCGGCCGCTTCGTCGTCATCTGCTGCTACGAGCTCGCGCGGCGCGGCGGGCATCGTGGCCGGCGAGCTGGCGTGCTTCACAGACGGAGCATGCAAGGGCAACAATCACGTGGCGCTGAATGTCTGCCCGGCGGGCTGGGGCGTCGCCGTCGTGGAGGACGCCGAGGGCGACGGCGCGAGCGGCGCCGGCCGCCTCATCGTCGAGCTCTTTGGGCCCGTCTGCCTCGATTCGGGCAGCCCGCACTTCCTCGGCGCTGAGGTCGGCTCGAACAACACGGGCGAGCTGTCGGCGGTGTGTGAGGCGCTGCATTGGCTTGCGCACGTCGAGCGGAGCGGCCGGAGCGCGGTGATCTGCTACGACTCCGAGTACGCCGCCAACCAGACCCTTGGGCAGCAGAAGACCAACAAGAACAAGGCGCTCGTCGCGCGCGCACAGTCTCTCCTCGCGTCCGCTCGTGCGCGCCGTGCCGTCCGATTCCTTCACGTCAAAGGGCACTCCGGCCACCGGTGGAATGATGCTGCGGACGCGCTGGCCAATCGCGGCGCCGCGGGCTTCTGTTGCGACGTCGGCCGCTGGGCGGGTGGCGCTGCCACAACGGCCACAACGGCCGCCGCCGCCGCCGTGGCCGCGCCAGCCGCCGTCGCCGTGCCGCCGCCAGGCGCGGCAGCGCCGGCAGCATACAGCTCGCTCCCTTTGTTTACGCCGGGCGCCACGCTGTTACCGGACGGGCCGGCGAGTAAGCGTGCCCGTCATCGCATTGGTGAGGCAGCGGTGCATGCAGGTGCGATGGTGGCGGGCGCTCGCTGCCCGGCGTGTGGCAGCGCCTCCGCAGCGACGACCGGAGCTGCACTTCCATCGATCGGGATCAGCGGGCTATGTGCGGCGTGCCGAGATGCTTTGGGGCCGTGAAGGCTTTTTCAGCGGGGAGCTGCTGTGACATGCTACTACCCTAGCGGAGCATTTGATGTGTGTTGATGTGTGTAGAGATGTGTGACTGATAACCCTTTTTGGTTTGCTTAGAGCGGCACGTCAAAAAACCGCCAAGGCTTGCGGATCACCTCCGCCGAGTCGGTCGGCGCGAAGATCAAGGTGCCCGCCATGGCGCCCTCGACGAGCTCCACCTGATAGGGCGCGACCACCGACGACACGCCCGGCTCGCGGTACATGAGATCGACCACCTTGCCCTTGGCCCAGCGCTCGCCCAGGTTGCACTCAACGGCGTCGCCCACGCCGAATCGCAGACGCTCGAGCCTCGTCGCCCGAACGACCTCCCTCGTGTCCTCGGGCGCGTAGATGAGCGCGCCGTCCTGGGCGCCCGCTTCCTCGAGCCGTAGCTGATAGGGCGCGACCAGACCGGGCGGCATGCTGTCGTCGCGGTACAGCCGATCCACCACCCTCGCCTTCGACCAGCCGCGCGGCGTCCGACACTCGACTGCGTCGCCCACGCTGAAGCGCAGCGCCTTGAGCCTCCTCTCGACCGACGCGGCTGAGACCAGGCAGCCTCTCAGGCCTTGCTCGAGCGTCTCGTGGTCGAGACGGCGGCCCAAGAGCACGAGCTTGCTCTCGCGCGCCTCGCCTTCGCGCCACGCGGCGTCCACATACTCGCCCTCCAGATGCGCTTCAGATCCGTGGAGGTGCGCACCTCGCAAGACAAACTTTTGGGTCGCGCAGTGGATGGATAGTACACCCGCCATGCCTTGGATGCTTGTCTTCTGCAGCGTCGCTCGCATCCACTCTTCGAGCAGGGCCATGTCAAGCTCGCCCTGTTGGACGGTCCTCCAGCTGTGTGCATCGCACTGCACCGCATCCAGTGCAGCAAGCAGCTCGCTCACGATTTCGCCGCTCGTTTCGCCGGCGCCCTGTTGGACGGTGCTGCTCCCTGCATTGCACTGCACCGGCCCTCGTTGGAGGCTGCACCGACGGACGCTGCCGTTCGCTGCATAGTGCAGAGTCAGTGTGTCGACACACACGACCATGCAGGCCAGCGCGATCGTCGACAACATCACGGACTACAGAACAGCCATGACTTTCTTCATTATGAATACACACAACACGTAAGCAGCACAGCTGTGAAGACAATACAATACAATACAGGCCAGGCCTAACATGAGACACATGCAGACGGAGAGCTGAGAAACAGCCATAAAAAGAGAAGATC
>Ga0210239_101369_pt1 | contig 18662 bp, 5 predicted proteins | sample ChrtobMetP5a_0mM_FD_155451 | JGI IMG/M metagenome (GOLD analysis project Ga0210239, IMG submission 155451) | Chrysochromulina tobin associated microbial communities from unialgal haptophyte culture, Seattle, Washington, United States - P5a_0mM | ecosystem: Host-associated > Algae > Haptophytes >... | reverse complement strand
TGGAGCGGCAGGCGGCCCTGATGAGCGGCGCGTGCCGTCTGTCACTGCGTGAGGTCGACTGCTCGGCGCAGGCGATCGAAGCGACGGAGACCGCCACACTGCAGCGGCTCGCGCTGCTGTTTGCGCCAGAGCTCAAGGTCGCGAGCGCCACGCTCTGCGACGGCGGGCGGAGCGTGAGGCTCGAAAAGAGCGAAGGGTTCGGCAACGACGGGCGGGCGCTTCTCGGCGCGGTGCACGACGGACGGTCGGATGTCGCAGGCGGCCCTGATGAGCGGCGCGTGCCGTCTGTCGCTGCGTGAGGTCGACTGCTCGGCGCAGGCGATCGAAGCGACAGACACCGCCGCGCTGCAGCGGCTCGCGCTGCTGTTTGAGAAAGGGTCAGTTGAATCGACACACAAGGTACCGACCAGCCTGTTTGCGCCGGAGCTCAAGGTCGCGAGCGCCACACTCTGCGACGGCGGGCGGAGCGTGAGGCTCGCGGACACCGGGCGGGCGCTGCTCGGCGCGGTCTCGCCGATGGTCGAGCTTGTCGTGCAGCAGAACACCTGTCCGGGTGGCTGCTACATCGGCGCGGCGCTGCCGGGCAAGGACGCCCTGTCCAGCTCTCTGGGTGGAGACGCCGAGAGCTGGGGCTACACAGGGGCCGGTAGCATCAAGCACAAGGGCTCCCTGGTCCAGAGCGGCCTGCCCACCTACAAGGCGGGCGATCGGATCCGCATGACGCTCGCCGGCGGCGTGCTAGCGTGGCACATCAACGGCCAGAGGGCCGCCGAGGTGCGCGGCGTGCCGAGCAGCGTGCACTTTGGCGTCAGCTGTTCTGGTGGTGGAATGTTCGGTGGTGGGATGTTCGGTGCTTCTAAAGTTGAAACGGTCGAGGTGTGCATCGAGCGTGCCGCGTTGGCCGACGCGGCGCGGTGCCTCGCGATGCTGCGGCCGCTGTGCGCGCTGATGGGTCGCGAGGGCAACGCGCTGCGCACGCTGCGGCTGGGCGGCAGCGGCGCGTGGGCCGAGGGTGACGGCGCGACGCTTGCAGCGGCGCTGGGCGCGGCGTCGTGCGTGGTGGCGGAGCTCGATGTGAGCGGGAGCGGCCTGGGCGCGGACGAGGCGGTCGCGCTCGTCTCGGCGGGCCGCTCGCTGCAGACGCTGAGGCTTGGCGAGTGGGTGATGCCCGTGGGCGAGCTGCGATCAAGCGAATCGGTGTCGATGAGCGGCCTGGCGGTGGGCGAGGCCGAGGGCGCCGTCGTGGGCGCGCTCCTCAAGACGAGCACCAGCCTGTCGACGCTCGATCTGAGCGACTCGTCATGCGCGGCCGAGGCGGCGCGTCTCATCGGCGAGGGCCTGCGCGAGAGTGCGGCGCCGCTCGCCGAGCTGCGGCTCGCGAACGTGCTGTACACGACGGGCGGTCGGATGTCGTTTGAGGCGGTCCTGGAGCGGCAGGCGGCCCTGATGAGCGGCGCGTGCCGTCTGTCACTGCGTGAGGTCGACTGCTCGGCGCAGGCGATCGAAGCGACGGAGACCGCCACACTGCAGCGGCTCGCGCTGCTGTTTGCGCCGGAGCTCAAGGTCGCGAGCGCCACGCTCTGCGACGGCGGGCGGAGCGTGAGGCTCGAAAAGAGCGAAGGGTTCGGCAACGACGGGCGGGCGCTTCTCGGCGCGGTCTCGCCGATGGTCGAGCTCGTCGTGCAGCAGGGCACCGATCCTGGTCGCTGCTGCATTGGCGCGGCGCTGCCGGGCAAGGACGCCCTGTCCAGCTCTCTGGGTGAAGACGCCGAGAGCTGGGGCTACACGGCGGACGGTAGTATCAAGCACAAGGGCTCCGCTGTCCAGGACGGCCTGCCCACCTACAAGGCGGGCGATCGGATCCGCATGACGCTCGCCGGCGGCGTGCTCGCGTGGCACATCAACGGCCAGAGGGCCGCCGAGGTGCGCGGCGTGCCGAGCGGCGTGCACTTTGGCGTCGCCCAGTATCAAGGCGCTCGCCCAGTATCAATCCCCTTTTCTGTTACTTCCAGTGTTGAGACAATCGAGGTGCGCATCGAGCGTGCCTTGGTGGCGGGCGCGGCGGGGTTCCTCGCGATGCTGCGGCCGCTGTGCGCGCTGATGGGTCGCGAGGGCAACGCGCTGGGCACGGTGCGGCTGGGCGGCAACGGCGCGTGGGCTGCGGGCAACGGCGCGACGCTTGCAGCGGCGCTGGGCGCGGCGTCGTGCGTGGTGGCGGAGCTCGACGTGAGCGGGAGCCAGCTGGCGGCCGACGAGTGCCTCGTGCTCGCCAACGCCCGGCACCTCCACACCCTCGACCTGAGCGGCACCGCCGTCGCCGCGTCGGCCGCGTCCCTCGAGGCAGTCCTCACCGGCCGGCTGCGCTCGCTGGCCCTGCGGGGGCTCGGCCTGGACGCCCTTGATGGCGGCAAGGCGGTGTCGCTCCTATGCGACGCCTTGCCTCGGATAACGTCGCTGCGCCACCTCTCTCTGATAGGCAACCGGCTGAGTGTTGAGCACGTCACGTCGCTCATCGCCGCCGCCGCTGGGCTGCGCGAGCTGCACGTCGACTTGCGCCACAACCCGGCCTACCCATCGGCGGTGCCACACTTGCCGACAGGCTGGCTCCTCGACCTTGGCCCCGCCGCGTGGCAGCACGGCGCGGTCAAAGCGGCGGAGGCGAGCGCCAAGATCGGCGGCGACCCCGGGAGCATCAACCTGCTGCAGCTCTTCCCGGACGAGTCACGACTCATCGCCGCGGGCTCGGCCGCCTCGACGCGCAACGCGACCGTCTACCGACCCGATGCGAGCACAGTCGGGGTGCTCGAGGGGCACGAGGCGGACGTGGTCGCCGTGGCCTCCGACGGCGTCCACATCGTCACCGGCGACACGTCCGGCAGCCTACGCCTGTGGGATGCGGACACGCTCGCCACCGCCGGCCAGTTGCAGCACAGCGGCTCGTCCGTCTACTGCGTCGCGGTGCGCGGCGACCTCGTCGTGAGCGGCTCGACCGACAGCACGGTCAAGCTGTGGCGTCTGCGCGCGCGCGAGTGCGTTGCCACGCTGAGGGAGCACTCTGCACGTGTGAGCTGCGTCGACGTGGGCGAGGAGGCGATCGCGACGGGCAGCGATGATGCGACCGTCCGCCTCTGGCCGCGCGACGGCGGCGCCAGCCGGCGCACGCTGGCCCATCCGAGCCCCTTGCGCGCGGTGCGCATGCAAGGGGATATGCTCGCCACCGGGGGGATGGATGCGGTCGTGCGCGTCTTTGCTCTCTCCACCGGCCAGCTCGTGCGCGAGCTGCGCGGGCACAAGGGATCAGTGCAGAGCCTCGCCCTCGGTGGCTCGGTGCTGGTGAGCGGCGGAAGCGACGACAGGACGATCAAGGTCTGGTCGCTCCTCGAAGACGTCGACGCGAGCGAGTGCGCCACGCTCGACGAGCACCCTGACCATGTGAGGAGCGTGGCCATCTCGCCGTCGGGCGGATTTATCGCGAGCGTGATCAATGGCTTTCATGGCAAGCTCTTCGTGTGGAGGCCGCGAGAGCAACGACACCAGGAAAGACTTTGTATGCCGCCATCGATACAAAGTCTTTCCACAAGGCGAGCACCCATCAAGATTCGTCGATACATAGGCTGATCGTCCCGCTACCATCCTGCGAAGCAACGTACGACGACCTCTTCTCAATAGCGGGGTCACAAATCAGCTGGATCTCAGCAACATGTAAGCAACATGGCCCCCGCTCCATAGAAGGCGAGGTAGAGGAAGAGAGTGGCATGTAGCGCACGGCATGATTTCGGCGCGAGCCATTCTGCACATGGGCGGGGAGGTTCCGGGCAGGTGAAGGGGCGGGGCCGAAACCACGGGAGTATAGTTTGCGAGTGGTGAGTGGAAAGGCCTTTCCCATGCTTGGTGATCCACTTTGTTTCACACGGTCCGAGGCCGTGTCACGCGGGGCATATTTATGTATACATATTGTCGCCGATCGGCCACGCCTGCACACACACAATCATCCATGTCGTGTTGATGTTCTTGCATAGCGAGTACTTCCAAGCCGGTAGCGGTACCGCTGTGGGCGAGTTGCGACGACCCGACGTGACGGAACGTGCTGGCTCGTTTATCGTTAGTTTTGTGAGTCGTGGGACACAACAGAAGAGAGAAGTGTGGTGTGTGCGTGTTGACAGAATATATTCTTCGATACTATATTTCCCGCAAACAGCCTACATGCACGCAGCATACTGATCGTAATTCGAAACGGTATTCATGCTGGGGTATCCAGAGCAGATCCAGAGGTAGTGTCCGACCCACATCGATCAATACTATATACTTCATCGACGATCGAGGAGCTCTCGTCTGAAGGCTGGGTCTCCAACATGCTGAGCTGTCTGCTGTCAGCAGTACCTCGTCACGTCGTGCCCGACACCACGCGATGTCGGGTCGCACGTCTCCGAGAGAGTGGTTACATGCCAAAGTGGTTACAAGCCAAAGTGGTTACATGCCAAAGTGGTTGCAAGCCAAAGTGGTTACATGCCAAAGTGGTTACATGCCAAAGTGGTTGCAAGCCAAAGTGGTTACAAGCCAAAGTGGTTACATGCCAAAGTGGTTGCAAGCCAAAGTGGTTACATGCCAAAGTGGTTGCAAGCCAAAGTGGTTACATGCCAAAGTGGTTGCAAGCCAAAGTGGTTACAAGCCAAAGAGGCTACATGCCAAAGTCGGTATGCAAATCCCGTACGGCGCTATCGACGCGTACCTGGGCAGTCCCCTCCTTGGACAAGCGTTGAGCGCGCGTCAGATCGGCGACTTCTTGGCAAGAGCGCTCGTCGGGCTCCTCATCGTCGCCCCCGTCATCGAGCACCCTCGTGTCAATCACGCCGTCCTCGAGGAGGCCGATCGCAAAGGAGCGCGGCATCGGCTTCGAGCGCTTGAGAGGCGAGTCGGGCTGCTCGAGCACGACGCGTTCAAAAGGCTCCGGCTCAAAAGTTGGGATGGAGGCGGCGAAGAAGCCGCCAGGGCCGCCGGGGGGGCGCCGCACGGCCTCCTCCTCCTGTGCAGCCGCGCGCGCCGCAGCCGCCTCGACGGCGGCTCGTCGGAGCTCCTCGCTCTCGTCCTGTTCACGCGCCAGAGCTTCATTGACGCGGCGCCGCACGAGCGCCTCGTATTCGTGCTCCACTCTCTGGATCGTATCCAAGTCGGTGAGATCGAGCAGCTCGTCGTCGGAGTCGCGTCGTGGCGAGCGCTTACCCTGCAGGCTGAGGGCCGAGGACGTCGGAGGCGGCGTCGTGCCTTGCTTGATGCGCCGCTTGCTCGCACGCACCGAGGAACCGTGGCTGCGCGCAGTGTAATCGTCCCACGGGCGCCTGGCGCCGCTGGGTGTCGAAGGTGTCATGGCGGACGTGTCGCTTTCGCCCAGCACGGCGCTGGCCAACTCTGCGCCCTCGTCGAGGTGTGAATTCACAGTCAACTGGGCGCGCTCGTCGCCTTCGGCGTCCTCGACAGGAATCCGTTTCGGGCGTCGCCTTTGGGCAGCGCCTTCGCCCTCCACCTCGTCCTCTGTCTCCTCGCCCTCATCCTCGGGCTCGCGCCCATCCTTTCGCTCCTCGCCGCCGCCACGCGAGCCTCGGCCATCCCGCCGCCCCGCCGCATCGTGGGTCGATTCGGTCTTGGACCGCTGGCCCAGGCCGGTGGCACCTTGGGGAGACTCCCCGGCCGCCTCCGCCGCCTCCGCCGCTTCCGCCGCGTTGCCTGCGACGGAGCCAGCTCGCGACGCACGGCCTCGTTCAAGCGCTTGAATCTTGGTCACTGCCGCCTCTCTCTCCGCTTCAACCCACCGCGGGTTACTCAACGTGCTCGACGGCGCACTGACCCATCCAGCGGAGCCATCTGCCAACGTCTCCGCATCGCCATCCGAGATCTCTGCGCCCGAGGTGCTCGCGTCGGTCGGCGGGCGCGTGGCGCCGAGGCCCGAGGTGCTCGCGTCGCCAGAGCCGTCCTCAGCGGTGCCGACGAGGCCGTCGGTTGCGAGGGAGGGTGGGCCCAATGTATCCCCAGCGCTCGAGTCACCGCCCACGCTGCGAGATCTCGGGCGGGAGCTCGCCTCACGGCGCACGTCGGTGGCGATCAGGTCACCCTCAATCTCGCCCTCAATCTCGCCCTCAATCTCGCCCAGGATCGTGCGTAACTCCTCGGGCTCGAGCGCCGTCCCGGGCGCATGCGCCGTCTCGGGCGCCTGCTCCTCGAGCGGCTGTCCGGGCGGCTGCGCACGCGACGCCTTCAGCTCCCTGCGTTCCTCGTCGGACAGCACGCCCGCTGCCGCCTTGCGCTCAAGCTCGGCGAGGCGCGCCTCGACTGCCGCCGCCTTGATCTCAACCGCCGCAGCTTCGAGCTCCACCGAGCCAACTTCCACAGCGCCCAAGGCCACAAAGGCACTCGGCCTCGGAGGAGGGGCGAGAGGCTCTGAGCCCAGTGGCTCGGCACCCGACGGTGGGCCGGGGCCCAAGGCAGACCCCACCACCCTAGGGCGAGCCGCCAGTCCATCCGGGAGCTCCTCGATCAGCTCGATCGGCTCATTGGAGACGCGCAGACTGCCGGCACGGTACTGGGCGAGCGTCTGCTGCGCCACCTTCTCACGTTCCTTCCTCGCCGCCTCCTCGTTTGCCAGCCGGCGCGCCTCATCGACCTCCTCCAGAGCGAGCCGCTCCTCCTCCAGCCTCTCCAAGTCCAAGTCGCTCGCCGCCCTCTGCGCGATGGCCGCCTTCTTGGCCACCTCGGCCTCCACCTTGGCAGCCGCGGCGGCCTCCTCCTCCTCGGTCGCCTTGTACGCCAGCAAGCCCGCACGCGCCGCCTCGGCCGCCTCCGCCGCCTGCTGCATCGCGAGCTCTGCCCGGGCGCGCTCCACCTCGCGCTCCACCTCGCGTGCCTCGTCTGCCCGTCGCTTCGCCTCGGCCTCCCGCGCCATTTGCGCCGTGCGTGCCTCGGCGGCCCGCGCCTCGGCGGCCAGCCTCTTGGCCTCAGCCTCGGCCTCAGCCTCGGCCTTCGCCTTAACCACCGCCGCCTCTGCCTCTGCCTCGGTCGTGCTCTCAGAGAGCGGCGAGAGAGGCGTCCTACCCGCCGCACGCTCGCGTGCAATCGCCTCGCGCGCCTCACGCCCGGCGATGCGCTGCGCCTCCGCCCTAAGCAAGGCCGCTTCGCGCGCCGCCGCGGCCGCCGCGATCGCCTCCTTGCGCTCCGCCTCGAGCGCCGTCTCGGGCTTCTCGGCGGCGGACTGCGAACGACCGGTAGGCGAGTCGGAACGCACCCGCGGTGAGGTGCCCGAGACGGCGCTCGGCGAGGCCGCCCCCGCAGAGGAGGGTCGGTGGGGCTGCTCGCGCGCCGTGCTGGGCTTGCGGTAGATGCTCTGGCCGAGCTGCTGGTAGTCCGGCGGCGGGGTGACGGGCGGCACGAGCTCCGCCCACAGAGGCCCGTCGAGCCCGGCCGCGCGCAGCCCAGGCGCCGACATCGGCCCTCTGGATAGGTACGTGGCGGCTGCGCTCGACCCGTCGGCGCTCATCGGCATGGGCAGCTCCAAGCGCGCGTAAGGGTCTGCCGACTCGGCGGTCGGTGGACGGGTCTGCAGGGGGAGAGCGGGCCGATCCCAAGCTGCCTGCGCGGGCGAGTCCGTCAAGGGGTCGCGTGGGCGCAACGGCCGACCCGTGGACACGGGCCGATCGGCATGTGCCTTACGGTCGGCGGACGTGGCCTTGCGACGCTGCCCCTTGGGAAGAATCTGCTGCGCGAGCGCGTTGATGAGCGCCTCAGGCAACCCTTCGGCGCCCATGATGGCATCCTCCAAGCACCCCTGTGCCGCGTGTGCGATCGCGTGCGCGCGGTCGGCCGCGACGGCCTCAGCAAGCCTTCGCTCCTTCAGGGCCACGTGCTCGAGCTGCCGCCTGTACATCCGCTCTTGGGGCGTCGGTGCCGCCTGGCGCCGCCACTCAAAGATGGCTTGATGGCGCGCCACATCGGCAGCCAGCCGGTTCGTGCGTGATGCCTCGTCCTCTTTGGTCGTGCGCGGGGGCGACTCGCCAGCCTGCGCATTCACATTCACATTCACAGCCCTCGCAGCCAGGCCGAGGGCGCCAGTCTCGGGCGTGTTCATGCGCGGTGGCGAGGCAAGGCCAACAGAGGACGGGCGGCTCGGAAGGACAACGCCGGTGAGCTCGAACGTGCCCGAGCTCGGTCGCGCCTTCGTGAGCGAGCTGCTGCTGCTGCTGCCGCCGCGCGCCTCGCCCGACTCCTTGGGCTGGGTCTTCAGCAGTCCCTCCTCCCCGTCGCGGAACGCTTTGCGTCCGCTGGCGCGTCTCTCCAGGAACGGGCTCTGTCCCCCAGTTGACGACAGGGGCCGGCTTGGCATCGATGGCGCCGGCGCCGGCGGGGCAGCGACCATTGGCGCCGCCTCCACTTCCGCGCGCGTACCCATACCCTTCGGCAGCTTCAGGTTGAATGGGTGGGTGCTCGGGCCGCTGTCGAGGAGGGCGATGAAGGCAGCTGTGTCGATCAACGATCCCTCGGAGAGCACAGGCGGTCGCAACGGCGGCGGCGAGGGCGGCTTCGGCGGCGAGGGCGGCTTCGTTGGCGAGGGCGGCTTCATCGGCGCGGCCGCGCGCGGGGCGCGGGGTGGCGTCTGCGGTCGCGGGTAAGCGATGCCTTTCTCCACGGACCAGCCTTCAGAAGGCTTCGACGGCTCGAATGGTGGCTTGGAAGACGAACGGGCGGCCGCCTTCGCGGGCGAGCCATCAGGCGCTGCGTCGGGCGCTGTGCGCGGTCGGCTGCCACCCTGCGTCGGCGGCCGCGTCGGGCCCGCAATGGCGGCGGCATCAAAGGAGACTCCGAACTCTCGCCCCTCGTCCCTCGTGGCAGTACAAGAGGACGGTGGCGTGGGGCCCGTCTTAAGCGGAAGCTTGGGCGTCAGTGAAGAGAGCGCATCGTCCGCCTCGGCGTCGCGCTTGTCGGCTTCCAACCCGTCGAGGTCGGCGCGCGCGCGCTTTGGCGACGAGTGTGGCTTCTCCGCGTGCGGAAGGGCAGCTTCGACCAGAATGGAGCTGCCCGAAACGCCCACCTTGATGCCCGCGTAGCCCTGGCGCACGAGCTGCTCACGCACCGCATTGGCCAGCTCCACCTCCTTAGCGCCCTCCGGGAGGTCGTGCAGCTCGATGCTGGTCCCCACGATGAACGGAAGGGTGGTGCCCCCCGGCAGCGCTTCCCCTTTCTGCAAGGGCTCGAGCATCCGAGGCAGGCCGACGAGCGACGCCACGAGCGACCGATTGGCGAGGCCGTTGGCGCAGAGCAGGCCGTCCTTGATCTCCACCTCGACCTCCGTGTAGCCCTGCTCCTCGAGCCGCCCCTTGACGAGACGCGGCAGCTGCGTGAGGAAGCACGCGCGCGCGCCGACCGAGACAGCCTCCCCCGTGTGGAAGATGATCGCTGAGTCGGCGGCCACCACGAAATCGGACGGATCGGTCGCGGGCGTCTGTGGCCTGCCACTCTTGGCGTCCGAGGCGACAAAGCTGCTCACGATCGCACGGAGCGCGACGGGCGTGCGTCCGGTGGCACGCACCGTCTCTCCCACGACGGAGCACTGGACGGACGAGTACCCCATCAGCGAGAGCTTGCGTGAGACGATGTTGGGCAGCGCACCGAGCGGAACCGGCTCGGGACCAAGCGCGACCGAGGTGGTCTGGCTCAGCGTGAGCAGGCTGTCGGGCAGCAGGACAGGCTCGGGAGGAGGTAGCGGGTCCAATGTAGCGGTGCTGCCGAGCGGGCGCGGCGGCGAGGGGTGCGACATGTCCATGGGCCGAGGCAGGTGCGCCGCCAGGTCCACGTTCGAGCGCCCGGTCGCGCTGAGCATGCCGTCGTCGCCGATGGCGCACTGCACGTCCGAATAGCCGACCTGCTCGAGCGATGAGGCCACGACGGCGCGCAACTGGTCGAATGGCACTGGCTCGCTGCCCAGCTCGACCACCTCGCCGCTCTCAAAGACCACCGCGCTGCCCGCCGCCACCAAGCCCGCCGCGCCATCCACCGCGCCATGCACCGCGCCTGGCGATGCTGGCGACAAGGGCGGCACTGGCGATCCAGATCGGGAGCGGGGGGGTAGCAGCTCGGCCTTGAGCTGCGCCACCGGAGATTTGGCCGAGATTTTGAGCGTGTCGCCCACGAGGGTGGCCTCCACGTGCACGTAGCCCGCCTGCACCAGACGCTGCTTCACCACCGGGGCGAGCTGCGAAAAGGGCAGCGGCGACGAGCCAATGTCGATCGAGACGCCCGACTCGAGCAGAAGCGGCGTCGGTCGCGTTGTCGTGAGCAGGAGCGGCGAGTTGGGTGCTGTGGGCGCCCGGTTGGCCACCATGCGGACTGCGCCGGCGGGTAGCGGCGGCGCGCGCTCTGACGCTGGCACCAGCGGCGACGAGCTCGCAAACCCAGGCAGCACTCCCTGCTTGCGCGCACTCGGGATGCTGCGGAAGCTGCCCGGCGTGAGGGGTGCTACCAGCGCCGGCAGCGCCGCGACCAGACGGTCGTCCTCGCTCACCACCGGCGGCGGCCGCGTGTCGATGACCAACTCCGACTCTTGTTTCGGAAGGGCCGCGGGCGTCATCATGCGTGGCGGCGTCTCGACCGGAGTCCTCAACCTCGAGGTCTTGTACTGGCTGGGAGGTCGAGACAGTGCAGCCGCCGGCGACGGCGAGAGCGCGCTTGGCCCGTCGAGGAGCCGATCTCGAAGCAGTCGAGGTTCGTCGACGGCGGTGGGCGCGCGTGAGCCGACGGCCCCGGGCGTCTGCAGGCGGCTGCCCTGCAAGGACGACATTTTGGAGGCCGAGGGCGAGAAGGCCACGTTCATTCCGTCCACACTGTGGACCACGTCGATCGTGGGCGCGGGCGCGGGAGCGGGCTCGACAGAACTCATGGCGTCGGAGAGCTTGGACTGCCGGTTGCGTGCGGCGGGCGTGCCCGGCGCCGGGGTGATCACCAGCGCCCCCACTACTGCAAGCTCCGGAGGCTCCGGGATCTCTCGAGTGGTCTTCTTGTTGTTCGTCTTCTTCATCGGCGGAAGTGACGACGACGCTGAGAGCGCGCTGCCACCGACGGCGCTCGAAACGGCGCGGGCGCTTTGAGCATTGTCGATGCCGACAGCCGGCGCAGCCGAGCTCGCCGTCGACGGCGGCACAGCAGTGAGGCTCACGCACCGTGCAGCATCCTTGGCGGCCGAACTCGGACGCGAGAAGGGCACAGTGATAGGCGACGAGGCCGGGGCGACGAGCCCGGGCGGCGGTTTCGACGACGGGACCGACTCTGTGGGCGAGCCCGTCTGCCTTGCGGCCAAACGGCTCCCCGGCCGGCTGCCTGGCCTGCTGTCGCGCTTGCCCTCGAGGATGGCCTCGAGCTCGGCACTCTCGTCGAGAGCACGGCGCGCCATCTCAGCAGCGGTGAGCGGCTTGGGCTTGGGCGCGGCCAACGCTGGCAAGGGCAGGTCGGGCCCCTCTGGAGAGCCCACTGCGGTTGGACCGGTCACTTCTGGCGTCGAAATGGTCGGCAAGTGTGCCACGACGGCCATGGGCTGCGCGGCCGCCTCGGCCGCCGCGGCCGCCTCGGCCGCTCGTTTCTGCTCGGCGGCGGCCGCGGCGGCGGCCGCGGCGGCGGCCGCGGCGGCGGCCGCCGCCTCAGCCTTCGCCGCCGCCTCAGCCATCGCCTTGGCGCGCGCCTCGGCCGCCTCTCGAGCCGCCGCCTCGGAGAGTGCGAGCTCGCGCGCGGCGAGCTCCTTAGCTGCCTCGGCCTTGGCAGCCGCCTCGGCCTTGGCCGCCTCGAGTGCGAGATCCGCCTCCGCCTTGGCCGCCGCAACGCCTTGCTCACCCATACCTGGGTTGGCCTCAAGCAGAGCCTCAAGACTCGCCTCTGCCTCTGCCTCGAGCGCCGCCACCGCCAACTCTGCCTCCGCCTTGGCCGCCGCCTCGGCCTCAGCTGCGGCCGCCGCGGCTGCCTCTGCTGCGGCCTCCGCCGCAGCTACCGCAGCTGCCTCCTCCTGTGCCGCCTTGGCCGCCGCATCTGCCTCCTCCTGTGCCGCCTGGCGTGCCGCCTGTGCCGCTGCGGCCGCAGCGGCCGCCTCCGCCGCGTCTGCCGCCGCCTGTGCCGCCGCGGCGTCGGCGGCCTCTTCGGCGGCCATCGCGGCGGCCCTGGCGGCGTTCTGGGCAGCAACCTCGGCGGGCAGAGGCGGGAGCAGGCCCTTGTCGCGGCGCGAGGAGCGCTGCAGATCCTCCGGGCGTTCCGAACTCTCGAGAGCGCGCGCCGCGAGGATCTCGTCGTCCGTCACGATGAGGGGCGCATGGTACTCTTCATACATGGGCGGCACCACGGGCAGCTCGTCCGTATCCATTGAGGCCTCGGAGGCTTCGGAGCCTACGGGGGCGCCTGGTGACGACTCGGACCCTAACCAGGACGGTGCCTCGGCGATTGCCGCGTGTGCACGCGCTGCCTCTGGCGCGCCAGCAGCGTCGGCGAGCTCAGCGTCGTCCTCATCATGCTCGGCAGGCAGCGGCGGCGGCGGCGGGAAGACTTCGGCGTCCGTTGCGCCGAGAGCGCGGCACTCATCTCGCAGCTTCGCGAGCAACTCCTTCTCTTGCTCATCCGCCCAATCTTGTAGTGAGGCGGCCGCCGTAGCATAGCCAGCCTCCATCAACTTACGAGTTTCTTTCGGGTGGATGCTCCCGTTCATCCCGAGGGACTCAACGGACTGCCCCGAACGCAAGGCGAGCATGCGAACGGCCGCCATCGCCCCCGTGAGCGCCGTCTCGAGCGTGCGCCCATCCTGGCTGTCGTCGTCGTCATCTTCCTCGACGGCGAAGTCGTCGTCGTCGTCGGCGGCCGAGCGCGGCGCGTAACCGTCGCCCTCGGATTCGTCACCCTTGAGCTTCCGCATGAGAGCGCCGGGCTGCCAGGTGGACGCGTCGTTGAGCGCGGACGAGAGGCCGAGAAGACTCTGGATCCCGAGCTTGCTCGGGGCCTCCGCCTCGGCAATCGCCTCATTGAACGCCGTCTCGAAGACCTCCTTAGTGTCCTCGAGCCCCTCGTTCTCTATGTACGAGCTGGCCAGCGCCCGCAGGGCAGAGAGGGCCCCCATCATCTCTGGCGCTTGCTGCGCCCCCCGGCCCTGACTGCCTCCATCGAGCCCTGCGAGCTCCACCTCCCACGGGAGGAGCGGCAGCACATTCAAGGGCGGGCGCTCGCGCCCGCATGAGAAGCGGGGGACCGAGGGCGGCAGCTTCGGCGGCGGCGCGGGCTCGTCCCAGTACTCTGAAGGGTCGTCCTCCTCGCGCTTCCCGCTGATCGGTGCCTGCGGCGGCGGCGTGCGCGCGCGCTTGGCCGAGCCGGAGCGCTCGCCTTTGGCGGATCGCCCGCGTGCCGAGTTGGAGCCGCTCTTCTTGCCCTTCTTGCCGCCACTGCCCTCGGCGCCATCCTCCTTGTCGTCGTCGGCGCCCGGCTTCTTGGCCAACGTGAACTTCGGGTTGGCCGCGTTGATCCGAGCGGCCGCGTCGGCGCCGTCGTGGATGCGCAGCAGTCGCAAGTCACGACGATGTGCCGCGCGCATCACGTCGGTCGCACGATTGCTCGCGAGTTCCATGAGCGCGAGCAGAGAGGAACGGCGGGACGCGATGCCTGCAGGCAGCAGCAGCATCGCCTGATTGCGCTTCGCCACGAGCCTCTGGAGCTCGGGCAGCTTGAGGGCGGCCCGTCGCGCCTTGGCCTGCGAGAGAGCGGCCGGCGCGAGCGCCGCCAGCGCCTGCCACATCAACGCGCTCTCCACCACGGACGCGCTGTCGTCGCCCATGGCGGGCTCGGGTGCGGCGGCCACGGCGGCCGGAGCTGCAAGAGTCATCGCAATTGGCATCCGAGGAGGTGGCGGAGGCGGCGGGCGCGGCGGCGGCGGGTAGGCCAGGAGCTGCGCTGGGGGCGAGTCGGCCCGGGGCGGGGCTCGCGCCGTCTCGAACAGCTCGCGTACCGTCTCGCTCGCGATAGGCCAGCCGAAGGCGGTGGTACTTTCCTGCCATACGCCGACCAATTTCGCCTGGACGGTGGACGCCACGCCGGAGCCGTCATCGCCCTCCTGTACGGGCTTGGCGATACCGAGCCGCCAGCGCACGAAGATGAGCTCGAGCAGCAGCCGCGCGTGCGCGTCGTGCAGCCGCGCCTTGAACCGACCGAGCCGTCGGCGACCGCACGCGTGCTGCTTCCACGCCGCGAAGCTGTGCGTCTGCGATGCGTGCGACGAAGCGCCGAGCATCATGTACGCGGAGCGCCGAGCCTGCACGGCGCTGCGCGTGCCAGACAGGCTCGCCGTCTGGATGCGCAGCACGGCGCCCGCGTTGAGCCGACGCCGGTAGAGCGTGTGCTGCATCAGGATCTCAAAGTGCTGCGCGAGCGCGGTGACCTTGTGGCGGGAGCCGGCAGCGACAGCGACGGCGGTGGCGCGCTTGTGGGCGCCCGCCCACATGCGCCACGCGCTGATGATGAGCTTGAAAAAGGCGCGGTGCGCGCGCTTCCACTCGACGAGGCCCTTCCAGCGGAGCAGCGAGTTCCCCGCGTACAGCTGCAGCCGCATCAGATGCGACGCCTCGGCGAGCATCCGATCCTGCGATGCGCGTTACATGCAGCGTTATGTGCGGGGATGGGATGAGGAAGAGCCATCAGTGGTCATCAGTGGCCATCAGCGGCCATCCGCGGCGGCAAACAGTGGCCATCAGCGGCCATCGGTGGCGGCAATCACCTCGGCCTCTAGACGCGGGTCCCACTCGAGACGGCCGAGTTGATGAGGAAGGCAATCAATTACAATCGATTGCAATCAATGGCAATCACCTCGGCCTCGAGACGCGGGAGCGAGGACCACTTGCGGAACATGCGCCTAAGGAGAGCGGGCCCCTGCAGCTCGGTCGCAACCTCGACGCGCTGCAGCTTCTGGACGGCCTTGGTCTCCCACTCGTGCCACTGCGGCACATAGCGAAGGTAGACTGGCGGCGCCTTGCCCTGCCGCGTGCACCGTTGGAACTTGGCGATTCGGCTCCACAGGAGCAGCGCGAGCGAGAGCATCTCGGACGGCCAAAGGTTGGTTGGCTTGACGACTAGCTTGATCTTCTTGGACGCCTGCTGACGCAGCACGTCCACACGCCGGCAGTGGCGCCGCCACAGGAACAGCGTGCGCTTCGCGAGCTGGATCTGCAGCGCGCGCGCGAACGCCGCCGCCACCGTCGGCGTGTCGGCAGGTCGAGGGATGCGCTTGCGCTTCTCGATCATCGACCGCCAGTACTGGCTCGCCGCACCCGAGCCGAGCGCACGCGTCAGCATCAGGCCGAGCTTGGTGTAGTAGTAGCGCGCCTCGAGCCGCTCCTGGAACCAGCCCCACAGGCACGCTGAGAGCGTCCCGCGCCGGAATCTGCGGTCGGCCTGCACGACGGTGCGCCATGCGTGCCAGATCGGGCGGAGCTCCGCGTGACGAATCTCCATCAAGCGGTCCTTCTCGTCGCGTCCGGAGCGCCCGCGCCACGCGGACTGGATGGCGACGATCGCCGAGTCGCGCGAGTGCACGCGCCGGTACTCGACCAGGTACTGGTCGAGCCTCGTCGCGAGGAGCGCCTCTGCCTTGGCGGCCGCCGCACGGTTTGCATGCAAGCTGGACGTTGAGCGGCTCACGCGCATCGAAGGCGGCCGTTTGAGCCCAGGCACGCTCGCGCCCAGCGGCAGCAAGTCGGGCGGCGGCCATTTGCTGCCGTACGACGCCGCAGCTCCGTAGGAGCTCTCGACGAGCGCGGCGCGCCGCTCGGCGCGCGTCTGCGGTCCCTCGAGGAGCGCCGTCTGTGCACGCCTCGGGTCGCCGCCCACGTCGGCGGCGCCGTTCAGATCGTCGAGCAGCGAGAAATCGCTCTGGCGGCGGCGAATGCCCAACTCGTCGGCCGAGTCGGAGAGCACCGACGTGCGCTGGCTGAGCGACGAGAGCGCCGCGCGCTTGACCTGCGGCTGCAGCAGCAGCTTGGGAGCTGGCGCGACGCTCCGGCGCTGCGCGACGCGCGCCTTGAGGACGGCCGCCGAATGCTCAGAATCGCGCAGCGTCAGCAACTGCGCTATTCCTGGACGCTCCTTTAGCCGCGACACCACGCGCTCCACGCCCTCGCGCAGGTCGACAGCCACCTGGCCGACAGCGAGCGCGTGGAGCACAGGCGCCGAGGAGGACCCGTTCACGTCGCTCGCAGGCGCCGAAGTGAGACCGCGTGCCCGCTTGGGCAGCGTGGGCAGTGCAGCGACCGAGGAAGAGGTCGCGAGCGGCTGCACAGGCATCTACCGTTTGTATCAGACAGTTGTGGCGAGCTTCCTGGTGCTGGTCAAGTCATTTCATGTAATTAAAGTTCCGTGGAAGTCCGAACTAGAAAGCAATTGACACATAATTTGCGGAAACCCCAAATTTCGAGCAGCGAAAGTCCGCAGATCCAATAACAAGTGCAACATAGGACCCGGAGTCCATAAATATGAGGTCGATTCTTCTCCTGCTGAGCTTGCTGTCAAGGGCCACTGCCCAAACGGCGATGCCCCCGCCGCTGACCATCAGTGGCTGCAGCTGCAGCAACTTGTGCCCATATCCGGCAGACGGCTGGTGCGACGACGGCGGACCCGGATCAGAGTATAATAGTGCGCGCGATCACCTCTCTCCCACACCCACACCGTCCAACCTTCTCACTGAATCGCACCTTCGCCCGTACAGTCTGCTCCCGCGGCACCGACTGCCAGGATTGCGGCCCACGCTGCTCGCCGCCGCCGCCGCCGCCGCCGCCGCTCAGGACTCCACCGCCGTTGCTGCCGCCGCTGCCGCCGAGGGCGCCGCCCCCGCCAGCCCTGCCTGGCCGCCTATTCACCTTCGACGATGCCAACGACCTCGCCGGCTGGATGACCACGTCTGGGACCTCAAATCCCTACAACTGGATTCGATGGTCGGGCAGAGTTCCATCGAGCGGCACCGGGCCGACGACCGGCTTTGGCGGCAGCGGCTCTTATTTTTACTGCGAAACATCGGCTCCACGCGTGCCCAACGACCAGTTTTTGCTCATCTACGACGGCTCGGCCTGCACCGCCGCAGGCTTTCCACTCATCGGCACGATCACCTTCCGCTATCACATGTTTGGCGTCACGATGGGCTCTCTGTACGTGATCCCTGTGCGCTTAGGCGCGCAGCAAGCGGTCTCTTTCCAGCAAGCAGTCTGGTCTCGCGTAGGTGAACAGGGCGACGTGTGGCTCGAGGGCCAGGCGCAGATCATGGCGGAGCAGGTTTACTTCATCGGTGTGCGCGGGGTCTCATGGACGTCTGACATCGCCCTCGACCACGTCGACGTGCGCTGTACCAACTTCCCTCCTCCCTCTCCGGCCCTCCCTCCTGCGCCCCCCGCCGCCCCCGCGCCCCCCGCGCCCCCACCGAGCCAGCCGCGCTGCACCACGCCCTTCGATCTGGTGCTGGTGCTCGACAGCTCAGGCTCGATGCTCGGGGTCTTAGCCTCCATGAAACTGACGGCCAAGCGGATCGTCGATCAGGTCGACTTGACGGCACCAGGATCGCGTGCTGGTGTGGTGACGTTTTCGTCTGCGGCGCAGCGGCTCACCGGCCTGGTGCACAACCGTACACGCGTGTATGTGGCCATCGACTCGATCGTGGCCAGCGGCGCCACCTCAATCTCGTCGGGTTTAGTAGAGGCGAATGCCACCTTCGCCGCTGGCGCAGCCGAGCGCGTCAACGCCAGCGTGCCGAGAGTAGTGTGGGTTCTCAGCGACGGTGAGCAGAGCGCTACGAGTTGCTACGGCCCCGCGTCACGCAATCTGTGCGGTGACAGGGGGGCGATCTCGGCCGCACTCGCACTCAGAGACGAAGGCATCACCATCTTCTCTGTCGGTCTCGGCTCCTTGATTAACAGCCTCACCATCAACTCGATGGCATCATTACCGACGGCCCTCCACGCCTATACCGCCTCGGACACCGCTGCCATCACAGCGCGGTTCAGCGACTTCTGTTCGATGGCCACGAGCCCGCTGGCGCCTCCACCACTGCGGCCGCCCGCGACACCGCCGCGACCGCCGCCGCCGCCCTCGCCGCCTCCGCCCTCGCCCTCGCCGCCGCCGCCCTCGCCCTCGCCGCCGCCGCCCTTGCGGCCACCCTCGCGCCCGCCGCCCCTCGCGCCCGCGCCTTCGGGAGGCTATTCGCCACCGCCGCCCTCGCCACCACCCTCGCCGCCCGCGCCGCCACCACCTCCGCCCTCGCCCTCGCCGCCGCCCGCGCCGCCCGCGCCGCCACCGCCCGCACCGCCGCCCGCGCCGCCGCCCCGGCCGCCGCCGCCTGCTCCATCGGCGCCGATCGTCTGTTTGAACTCGTGCCAATTCAGCGACGACGGCATCTGCGACGATGGCGGCCCGAACCACGTGTCGAGGACGTGTGCCTATGGCTCCGACTGCGACGACTGCGGACTGCGTCTGCTCACGCCACCGCCCAGTCCGCCGCCCTCGCCGCCCAGGCCGCCGCCCTCTCCGCCCTCTCCTCCCCGGCCGCCCTTTCCGCCCCGGCCGTCGCCACCGCCGTCGCCGCCGCCACCCTCGCCCTCACCACCCAAGCCCCCATCGCCGCCCTCGCC